>Ga0315904_10004736_pt1 | contig 19236 bp, 7 predicted proteins | sample LakEriMetagenome_6_FD_203529 | JGI IMG/M metagenome (GOLD analysis project Ga0315904, IMG submission 203529) | Freshwater fungal communities from buoy surface, Lake Erie, Ohio, United States - Buoy 12 MA120 | ecosystem: Environmental > Aquatic > Freshwater > Lake | place: USA: Lake Erie, Ohio...
TTATCCGAAGAAAAACAAGACGACGGTCGAGGAAATGAAGGCCGCGAAGATCAAGGAAACCGGCCATTTCTACGGCATGATGATCGAGCATGTGAAAATGGTCCTGTCCGATCCGGGAAAATATCACCCGGCCTACGACAAGCAGGATGGCTACGAAATCGCCGGCTTTGCTTGGTTCCAAGGCTGGAATGACGTCACCGACGGGCACACTTACCAGAATCGCGGTGCCCCGGGTTCCTACGATGCCTACACCACAGTCCTCCGCCATTTGATCCGCGACGTCCGCAAGGATCTCGATGTCCCGAAGATGCCTTTCGTGATCGGGGTGCTCGGAGTGAATGGCTCCTACCTCGACGGCACACAGAAAGACCCGAGGCACATTGAATTCCAGAATGCGATGGCCGCGGCCGCAGATCTGCCGGAATTCGAGGGCAATGTCTTTGCCGTCCATGCAGGGCTTTACTGGGACAAGCTGCAGGGCGAAGCCGACAAGAAGAAATGGAAGATCCGCGCGGAATCCACCGAACAGATCAAGCAAGGCAAGCTCGCTCCAAAGGAGCAATTGGGCTACGAAAGCAAACGCCTCGCCGAAATCCACACACCCGAGGAGGCCATCGCCTTCAAGGGTATCTCCAACTCGCCCTACCACTACCTCGGCAGTGCCAAGATCCTCAGCCGGATCGGCGAGGCATTTGCCGAGGCCCTGATCCATAAGAAGGGAAACAAGTAGATCCCCAAGCCCCGATTCACGGCCCCCTCCGGCATCTCGGCCGGCAAAGCCTCTGAACCTGTGGAGTGTGGCGCGGGTCACTTGGAGCGCATCAGCCTCTTGCCGATCCAGTTGCCCAGGGCGGCACCGCCCAACGCCAGCACGGGGATCAGGAGGAAATACTTCTTACCTACCAGGAACAACAGAGGAAACCCGAGGAAGAATCCGAGAAAGAAGCCGACGGCGGCTCCGACGAGACCGCCGATCATGTGGCTTGGATTAAAGGTGTTCTCCAGAGTGAGTCCGCGCATCGGAGCTTCGCTCGAGGCGTTTTGCAGCACATCGAGCAGGTCGTTGGCGACGGTCAGCAGGCTTTCCCGTGACCGCCCTGCAAGGATGGTGTCATAAAAAATTCCGGCGGCGACCCGGGTATCCGGCGCCCGCACTGCGAGGTATCCGTTTTGCAGCTCGATGGTCCCGGTGGTGATGCCGGCAAGGAATCGCAAAACCCCGGGCTTGCAGATCGGGGCCATCTCCGCGAGGCCGGGAACCAGATGCTCGGCGGAGGTCACCGCGGCTTCCATGGCCTCATGCGCGCCACCGGCGAAAAGCAGATAGTTCTTATTGAACGCGGCGACCAACTGGAGCTCATCGCGAGGGGCGTTTGCGCCCAATTTCAGATCGAGGCCCTTGATGCCGAGGAAACCCAAACCTCCCGTTTCCCGGCGGGGCAGAAGTACGAAGTTCGGGAGAGCCAGTCCGGCGGCGGGAATCAGAATGACTGTCCTTTCGACAAATCCAAAATTCCCTCCCCGGTGCACCTCCTTGCTGACATCGAGAATCTCAAACGGCCGGTTCCGATAGGTGCCGACCACATGGTTGTGGAAGCCGTTCGCCTTCCGGAAAACATCAAGGTCACGTGCGCTTTCGGAGAACGCGCCCTGGGTTTCGGAATGATATTCGTACCCGTTCTGCTGGGCCCACGTGAGATTCTCGTTTTGATGATTCATCATTTCATGTTGGGGCTGGAAAGGGACTTGGGATCGGAGGATTCGGGCCGTGGGTTGGCGGGCACGCATTCTCAGCTGAGCCGGCACGAGAAATACTCCGAGGGTCCGCCGACTAGAAGCAGATTCAGCCCCGGCAGGGCTGGAGTTCGGCACCAGGCAACGGATCCTTCGGGCTATCGATCAACCTTCGCATTCCCCAGCGGACTCATCGTGAAACTCCACTCATAGACCTTGTCCGGCCAGATCCGGTAGGGATCGTTCACCGGCAGGCCCCACGAGTTGTCGCCGCCCACGCCCATCTGCAGATGGTCGAGATTCACGGTGATGACATCCCGGCGCGGAAGATGGAAATCGTGTGTGGCCTTGGCCAGATCCTCCATCGAATAGGGCCACGCGCTCACGGAGAGCGGGGCGGAAAGCGTGCCGCGGAATTGAATTCCCGCCCCGTTCTTTTCAGTCAGGGAGAACCACCGGACATCGCAGCGGTTGGCGTTTTCCTGGGGACGCACATAGGGCGTGATCCATTCCCCGACCGTTGATTCATGGCGACCGACCGGGGCGGATGATTTCCGGTCCCAATAATTCTCGTGAGGTCCTCTTCCGAACCACGTCACCCGATCCAGGTCCCCCGGAATCGCGAACTGCATGCCGAGACGCGGCAGATCCTGGCCCTTGCCACCCTTGATCTGGAAGCGGCAGTCGCTGCGAATGACGCCACCGGGACCGAAGGTGTGACGGATCTCGATCATCGCGCCGCGTTGAGGGATGGCGGCGGTCACATCCACCGTCGTTCGTCCGTCCGAATCCGTGCCCGGTTTGATGTCCTTCACCGCCACCTGGCCGCCGGCATTTTTCCACGTGCCGAGTTTCTGATCCGCCTTCCATCCGAGATCGTTGTCAGTCATCGCGCGCCAGAAATTCCAGCGAATCGGCTCTTTGAGCATTTCCTTTCCCGCGACCTGATAGGAAGCAAGCAATCCGTTCTTGCGGGAAATCTTCAGCATCACATTCCCATCCTTCGCGACGATGAAGTCGGCCTGCTCCTCCACGGTCACGCGGCCCACTGGCAAGGGAGGGTCACCATGCGGCTTGTGCAATGCAAACTGCTCCCAAGCCACCACGTGTCCCTTCGACGCCCACGGCGTCGCGTCACGCAACACAAGCCGGAAGGTGACATGCCGTTCCGCGTTCCCAGCGGTCTTCGGCATGGTGGTCGGATGCGAGGCATCGACCTCGCCGGACGCCCAAATGGACAGCCTGGGAACCGGCAGCTTGCCGCGCGCGACCTCGATGCCATCGGCATGCACCAGATATTCGAGATCCAGGTGATCGAGTCCCTCGTGCAGCCCGCGGTTCACGAGTATCAGTTTGCCATCTTCCAGCCGCGATCCATCGAATCCCACCGGCTGATAGACCTTCTGGACCTCGAAATAGTGGGGGTGCTCCTTGCGGTCGGAAGTGATCAAACCGTTGATGCAGAAGTTTTTATTGGTCGGCACGTCGCCGAAGTCGCCACCATAGACGAAGCCCTTGCGCGGATGCTTGCGGTCGCGGTAGAGCGACTGGTCCACCCAGTCCCAGATGAAGCCGCCGGAGAGCATCGGCTCGGCCCAGATCAGATCCCAGTAGTCCTGGAAGTTGCCGATGCTGTTGCCCATGCCGTGTGCGTATTCATTCATGACGAACGGCTTGCCGGACGGATACGGTCCGTGCTGCTCCTCGTGTGAGGTTTGCCCTTGTTCGCCCTTGCGCTTGGCCTTGCCCTTCACGTGTTCTTTGAGCCAGGAAATCGGCGGATAGGTCTGGCTGTCCACGTCCGCGGCGAGATTCATGTCGGCATATTGGATGACCCGCTTCTCGGGATCGGTGCGGTGGGTAGCCTCGCGCATGGCGAGGAACGAGCTTCCGTATCCCGCCTCGTTGCCAAGCGACCACATCACCACGCTGGGATGCTGGCGGTTGCGGACGACCATACGCTCCATCCGCTCGACGACCGCGGCCGTCCACCCGGGCTGGTCGCCGGGCAGCACGCGCTTGTGATAACTCAGGCCGTGGGATTCCACATTCGCCTCGTCCATCACCAGCATGCCGATTTCATCGCAGAGGTCATACCATCGCGGATCGCACGGGTAGTGCGCGTTGCGGACAAAGTTGATGTTGGCCTGCTTCATCAGTTCGATGTCGCGGCGCATCAGCTCCTCATCGAGCACATAACCCGTGTCCGGGAAAAACTCGTGGCGGTTCACCCCGCGGATCTTGAGCGGTTTGCCGTTGAAATGAAGTTCCTGGCCCGCCACCTCCAGCTTGCGGAATGCCACCGGCAGACGGAAATGCTGCACCGGCTTTCCGTTCGTCAGCGCCGTCACCTTCACCGTGTAGCGATGGGGTGCGCCATCGCTCCACAGCATCACCTTTGCGAGGCTCACGTTGTCTGTTCCTTCAGCCACCTGCTTGCCCGAGGGGTCGAACACCTTCATTTCGACCATCGGGTTCGCGCCGGGTGCCGACGTGGTGTGGAGCCGGATGCTTCCCTTGCCGCTCATCAAATCGACATCGGGTTGCGCATAGGCATCCCAGAGTCCGTCGGCTGGAAGCGCCGTGAGAAACACATCGCGATAGATTCCACTCAGGCGCCAGAAGTCCTGATCCTCCAGATACGAGCCGTCGCAGAATTGATACACTTCCACCGCCAGTTGGTTGACGCCGGGTTTCACCGCATCCGTGATATCGAACTCCGCCGGCAGGCGCGAATCCTGCGAATAGCCGATGTTCGTTCCATTCACCCACACGAACATCGCGGAACTCACCCCGCCGAAATGCAGGATGATTCTCTTGCCCTGCCACTCCGCCGGCACCTCGAATTTCCGGAGATACGAACCCACCGGATTGCGCTCCTTGAACGAGGTGAATGTTTCATCCGGTTCGCTCATCACCCGCGGCGGATCAACTTTGAACGGATAGATGATGTTCACATACAGCGGCGTCCCGTGTCCCTCGCGCTGCCACGTCGATGGCACTGGGATGGTGCCCCATTGCGAGGAGTCGAAGTCCGCTTGGAAGAATCCAGCCGGCCTATCCTTCGGCTCCTTGCACCAGTGGAACTTCCAATCGCCGTTCAACGAGCGCACCCACGGTCCCTGGCCGTAGGATGAAACCTCCGCGCTTTTCTCATCGGGATGGCCCCAGTGATTCCCCCGTGGCGGCAGCTTGTGGATCCCGGTGATCCGCTCGTTCTCGATTTCCGGCGGAACCTCGGCTGCTAGGCAGAAGGAGCCAATCAAACAACAAACCGTCAGGAAACCGATCCCATCCATGATTCGAATCTGCCCAATCCGCCCTAGCAGACAATCCAAAATCACCAGCCATGCCCTCCACCCGGGCCAGACCTTCTCATCGCCTCCACCCATTCCCGCCCGGGGCATGCGATCCCTGCTTCGGGCGAAGGATCGTTCTACATTTCGCCGCGCGCTCAGACCAACTGCGGCATCAGTGCGCGCAGTGACGCGCGCCACTTTTCAAGGAACGTCAGGTTGCGGGCCGCCTGGGCGAGCGTCTTGGGTTCCGGTGCGTTCTGATAGATCGGAAACCGGTCGGTTTCCGCGGTGATGGCGGCGTCGATGCGCGCGATGGCGGTCTCCAGCGCCTCGACGGCGCGCTGCGTTTCGGTTTCCAGGAGCGCGAGGCCGAGGGCGGATTTGGCGGCGGCACGCTTGCGAGCGACGGCTGTGGCGTTTCGCGAGGCCTCCTCCACGATGGAAAACAAATCCATCAGCGCGGCATCGAGACTGCCGCGGAGTTCGATGGGCAGCGAGCGGAGTTCCATCCAATGCGCGATCCGCTTGGCAGGGCTGAAGAGGATTTCCATCGCCTTTTGCGCCCGGGTGAACGCGTCACCGACGCCACCGGCGTCCGGATGGGCGCTGCGGCCGGTTTCGCGGAACGCGGCGCGCAGGGCCTCCTCTGAAACTGTTAGATCCTCGGGCAGGCCGAGCGCGGCGAAAGCGTTGTCCATGCGGGGAGGCTAAGCGCATCAGGCGTCGGAGCCAAGCGGCTTGCGGCGTTTCGCGGCGGTCATCGCTCCGGCCAGCAGGCAGAGGCCGAAGGCGGTCCAGCCGAATGAGGGATTGGCGCGCTTGAGTTCGAGTTCGATGGCCATCGGCCTGCCGCCGTCCACTTGCACGCTCCGTCCGAAGCTCAGCACGGTGCCGCGTTCCGGCAGCGTCACATCGAGCGCTGCGGGCGCGGGTTCGGCGGCGAGTTGCTGGGAAACGATGCGGTTGGCGATTTCCTTGAGTGCGGCGTTCTCATCGGCGGTGTTGCCTTCGAGAAAACGGTCGAATTGCTGGGGATCGTAATTGTAGTCCCCGCGCAGCACCGGGTTGACCTGCGCGGCGCGATCCAGTTGCGGGTTGGCGGCCTGGGGTGCGGCGTAGCGGTTGTCGAGCACCAGCTTCTGGCGGCGGGTGTTGAGACCGAGCACGGCCTGTTGGGTTTTCAAGGTGCGGAGCTGGACGCGCGCGTCCTCGCCGGAAGCCTCGTCCAACAGCCCGTTGTTCACCGCATTGCCAAGCGCGAGGCTGGCTTTTTCCTGATCGCCAGCCTGAAGCCAGGCGTTCGCCTGATCGAGCAGTTGCACGGCGCTTCGGGCGTCGTCCTGGCGTTTGCTTTGGACAAACGATCGGTATTCCTCGAGGCCGAAGGATCCGAGCGATTGCTGGCGGCGGAGATCGAAGTCGCCGTCGTGATTCGCCAGTCTCCAGCCTTCGGGAACCAGCACGCGCCAGGTGAGGTTTTCGAGCGGCACATCGAGCACCGGTCCTTCGAGACGACCACCCGCCGTTCGCGACGAATACACGAAACGCACGGTGGCCGGTTTCGCCACATCGGGCGACGGGGAAACATGGAACAACCAGTCGCCGCCCTCGCGGACCAGCGAGGCACCCTCGCCATTGACGAAAACGTTGAAGAGTTCCGAGCGCGCCGGGAGCTTGAGTCGGAGGCGGTCCTTGGCGACGAGCTGGAGCGTGACGCTCACGGCTGTTAGAGCGGAGCCGTCGGCGGCCAGCAGGGTGGTGAGCGAACCTTCGGAGACGCGGAGCTTGCGGAGATTCGCGAGTTCGTGGCGCTTGAGGATCACCGGCAGCGGTCCTTCGGGTTCGGTCACGCGGAAGGCCATCGCCGGAGAAGCCCCTTCCGCCGCGCGGCCCAGCGAGGCCTGCACCACCGACCAGTCGCTGCGCTGCCAGCCGCGGGGAACCGTGCCGGCCTCCAGTTCGAGACGACCACCCGCACGCAGCGCGGCGAAGTAGGTTTGCTGGCGAATGCCTTCGAGCACCACCGGAGTCACGGTTTCGGTTCCGGTCTCCGCGCTGGGCCGCTGGTATTCGAGATCCACTTCGGTTTCACCGGCGATGCCGCGTTGAAAACGGATCTCCCAAATCCCTTCCCCGCCTTCGACCGGAATGAGGTCCGCCACGGCGGGACCCGTCGCTCTAACGGTCGCGGCCGATCGTTCATCCAGACCGGGGATGCGCACGCGTTGGGATTTCACGGCGGCGTTCTCGATCTTGTAAGCGAGGTTCACGCGTGAAAGCACCTGGCCTTCGCGGAGGGTCACATCGTGAAACACCTTGGCGGTCACCCAAGGATCGAGGCGGCTGATGGCGAGCGAGAGCGACCAATCCGCCTGGAGCAGGCGATAGGCCAGCGCGCCCGGACGGGTGGCGGCGCGGGAGGTTTCGTTTTTCCCATCGGCCAACTCGCGCGGATCGACTTGGGAGACGTTCCGCCGTTCCAGCGCGCGGACTTGCAATCCGCGCTCGGGCACCACCGTGAGCAGACCGGTTTCACGCGAGGCATCGATGAGCGACACCCGCGGCACCGGCCACTTCGCCTGGGCACCGGTGGGCTTGCCGCTCAGCGTGAGCGAGAACTCCCGGCGGCCCATGGTCTTGCCGGCGAGATGCAGGGTGATGATGCGTTTGCCGTCGCTCCGGCTTTCAGTCCAATGGCTCAATCCCTCGCCGGTGGCACTCTCGATTTCGAGCCCGTCCGGCACTTCCAGTCCGAGTCGAAAAACCCCGGAGCGCGTGATGGTCACCGCGAGATCGGTGGCCACGACCAAGCGATCCTCGCCGAGCGACACCAACTGCCAACACTCGGCGCGGAGTTCGGGAGCCACGGCCGTGACCTTGAGCGAAACGCTGGCCGCAGCGGATCCATATCGAAACGCGTGTTGCAACAGGGCCAGCGGCTGGCCGTCCTTGTTCTTCGGCAACAGGCCCGCGTCAAAATCCTCGGGGTTCACGCGGGACAGGCCGTCCACCGTGACCGCCTCGGCCTGCACTTCCTCGCCGAAGGCCAATCCGAGAAATCCGATCTCGCCCGCCGCGCCATCGACGCGCAGCGGATCGAGCTTGAGATCCACCGGCAACGAACCGGCACCGCGTTGGGACTCGATCAGCAGGGAAAACGCCTCGGTTTGCGCGGGTTCGATGTTCACCCTGAGCTCGCGCTTCGTCGGATCGAAACGCCACTGGCCGACCGGGCCATCGGTCACATCGCTCACGGTGAAACCTTCCGGCACTTTGGCTGTTAGAACCGCCACCCGGCCTTGCGCCGGACGCACCGTGACCAGATGACGGCCATTGACCACTCCGGGCCCCGGCACGAACAAATTGGTGATCTCGGCGAAGAAGCGTGTCTCCTCGGCACCGGCATCGCGTTGCTTCGGCCGCGCCTTGAAGGTCGCGCCTTCCACCGGACCCAGCACCATCAGCGCGCCGCTCTCATCCGGTTTCAATCCGGGGATCGGCGCAATCCTCGCCGCGCCATTGCAACCGAACTCCCAACCGGCCTGATTCCATCGCAGCGAAACCTTGCGCATCGCCGCCGCGCCACCGGGCCAGTCCCAACCGTTCACCGGATCGGGCAAGGGCATTTCGAAACTCGCCCTGCCGGTATAACGCCCCGCCGCATCGGCGATCAGCCAGTATTCGTTCTTCTCACCCGGTCGCGTTTTCACCACGCGCAGACCGGCGCCATCGAAGCCGCTGAGCACGGCCGGTTCGCGCAGCAGAAGAAAACGTCCGCCCGCATCGCTGCGGATCGTCACATCCACCGTGCCGTGAAGCCTGCCATCGCGGATCGACCACTCGTGGACCATTGCCTCGGCCGGGCGCACCAGCGGTTCTTCACCGTGGGCCGGAAGCGGCGCGAATCCTGTTAGAACCACCACCGCGGCGGCAGCCACCGCCGCCTTCGGCCTGCGGAGTCCGCGCAACAACGATGCGGTCAGCGGCAACCACCAGACGATGGCAATGAGCGCCGTGATCACGAAGAACAGGGCGGCACCGCCGCGAATCGAGAGAAACGCGGAAGCCGCCAGCGCCATGCCGCAGCCGATCCACCACCGGTCGCGCTTGAGCAAACCACGCACCGTCACCGCCGCGCCGAGCACGAAGCCGAGCCACACCGCCCATCCGCCGCGCGCCATCCACACCGGCAGATTGCCGAGTTTCACCGAGACCTCACCGCCCGCCGCGACCACCGGAGCGGCGTATTCCAACACTGGCGACATCCCTCGTGTGGAGGTCGCCGCCGCCATGGCCAATCCGCCGCAGAGAACGAGAAACACCAAACCGCAGGAAACCGCCGCCACTTTGCGCCAGGTTCCGGGTTGGCCCATGCCTAACAGAATCGCGGCCAGTCCGGCGAGCAGCAGCAAGGCCGCCGGGCGACGCCTTCCCGCCAGCCATTCCCAGCCGCTCGGCGCGAGCACCGGCCTGACCAGGTCCGCCGTGCCGCCGCGCGGCACCAACTGCCTGCCCTCATCGCCGGAAATGGTCCACTCGCCGAGCACCACCGGCACTTCCAGCCCCGGAGCTGTTAGAACCGGCGCGCTGGCATCCTTCGCCCGGCCGCCGAAGCGCAAGGCCACCTCCACCGCCTGATTCGGATCGATACGCGCGGGCAGCGGCACCAGCGTCTCGCCGCCATCGCTGCGCGCGTTGACCGCCTCGCCATCCACCCGTGCCTCCCACAACTCCGATCCCTTCGGAAACACCATCCGCAGCGCGCCGTTGCCGCGCGTTTTCACAAAGATCCGCGCGTCCGTGACCCACTGGCCGTCCCGCGAGACCCGGCTGGAGAGCTTCTGGAAATCCACCACCTGCGCGACGGTTTCGCCGTTCTCGAACCACTCGATGTCCATGCCGATCTTGAAATCGCGCGCGGTGTACTGCCACACGCCAAGCGTCGGCGCGCTGCTCAGCAAACGGAACTCGGTGGGAAGCTCGCTCGGATCGATGGCCAGCAAGGCCCCGCTGCTGGTCGCCGTGTGGTTCACTTGCAGCGGACTGACCACCTGCACGTATCCACGCTCGCCCTGCACGCCGAGCGGCGCGACCTCACCGGGCGAGAGCGATCCGCCCTTGGCGCTCATCGACTGCTCGAAAGTGAGCAACACCGTTCCCGTTCCCAAAACCGGACGCGACAGTGGCACGATCACCGTGTTGCCCTCGCGCCGCCAATCGCGGCCGACATTCGGCCCGGTCACATCCACATTGCCGATGCCCTCCGGCACCGAAATCCGCCATTCGGTCGCCGGTGCACCGACCACGAAGAAATTCATCACCACACTGCCATAGACCACGCCGGTCTTGAGCGAGTAGAGGTGAAACACGTCGGCCAGAACACTCTGACCGAGCGCCTCGACGGTTAGACCGGCGCTCCACTTGTCCTCGCGCAAACGGAACGCCTGCTGCAACCCGGCGGTTTGCTTCGGGAAAAACGTCACGGGCACTTCCGCCAGTCCGCTGGTCTTGCCCACGGCCAGGCGATATCCGGGGGTGGCAACCGCGCCAATGTATCCGCGCCGCGACTTCACGCCGGGAAATCCGAGCGGCTGCAAGTCCCACGCACCCGCCTTGGCCGCCTCGTTTTTCTCCAAGCGCACATTGATCAGGCGACGCCCGGCCACCGCTTCCGAAAACAGGATCTTGAGCGCGCGCCTGCCATCCTTGGCCCCCGCCGCCACCACGTAGTCGGCCACTTCCGCGCCGGTCACCGAGGCCACCGCGTGATCCGCCGGAATCTCGATCTCCCACTCGCGCAGCGGAGCCTCGCGGATGTCGAGTTCGAGATCGGAGGTGATGCGGCGGTCGGTTTCCGCCAGTTCATACACCGTCGTTTCCGTTAGACCCACCTCGGGCAGCACCTGATCGGCATTCACCTTGTAGCGGTAATCCGCGGCGGGGAAGCGATAGACAAACACCTGCCGCAGGTTCTCCCCCGCCCGGCCGGGAAATTGTCCGGGCGCGAGCTGGATCAGGCCGCCAGCATCCGCCACCTCGATTCGAACAGCCCCATCGTTCGCGACGCGCAGCCAGCCGCTATGGCGCAACGATCCCTCGGGAGTCATGCGCAGGCCGCGCGCCTCCACCGGAAACCCACCGAGCGCCGCCTGCGATTCGATGATCAGCCGCGCGCTTCCCTCGATCGGCCGGCTGAAGTTCACCTCGAACATCCTCCGTCCATCGGTTTCGCGCACCGTCCAGCCAAGCACCGGATCACCGGACACCGACAGCACCTCGCCCGGTCCGTCCAGCACCAGCTTGAGCGCGCCGAGCTTTCCTTGCAGCACGCGCAGATCGATGATCGACAACTGCCGCAACAAACCGCTGCCCACGCGCACATCGGTGGTTTCCGTGGTGGAGAAAAACAAACTGCCGTCCGCCACCTTGTCCGCCTCGCGCCAGGCGAGCGTCGCCTGTCCGCTCGCCGGGAGAAACCCGCGCCAGTTTCCGTCGCGGAACTCGGGCACCACCGACAGCCCGGAGTCGAACTCGCTGTTTCCTGTTAGGCCTTCGATCACCACCGGCACCACCACCCCGGCGGGCAGCGCGAAGGACAGGTTGCGCCAATCACCGCGACGGCTGGCGGGCACGTCGAAGGTGACCGCCACCGGAAACTCGCCCGCGCGTTCCGCCACCAGATCATAGACCCATGCCTCGCCCTTGCGCCGCAGCGCGACGTGCCAGCCATCGCCCGAAACACCCTCTGCGAGCGCCGCACCGCCACCTAACAACTCCACCGCGGAGTCCGCCGTCTCCGCGCGAACGGTGCCGGTGAGACGGAAGGAAACGCTGCCACCATCCGGCGAAACGCGACCGGTGATCGCCGCGTCCGGCATTTCGATCCCACGCGTCGCCGTGCCCGTCGGCCGGATGTTCAATCCGAAGTTCGCACTGCCACCCGCCACATAGCGCCGGGGACCATCGCCGCTGAGCGGCATCAGTCCGTCCGCGCGCACCACCCTCACGTCCGCCTTCGGATCGTGGTTGAGGACCAGCGAGAGGGAAAACCCCGTCGCGTTGCCCGGAGACGGCACCAACAGTTCTGCATTGCCATCCTCCACCCGCATGCGGGTGTTCACCATTACTTCGAGTTGATCGGGAAAACGCGACTCCACCATCGCCGGCCGGATGTCCAGGAAACGTTCGCCGTTTTCCCCCACCCGCAGCGCCCAATCGCGCAAACCGGTGCCGGTCACGCCGGTGATCTCGCCGGGACCATTTAATCCGAGCGTGAGCGTCTCCGCCTTGCCCTGGTGGACGCGGAACCGGAGCGTTTGCTCGCTCGTCAGCCATTCGAGACCGGCTTTGGCGTTCACTTCGGCGGTAGCCGAGAAGAACAGCGGGACTTCCTTCGCGGCCTTGGTCCACGGGACGAGCACCACGCGCTCTTCGGATTCCTGGGCGAGAAGCGTGGCGGCTGTTAGAATGAGGGGTAGCAGCGTTTTCATGGCAGTGGTATCGGTTCGGTCATACCAGTCTGACTCGTCAGACCGGCCGGATGGGTAAATGGGAGGTAAATTCAATTGGCAGGGACCGACCTCCGGGCGGTCCGGCGAATGCGCCGTGAAAGCAACCCGACCACGAAGCGCGATTCCGTCCCCCCTTGGCCCTGTTCTTTCGCCAGCCATTCTCGCGGACCGCCCGGAGGTCGGTCCCTGCCTGTGCGGTTTCGCGTTTCATTTCAGTGAGTCCACCATCCTCAGCACCTCGGCGGGGCGGCCGTGGTTGCCGTAGTGCTGTTTCACGTTCGCGGCGGGGGTGGTGAGTTGCTTGAAGTCAATGGCCTCGGCCAGCGGGCCGCCCTTGAGTTTCTCGGCGGCGAGCATGGCCAGTGTGGCGAGCTGCATTGATGGCGGCGCGCGGTCGATGGCGGGCGCGTCCGCATCGTAGGAAACCGTCCACGAGCGCTCGACCATCGCCGCTGCGGCGGTGTCGCGGAAACGCACGCTCACCTCGCCGATCTCGCCGCGTCCGTTCGGAACAGGCTCCACCTGATAGATCGCCACTCCGGCCTCTTCGGCGGCGAGTTCGGCGGCGTCCACGGCGTCGTTGCGGAAGTCCTCGGTCTTCAGGCGGTCCTTCTCGAAGCCGATCAGCTTGTAACGCGCCACGCGTTCCGGATTGAAGCGCACCTGCACCTTCACATTCTCCGCCGCCGGGCGGAAGGCTCCGGCGAGTTGTTTGGCGAATGTCTCCTCACCGCCCTTGCCAACGACATAATACCGGCCGTTGCCGTTGCGGGCGAGTTCGCCTAACAGCTCATCGTTCAATCCGTCCGCGACGATGCCGGCGATGTCGAACGCGATGCCCTTCTGGCGAAGTTCGCGCACGCGGGCGGCGAGTTTTTCCGGATCGGCGTTGCCGAGATTGGCAGCGCCGTCGGTGAAGAGCACGATGCGGTTCTGGGCCCCGGCCTGCTTGCGGCGCTCCGAGAGTTGCGCGGCGAGGTCGATGGCCTGCTCCAGGTTCGTTCCGCCCTCACTGGCCGACTGGTTGACGAGCTGCGGCAGGGTGTTGGCCTTGTCGCCCGTCAAACCATCCGCCAACAGCCGCGGCGTGCGGGAGAAACCGATCACCGTCACCAGATCACTACCTGTTAGAAGTCCGCCGAGACCCGCAAGCGCCTTGTCCATCGCCGCACGGCGATCCTCGCGGGACATCGATCCTGACTGGTCCACCAGCAGCGTGAGCCGCAAGGGCTGCGCGGCGGAACGACCGGCGGCGGCGGTTTTCAACGCGATGCGCACCAGATTTCTTCCAGGAATCACCGGATGCGCCACCTGCCCGATGCTCACCGCCACCGGCTCGCCATTCGCCGGCGCGGGATCGCCATAGTCCACCGCATTGTAAAACTGCTCGACCTTCACTCCCGCCGGATCGGGACGCTCGCCCTTCGCCAAAGCCGCCTGCGCCACTTGGAACGAGGCGTCGCTGATGTTGAGCGAGAAGGTGGAGAAGGGTTCTTCGGCGCATGATACTTCCTGCATCAAATCGACCGGCGAGGGCTGGGCATCGGACACTTTGGTGATGGAGGCTTCCGAAACACGGAGGGACGATTCCGCTTTTTCTCCGGTAGCCAGTTCCAAGTCCGTCTTACCCGGCTTTTCGCCGTCAAGAGCGGCCAATGCCTTCTGTTTCTCATTCCATTCCTTGAAGATCGACTGCTTCTTGGAATCCGCGATTGCCGGATCTTCAATCTGTTTTCTCAGTCCTTCCGCTTCCGCATTGGTTTTTCGCCGAATCAACTCGCGCTGAGCAAGGCCACTCCAAGACTTCTCATCGGTTGCGTTGGCATTGGCCTTCAACACAGAGGAATCCGCGTAGAATGCCTCGACCTTCGATTCATCGGCATCCTTCGCCTTCTCCGCAGGCACCGCGAGCTCCCAAGACTTGTCCACTTCCGCGAGGAGTTCGGCCCGCGTGTGGTCGTAGGCGGCGCGGTAGTAGTCGGACTTGGCCTCGGCGAGTTTCTCCAAACCGCGGCGCGCGGCCTGATTGGAGGGATCGGTGCGCAACACGTTTTCGTATTCGCGCTTCGCCTCATCGAACTTGCCCAGGTTGTAGTTGCCTTCCGCCTTGTATAGATCCCGACGCACTTCATCGACTTTCTGCTGGTGCTCGTAAGTCAGCGCGGCATTCGAGCGGATGGGATCGGATGAGGCATCTTTGCTCTGCCTCTCTTTGTGCTCCGCACGACCATTCGAGTCACTCGGTTTCCCGGCAGGAGCCGCTTGCGCCAACGCATCGGCCTCAACGTCGGAAGTGCCAAAGTGGTCAGAATCCATACCATCCGCCTTGGAGTCAGCGAGATCGTTTTTGTAACGGACTTCTCCCGGTACGACACTTTGGGACGCAGTCCCGCCGCCAAATGCAAGCGAGGCATCTTGAAGCGTTTGTTCCGGCACGGGAACCACCGTGCTGGTCCCGGTTTTGCCCGCGATCACTACTGCCGGAGGAGCGGCAGGAGCCGCGGGGGCCGGTGCCGTTTCGGCTGAGGCACGGGACGCCACCACTCCGCCATCCGCAGGTGCCGCGGCGCCACGACTCGCCGCGCTCCAGGAGGACGATCCGGCCGGGCCGTTGACCGGCATTTCGAGATTCGGCACGTTCATCGGCTTGGGCGTGCCTTCAATGAGTTCCCGTGGGATGGTGGTTTGCAGTGAACGCATGCGTTCGCCCGATTTCGCAGCCACGATGCGCCCGTCTTCGATCATGCCGCGCGCTGCGGGCAACGATTCGGTTTTGCTCGCCCTTTCGGCTGAGGCCACCGCTGTGTCCTTGCCGGCGAAGAAACCGCCCAGCTTCTCCGCCACCGCACGGACCGGGTTGCTTGGTGCTGAAACGACCGGCTCTTTGTGAACCTCGACGGTTTCACGTGGCATGCGAAGGGAAATCTCTTCGCCGGTCTTCTTCAGCTTCAGTTGTTGGAGAAACTCCTGGTCGTTTTCGAACTCGCGCCTGGCATCGACGTAGTCTTGGGCGTCGAGGCCTTTCTTGATAGCTTCTTTTTTGTCATCGCCATCCTCGTCCGCACCGGACTGCCCCCGATAGACAATACCCTTGGTCCGCACGATGGTGGCCAGCACCTTGCGCCGTTCTTCAACCTTGTCCTCCTGATCGCGGACAGCCTTGTCGAGTTCGGCGAGTTGCCGTTCGGCTTCGCGTTGTTCGATTTCGCGGCGATACACCTGATAGTTTTTAGTCACCTCGCCAGCGATGTCTTTGGCGAGATTCGGATCTTTCTCGCGGGCGCGGATTTCGACGAGGTCAGTGCCACGGATGTTTTTGGTTTCGATGCGATCCTTGAGCCGCTTGAGTGCGGTTTCCTTGTCAACACCCCAGCGGCTCGTCAGTTCGAGGTTTTCGACGACCTGTTCGAGATTGTTGCGGCTTTTGATTTTATCGAACTCGGTGGCGAAGAACTGAGGGCTCATGCGATTCGCACCTGGCGCTTCAGCCATCATCATTCCCAATGGCGACATGCCGCTGCTGCGAGGTTTGATCTCGATGGTGGCGGCGGCTTCGTATTCACCGGGCAGCAATGAGAGCACCACCAGCGTGAGCACCACACAGGCGGCGATGGCGAGCAGGGCGCGGCGGCCGCTGTGTTTGACGCGGCGTTCGCGTTCGGCTTCAAGGCGGACCACGGCGGGTTCGCCGAAGAGTTCGTCGAGCGCTCGGCGTTTGTCCTCGGGCAGCTTCCAGCCTTCGTCGGGCTGTTGTTTCTCGGCCTCGGTGAGCAGTCCGTGGAGGGCGCGCATGCGGCGTTTGAAGACCATGAGTTCCGGGCGTTCCTCGCAAAGCCGCTCCAGCTCCGCGGCCTCGAAGGCGGATGCCTCGCCCAGCACCCAGGACACGATCCGCGCCTCCAGCGCCTCGTCGCCGTGGGTGGTGAATGGGGTGTCGTTCATGGATTGGTGATTGAAGATTGAAGATTTGAGATCAGCCCTCGGCTGACTCGATGCCCAGTCGTCTCAGAGAATCGGCGAGGTGTTTGAGGGCGTGGTGGAGTTTGTAACCGACGTTGCCGACGCTGAGGCCGGTGCGTTCGCTGATTTGGTCGTAGCGGAGGTTTTCGTGGTATTTGAGGGAGATGAGCTGGCGGTCGGAGGGTTCGAGTTCGGCGACGAGGAGTTGGAGCGTGCCGAGGGTTTCCATGCGGCCGAGGGCCTGGTCGGGTTCGGGTTTTTCGGATTGGAACTCATCGGTGCTGTCGATGGCGGATTCCTTGCGGTGGTCGCGGAGGTGGTTGAGGGCGAGATTGCGGATGGAGCGGAACAGCCAGGCGCGCGGGTTGGCGACTTCGTCCCAGTGGGCGTGGAGTTTGAGAAACGCTTCCTGCACGAGGTCCTCGGCCGTTTCCCGCTGGCCGACGAGGCCATAGGCGAACCGGAGCAAGGGGGATTCCTCCGCCTCGAAGACCTTCCGGAGTGGCGGCTTTTCCTCCATGGGGATTCGTTGCGGGATCACCGGTTGTCGTCCGGTTTCAACCAGCTGACGGGAGTTGGCGGTGAGGGTTTCCATGAATCGGCGCGCGCTGGATCATGCTCTTCATAGGGTAACGACACGGCGCGGGGAAATTCCTTGGAAGATTTTCGCTGAAATCCGGGGACCCGTTCCGGTTTTCCAATCATCCCGGGATTTTCCACGTTCCAAACCGGAAATCACCACCTAGTCTCGCGGGCGTTCGGCCATCCGCAGCACCATGAAACGACCCTCCAATGTCACCGCCTTTCCGCCCACAAGGTTCCGATTTTCCCCGCGCTGGATTCTGATCGCGGTGGCGGCGGGTTTTCTTCTAATCGGCGGGTTTTCCTGCTTCTTCACCGTAAGCCCGGAATCGGTGGCGGTGGTGCAGCGCTTCGGGAAATACCAATACACGGCAAACCCGGGGCTACACTTCAAGCTGCCCTACGGCATCGACACCGCCCGGGTGCTGCCGGTGCGCCGACAGCTCAAGCTCGAGTTCGGATTCGGCACCGCCCAAGCGACCAATCCGGAGCAGATGGGCGAATATCCGGAGCGCGAGCGCGACATGGTGACCGGGGACCTCAACGCGGCGCAGGTCGAGTGGATCCTCCAATACAGCATTTCCGATCCCAAGAATTATCTCTTCCGCACCCGCAACCCGGGATCGACGCTGCGCGACCTCACCGAGGCGGCGATGCGCGAGGTGATCGGCGACCGCACGGTGGACGAGGTGCTCACCACCGGACGAAACGGCATCGAGGTGGAAGCGCTCCGCCGGCTCAAGGAAATGCTCAAGCCGCTCGACATGGGCATTTCCGCCGAACAGGTCCAACTCAAGAACGTGCATCCGCCGGGACCGGTGCAACGGTCCTTCGACGAGGTGAACCGCGCGCAGCAGGACCGGGAAACCGCGATCAACGAGGCCAACGGCGAATACAACCGGGTGATCCCTCGCGCCAAGGGTCTGGCCGACCAGCGGATCTCCGGCGCGGAGGGTTATGCGGTGCAACGGGTGAACGAGGCGCAGGGCGATGTTGCGCGCTTCAAGGAACTGCTCGCCCAGTATGAGAAGGCCCCGGATATCACCAAACGCCGTCTCTATCTGGAGACCATGAACGAGGTGCTGCCCAAGCTCGGACCGAAAATCATCCTCGACGAGGATGCCAAACAGTTCCTGCCACTGCTCAACCTTCAGAACAAGTGATCCTGACCGCCATGAAAAGCATTCTCATCATTATCTTTGCCTTCGCCGCCATCATTCTCGTTTCCGGCAGCGCCTACACCGTGAGCGAGTCCGAGCAGGTGTTCATCACGCAGTTCGGGAAACCTGTCGGTGAACCGATCAACTCCAAGCCCGACCGCAACGAGGCGGGCCTGCACTTCAAGCTGCCGTTCATCCAGCAGGTCAACCGCATCGAGAAACGCATCCTCGAATGGGACGGCCCGGACACCGAAATGCCGACACGCGACAAGCTCTACATTTCCGTGGACAACTTCGCCCGCTGGCGCATCTCCGATCCGAAGGCCTATTTCGAAAAACTCCGCGACGAACGCAGCGCGCTTTCGCGCCTTGACGACATCATCGGCAGCGAAACCCGCAACGCCATCGCCGGACACGACCTGATCGAGGTGATCCGCAGCGAGAAGGACCGCAAGCCCGAGCGCGACGAAACGCTGGCCGCCGCCGACGCGACGGTCGGCACCCTGCCGCCGATCCGCTACGGTCGCGGCGTGCTCACCGCGCAGATTCTCAAAGCGGCCCAACCGAAGGTTCAACCATGGGGCATCGAGTTGCTCGACGTCCGCTTCAAGCGCATCAACTACAAGCAGGGCGTGATCGAGAAAATCTACGCCCGCATGGCTTCCGAGCGCCAACAGATCGCCGAGCGCTTCCGTTCCGAAGGGGCGGGCGAGGCGGCGAAGATCATCGGCCGCAAGGAGCGCGACCTGCTCACCATCGAATCCACCGCCTACCGCCGCGAGCAGGAGATCCGCGGCAAGGCGGACGCCGAGGCCACCGGCATCTACGCCGCCGCCTACAGCACCAGCCCGCTGGCAGCGGATTTCTATCAGTTCATCAAGACCCTGGAAACCTATCAGAAAACCCTCGGCAAGGACACCACCACCGTGCTCACGTCGGATAGCGAACTGTTCCGCTTGTTCAAACGGATCGATTCCGCGAAGGAAGGCG
>Ga0315904_10004740_pt1 | contig 19224 bp, 17 predicted proteins | sample LakEriMetagenome_6_FD_203529 | JGI IMG/M metagenome (GOLD analysis project Ga0315904, IMG submission 203529) | Freshwater fungal communities from buoy surface, Lake Erie, Ohio, United States - Buoy 12 MA120 | ecosystem: Environmental > Aquatic > Freshwater > Lake | place: USA: Lake Erie, Ohio...
TCAAAAGGAGGACGATGAAACTTCGGCGCTTGCAGCACGCCCAGTCTGCTGCTTAACTCAAACCCAGATGCGCCAGACCCTCCTTAAGTCAGGCAGCCTTCTGTCTCAAAATACCTGACGACGGACACTCGGTTTCTTTCGGCGTCGCGGTCAGACCGATCTGCGTCGCAGAGGCGAAGTGGTCGAGGATCTCACGCCAAGCGGCATCGTCGGCGGCGCTGCCGCGGTGGCATTCGTCGATGACGATCAGGTCGAAGAAGTCCGGCGAGAACTCCTTGAACAGCTTCTGGCGCTCGTCCGGCCCCGTTATCGCCTGGTAGAGGCCGAGATAGATTTCGTAGGAGGTGTCGATGCGGCGCTTGTTGTCGAGCGCAAGCGTCAGGTCTTCCTTTGTGCCGTCGGCGCGTTCGATGGTTTTGGAGTTTGTCGAAAGCTTCGCCATTGCGCCGCTGAAGGGCCTGAAGTCATTGACCATCGTCTGGTCGATCAGGACGTTGCGATCCGCAAGGAAGAGAATGCGCTTCTTCCGCCCGGATTTCCACAACCGCCAGATGATCTGGAACGCTGTATACGTCTTGCCTGTGCCGGTTGCCATCACCAGCAGGATACGGTCCTGTCCCTTGGCGATCGCCTCGACGGAGGCGTTGACGGCGTTGACCTGATAATACCTAGGCGCTTTCCCGCTGCCATCGTCGAAGTAGTCCTGGAGAACGGTTCTCTCAGCGTCCGGGCTGAGACCTTTCCAGATGCAGTAACGCCGCCACAAGTCGGTCGGGGAGGGGAACGCACCCAGCGCGAGGTCGGTTTCCGTCGTCGCGCTTGCGCCAGTGCGGTCATGGAACACAAAGCCGTCGCCGTTCGATGAAAAGACAAAAGGGATGTTCAGCGTCTCGGCATAGCCCAGCGCCTGCTGCATGCCGTCTCCGACGCTATGCCGGTTGTCCTTGGCCTCGATCAAGGCAATCGGAATGTTGGGCTTGATGTAGAGGATGTAGTCGGCGCGCTTGCCCTTGCCGCGACTGACCAGCTTGCCCCGCACAATGATGCGGCCCGCTGTAAAACTGATCTCCTCGCGGATCTGGGTGATGCTATCCCAACCGGCTGCGAGTAGCGCAGGCGTGATGAACTTCGAGCAGATGTCGCGTTCGGACAGGTAGGTCAGCGGCAATGGCCTGTCTCTCATGAATCAGTGATTACTGGCCGCCCAACCTATTGGCGAATATGTTGCAGTACAAGCGCAAGCCTGGTCGAAGCCAGATTGGCTTTGCTTATAATTAACCGTCGCGAGATTTCGTGGTCGTTGCCGCAGTTTGCCATTATTCAGGAACTTGGCAGTCTGCGCACGCCCCGCTTGGGTTGCGGGTCCAATCCAAGGTAATGAAGGCCGTACCTCATGCCAGAACAACAGTGCGTGTCAGAGCTGCTCCAGGCCGCCATACGGGGCGATTGGTGTGTCAGGATCGGATGCAGCACTTGCGGGGCAACAGAGTTCTGCGGTGCCATTGAGCGTCACCTCTGCTCGGATTGTCCTTCCGTCGAGGAGCCGGACCCGCCTCCACTTTTTGAAGAGAGGCGTGACCGTTCGATCGGGAACAACAAACTGATCTTGCAGCTGGCCGGATTTGAGCCGCCAGCTGCCGATCTCAGTTTCCGTGCGCACCGAGGCCACAAATGGCGCGAAGCGTTGGAGGGGCTTCTCGTATTTGCCTGGTACCGACAGGATGGCGAAGAAGCGCGAACCCGCATGCGAGAGGCCTTGTCAGGATCATTTGCTGGTTCGGTCCTTGAAAGCATGATCCTTGAGTATGAGGAGAAGCAGGCGCAGCGGGCCGAACGGCAGTCAGAGAACTCGCCGGAACGAAGGAAGCAGCGAATGGCAGAACGCCAAGATGCTCATAAGGATCGGCTCCTGCAGAAAGCAATTCGGGATGCAAGCCTGACCGAGATTGGGATTGCTCGATATGGCGGAGACATGTCGCGCTCAGAGATGTTCAGCCGATTGATTACAGATGGAGTTTTTGTAGGCCATTCCTAAAGCGGCCAAGCAGTGGCTGTTTCAGCAGAGAAAGCCTGTGCCGAACCCGGAAGACCTTAGTCCCAGATTGAACGGTGAGATCACTCTGCTCGGCGCACCTGTTTTGCCATCCATGCCAGAACTTCCGGCGGCAGGTTGGCACCGGCGCTCTCACCTCCAGTCACAGCGAGACCTGCCATGATCTGCGCCGTTCGCTGGTCCTGGATCTTGCCATACGAGTTGAGGCTGGTTGCCAGGTTTTCGTGCGCCAGGTTCTGGCTCCAGGCTTTCAGGGCTTCCGGGTCCAGCTTCATGCGGAAAGCCAGTTGCATCAGTGTATGGCGCAGGCTGTGCGGGTGGAAGTAAGGCAACCCCGCCTCTGTGAACCGCTCGCGAAAAATGCGCCGGATCGAGTCGGCATTGCTCCAGTAGTCCCGTGTGAGGCCGAGGGGGCCGAGAAGCCCGGCTTCATTGACGCCGGTATCGGTTTTCGGGAACAGAGGGTCCGAGTCGGCGTAGAGAAGATCTTCACGAAGGAAGCGGACCCAATCGACCACGATTGCTTCAGCGTCGCCGCCTACCGGGAAGAAGAACGTCCTCCACGTTTTCGCCTGCTTCGTTTTCACCACGCGCGCGTCCTGAAATACTTCACGCTGCGATAGGTTGACCTTGCCCAGCGGCAGGGAGGCAATCGCCGCGTCGCGCATGCCGGTCAGCAGGGCAAAGGCGATCAGGGCGCGGTCGCGCTTCTGGAGTGCGGTTTCGTGGGGCGCGGCGTCGATGACGTGCAGCGCCTGCTCAAGGCTTGGTACAGGCCGTTCCCGGCGCGCGGTGGAAATGCGGGTGTCATTGCCGGTGACGTTGAAATACTCGCAGTCGGAATGGCTGATCCGGCTCTTGTAGCCCGGTTGATCGGCGAGCCATTTGCAAAACCCCTTCACGGCCATCAGGCGCGAACGGATCGTGGCCTTCGCGAGCGGCTTGCCCGTCTTCCCATTGCGCGCCGCTCTAAGGTCGCGCTGGAACTTGTGTGCCTGCTCGATGTGGAAGGCCGCGAAATCCTTGAAGCCGGTCGATTTCTCGAAGGCGGAAATCGCGGCTGCCACCTGGTCGGCGGTGTCCGGCGTCATGCCCTTCGCCGCCTCCAGCCATTGCAGGTATTTGCGCTTGATTCGCTCGTTCTTGGCGTGTGCCTTACGCATGGTTCAATCATCCTCCTTCAAGTGCACATTCACGCAGGGATGTGCTGTATCGGTTAGGTGTTCGAACCGGTGCGGCCCTGAAAGGCTGACCAGGGCGCTCAAGGCCTCAAGGCGGCTCCAGCTGACACGCTTATGCATCACTGCCGTGCACGTCTCACACAGCATGCGGACCATCGCGCCAGTGCCTTTGAAGGGCAGTACTTCGGCCTGCCTGAACGCCGCGCCTTTCGGGGCCCGGCACCGCATGCAGTAGCACTGTTCAAGGCGGCACTTTTGCTTCGCGGTCTTGCGCCGTTCGCCCAAGGCGATCAGGTCAGGGCCGAGGATCAGAGTGGGCTTGCGGTCATTGATGACGGGGAGCTCGCCGCGGTCGATCCAGCGCCGCACCGTGCCTTTAGCGACACCCAGGATGCGGGAGGCTTCATCGACGGTATAGTTCCGGTATTTGCTGATTGCCCTCCAGTTGGGTCTATGCGCCATCTATGCCCCCGCCGCTTGCCGCTTTCACGAGCGCCTCACGGTTCATGACGACCCTCGCCATTGCCGGGACCGTCTTGCGGGTTTGTGTCGTTTGCCGGTTCGGGGCGCTCAACCTCGCTCCATTCGAGAAGCACCCCGAAGAAGCCAGTCACGTTGCGCTGGAACTGGCGAGCCTCGTCAGCGGAGAGTTCGCGCCCGAGCCGGGGCTCCCAGAGTTCGCGGGTGCGCGCGATGTGGATCGTGGCTTCATTGTCATTGGCGGCATCAGGACGTTTCATTGAAGACATCATGGCCGCTCTCGCGACCGTGCTCCTGGCTTCCGCCTCGGATTCTCACCGATGACATCTACCTATAAGGATCTGCATCTTCAGGCGTCCCCGTCTCAGGGATCACCGCATTTTGTTAACCGGCGCGGCGGGGAAGTTCGTCCACCGGGATCGTGAACTTGTGTGACTTGCCAGCCTCAACCACGACATCGCGGCGGCCTTTGGGGCCAATTTCGCTGCGGATGGTGAGACCGAAGTGGCCATGGCAAACGCCGTCGAGGATCAGGCGCTCAATGAAGTAGAGCATGTCGCGCATCTGTGGGCCGGGCAGGGCAGGATCGTGAGAGCGTTCGGCGGGCTCAGGCATTGTGGAGCAATCCCTTCATGTCCTTGATCGTGGTCGAGAATGAGAGGGGCGGAACCGCTGCGGCGTCGGAGAAGAACGCGAGCACGTCGCCGGGGCGCTTGGGCTTGTCCCGGAAGACAAATACCTTGCGGCCACGTTCGGGGCGGAGGGCGACAAGGTCGTATCCGAGGCACTTGAGATAACAGGCCAGGTAGAAGTCCCTTGTTTCGAAGCGCGCGTCAGTGGGCTCGGGGCTTGTCGTAATCTGTACGGTTGACACTAAACACTCTCCTCAAAAAAAAGGGTCGCCCGCTAGGTGCGATCAAACGATGACTGCACCGGCGGCTTGCGGTGCAGGAGGCCGACATTCTCAAGGCGGATCCGCATGGCGGACGGCGAAACGAGAAAGCGGTCCGCAAGCGGGCGGCTGATCCGCTCCAGGGTTTCGTCTTCGGTTTCAAGGACCGGAAGGCCCCGGACCTTCTTCAGGCCCGCGGCTACCGCCACCAAGCCCTCTCCCCCAGCCTCAGCCGACTGAAGAACGCGTGGCTTGCCGCCCTCAAACTGGTCGCTCCAGGCCTCGTAGAGCAACTTGCGCGGCATCAGCGCACAACTCGAATAGAAGTCCGCCTGCCACTCCTCGCGCGCCTTGGCATTGCTCTTGCGGCAGAGGAATTTGGGTGCTGTGCTGTCGTCGAGAAAGGAAAGCTGCGGGGCGTCAGCGCGGATGAGGGACTGGTGAAGGCGCCAGTGCCCGCCGCCTTCATGCCCGAGCGTAAACCGGTAGCGCGCTTCCTTGTCCGGGAAGGTTTCGGGGTCGAGGCTCTGGTCGATGAAGATCGTGCCGTCGCCATAGACCGCCCCGAGAATATCCGTATCGCCATTTGCGGGACGCGGCTGACCGAAACGCTCATGCAGGTCGTCGAGGTCGATCCGCAGGTGCAGGTGCTTCTCGATGATGTCTTCGATCGGGATCGGCGCCTTGAGCGTCACGCCCCGGGCACGTTCAAATTCAGAAAGCAGCAGGGCCGCATCTTGCTCGATGAACGCTTCAGAGAGGAAGGGGACTTTGTGGCTCATTCTCGATCCTTCATCTTCGCGGCGAGCAAGCGCCCGCCAGATTATCCGTCCTTGGTTCGTCGGGCCTTCTTGGCCAATCCGGCGATCTCCGCCGCGCTCATGCCCTGGGCTGTCCTGAGCAAGGCTGAGAGTTCGACCGGATGCCGCCGGATGATGTCGGTCAGGTCAGACGAAACGCGGCCCGCCAACGCCAGCAGCTCGTCAATGTCGGATCCGAAGACCTCTGCGATCGCGCGGACCTTGTCTTCGGCCGGCGGCGCAAATTCGTCGCGCTCGACTTTCGACAGGTACGTCGGGCTGACGCCGATCTTCTTGGCCATTTCACGGAGTCCCAGGTCGTGCTCTTCCCGCAGTCGCCGAATGTGCGCTCCGAACAGCTCGTTTCCCTTGATCACGGGCGATGGCTCCCTTGCTTGTTTCGTGCAGACTGATCATGCGATTCGGTCCAAATGTCAACTAATCACTAAACAATCAATTGAACTGAACAAACGGTTCCGAACGCGTCAATCAAGCGTCTTTGCGCAAACTGGGTAGAGGACCGATGAGTGGCGAGCAACTCGCAACGACTAAGCCGCGCCATCCAACTTTTTCGCGAACTTGGCAGTTTCATCCTTGAACCGCGCGCTCAACTAAAAATTGCTTGCAATCCTCCAGTCTGAATTTCACGATCTTGTTGACGATCAGACAGATCGCGTCGCCGAAGGGTTTTGTTTCCGTGTCCTCTGATCGTTCCGCCTTAGAAGAGCTGTTGGTTCAAGCATTGTTGCGAGGCGAATGGGCAGACTTCACGCAGCTTCCCGATTTTGACATTGCGCAAAAACCGGTTGTGTCGGCCTTGTTTCTGCGGAACCTGCTTTTGGGCATCAATCCCGGGATTGGTACCCTCCCGTCCGGTGTACGGCTGCGCGGCGCACACGTCGAAGGCGATTTGGATTTAGCTGATTGTTCGGCACCTAACGCAGCAGAGTTCGGTGTGGTTGCTTTGGAGGATTGTGATCTTCCCGGGCGAATTGATGTATCGAACACTCAGCTTACTCGACTTTCGATACGCGGAAGCAGATTCCGCGAATTATGGGGCGCGGGCGCTACCATCAGGGGAGATGTGGATTTCCGTGAGACGATGCCGTTCCCAGACCCTGTCGAAGCAATTGCCTACATCCGCCTTCGAGCAGCCAGAATTGGGGGAGATGTCTGGGGACGCGGCGCATCGCTGACAGCCCCGTCTTACGTACCTCGTGGACTGACGATGGTGCCGCCAGCGTTACAGCTTTGGATGGCCAAGATTGATGGAAGCGGAAATTTCGAACTCGGATTTAAGGCTTCAGGAAGCTTGAACTTTCAAGGCGCGATTGTCGGAGGAAGTCTCGACTTTCGAGGGGCGCGGTTGAGTAACCCCGGTGGTCTGGCGCTTGATGCCGAAGGTATTCAGGTGGGCGGTGAAGTCAGGTTCAGTCCTGATAACGAAAATCGCTTTGAAGCAGATGGCGAGATGTCTCTCTTGAAGGCACGAATTGGAACCGATCTGAGGTTCCACGGTGCGCGCCTGAGCAATGCGGGTGGGTATGCTCTCAATGCCAGTGGGTGTGCGGTTGGTAAGCGTGCTGACTTCGGTCTTTACGCCGCGCATCGCTTTGAAGCAGATGGCGAGATGTCTCTCTCGAAGGGCCAAATTGGAACGGATCTGGACTTCAGCGGTGCGCGACTGAGCAATGCCGGCGGGTATGCTCTCAATGCCAGTGGGTGTGCCGTCGGCGGGAGCGCTTACCTCGCTACGATAGAGGAGTATCGCTTTGAAGCAGACGGCGCGATCATTTTGTGGGACGCAACAGTTTACGTAGACCTTGATTTCAGTGGTGCAAGGCTCCGCAATCCTGATCGCAATGCATTGTCGGCCGACGGTATAAAGGTTGGTAAGCGTGCCACCTTCGGTCTTTACGCCGCGCATCGCTTTGAAGCAGATGGCGAGATGTCTCTCTCGAAGGGACAAATTGGAACGGATCTGGACTTCAGCGGTGCGCGCCTGAGCAATGCCGGCGGGGATGCCCTCGACGCCAGTGGCTGTAGCATCGGCGGGAGCGCTTACCTCCATACGACAGAGGAGTATCGCTTTGAAGCAGACGGCGCGATCATTTTGTGGGACGCAACAGTTTACGTAGACCTTGATTTCAGTGGTGCCCGGCTGCGCCATCCTGATGGCTATGCATTGTCTGCCGACGGAATAAAGGTTGGTAAGCTTGCTAGCTTTGGTTCGTTCCGTGCACAACGCTTCGAAGCGGAAGGCGAGGTCTCTCTTTTAAAGGCAACGATAGGAACAGATTTAAATTTTCCAGGCGCGCGGTTGAGTAATCCCGGCGGTTTGGCGCTTCGTGCTGCAGGCATCCAGATAGGTGGATTGGGCAACTTCGGCGAATCCGGTGCAAATCGCTTCGAAACAGAGGGCGAAGTTTTTCTCTGGAACGCCAAGATTGGAACGAGTCTAGATTTAGGCGGTGCAAAGTTAAACAACACCAATGGGAACGCCCTTGATGCAACTGGCTGCACAATCGGCGGCGATGCTCTGTTGTGCGCAATACCAGAACATCGCTTTGAAGCGGATGGCGGGATGCAGCTATCGGCCACACGGATTGCGGGCGACCTTTATTTGAATGGCTCCCGATTGAACAATGCCGGCGGGGATGCCCTCTACGCGAGTGGCTGTAGCGTCGGCGGGAGCGCTTACCTCTCTACGACAAAGGAGTATCGCTTTGAAGCGGATGGGAAGATTGATTTTAGCGACGCAACAGTCGCAAGAAACTTATTTCTTCAAGGCGCTAGTTTTAGATCTGCGAATGGTTGTGACCTTCGCGGGGATGGATGCGTCGTCGGAGCGACTCTGCATGCGCACGATAATCAATTCTTTGGGGACGTTAGTTTCGTGGATGCAAAAGTCGAAAAGCTCGGAAGTTTTTCGAAGTCAGCGTGGCAAGGGGCCAAGACTATTAGACTTGAGAGCATAACTATCCGCCACATCGCTGTAGAAAACGTGGACGGCACGGCTTGGAAGGCGCGAAGAGATTGGCTGCGAGCCAGCAGCTTTCGTGACAATAACCAGCCACTAACCGTTTCGCCTCACCCTTGGAAAGAGGTCGCGACGGCCTTTGCCCGTTCGGGCCGGCACGCCGACGCACGCCGCGTCCAGCGCGCGGGCTACCAAGAGGAAAACCGCGCGCGGCCGACTTGGATCCGACCGTTTGTCTGGTTTTTTGCTGAGTTGCCTTTTGGCTACGGTTTGTCGGTCTTGCGAGCTACGATTACTATACTCAGCTTTTGGCTGGTGGGGACGCTCGGGGCCGAAACAATGCACGCTCGAAATGCATTGATCGATTCTTCTGAACCTCAATTGGGTTCGCAATGTAAGTCCATAATCCCGGCGCTTTATGCTCTAGACACAGCGATTCCGATTTTGGATCTTCGTGAAGAAATGAAATGCGGTCCTGGTGACATTGGACAGCACGGCTTGTTTCGTGGTTTTGAACTAAAATTCCCGCTGCGTTCTGAGTTTGACGTTGCCGGTAGAGCTGACGCGCATAGCATGCATGTGCTTGATGAAATCACACTTTGGACTTGGGCAAAGGCGATCTATGCGGTCTTCGGTGCGCTCATCGTTAGCTTCGCTTTGATAACCTATTCAGGCGTTTTCAAACCACGAGAATGACCGCTCCGCAGCGCGGGTTGTGCCCTGTGGCAGAGCTAGCAGTTCCATTCGAATGCGGGACCAATCGGGTCTCAGGTCACTCGGCCTCGGCCAAAGCCAAGGTGATAGTCAGGCTGTCGATCTCATCCGCTAGCGTGGCCAACTAAATCAACGCTTACGCGTGTACTCTCGCTGTAAATGCCGTCAGAATGGTATCTCGTCATCTAAATCCTCCGAGTCAGAGGTCACTACACCCACAAATTCTCTCACACCAAGGAGGGGGTAGCTTTGTGACCCAAGCTCAGATTTGAGGATTAAGTAGCCAACCATAGTACATCTGGCAATGAGACACAGATCCTCATCAATGCCGTTGCGTCTCATTGCGAAGAATAGCTCATTGAGCCCGTCAGTTACCCAGTCCGCCGGCGACTTCTCCTCAAGTCGATCCATGCCGCCTCTATAGACTTCGCGGGCGACGCCTGTCCTTTCGATAAACGCAAGTACCATGGGCTTCTCGCTACTGCTCGCTGCATCAAGTTCGTAAGCAATCACGTCGGAGGTCGCGCCATGTCGTTTACATGCGGCAACAAGAGAGCGACACGCGCTCGTAATCAAGAACGGGCTTAAGAAGCCCGGTGCGGCGGGTAAGCCAGCATATTTCACTGAAGCTTGCACACCAAACTTACCCTGGTCCGCATCTTCCAGCATGAACAAATGCTTTTTTGCTATTGGATGATTTTGTTCGGCTGCTTTGCGCCAGTAATGCACTGCTTGGTCAATATCGTAAGGTGAGAGACAGCCCCCTCCATACATGGCAAAAAGATTGTAAACTGCAGCACCATGACCTTCAGACTCAGCAGCCATAAAAAGGTCTTTGGCGGTTTGGAAATCCTCCCGCATCAGTGCGAGAGATCCAGCCTGATAGGTGTCCTCCGCCGACGCGCTAGATCCTTTGAAGAATTGTTTCCCAAACAGCTCAGAAGGCGCGCGTGCAATATTCTCAATGGCCACTAAGGGGGCATCGTCGTTGTTCAACTGTCCTTTCGTGGCCTGCGGCGTTTTTTTTACAGGACGTCTGGGCGACGCGACGGATTTGGGCTGTCCACCTTTCTCAACTTCGAGCTTCCCTTTCCCTGGCCAGATAATCAATCCGACGACGATTAAGGCTGCAGCGATGAGCCCCGAGATCACCATCACGCCTCCGACATCAACAAATTCGCCGCCGTCGAGCAAATAGTTGAGACCTTGGATGAACCCGCCAGACTGAATAAAGGCAGAAAGAAAGACGATCACGGCCATGACTTTGCGCATGACGCGCCAAATGTTCTTGATGGTCTGAATCATTGCTCTCCCCCCAATGCTACTGAAGCAACTCGTACATACACCACCCCGTTCGCCCACATAGGCAATTCAGGTTTCTAGAGAAAGCTCGCAAGAGGTGCTGTGACCCCCGACCTCTCTCCGTTGAATCCACAGTAAACGAAGGTTGCGATCCGTCGAGGGGAGGGGCTGAACCGGCGAGTGCAAGCAACTACCCTAATTCGCCGCAGGGTCGATTGATCGCGTTGATCCTAAGCATAGTCCGGAATGACCCACTTGATGGCTTCAAACACCATGAGCGCCCAGTTCCTCCAAATTACGCATGAAAGACATATTTGGATTCAGGCACATAGTTCGAAAGGTATCCAAAAACGGGAGCCACTCCTTTTCCGAACAAACAAAACCGCAGGCAGCACGCAGCGCCTTTCTGCGCTGTGCGGTGTTTTCCAATCATGGGGAAACATGGTGCCCGGGGGCGGAATCGCGAACGCCCATATGGCCCTGTTTTAATTTCGAAAAATATTTTGGCGGTGTCGGGCGCTGCCAACAATCTGCCAACAAATCGGTAGCTGTTGGCATGGGAGAGTGGTTCGATTCCGATTTCCTGTGGAAATCGGATAAATTGATCTCCCTGACTCTCAGAGGTGGGTCAAGAGGGCCTCAACGACAAGGTTGGCGACCGATCTCAAAGGCCGGCGCGGGTATTGCTCGCTCTCATCGAAAGGCGACCGAGGATCGTTCACGACGTGCTGCGGAGCTGAGCGAGGATGGCTGACAACAAGCCGTTTGTTCGGGCTGGCGCTCAGTTTCTCGTCTTCTCTCTCTGTGGGCAAGGTTCCGTGAGATTGCGGACCTCATTTCGTTGAGCGCGAGAATCCGCCGGGCTAACAAATCTCCCGGAACAACGCTGGGCGGGCGCAAAGCGCTGAGCATTTGTTTGGCAGCAATGAGCGCAGGAACGGTCATTCAGTGTTGATGGTCGTCGAGACCGGGTTTGGCCCTAAACCGCCGGTCGTTATGCAACGACTTTGGCTCGAAATTGATGGGACAGGTCACTCTTTCTGAATGCAGCGCGCAATTCAGGACTCATTCCTTGGTTGCCTCGCTGGCCTTGCGACCAGAACGCGCCTGCGCTTTGCAGGCTCGGTATATAACAAGCCTCGGTGGCATCGAAGACATCCGGGTGCGGACGGGCTGCTTGCCACAGTCAGCAACTGTAATCTCTTCGGATGGCCTTTGCTCAGGGTCAGTCATGGGCGGTGTCGAGGCGCAGCCAGTAAGCGCAATCAGAGCCGCGGTGAGAAAGGCAGGTCTCATGGCTTTGTCCTTGTTCATGAAATGGCGATCCGGCCAGCGATCCAGATCGCCAGCGCGTAGAGACAGACGGTCGTTGCGCGGGCCGTGGCGAGTGATGCCCAGCACGAGGACGCCGGAGAGGGCGGCTTTAAGGATCAGATACAGCATGTCATTCCGCCGGCACTGCGGCGCCTCCTCGGCCTGACAGGCGCATGGGCGATGACCTGAATCCGTGAACGATCCGGTAAAGCGCCGGAAGCACGATAAGGGTCAGGAGCGTCGAAGAGATGATGCCGCCGATGACGACCGTTGCGAGCGGGCGCTGCACCTCGCTGCCCGCGCCGATGTTGAATGCCATCGGCACAAAGCCGAGGCTGGCGACCAGGGCTGTCATGAGAACGGGGCGAAGGCGTTGAAGGGCGCCCTCGCGGATCGCAGGCAGCAAGTCTTCGCCGGCCTCGCGTCTGGCCTTGATGAAGCTCAGCATGACGACACCGTTCAGGACCGCAACGCCCGAGAGGGCAATGAACCCCACACCGGCAGAGATCGAGAGCGGCATGTCCCGCAGCGCGAGCGCTGCCACGCCGCCGGTAAGCGCCAGAGGGACTCCAGAGAACACGATCAAGGCGTCGCGCGCGGTCCCGAACAACATCAGGAGAAGCCCGAAGATCAGCAGAAGGGCGACTGGTACGACGATGGCGAGCCGGTTGCTGGCGGAGACAAGTTGTTCGTAGGTTCCGCCATATTCTATCCAGTAACCGGACGGGGTCTCCACCTCCTCAGCCACCACAGTCTGCAGTTCACTGACAAAGGAGCCGAGGTCGCGGCCCCGAACGTTGGCGGTTACAACGATACGGCGCTTCGCATTCTCGCGGCTGATCTGGTTTGGCCCCATCACGATCTCGACCTTGGCCAGCTCGCTGAGCGGCAGGAACGTCACGCCATCGACGGTCTGGCGAGAGGCCGGCAGCGGTATCGGCAGGCGCTCAATGGCGGCAACGTCCTGACGGAGAGCCTCCGGGAAGCGCACGACAATGTCGAACCGTCGGTCGCCTTCGAACAGCTGGCCGGCCACCGATCCGCCGAGCGCTGTCGAGACGACGCTCTGGACGTCCTCGACGCTCAGACCGTAGCGGGCAAGTGCGTCCCTGTCCGGGAACACCGAAAGGACCGGAAGGCCGGTGACCTGCTCGACCTTGAGGTCTTGAGCGCCGGGAATGGTTGATGCGGCGGCTTCCACCTGTTCGGCCGTTTCCAGCAGGACATCGAGGTCATCGCCATAAATCTTGACCGCGACATCGCTACGCACGCCCGAGATCAGCTCATTGAACCGCATCTGGATCGGCTGGGTGAACTCGTAGTTGTTCCCCGGGATCGTGGCCGCAGCGGCCTGCATTTCAGCGACGAGCTCCGCTTTGGGCTTTTTCGGGTCCGGCCATTCCTTGCGGGGTTTGAGCATCACGAACGTATCAGCCACGCTGGGCGGCATGGGGTCGGTTGCGATTTCCGCTGTGCCGAGCTTGGCGAAGACACGTTCGACTTCCGGAAATTCTTTCAGGCGCTTTTCAAGTTGTTCCTGCATCTCGACAGCCTGCGTGAGGCTTGTGCCAGGGATGCGTAGGGCATGCAGGGCGATGTCGCCTTCGTCGAGGTTCGGGATGAACTCCGAGCCCAGACGGGTAGCGCCGAACCCGGCGATGCCTGCCAGAAGGACCGCGGCGATGACCGGCACCGCCGGGAAGCGGATCGCCGCATCGAGGGCGGGGCGGTACGCGAAGGCGGCCCCGCGCATCACGGTGCTTTCCTTCTCTTCGACTTTTCCGCGGATCAACAGCGCGACCGCGGCCGGCACGAAGGTCAGTGAAAGGATCAGGGCCGATGTCAAAGCCAGCACGACCGTGAAGGCCATCGGATGGAACATCTTTCCTTCAATGCCGGTAAGGGCAAAGATCGGCAGGTAGACGACCGTGATGATGATGATACCGAAGATTGATGGCTTGATCACCTCGGCAGAGGCTTCAGCGGCGAGGTTGAAGCGTTCGTCCTGCGTTAGCAGCCGTCCTAGTGAATGCTGCGCCATTCCGAACCGCCGGAGGCAGTTTTCTACAATGATGACGGCGCCGTCCACGATCAGGCCGAAGTCGAGTGCGCCGAGGCTCATCAGGTTGCCGGAGACCTTGTTCTCAACCATTCCTGTGATCGTCATCAACATCGACAGAGGGATCACCAGCGCCGTGAGGATAGCCGCGCGGATGTTTCCGAGCAGCAGGAACAGGATCACGATGACGAGGAGTGCGCCTTCAACCAGATTTTTCTCGACGGTCGCGATCGTGCGGTCAACGAGCAAGGTGCGGTCATAAACAGTCGTCAACGTCACGCCTTCAGGCAGGCTCGGCCGTATGGCGTCGATCCTTGCATCGACGGCCTGCGAGACCGTCCGGCTGTTTTCGCCGACCAGCATGAATGCCGTACCCAGAACAATTTCTTCCCCGTCCTGGGTGGCCGCGCCCGTGCGCAGCTCCTTGCCCAGTTCGACGGAGGCAATGTCTCCGATGCGTATCGACGCAGCGCCAGAGTCGGCGACGACTATCTGGCGCAGGTCATCAAGCGTAGCCGCCTGGCCCGGTATGCGCACCAGGTTTTGCTCGCCGTTGCGCTCGATATACCCGGCGCCCGCATTCGCGTTGTTCTCCTCGAGCGCCGACATGACATCAGCAAGCGTGAGCCCGAACGCGGCGAGCGCTGAAGGATCGGGAATGACATGGATTTCCTTTTTGTATCCGCCGATCGTGTTGACTTCCGTTACGCCTTTCACGCCGCGCAGCTGAGGCAGGACAACCCAGTCGTTCAGCGTGCGGAGGTCCATGGCGGTCCAGGGGGTGCCCTCCGGTGTCGTGGCCCCTGGCTCCGACGAAAGGACATACATGTAGATCTCGCCGAGACCTGTCGCGATAGGGCCTAGTTCCGGCGCGACACCCGGCGGCAGTACCTCCCGGGCAGACTGTATGCGCTCAGAAACAAGCTGGCGTGCGCGGTAAATGTCGGTGCCTTCCTCGAAGACAACCGTCACCTGGCTGAGACCGTAGCGGGAAATGGAGCGGGTGTAGTCAAGTCCGGGGAGACCCGCGATGGCGGTTTCGACCGGGAAGGTTATGCGCTGCTCGGCTTCGAGCGGCGAGTAACCTGCGGCCTCGGAGTTGATCTGGACCTGCACATTCGTGATGTCGGGGACGGCATCAATCGGCAGGCGCTGGAAATTGTAGATGCCGAGTGCGGCAAGGCCGGCGACGCAGGCAAGGACAAGCCATCGCTGGGCGATGGAGAAGCGGATGATCCGTTCAAGCATGGGCCGGCCTCCTAGTGATCGTGACTTGCGCCGGACTTTTCAATGTCGGCTTTGATGAGGAAGGAATTTGCCGTGACGTAGCTTTCACCCGGATCAATGCCGCCGAGGACTTCGACGAAGTCGCCGTCTTTCCTGCCAAGTTCCAGCATGCGTACTTCATAGGTTTCGCCGTACTTGGCGAAGACGACCGTGAAATCCCTGAACCGCTGGAGACCGCTCTCGCGCACGGCGAGAGGCACCTGGGTTTCCGAAGTATCGACAGACGCCGTAACCCGCATGCCGGGCCGGAAACTGGCATCCCTCGGCAGCACGACACGCGCGATCAGCGCCTGCGTCCCGGCTTCTGCGATCGGCAGGAAACTGTCGATCTTGCCTTGTGCGACGAGGTCGCCGCCGGCCAGTTGAACTGTGACGCTCTGGCCGGGCTTGATACGGGCCGCGTCTTTCGGAAACACATGCAGCTCGGCCTGCGCCGACCCGATATCGCCGATCACAAAAAGCGGATCGCTGGCCGCAACGTCGCCGGCATTGGTACGCCGCTCCAGAACCGTGCCTGCAATCGGTGCCCGCACGGAGTAGGTTTGCAGGCTACTGGAGTTTTCAACTTCGGCCAGCGTATCTCCCTTGCGCACCTGGTCGCCTACCGTGCGCGTCACCCTCAGGACATGACCCGGATAGACAGCGCGAACCTCAGCAGTAGCCGAAGGCGTAAGCTGGACCGTCCCCGACAGGCTCACACGCTCGCGGATAAGTGCGGGCCCGGCTGGCTCGGTAAGGACGCCTGCCTCAGCCGCAACAGCATCCGCAATTGTCGTGCGGCCTTCATAGGACTCGTATGCCCAGCTGTGGGTCTTTCCCGCATGTGAAGCGCTGACGGCGACATCGAACGAGTGTGGCTCGGTAACAATACCGTCGCCCTTCAGGTAGTCCGACTCCGGCGCAAACCGGAAGGTGTCTTGTTTCCCGCCAAGACGGGATAGTGTGACCGTCAGGTCCACCGCAGACGGATCGACCGGCTCGCCGTCGAGCGTCGGATATACCCTATACTGAGGGTCTACCCCGGTCTCAAAGATCGTGACTTCGAGCGCAAACTTGCCGTCTTCGAGAAGGCGGCCGCCGTGAGGCCCTTTCGCGGGTTCAGCCTCTTCGTCGCCGTGTTCACCGTGATCGCCGTGATCGCCGTGATCGCCCTCTTCACTGTGGCCCGGAGCCTCAGCCTGCGTTCCCGAAGTGGCGCCACACGCAGCGACGACCCCTGCCATCAGCAAGAAAGCGAGAGTTCGTAGTTGGGATTGGAAGGACCGGGTCATGGGGCAGTCTCCTGAAGGGTGGCCGGAAGGTTTCGGGCCTGCAGTCTGGCCAGCGCAGCTTCGGCGAGGTGATAGTTGCGAAGGAAGTCGAGGCGCTGTTCGCGTAGATCGAACAGCAGCCTCTGGGCATCGAGTACGTCGAGATAGGAAAAGGCGCCGCGCGCGTAGCCGTCATTGGCGAGACGCACGGCGCGTTCGGCTTCAGGAAGTGGGCCCGTATCGAGGTGTGCCAGAGCGTCCTTTGCACCAAGCGCTGCGCGCTCAAGACGTGCGCTTTCGCGCAGCAGGGACTGGCGCAAGGCGTCGGATTCTGCTTCGAGCTGCCGGGCCTGTGCGCCGGCCTGCTGCTCGTAGGGGCCGGCGCGTTTTGGTGCGCCGAGGGGAACGGATACACCGCCCAGAACGCCGAGGCTCTCGTCTATCCCGAACTTGCGAACACCCGCGCTCCAGGTCACATCCGGAACACGCTCGGCCTCGGCGAGGCGAATGGCAGCCTGCGCCTGGCTGCGCTGCGCCTCAAGGCGGGCGAGTTCGGGCGAACGGCTGACATCCAGCGTATGCTCTGTGTGCCCCTCATCCGGCGAAAGCCCGCAAAGATCGACGGAGAAATCCGTTGAACCCGACCAGAAATCGGCCAACGTCGCGCGCAGCCGGTCGGCATCCCGTGTGAGACGGTTGAACTCGCCTTCCGCAACAAGTGCGTCGGTCGCTGCGCGCGAGCCAGCTAGCAACGGGTCACGAGCTGCTTCGACACGCTTTGCGATCAGGGCCTCGGCGTTGCGTGCCGCTTCCAGCCGCGCCGCCGCAAGAGAGGCGCGCTCCTGCGTCAGCGCCAGTTCGACATAGAGAGACTGGATTTCGAACGCGATATCCGCCTTGCTGATGTCCAAGCCCGCTTCAGCAATATCAACACTACGCTCGGCGAGGGTGGATCGCGCCTCCCGCTTTCCCCCACGCTCCCACACCCGGTTGAATGTGCCGGTGACTTCGAGGCTGTCGATCTCGGCGGCGAGGCCAACGCCGGGAAAGTTCTCGAACTCGATGCTGACCGTGTCGGACGGCCTGAGCGCTGCGACCGCGCGCTCTGCGCGCGCGGTCACTACGGCGGCGCGGGCCGCGCCGGGGCGCAGGTCACTTTCCAAGGCCTGGCGGACAGCCTGGTCCAGAGACAGGTGCGCATACGGCGCATCTGCGCTGGGCTGGCAGGTTTCAGCAAACGCCGGCAGGAAGCCGATCGCCGCCATGAGCGCACCGGACGCGCCCAGAAATTTGGGTATCATGGTTCAGGCTAATCCCTTGTCGATTGCGTTCAAAGAGCCCACTCGCGCTGGCGCGCGCAGGCTGGTGAAACAATCAGACGCGGGGTGGGCGCTCGAAGGGAAAGGCTACGCCGGAGCGCCGGTGATCATCCTGGCTCATCCGGAAAACATAAGTGTCACCTTCAACAAGGGACCAGGTCGAGGGTTCCGGAACGGTCATCGAAACATGGCAGGTGCCATGCGAGTGGACCTCATGTTCGTGGGACAGTGAATCGTGGTCGTCCGCCTCATCATGCGCATGTTCGGCCTGATGATATGCGCTGCATCCATGATCCAGATGCGGGTCGCATACGGGTTCTGCGCTCGCTGGCACTGCCAGAAAGGCAACCGCGACGAGCAATTGCGCCAGACGCTGAACCGCGAGGAACAGAAATGTTCTCATACGGCCTTGTATTCGGGTTCTCCTGCAAAGTCATTAAGCCGAGGAAGGCAGATTGCCGCGCAATATGGTTAACTACGGCATGGTGCCTGCGTATCTGAACGGCCCGGACATGATGCGAATACTCTGCATCAATGACTGCTATCGGCGAGCTGCAGCCCGGTGCGCGTGAGACGGTCGAATGACACGATTGGACCGACCCCGCCGATCGCGTAACGTGACGATCAGAGCCGACCTGGCCCTAAACTGCCGCTGGGGTTCTTTCCGACTTGCTAGCGTTTCACTTAGAATGCGTCTGTCCCAACCATATGCGCGCAAGACGTTCACAATCGCACCGTTCGTGAAGATCAAGGGGCGAGTGTGGTCTCGAGCTCCATAGCTGGGTCCGATTCCCCATTTCCACAACGCCTTGCGGGCGTACGTCGCAATTCTCTATTCGCCATTTTTGGAAAGCCACGCGTCGATCAGTTCGATCTCGGCGCGTTGATCGGCAATTATGGTCTCAGCCAACTGTTTCGCTTCCGGATCATCGCCATTGGCGATTTCCACCTCTGCCATAGAGATCGCCGCCTGATGATGCCCGCGCATCTGCTTCATGAAGTCGGTATCGACGTTTCCGGTAAATGCCGGCATGTCGTCCATCATTTTGGACATCGACAACTTGTAGCCGCGCGTCGCGTCGGAATCGCCGTCGGCAGGCATCGACATGTTCATATTCCCGCCGTTCATCCGGCCATCGTGTGCCGGCGAGCATGCCGGCAAGGCAAAGGCGGAAAGCAGGACGAAAGGCAACAATCTGTTCATGGCTTAATTCTCCGGACGCTTGGTGCTCCAAGCACAAACCTTTAACGTCGCCGGAGCCCGGAAGTTTCATCACGCATCTGCATCGGGCAGCTGTACGTGTTCCGTGCGCCGCCGTTTCTCAATTGTATAGCGAACGTGAGTGCTGCGGCCCGTTGCATTGGCGCGCGCCGGTCTTCAGACGAAAAAAACCGGCGCGAACCCGCCGCCCGGTGTCCTGAAATTAGTGGTCTGCCCCTGGTAAAGACGAGCCGCCGCCAGCAGCACTTCGCCTGCATAGGTGTAGAGCCTGACGTCGAGCTTTCGCTGGATGGGCGCTGCGTCCAGCATGATGGTCCGCTCGCTGGGCGGCGCGAAATCCTGCGCGACATAGTCGGCTGCGAGGATCGCGG
>Ga0315904_10004743_pt1 | contig 19205 bp, 19 predicted proteins | sample LakEriMetagenome_6_FD_203529 | JGI IMG/M metagenome (GOLD analysis project Ga0315904, IMG submission 203529) | Freshwater fungal communities from buoy surface, Lake Erie, Ohio, United States - Buoy 12 MA120 | ecosystem: Environmental > Aquatic > Freshwater > Lake | place: USA: Lake Erie, Ohio...
CGAACGACTCGATGTCTATCGACCTGCGATCGAGTACGAGTACCGCGATGCTGAGTACGAGTACCGCGATGCTGAGTACGAGTACCGCGATGCTGAGTACGAGTACCGCGATGCTGAGTACGAGTACGGGAAAACGCAAGAATAAAGCATTGGACCAACGGGCTCGATCGAGCGTTTTTTGACTTGTGTGGCGATAACTCCTCTTACTCGGTTCTCAAGGGTGATCGATCACGAAGGTCACAGGCCCATCGTTGACCAAGGCGACTTGCATGTCGGCTTGAAAAATCCCGCGTTCGACGCGCACTCCCAGCGAAGCGACCTGATCGCAAAAAAGCTCGTAGAGATTTCGAGCCTTTTCGGGGGCCGCGGCTCGATCGAAACTGGGCCTGCGTCCTTTTCGGCAGTCGCCGGCCAAGGTGAACTGAGAAACGATGAGGACTTGACCTGCGAGTTCCAGGACCGAGCGGTTCATTTTGCCCTGGTCGTCTGCAAAGGCTCGGAGGTTGACGGTCTTTTCGGCAAGCCACCGCACCGATTCGACCGTATCGCCTTGCTCGACACCTAGGAGCACGAGCCAACCTTGTTCGATTTGGCCAACGACGACGTGGTCGACACGGACATTCGCGTTCAAGACCCGTTGCAGCACTGCGCGCATGCGACCTAGGCTGCCTTGGTCTGTTGCACAGGCATGGCGGTATTCGGTACAGGAACTTTCACCAGGGGTTCGCCTGGGGATCTTGCCACGAAGAGGGTCGATTGGACGTGGCACAATCGGGGCAACCATTGCGCGATCGCTTGGCCATTGGCATCCCCATTCTCCCAGAAACCGTCGATGATGACCAAGTCGCTCGGGAGCACACTGTGAGCGACTCGAGCTACCGAGCCGGCCGGTTCACCTGGGATCAAGTGGGCTTTGACCCCGTGTTCGGAGAGAATACGGTGAGCGGCTTTGAGGCTCAGCAATGGTTGCCCGGCGTTGGCAGATGGGTTCGATTCGAATGGATCGATAGCGGTGTATCGAATGGGCTTGGGTTCCGAAGCCTTCGCGTTGATAGCTAGCAATTGAGCGATCCGTTGACCGGATCCCATGCCGATTTCTAGGATGGAGCTCAGGGGGTTATCAAGGACGTGTAGGAAGAGCGCTCGCTGCGAGACTGGCTTGGAGAGGTATTTCCAGTAAAGTCGTTCGAGCCAAGAGAGTTGAGCCATGGGGGTCGTTCCCGAGAGAGCCAAAAGAGTGAGCCGAGTCGATTTTGTGTAAATTCCCATCGGCACCCGAGCGCTCGGCGAACCAAAAAAAGTGATTCAAACCAACTATTTTAACAGTCGTTAAAGATTCGCCGAATGTCGATCATGCGACATAAAGAGGCACCCGAGGTTCCTTGATTTGTCGCCGGGGGCAACGGATGATTGAGTACTGATTGCTTGAACCGAAAGTAGAAGATCTGAAATGACCGGCCACATCGACCCGAACAGCCCGTTGATCCCTGCTCAAGAGATGGTTTTGCCGACATTGCAAGGCGATGGGAAGCGGCGTTGGATCAATCCAGTCCTTTCGACGGGCAAGTACTGGAAGCGTCGTAGGCTTTTGGCTTATGGTTTGATCGCTTTTTTCGTGACCCTGCCGCATCTGAGGTATGCGGGTAAGCCGCTGGTTCTTTTGGATATTGTATCTAGGGAATTCACGTTCTTGGGGCACACCTTTTATCCGACCGACTCGGGTCTTTTGCTTTTGTTGATGCTAACGGTTTTCTTTTCGATCATGTTTCTTACGGCTGTAGGTGGTCGACTGTGGTGTGGTTGGGGATGTCCGCAGACGGTGTACCTTGAGTTTCTCTTTAGGCCCATCGATCGGATGTTCTCTGGGACGATTGGCAAGGGAGGCAAGCCTCGCGGAACGCTCAATGCTGCGCTTCGGGTTGGGCGGTTTGCCGTCTACTTGGCCTGTTGCATGTTTTTAGCTCATACCTTTTTGAGTTACTTTGTCGGTACAGATCGACTGGCTCAGTGGATGCGATTATCGCCGTGGCAGCATCCGAGTGCTTTTGGTGTGATGGCAGGCGCAACGATTGGGTTGATGTACAACTTCATGTTTTTCCGCGAGCAACTTTGCATGGTGGCTTGTCCCTATGGGCGGTTCCAGTCGGTGATGCTCGATCGCAAGAGTTTGATCGTCACTTACGACATCCATCGCGGAGAGCCCAGGCACAAAGGCAAAGCGACTGGGCCGAGCGCCGGGGACTGCATCGATTGCGGACACTGCATGTCGGTTTGTCCTACGGGAATCGACATTCGCAACGGGTTACAGATGGAGTGTATTCATTGCACCCAGTGCATCGACGCTTGCGACGCGATCATGCATCGGATTGACAAGCCTGCAGGTTTGATCCGGTATAGCAGCCAAGACGCATTAGAGGGCAAGAAGCATTCTTGGGTGCGTCCACGAACGTTGATCTATCCGCTTTTGGTTCTTGTTACCAGCACGCTGTTTTTGGCCTTGCTTACCACCAAATTCGCGTTCGACGCCCGGGTCTTATCGAGTCCTGGAGCACCTTATGCGATCAACAGTGCGCGGATGTTGCAGAACAATTTCCGTGTCCGATTGCGGAACCGCACCGAAAAAACTGAAACCTACGCGATCCGAATGCTTGGGCCTGCCAGTGCTTCGGTCCAGTGGAGCGACGAGGCGCCGACGCTAAAGCCCAACGAATCGAAACTTGTTCCGATCATGATCACCGCACCGGTGGGCATGACGGCTGCGAATCATGGAAAGATCGAGGCGGAAGTTCAGATCACCGACCAGACGGGCAACGAGCGTAAGATCAGCGTCATGCTTTTGGGTCCGGGCTGAACCCGAGGAATCTATTAAGACCGGGTGCGAGACACGGAAGCAGGGAATGTGGGAACCACGGAATACACCGAACACACGGAAGCAAGAGATGACGGTGGGAGGATTCGTTTCCGTGTGTTCGGTGTGTTCGGTGGTGAAAAAAACGGTATCGTTTTCCAGGGGCTATGGTGAATATGGCTGTTGGCCAATCGGAGTGCCCGTAACTTGCGGGCTATCGGTTAACGGCAACGGGTCAAAGTTATATTGACCAAAATCGGGCGTAAAATGCACTGATCCGTACAATCGGGAGCTATGGACGATTCCAAGCTCCCTACACCCCACAACAACTTCTTTCACTACGCGCTGTCCCACGCGCAAGCAGCCAGAGATTTGATCCAAACGCACTTGCCCCCCAATTTGGTTCAGCTCCTGGATCTCCATTCCCTTGAACTGCAGAAAGACTCCTTCATCGATGAGGATCTGCGCCAGAATTTCTCGGATCTGCTCTATTCAGTGCGGCTTGCCGGGGCAAATGACCCGCCCATCGAAGGACAGGTCTATCTGCTCTTTGAGCACAAAAGCCAGTCGGATCCGATGACTTGTTTTCAGTTGCTCCGATACATCGTTCGGATTTGGGAGCAGCGACTTAGAAACGGTCTGCCTTTGTGTCCTGTATTTCCGCTGGTGGTCTATCACGGCCAGGAATACTGGTCGGCTCCCAGGAGCCTCGAGGAACTCATCGGTGGCCCGAAGGCCGCATTCGAGTACGGGGTTCGGATGTCTTATCCTGTGCTAGATATTGCTAGAGTTCCAGATGAATCGCTAGCGGGGGATCCTTTTTTGCAAAGTATCCTTGGTTTGTTAAAATACAGTCGCAGGAGGGATTTTGAGGAAAAGTTGGAGTTTCTTTTGCAGTGTATGCTCAAGAGCGGGACGATCGAGATTCGCCCCGAGCATGTGGAAGCGGTTATTGTTTACATTTCGAGTACGAGTCCTTTGATACCCATAGAGAAGCTAACGATGACGATCGAAAAGTTATTCCACACCCAAGTCGAGCCCGGTTCGATCGCTGACCGATTTATCAAGCAAGGCCGTCAAGAAGGTCGACAAGAAGGCCGTCAAGAGGGTCGTCAAGAGGGTCGTCAAGAAGGCCGACAAGAAGGCCGACAAGAAGGACTGCAGGAGGGGCTCAAGGAGGGCGAGATCCATTTGATACAAACGTTACAGGAAATTTTAGGTTTACCGGTAAGCGATGGAGTGACGTTGGAGGATCGGTCGCTTGAGGAGTTGCAAGCGATCACTGGCGAGCTTCGCCAGCAGTTTCGCGATCGCAAATAGTGTTGTTTGATCGTAGAAGAGTTGTCGGTCTTCTTTCGCCAAAGGCGATATTCATCTTAGCCTGGGGCAACGCCCCAGGACTTGGTGTCCGTATTCCAGGGGCGATGCCCCTGGCTATGTTGATTATGGCCGTTTGCCAATCGGAGTGCCCTTCAGCCTAAGGACAAGCGATGAACGACCAAATCAAGTTGCATTCACATGTTGATCCTATTGCGATGTTGCTAGGGACGACCTTGAGGAAGAGCATCGTGAACCGCTTTGGCGATCGCATAACATACCGATCCAATCACAGTAGTAAACTCGGCTTAGCGAAGAAAGAACGCTTCAACGAGATGAATGTTGCGCGGAAAAACCCACTCCATCTCAGCACTTTGCTGATTGTTGCCGGGACTGCATTTGCGCTGCTGCTGATCGTGATCCCTGGTGAGATTGACGATCGCTACTATGCTCGGGACTTTCAACAGCAATCGCATGGTTGGCCATGGGTTCACTTGCACCGTTTCGTTCCCAAGCCAAATTCAGAGGGGGAGGGACGCGAGCAACTCCAACAACGCTTGGAAACGTATCGCAAGCATGGTAATCCTCTACCTTTGATACCGATTCCTGGCGGCCGCTATTGGACCAGTTTCGAAAACTGGACGTTTTGGAAAGGGATGCTTGCTCCGAACTGGATGGGTTGTCTGTTCAACGCGCTGTCTTGTACAGCAATCCTGTTGGCAGTCGGTTTCCTCGTCGAGCTCAGGCGAAGGAAACGAAATTCATTTTGGCAAGTCTCGCTACCAGAACTGCTTGGCATCTTCGTTGCCGTGGCCGTCATCGTTACCTTAGTGACCGAATCGGTCAGACAAATCCAACGCGAAGCGAAAGCTCGGCAGTTGCTGGTCGAGCCCCAAGCAACTCGCTTCGTGTTCATTGATGCGGCACCAGTGTGGTTGAGAAAACTGACAGACAACAGTCGGTTCCTCCAAGTTCGAGTAGTAGGGACTGAACCGGTACCGCTGGGGTGGCGTGTGCAGGAAGTCCAATTCGAAGATCAAGGCCTGGGATGGTTCAAGAATGCCGCAGAATGTTCGAAGTGCTTGGAAAGCTTTCCTTACATGACGACACTAGACCATTGGAACTCCGGTAGCCAAAGCCTTGAATTGGTGGCGAATGCTCCCGCTGAAAACATTCAACGCATGTCGCTTTTTCCAGCTTATTCTGTTAGCGATAAGGACTATCGATTCCTCGGTCGATTCAGCAATCTGGAAGTGCTTTGCTTACGAGATATCGACCTGGGTAAGGTACGTTTCGATTTCCCGGTGCTACCAAAGTTGGTCGAGATATGTATTGATGAGAACCGGGTGACACCGCGCGTGCTGGAATGGCTTCGCCAGCAACCGCGATTAAAACGCGTAAAGCTATGGTCGGCGTTTTCGATCGATGAAGGCCGATGGCACGAGGTTCAGTCGGCGCTATCGGGTATGACGATCCAAGATCGCCTTGGGGACGTTCATCCCTAGATTACAAAAAGCTCGCTTGCGGGGATAAGAAAATCGAAGGCCTGATCTTCTTCGATCGATGGCGTCAATTGGCCGTCATAAATCAAGACGGTTCGAATCGATTGATTCTTTGGCAGTTTAATCGCACCGATTTTGCGGTCGACTTCCTGAATGACTGAGGTGCTGATCTGGCTTTTGAATTTGATTTCACACAGATAAACGGATCGCTTGGTTTGGATCAAAAGATCGATCTGACATCCCTGCTGGCGCAGAGTTTTGCTCTGGCGATAAGGGCCGGCGTAAAGAACTGCATGGTGGGGAATCCGAAGTTGTTCAAAGACTGCACCCAGGTTCTCCATGACAAGATTTTCGAATTGAAGGCCCATGATCGTGTCCCACTGGTCGAGTTGTTCTAAGGCGGTTGACTTAAAACGACCTTTGATGATCTGGGCGCGATGAGGCTCGACGTACTTCAGGTAGAAACGAAGGTAATTATCGATCCGCAAAGAACGACGACGGTTCGGTCCCGACGCGAAAACAAGCTATCCCATGCATTCTTGAGGTAGCCCGCGAAATCAGGTTCACCAATACCCATCCATGAGATCTCATCGAATAAAACGACGACGGTTCCTTTAGGCGGCAACTGACTTGCCAGAAGCTGAAAGGCAGTTGACCAGTTATCCAGGGGCAATTGCGGTGCCTTGGACTGTTTCGAGAGTTGCTCGGAAAATGCCGTCAACTGCTCTTTTTTGGTTAAACCCGGACGTGGTGGAAGGCCCGAGAATTCGAAGAAGGCATTTGCCTGTTTGGCGCACTGCTGAATGAATCGGCTCTTTCCGATCCGTCGTCGCCCGTGGCATGTTACCAGCGAACTGTTTTTCTTCTCAAGGAGTTCACGAAACTCCGCTTGCTCCCGCTCCCGGCCGATAAAGGTGTTCATGTCGATTCGGTGCCTAAAACAAAGCTGTTCGTTTTGGCACATTTTCGCCATCTTGTCGTTTTCGTGCCATCAGTAAAGAACCCGATTCTGGCACCAAAGCGACATTTCGTCAATAACCTAAGACCAGTCACGGAAGTATCGCGTGCATTCCTCGACATCATTCGGATATTGCAACCGTATTTCGAACCGCTTCACTGAACATTGTCTTGTGATACCACACCAAAAAGCCAAGACCGATCCGATTGAGATCGAGGACACGCCAGCGAGTCGGCGTCTGCGGATCTTGGAATTGCTCGGCGATGGCGGGAAGCTGCGATCCACCTGCATTGCAAATCACTTGGGTTGCAGCCTCAAAACCGTCAAACGCGAGCTCGAAACCCTCCGCTTGGCCGGCCGCATCGAGTTCATCGGTCCGAGCAAAACTGGGACATATCAGCTGGTGGGAACGTGGATGCGATGTTGGATTTGCTACAATTTCATCATCGTTCGTTCGAACCGGTGGCTAATAGAAGACGTCATATAGACAATTCAAAGCAATTACATAAATCATGTTCCAGGCGATATTTAAATGTGTTATTGCTCTATCACTTTTGATGGGGGGTTGGGCCAATACTTCTAACGCTCAGCCCCCCAAGGAGCTCACCAACAGCATCGGGATGAAGCTGGTGCTGATCCCTAGAGGGACATTCATGATGGGCTCACCCGAGAGCGAGCAAGGCCGTAAAGAGGACGAGAACCAACACGATGTGACGATAAGCAAGGACTATTACTTAGGCGTGACGGAAGTCACCCAAGGGCAATACGAAAAGGTGATGGGAACTAACCCGAGTTACTTCCAGAGGCAAGGCGTCCGCAAAAGCGATACTTCGACGTTTCCAGTCGAGCACGTTTCTTGGGAGGATGCTGTCGAATTTTGCAAGAAGCTTTCATCATTATCCGACGAGAAGAATGTAGGTCGCATGTATCGCTTACCGACAGAGGCGGAATGGGAATACGCTTGTCGCGCTGGCAGCAAGACTGCGTATTTTTTTGGTGAGGATTCGAAATCACTCGGTGACTATTCGTGGTTTGGTGCGAACAGTTATAGCATGATGCATCGGGTTGGCATGTTGAAACCAAATGCCTGGGGGTTATACGACATGTATGGGAGCGTTTGGGAGTGGTGTAGCGACTTGTACGGTGAGTATCCCCAGGGGCCGGTCAGCGATCCAAGTGGTCCAACAGAGGGCTATCACCGCGTACGCCGTGGTGGCAGCTTCGACTTGCCAGGCGGATGCAATCGGTCGGCGTCACGGTTTCGAGACACTCCCTCGTGGCAACTCGTCAACTCCGGTTTCCGCGTTGCCCTGAGTCCATCCGGAATCCCCAAGTCGCCGGAGGCGGACAAGTAGAGCTTCCAAATTGAAAACGATCAGTGTCATTGTTCGCTTGACCCTATAAATCGAAATTGTGACCCTGTAAATCGGGCTGCAAAGAAGTTGCAAGTTCGGCTTGATAGATAGTGTTTCGAGTCGTCTCAAACAATGAAATCGGCGCGCGTCGTATTTCGCGTCGCGCGTGGTATCGAAGTGCGAGTTTTCCATGGGATTTGTAGGTTTGAAGTGGACCCCATTATTCGGACCACGGAACATACCGAACACACGGAAGCAAGAGATAACGGCAAGAGGATTCGTTTCCGTGTGTTCGGTGTGTTCTGTGGTTGAAAAAGACAGGGGATCGCGGCTGAGGTTTGTCGATCAATGCGATTGCTACCTTTGGCACGTCGATGTTTTCCTGGGTTTTCGCTCTTGATCAGCGAGCTCCCTCGGATGGTATAATGGGCCGGTACACCAACCTAAGTCCTTCAATAGCCGATCGGTTCGAGACGGAGAATTTCCAGAGCCGGATCAGGAGAAAACTATGCTTGATATTGTCGGGGGGCGCTTAAGCACCCATTGCGATCGTCGCCAGCGGCGTCACTTCCTGAAAATCGGTGGGCTCGGACTCGGTGGGTTGTCGCTCCCTGGAATCCTGCATGCCCAGGACTCTGCCCCTTTGAACCCCAAGCGTTCGTTGGGGCACAAGGCGGTGATCATGGTCTATCTTTCGGGAGGCCCGTCGCATCAGGACATGTTTGACTTGAAGGTCGATGCACCCGTAGAAATTCGTGGGACCTTCCAACCGATCTCGACGAACGTTTCCGGGATACAAATCTGCGAACATATGCCCAGGCTCGCGAAGATCATGGACAAGGTAGCGATCGTGCGTTCCTTGCACGGCTGTCCGGATCAGCACGCCTCGGACTTGTGCATGAGCGGATATCCCATGGGTGCCAATGGCAGACAAGACAACCACCCATCGCTCGGGTCGGCAGTTGCGAAGTTGCAAGGTTCTGTCGACCAAGCCGTACCGCCGTTTGTGGGGCTTTCGATCAAGACCAAGCATGATCCGTACAGCAATCCGGGTTACCCAGGGTTTCTAGGACCTGCTTATGCGCCGTTTCAGCCCGATGGAGAGGGCATGGCCAATATGCGTCTGGAAGGAATCAGCCTGGATCGTCTTCGAGATCGACGCGGGTTGCTCCAAAGTCTCGATCGATTCCGCAGCCAGGTCGACCTAAACGAAGGCTATCGAGCAGCCGATACCATGACCCAGAAAGCCTTTGACGTGTTGACTTCGAGTCGGCTGGTTGAAGCCCTCGATTTGGAGAGGGAGGATCCTGCCGTGAGGGATCGCTATGGTCGCGGGAGTCGTGATCCGGCGTTTGGTGAGGATGCAGGTCCGCATTGGATGGATCAGTTCCTGACCGCGAGGCGATTGGTAGAAGCCGGGGTTCGCTGCGTGACGCTTTCCTTTGGAAGTTGGGATCGCCATCACTCAAACTTTGAAAGATTGCCGACGCAGCTTGCGAAATTCGACCAAGCCATCACGGCGTTGATTGAGGATCTTCACGAGCGGGGACTCGATCAAGACGTCAGCGTGGTCGCTTGGGGCGAATTCGGACGAACCCCACGAATCAATAAAGACGGGGGGCGAGACCACTGGCCACAGGTCTCCTGTTGTCTCTTAGCAGGAGGCGGAATGCGAACTGGCCAAGTCATCGGTTCGACCAATCGTTTTGGCGAGGTCCCACAGGATCGCCCTGTCCATTACCAAGAAGTCTTTGCGACGTTGTATCATCGGTTGGGAATTGACGTGAGCACCGCGACGATTCCCGACTTTTCCGGTCGCCCTCAGTTTCTGGTCGATCGACACTTGCCCATCAAAGAGCTCATATAGGCCAGGCCAGCGAGCGGCGGCTTTGACAAAAAACTCTGGCAAAAAGCTCCGGGGCTGTCCCCGGGATTCTGCCATACTTCATGTGTCGCCCTCCGGGCTAAACCAAACAGCCGGATCTCTGCGGTAGATCCTCTATCGAGCAGCTTTACCCGCGGTTCTCCATCTGACGCCCCCCCGCCCATTCTGGTCCGTCAAAGCCTCAGGGGTGAAGGGGAGCCAAGCAGTTGGCGGCTTGTGCTTTGCTCGGTGCTCGACCATACTTTTGCCGATGGATGGCAAGAGCGATGGACAACATTAGAACCCCACGAGCGAGCGCAAAATGGATGGCGAAGATTTCGAGTTAGTGATCAAAAACCAATCCTCGACGGGGCTTCAGGCGGTCCTGATTTACCAGGGGCAGAGCGATCCATTCGCCTTCTTTTTCGGCCACAAGATCACCCAGCAAGAGTACTCAGGGAGTCTCGTGTTCCTCGATCCGGCCGAGTCGCTCGAGGATCTACCTTGGGAACCGGTGGTACTGAACATCGCCGGAATCCTAGATGCGAACTTGGGACTGCAATTGTTTGACGTCGAAGTCTTATGTCGCTTTGATCCCGTTGAAGTTCCCCAGCCACAGATGCGCCAAAATAGGATCTCCCGGACGACGGTCGATTTCGAAAGCTATGAACTGCAAATCGAAGCGATTGAAACCGAGGTCTTCGAGCAATTCGATCAGCAAGGAGAAGTCCCCGATGACCAGTCCTACTGGCCGGTCGCCAAGGCCGAGTGCTTGATGGATTCCGACCCCCCGGTGATCGCAGTCCTGATGCAGGACGAGAGTTTGTGCACCGACGAACACACCCAACACTTCGTCAATTGGTTAGCCCATAGCATGCAATGGCCCAAAGAGATCGAGGTGACGGTTTGTATGCCCGCTCGAAGTCTGGGTAGGCTGGAACTTGAGGTTCCTTCGGAGTCGTGAGTTTCGCTTGGCCGATGCGGCTAAGCGGTCGTCCACCCCTGGAATCTGCACCCGAGAATGAATGCTGGATGAATGCATAGATGAATGCTAGCATTTGCCTCTGAAGAAGAGAAACTTGGAATCTCAGGCAGGGCGTTTAAGGCGATCTTGCACCGAAAATTGGGCATCAGGTAGACTTTTGGTTATGAGAAGACCAACCATTACGATCGATGCCTCCCACACGTTGGGTTCCGGAAAAAACACCGGCATAGAACGCGTGGTTCGCAACCTATGCCGAGAACTTCCTTCGGTCCTTCAAGAGCGTGGTTGCCCTGGACTGCAGATCGCAACGCACTTTCAAAGTCGTTTTTTGGAGGTCGATCCTGGCTTGGAGCAAAGCCTGCAGTTCCTTTCCACTTGGGAAAGAAATGCCGGAGAGTTCGTTCCAGGTTGGATCCAAGCTATCCCAAAGTGGATCGCAGCCTCGAGCCACTCTGCGAAGCTTCGTAAGTGGATGGATCCTCGGCCAAGTCACCTTGGAATTTACAAGTTGCCGCACCACGTTGTCCGGTGGGGCGGTTTGACACGCAAAGTGCTCGAGGGAAACGCCATCGAGCCTAGCGCCGATCGAATCCTCATCCTGCCGGATGCTTATTGGACTCGCAGGGGCATATGGAAGACGGTCGAAGCTCATCGGAAGGCCGGAACGATGATCGCCACGGTGGTCTATGACTTAATTCCATTGACGCATCCAGAGTATGTTGGAAAGAAACGGAGTGATAAGTTCCAAAGCTATCTCGATCAGGTCGTTCGGAATTCCGATACGATCATTGCGATTTCCAAGACGGTGCGGGATGACGTAAAGCGGTATATCGAGGCTCAAACGGATCGCTCTGCGATGTGCCAAGATGTACGAGCCTTTGTCTTGGGGGCTGAGTTGAGCGTTCCAGAATCTGGGACTACCGCACAATCCATTCGCCCAGTAGTCAAAACCTTGTTTCATGCCTCGAGCCCTTATCCACCTTACTTGATGGTCGCCAGTTTTGATCCGCGAAAGAACCATACCCAAGCACTCGATGCGTTTGAGTTGCTCTGGAAATCGAATCCGGAATTGCAAATCTGTTTTGCAGGTCGGAGTGGTTCAAGGTGTGATGATTTCATGCGTCGCATCGAGCAGCACCCAAAACTCAACCGTGGACTTTGGGTTTTTCACGATTTAACGGATAGGGAATTGCATCATGTCTATGAGCATTGCTCAGGTGTGTTGCTACCATCGATCGTCGAGGGCTTTGGACTTCCCATTGTCGAATCGCTTTGGCATGGACGGAAAACCTTTGCTTCCGATACGCCGATCCATCGCGAGGTAGGTGGTAAGTGTTGCGAGTATTTCCCTTTGCACGATCCAATGGCACTCTCCAATCAGATTCAGGCTTGGGAGTCGCTGCGAACGGCTGGATCTAGCACGGGAGGGATCCATGGTGCGGAGGATTGGTCCAAGCCGACGACTTGGCGTCAAAGTGCGACGCAGTTGCTCGACGCAGTACTCGATGGTTTCGCTCAGCGGGTATCGATACCCCAAAGGCAGGCAGCCTAAGCGACCATGTTATGCAGGCCCTCGGCCTACCCCCCCGCGGAGCTAAGCCGTTGACCTTATCGCCCTCTTTGTAGGTTCATCCGAATCGTGAGCGTTCTATGAGCGATGGTAACTTTGAATCGGCCGACGATCTAGCCAGAGAGCAACCGCTGCTGAGGGGATCGGTCTGTTTGAGTTGCCGGGATCATCGGACGATCGTCAGTGGACGCGGGTCTGTTTTCCTGTTGTGTCAATCGGATCATACGCCACCGCAGTGGCCGAAGTACCCTCGACAACCCCTCCACAGTTGCCCTTATTGGAGTGAAGCGACCTTGGCCGGTCCTGAGGATCCCGATTGAAGCACTCAGACAAAGCGGATTTTTGAAATACCCAGACAAAGCGGATTTTTGAAACACAGAGACACAGAGAGCACAGAGAGGAAGAACGAGGGAGAACCAGAGAGAGGAAGAACCAGGGAAGTGAAAGGCGGGTAGGGAATCAAACGGTAGGGTAAGAAGAGTGCGGTAGGGTAAGAAGAGCAGGGGCCGGCTGGGTCGATCGGTTGGGATCGTCGTTACGACGGAGGGTCGAAATTCAAGGTAGGCACCCCATTGCGCAGCGACCATATAGCTGCGGCAGTACGATCGCTGATTTTGAGCTTTCGCAGAACGTTCTGAACGTGCTCTTTGACGGTCTCTAGACTTATGCTCAGTGACTTGCTGATGTCTCGGTTGCTCAGCCCTAGCGAAAGATGGATGAGAATTTGGTGCTCTCGTTTTGTCAGTGGAACTGGAATCGATTCGGCGGGTTTATGATGCCCAGTGAGGAATGTTTTGGCTAAGCCTACGAGTGATTCGGGCATCCGATGTCCTGTTCGGACCGATTCGCAAGACTGAATAAGTCGCTGAACGGAGTATCGTTTGGGGATATAATCCCAGGCGTTCAGGGCGCTTGCTCGTGCCACATGCGTGGGGTTTTCGTCGTAGGAATAAATGATCCATTTGCTTTCGGTGTATTTTCCTATCAGTTGATGGCATCGTTCGAGCAGATCGAAATCCCCTACGCGCAATTCCGAAATCAAAACATCGCACGGGGTATTCTCTAAGAACGTTTCGATTTGCGAGTATTGATCGAGCGAGCCGACCATCTCATGGCCAGCAGAACTTAAAGCGTTCTTTAAACCATAGATGCAGATCGGATTATCGTCGATGCAGCAGATGCGTAACGACATTGGTACAGCTCAGATCGCCTTGCGGAGAATCTGATCGGATGGATGATGAGGAGAGAATAAAGGGATAAGGCTGGGGGAATTGCAATACCCCAGATTTTCAATAGTCTAACAAAAGAGAAAACGTCTATTGCCCTAAAGTATCGAATTTCGAGTGCAGCAAAGAAAAAATCTGGGAGGTCCGATCGAGCTGTACGGGTCGATCGAAAATCGGATCGAGGATCTCGCAGGAGGGTCTATTTCCTTGATTTTCTCAATCCGAGTGGATCGTCGCTGTCGCTAAGAGGGGCTGGCAGAGGGGCTGCTTGTGGCCGAGTTCCCGGAACGATTGGCGGAGGAACAGCGGTCGGTCGGGAATCCCGCAAGGGGGCTTCACCTTCGGCGGCTGCGGAGGATTGGTTCAGAGCATTGATGACGATAAGGATGTCGAGCGGGGTGACTTGGCCGTCTCCATCGACATCAAAATCGTTGCTTGCTTCCCCCTCCGATGGGGGTTTGATTTGACCAGATCCTTTGGTATTGATGTAGTTGATGATGATCAAGGGGTCGAGCGGTGTTACGGACCCGTCACGGTCTACATCGGCCGGGTTGGAATCGTTGTGGAAGGGTGTGGGATCTTTGATGATGAAGATCCGTTCGGCGCGTTCGATGGAGTCTCCATTGGTCCTTGAGCGTGCAGTCAGAATTAGATCGATCCATCCGGGAGCTTGATAGGGTATCATCGCGGCATTTCGAACCTTGAGGGTTGAGCCGGAGATTTCAAAACGGTTATCCGAAACGGAGTAATCGAAGACTTCGTTTGCGTCAGGATCGATGATCGAAAGGCTGCCTAGGACGTAGCCTGGTCGATTTTCTGGAATGGCAAGAACACCGCTGTAGAGTAGGCCTTGGGGTGCATCGTTAACGGCCTGAATTTGGATTCCTACGGTTTGCGGTGTCGACCAAGAGCGTCCGTCGTAGGCTTGTACGACGATTTGATCTTGGCCGTTTGCATTCGGATTGGGGGTAAAGATTCCACCGACGTTCGAGGACCAGGAGACGGAACCGAGTTGGCCGTTGCTCACGAGGATATAATGCACCGAGTCGCCGTCGCCGTCGCTGGTAGCTTGGGTCCAATCGGAAGTATGGATGGATTTGGGTGAGTCTTCTGTCGCTTGGACACTCGGTAGACTTCTGAGCACGGGTGGATTGTTTTCGGACCGATTTCGAATACCGATTGCGACTTGCTCGATCGCTTGGTCGACGACCTGTGCGATGGTTTTGTTGGTGAGGCTAAGGGCGTGGCGATAGATTTGTCCGTCTCGTAGTCCAATGAGCGTATCGTTTTTGAAGCCTAGGGAGAGTTGTATTCTTGCGGATTGATCGGCGTTTCCTGCATCGGCCAAAAGGACATCGAAGGCTATGAGGCCTTGGGTGAGTGTCCAACCGATCAATCTTGAGGGATTTGCATTTGAGAGCGCCCAGAGAAGTCCTCTGCTAGCGTCGAAGGCACTCGGTCCTGTGGCGTTCTGGAGGACTAGAGTCGTTGTAAGCCCGGGGGCTAGGGAAACAATTTCGATTCCTTGGTCGGTTTCAACTGATATGGTTTTCCCATCAGGGCTTGCGCTGGAGATTCGGACGAACGCGTCGAAGCTTCTTTCGGCGATTAGTTCAAAGGCTTGGCCGTTGTATTGGAACAGGGAGATTCGAGTGCCCTGGTCGAGCGATTCGGCGATGAGGAGGCCTTGGGAGCCAACGGTTTGGATTTGCGCGTTGGGAGCGATACCGCTGAGTTTGGTTTCAAGCGTCAGGGTTTGATCCCAAGCTTCTGTTGGAGGGATCCACTCCAGGGAATCTCCTTGGGGATTCGATTGCCGTAGGAATCGATTTTCGCTGATCGAAAGAAGTTCTTTGGCCGTTGGCGGATTGATCGAGGAGCCTTGCGTTGCCCCGGCGGAAAGATCCGAGCGTTGGATTTGTCCGAGTTGAAGATCGAAAGCGACCAGTTCGGTTTTGGTGTTAGGGTGAGCCACGAGTGCAAGACCACGGTTTTGCAGATCGCTTGTGACTGAGAGGATTCGGCCTGGCAGTGGGATTTCGTTTAGGCGAATGGATTGCTCGATATCGAATTGGATGAGCGATTGGTTTGAGGCAAACCAGCCTACGGAGTCTGAGTTCCAAACGATGGGCTTGAGGGCCCCTACATCTCCACTCCAGAATCCTGTGGGAGCAGGTTGGGTATCGGTGGTTTGCAGTTGCGATTTCGAGGCGCCCAAGAGTCTTACGCGATAGGACCCCGACTGTAGGTTCCTGAATCGAGCGATGCCATCGAGATCGGAGATGCTCATCGGCTCGGAGGCTTGTTGGGCTCCATCGGCATTGAGGTCTAGGAACACGACGCGTTCGATGGCCGGGGTGCTGTTGGGCTCAAGCGTGCGCAACGATAGGGGGTCTTCGAAGATTCGAACGTCTAGACCTGCAAATAGGCGTCGTTGTTCGAGAAGATCGATGATTAAGCAGCGGCGGTATTTCATGCACAAACCCTCCGTTGGACGGCTTTGCTTTTCAACAATGGACGTTGTGAATCCAGTACAATGCCCGGACCGAGTGGATGTGTGTGTCGACACTAATGTATCCAAGAACGGCAGGGATAGGGAAGGAATTCCCTCAGACTTTTTTCAAAACGGGTTATTTAATGGGGAAATCAGCTCCTTTATCTTTCGGTGGTTTCGTCGATCGTATGGTTTGGGCGTTGGTTGTGTTTTGGATTTTTTTGCCTGAGCTAGGAATTTGCCAGTCGGCCCAGGACCGGTATCAACTGGGGCGTCGTCTCGAGCGATTCGAGCGGGCCTGGCAGGAGGCCGATGTAGCATCGCGGGCGCGGAGCACTGCGTCGATGGAGCAAGCGGTGGGGAGTTTTTTTAGTTTGCAGCTTGGTCGAGCGGGCAAGTTTTTGGATCAGGGGTGGTTGCAGGTTACCGGGGTTGAGGAATCCGAGCAGGTCGAGCGGCTTGGAGGTCTTGGGTGGAAGTTGGAGTTTGAGAGGACGTTATTGGATGTAAAGGATCCGGTGGTACGAGGCCGAGCGAGTGTTTTTTACGATTCGGCATCGGCGACCGAGGGTACCGATGCAATGGACAAGCCGCATGAGGTTGTCCTGAGTCTATGGCCTTGGTCTGACACCCGGGCGAGGATTTCAGGGAGTCAGGCAACGGCAGGAGAGCCACTTTTACGAAGAAGTGTCACTTTGGTCTTGGGTGAGCCGTTTGAATTGGATTTGGGGGGGCTTGCCCCGGGAGATTACTTAGTGGAGTGCGTCCGTGAAGGGGTGGGCTCTGGGGTTTCCGATTGGATTGGTCCATCGGTTTCTTTGGTCGATCAAACGGAGGATCGTTTCGGTCGTATGGAGCAATGGTTGGAGTCGGTCCGTAAGGAGCCGGGGCATACATCCAGGAGCACGGCAAAATTTTTAGCCAAAGAGCTTGGTCGAGGCCGCAAAGGCACCTCGTTCGAGATCGATTTGCCATGGAATCGGCTCCTGCGTGATTTCGAGCAGATCGCTGCACCGAACTCAATTCAAGAGGCTTCGATCCACGCAGCGTTTGGGGAATGGGTCAGTCGATCAGGTTGGAAGTGGATGCAACTGAGTCGGGAGAAATCGACCCAGGTTATTCGGATGGAGGTTCCTGAGTATGACGCTAAGGATTCTGAATTGAAGCTTCCATTGTTGATTGCTTTGCATGGAGCGGGCGGTAGTGAGAACATGTTTTTCCAGACGTATGGGGCCGGCCGTTTGATCGAGCTGGGTCGTCAGCGTCGATGGATCGTCGTTTCGCCTCGTCAGACGATGGCAGGTTTGGGGATGGATCTAAGTCAGATGGTGGAGGCTTTGTCGGAGATTTTGCCGGTGGATCGCACCAAGGTGATGCTTGTAGGTCATTCGATGGGTGCGGCCCAAGCGATGACTCAGGTCAGCAAGCATCCTCAATGGGTTCGTGGGGTAGCGGCTTTAGGTGGAGGGGGTGGAGTGATTGCGAGCGAAGCGATCCGCAAGGTACCTTTTTATGTTGGGGCGGGGGATCGAGATTTTGGCAAGTCTGGAGCAAAGAGGCTCAGCCAGCAGCTTGAGCGCCTCGGGTGCGAGGTTGAGTATCGGGAGTACAGGGACATCGAGCACATGGTGATCGTGCAAGCTGCGTTGGATGATGTATTTTCGTTCTTTGACCAGAGGCTTCGATAGATGATCGGCGGATTGAATTTACTGCGATGGGTCTTGGTCGCCGTCTCGATCGCTGCGATATTTTTGCAAGCCAATCACTTGATCGCTATCGGTCGATTTGAGCTTGGCCCCTTTTTTAGTTTTTTCACCATTCAGGCCAATCTTATAGCGATTGGGGTTTTGGTGATTTCCGCTTTGGGTGGAGTGGGGTTGTCCGACGGATTGCTAGCGGCTTTGCGAGGGGCATCGGTTTTGTATTTGACGATTACGGGCTTGGTGTATGCGGTGTTGTTATCGCAGTTGCCGATGGTCAAGGAGATCGTCCATCCGGTGGCCGATGGGGTGCATCATTTGCTGATACCTTTGTGGGTATTGTTTGATTGGGTGGTCGATCCGCCTAGGGATCGCCCTGGGTATCGCCGATCGCTTTGGTGGCTTTCGTATCCATTGTTTTTTTTATTTTTCTCGTTGTTGCGAGGGGCTATTACCGGCTGGTATCCATATCCTTTCTTGAGTCCGGATCAGCCGGGTGGTTGGGTGGCAGTAGCGATAGTCAGCGGTATGATTCTCTTGATCGCATGCGTGTTGATTGGATTGATACGGTTGTTAGTGCCACGGGGCTCTCGGGCCGATCGATCGCTCTAGAATGGACGAGATTTTAGGGGAAGACTACGCGCAAATGAAAAACGCTCGATCGAGCACTTCGGTGCAATGATTTGTTCGTGATTCTTCTCGTACTCGTACTCAGCATCGCGGTACTCGTACTCGTACTTGATTCGATCAACGATCGGCATCGTAGCAGGTCAAACAGCCAGCGAGTACGAGCACGAGTACCGTTGCACTGAGTACGAGTACCGTTGCACTGAGTACGAGTACGACGAAATCCGATGCGATGTGCGAACGACCCGAATTGACCGTATGCGAGAAGGAAACGTTACACATGTCAAAACCGCTCGATCGAAGACTTTGGTGCAATGATTTGTTCGTGCTTCTTCTCGTACTCGTACTCAGCATCGCGGTACTCGTACTCGATTCGATCTAAAAAACAGCAATTCGTCCCATAGGTCTGCAATTTCTCGCGAACCGCTTCGATCAACGATCGGCATCGTAGCAGGTCAAACAGCCAGCGAGTACGAGTACGAGTACCGTTGCACTGAGTACGAGTACGACGAAATCCGATGCGATGTGCGAACGACCCGAATTGACCGTATGCGAGAAGGAAACGTTACACATGTCAAAAACGCTCGATCGAAGACTTTGGTGCAATGATTTGTTCGTACTTCTTCTCGTACTCGTACTCAGCATCGCGGTACTCGTACTCGTACTCGATTCGATCTAAAAAACAGCAATCTGGCCCATAGGTCTGCAATTTCTCGCGCACCGCTTCGATCAATGATCGGCTTCGCCGCAGGTCAAACA
>Ga0315904_10004744_pt1 | contig 19204 bp, 12 predicted proteins | sample LakEriMetagenome_6_FD_203529 | JGI IMG/M metagenome (GOLD analysis project Ga0315904, IMG submission 203529) | Freshwater fungal communities from buoy surface, Lake Erie, Ohio, United States - Buoy 12 MA120 | ecosystem: Environmental > Aquatic > Freshwater > Lake | place: USA: Lake Erie, Ohio...
CCAGCCCGGCCCAGGTGATGCACGGCGATCCATCGCGCGGGCAGATCTCGGTCTATGCCCAAGGGGCGGACTATCACGATACGGTCAAGAAGGCGCTCAAGCACCTCGCCCGCTGGCTGGTGGCCGAAGCGTCGCGGCGCGGGCTGGGCGAGGCTGGCGTAAAGGTTTTCGTCGATACTGCCCCGGTGATGGAAAAGCCGCTGGGCGAGGCGGCGGGGCTGGGCTGGCAGGGCAAGCATACCAACCTGGTCAGCCGCGAACATGGCTCATGGCTGTTCCTGGGGGCGATCTATACCACGCTGGACCTGCCGCTGGACCAATCCGGCACGGACCGCTGCGGATCGTGCAATGCCTGCCAGGTCGCCTGCCCGACCGCGGCCTTCCCCGCGCCCTACCGGCTCGATGCGCGGCGCTGCATTTCCTACCTGACGATCGAGCACAAGGGGCCGGTGGCCGAGGAATTCCGCCGGGCGCTGGGCAACCGGATCTATGGCTGCGATGATTGCCTGGCAGCCTGCCCGTGGAACAAGTTTGCCGACGCCGCCCACGCCACGCGCGCCTTCCTGCCCCGCGCCGAGCTGGCCGCGCCGCGTCTGGCCGAACTGCTGGCGCTCGACGATGCGGGCTTTCGCAAGCTGTTCAGCGGCTCACCGATCAAGCGGATCGGGCGGGACCGGTTCGTGCGCAACTGCCTCTATGCCGCGGGCAACAGCGGCGATGCCGCGCTGCTGCCGCAGGTGCGCGCGCTGACAGCCGATCCCGATCCGGCTGTGGCCGATGCCGCCCGATGGGCGCTGGCGGAATTGCCTGTTGAACCGGGGGCCGCCTAGCGCCCCAGCAGGTTCCGCGCCTGGTTGCCCAGCTGCGCCAGCATCGTGGGGGACAGCACCGGCGACCCCTGCGCGCGGGTAACGACGGCGCGGAACTGGCCGATCGCCGCTGCCTGCCCGGCCAGCCAGTGCTGCACCACCGCCAGCGGATCACCCTGGTCGGTTGCATGGCGGCGCAGGAAATCGAGCCGCATGTGCTGCATGTCGCGCGCCAGGCTGTTGACCAGCAGGCGCTCCCACGGATCGCTCGGCGCCAGCCGCTCGGCCGCCTGCTGCGCCCAATCCAGCCCCAGATCCTGGCCCAGCGCGATGAAGGCGCGGGTCAGCACTTCGGGCTTGGTCCCGGTCTGCCGGGCCAGCATGGCAAGGCCGACCGAGCCATCAAGTTCGAACAGGTGAGCCACTTCGGCGGCCAGGTCAGCCGGTGCCCCGGCCTCGGCAAAGCGGGCCTGCAGCGTGGCCGACTGGGCCTTGCTTTCGGACGACAACAGGTGGCCGGTCGCCTCGGACAACAGCTTCACCCCGCCAGTCAGCCGCTCGACCAGTTCCCCGGCGGACAGCGTCCCGCCCGATATCCGCAGCAGGTCGGCCATGTGGTTGACCATGGCGGCGGCAGCACGGTCGAACAGCATGATCCGCGCGGTCTCGGGCATCGGGCGGGTCTCGATCCCCTGCCAGATCGCGGCCATGCCCAGCAGGCACTCGGCAGCGACGAAGGCGGTGGTGACCTGGGCCAGCGTCGCGCCTTCTTCCTCGACCAGTTCGAAGGGATGGATCAGCCCCAGCCGGTTGACCATGCGGTTGGCGAGCTTGGTGGCAATGATCTCGCGCCGCAGGCGGTGGCCCAGGATATCCTCGCGGAAGGCCTCGCGCATCGGCACCGGGAAAGCGGCGAGGAGTTCATCCTCCAGCAGCGGATCGTCGGGCAGGGTCGAGGCTTCAAGCGCGTCCTGCAGCACCAGTTTGGTGCTGGACAGCACCACCGCCAGTTCCGGCCGGGTCAGCCCCTGGCCTTCGCTGGCGCGGCGGGCCAGGACGTCGCTTTCGGCCAGCCCCTCGGTCTTGCGGTCGAGCTGCCCAGCGGCTTCCAGCGTCTCGATCAGCCGCAGGTGCGAAGCGGTGGTCGCCGCCCCGCCCGCACTGGCGATCGACAGGGCGAGCGCCTGGAGCCGATTGTCCTCCAGCACGATTGCCGCAACCTCATCCGTCATCCCGGCCAGCAGCTTGACGCGGGCATCCTCGTCCAGCCGCCCGGCGCGCTTGGCCCCGGCCAGCGCGATCTTGATGTTCACCTCGTTGTCCGAGCAATCGACCCCGGCCGAATTGTCGATGAAGTCGGTGTTGATCGAGCCGCCCTTCAGCGCGAACTCGATCCGGCCCGCCTGGGTGCAACCCATGTTGGCGCCCTCGCCGATCACCTTCGCCCGCAGCTCCGCGCCGTTGACGCGCAGCGCATCATTGGCCGGATCGCCCACCTGGACGTTGTTTTCGGTGCTGGCCTTCACATAGGTGCCGATCCCGCCGAACCACAACAGGTCGACCGCGGCCTTGAGGATCGCGGTGATCAGCCCGTCGGGATCGACGCTCGGCTGGTCGAGCCCCAGCATGGCCTGGACTTCAGGCGAGAGCGGCACTTCCTTGAGGCTGCGGGCAAAGACCCCGCCGCCCTTCGAGATCAGCGCCTTGTCGTAATCGTCCCAGCTCGAGCGCGGCAGGGCGAACATCCGCGCGCGCTCGGCCCAGCTCTTCGCCGGATCGGGATCGGGATCGAGGAAGATGTGGCGGTGATCGAAGGCGGCGACCACCTTCAGCGCCTTCGACAGCAGCATGCCGTTGCCGAACACGTCGCCCGACATGTCGCCGCAGCCCGCGACGCGGACCGGTTGGGTCTGCACGTCGACGCCCTGTTCGAAGAAATGGCGCTGGACCGAGAGCCAGGCGCCCTTCGCCGTTATGCCCATCGCCTTGTGGTCATAGCCCTTGGAGCCGCCGCTGGCGAAGGCATCGTCGAGCCAGAAATCGTGCTCTTCGGCAATGGCATTGGCCGTGTCGGAATAGGTCGCTGTGCCTTTGTCGGCCGCGACCACGAAATAGGGATCCTCGCCGTCGCGGATCACGACGTGCCGGGGATGGACCACCTTGGCACCAACGATGTTGTCGGTGATCGACAGCAGGGTGCGGATGAACACCTGGTAGCTGGCCTTGCCCTCGGCCAGCCAGCCATCGCGGTCCCGCGCCGGATCGGGCAATTGCTTGGGATAGAACCCGCCCTTGGCCCCGGCCGGCACGATCACCGCGTTCTTGACCCGCTGGGCCTTCATCAGCCCCAGCACTTCGGTGCGGAAGTCATCGCGCCGGTCGGACCAGCGCAGGCCGCCGCGCGCGACCGGGCCCGAGCGCAGGTGGATGCCCTCCACCCGACGCGAATAGACGAAGATCTCGCGCCAGGGCAGCGGTTTGGGCAGGCCGGGGACGAGCGCGGAATCGAGCTTGAAGGCCAGCGCCTGCTGACCCGCCGGGGCAAAGGCATTGGTCCGCAGCATGGCTTCCACCACGGCGCGGTACTGGCGCAGCAGGCGATCGTCGTTGATCGCCGAAACCTGGGCCAGGCCATCGCGGATCGCCGCCTGGGCCGCCGCCTCGGCCTCGGCTCGGTCACCCTTGAAGGCCGGATCGTGGCGGGCGACGAACAGCGCGACCAACCCGCGCGTTACCGCCGGGGCATTGTTCAGCGCATCGACCGCGGTCGGCACGCCATAGTTGAGGCCGGCCTGCCGCAGATAGCGATACCACGCGCGCAGCCAGTTGGTTTCGGCCGCCGACAGCCCGACCGTGGTGATCAGCCGGTTGAACGGATCGTCTTCCGCCGCGCCGTTCAGCACGTCGGCAAAGGCGGCCTCGATCATCGCGGCGCGGGCCATCACCGCAGCCGGGTCCAGCCCGCCGGGCAGGGCCAGCTGGAAATCGTGAATCGTCCCCATCCGCCCCTGGTCAAGGTCGGTCGGCACATCCTCGACCACGCGGAAGCCGAAGTTCTCCAGCGCCGGGACCGCATCGGACAGCGCGATCGATCCGGCCCGCTGGTAAAGCTTCAGCCGCAGGGTACCGGGTTCGTCCCCGGCCATGGTGTGGAGGCGGGCATCGCGGCGCGGGCCGGCCTCTCCTTCTCCGGCCAGCTTGCGCAGCCGGGCAATGTCCTGCGCGGCTTCGGCGGGGCCATAGGCGCCGCGATAGGCCAGCGGGAAAGCCTCGGCGTAGCGCGCGGCAATGGCGGCGGCGCGCGAGGGGTCCTCGCTGGCGGCAATCTCACCCTCGACCGCCTCGTTCCAGCCGCGCAGCATCCCTTGCAGGCGGGCATCGAGCGCGGCCTCGTCCGGCAGGCTCGCCACTTCGGGCAGGTCGAGCACATAGCGCAGCATGGCGAGGCTGCCCTCGACCTCAAGGCTCCAGTCGAGCACCGGTGCCCCGGCGGCTTCGACCAGCATGGCTTCCACCTGCAGGCGGGTGCCGGTCGACATGATGTCGCGCGGCAGCCAGACGAAGGCGAAGAGGTGGCGCATCAGCGCGGCCGGAACCAGCGCAAGCTTGGGACGCGGCCGGTCAACCAGGCTCATCATCGTGGTGGCGACGCGCTGCAGGTCATCCTCAGCAAAGCCGATCAGCAGGTCGTGCGGCAGTGCATGCAGTGCATGGACCAGCGCCTTGCCGGCATGGCCCTGGGGCGCGAAGCCGAAGCGGGCCATCAGGTCCGACAGCTGCGCGCGCATCCGCGGCACCTGGGTCGGCGCGGCGGCCAGCCCCGCGCTGGTCCAGATCCCGGCATGGACCGACAGGCGATCGAGCTTGCCCTGTTCGAACACCGGAACGATGAACAGGTCGAGCGGAGTGCGGCGGTGGACATTGCTGACCGTGTTGGACTTGACCACCAGCAGCGCCCGATTGCCCGCGCCCTTCCCTTCGAACCAGGCGAAAGCGCGGTCATAGGAAATCGGCCCGAGCAGTGCCTTGGCCCCACGCTTGCAGATGCCCAGCGCGCCCGTCTGGGTGCCATCGCGGTGGCGCACGACATGGCCCAGCTGGGTCAGCATCCCGTCCTTGAACCAGCGCAGCAGCGCCGCGCCCTCGCCATCGGCCAGGCCATCGGCATCGGCAGCCATGGCTTCCTGCAAACGCGGCCAATCGGCCACGGCGGCGCGGACATCACCCAGCGTGGCGCGCAGCGCCGATTCCAGCTCGCGGCGGGCGCGGGCATCGGCGCGGCGGGTTTCGAGGTAGACCATCGATTCGCGCTTTTCGCCCGCGGCATCGCCAGTCACGATTTCGGTCAGCGCACCTTCCGCATCGCGGCGCACCGGCAGCACCGGGTGGACCAGCCGGTCAATCGCCAAGCCTTGCGCCGCCACGGTGGTGGCAATCGAATCGACCAGGAACGGCATGTCATCGTTGATCACGCCGATCCGCATGAAGCGTTCGGCCGCGCTGCCCGAAACGGTCTCGATCGTGATCGCCACTTCGCCGGCCTCGCGCCGGGCCGCCGCGCCGCACATGAAGGCTGCCGCCGCCGCCAGTCCTTCGGCCGAAAAGGCCGCATCGCCGGGCAACAGCGCGGCGCTGAGCCGCTGGGCCAGGGCCTGTTCAAGAGCTGCGGAATCGCTCTGCGCGGACTTGGCACTTATCGGGGCACTCATCGGGTCAGCACTCCTCCGGGCCGACCGACAGGTCGTTACCCCTGCAAACAAGATTATTGCCGTCTAGCGCAGCATTCGTATTCATCTTAGGCCCAACTGGTCTCCACTGCAACCAGTTTGCCGCTAGGGAAACCTGCCTAACCGCCCGATGCAAAACGGGCTTATCCGGCGAGCGCTTCCATCGTCAGCGCCAGCGAGTGTTCGCGCGCGGCGGGATCGAAGGTGGCACCCGCCACGATGATTTCATCGGCCTGGGTCCGCTCGACAAAGCGGCCGATGGCGGCGCGCACGGTCGCCGGGCTGCCTACGGCGCGGGCCTGGCCGAGATAATCGAGCATGGCCTGGGTGCTGGGCGGCAGGCTGTCGCGATAGCCCGGCACCGGCGGCTTGAGCCGCCCGGGCGTACCGCTGCGCAGGGCGACAAAGCTCTGTTCGAGCGAGGAGGCGAGCAGCCGCCCTTCCGCGTCGGATTCGGAGCAGAGCACGGTCATCGCCGCCATGGCATGGGGTCGGTCAAGCGCGGCCGAGGGCGTGAAGCGTTCGCGATAGAGCCTGAGCGCGGCATCGAGGTGATCGGGCGCGAAGTGCGAGGCGAAGGCATAGGGCATGCCCAGCGCGGCGGCGAGCTGCGCGCCGAACAGGCTGGAGCCGAGGATCCAGAATTCCAGCGCCGCGCCGAACCCCGGCGTGGCCCGCAGGCCCAGTTCCGGCTCGCCCGTCACCAGCGCGCGCAGTTCGACCACGTCCTGCGGAAAGTATTCGGCCGCGCGCATCAGGTCCTTGCGCAGCGCCTGGCCGATCCGGCTGTCCGCCCCCGGCGCGCGGCCGAGCCCCAGGTCGATCCGGCCCGGAAACAGCGCATCGAGCGTGCCGAACTGTTCGGCGATCACGAAGGGGTTGTGGTTGGGCAGCATGATCCCGCCCGCACCGATCCGGATCGTGCTGGTGGCATGGCCGATATGGGCGAGCGCCACCGCCGTGGCCCCACCCGCAATCCCGTCCATCGCGTGATGTTCCGCCACCCAGAACCGCTTGTAACCCGCGCCTTCCGCCGCGCGGGCCAGGTTGGCGGCATCGGTCAGGGCTGCGGAAACGGTGCCGCCTTCGCGGACAGGAATCAGGTCAAGAACGGATAGCGGGATCACCGGCCCGATGGTGCCGGGTCAGGCCCCAGCCGGTCAAGCCACGATTGCGCGGTCCTGGCCGCTTCGCTGCCCGGCGCGGTCTGCAGCACCGACTGCCAGGATCGCCGCGCCGCAGCATCGCGGCCTTGCAGCGCGGCAATCAACCCCGCTTCCAGCCCCACCTCGGCATCGCGCGGGGCGAGCCGGGCGGCGGTTTCGATCTGGGCCTGGGCCTCGCCCAGCCGCTCAAGCCGGCGCGACAGGCGGGCCGAGATCAGCCAGGCCAGCGCATCTTCCGGCAGGGCGGCGCGGGCTTCGGCCAGGGTCGACACTGCCTCGTCCATCCGGCCCAGCTGGACCAGTGCATTGGCCCGGTCGCGGGTAATCCGGGCGGCCAGCCCAGTTGCCCCGGCATCGCGGGCGTCATTCAGCGCCACGGCAAAATGCTCGAGCGCGCGGGCATATTCGCCCTGGCTTTCCGCCGCCAGCGCCGCGCCGGCCGCCAGCTCGCTGCGGTTCGCCAAGGCTGAGGGGGCGGCCAGCGCCCGGGCCGACAGGAAGGTGGCCTCGGCCTCGCTCCAGCGCTCCAGCCCGGCCAAGGCCAGTGCCTTGCACCCGGCCGCCTCGCCCATCGCGCTGCCCCGCGCCTCGCCCAGCCAGCCTTCGGCCTCGACCAGGGCGGCGGCAGGAGCATTGCGGGCCAGGTCCAGGCACTGGCTGCGGCGCAGCGGGGTTGTGCTTGGCTTGGTGGGACTGCCACGCGGGATGACGATCGGCGCCTGCGGCAGGGCCCCGCCCGCGCCCGGCGCGACCGAGGGGCCGACCTGGGCCAGGAGCGGCAGGAACAGCGAAAGGATCATGGCAACTCCGCAATAGTCCGCAGCAGCAGCGCGATATCGGCATCGCGGCTGAGGCGGTGGTCGCCGTCCTTGATCAGGGTCACCTGAACATCGTCCGAATGGAGCTGTTCGGCCAATTGCAGCGCCAGTTCCCACGGCACGTCGGGATCGCGTTGGCCATGCAGCAGGCGGACCGGACAGGTCAGCGGGATCGGCGCCTCCAATAGTCGCTGGGCCTGGCCATCGGCCCAGAAGGCGGCATGGGTCGGCGTCGGTTCGGGGCCATAGGGGTTGTCCTCCAGCACCGTCTCGCCCGCTGCCAGCCGCGCTTGCTGGTTCGCGTCATAACCCCAGTCGGTAAAGTCCGGCGCAGCGGCGATCCCGACCATGGCATGGACCCGCTCCGGGATGGCCAGCGCCACCAGCAGCATAAGCCAGCCGCCCATCGATGAGCCCACCAGCACCACCGGGCCTTCGCATTGCGCCGCGATCAGCCCCAGCACCTCGTCCCGCCAGCGGCGGAGCGTGCCATCGGCGAACCGCCCCTCGCTCTCCCCGCAGCCCGAGTAATCGAGCAGCAGGCAGGCCCGGCCATTGGCCTGGGCCCAGTCGAAAACCGCGGTCGCCTTGCCGCCCGCCATGTCGGACATGTAGCCCGGCAGGAAGACGATGGTCGGTGTGGCGCCCTTGGTATGCTTGAAGGCGATCTTGGTGCCATCGGTGTGCGTGTGGTGGTACAGCTGTGTCATCCCTTGGTCATGCCTGTGTGCCAGCTGCTTGTCAGCCCACCACGCCGCGTTACTGTGGCGAAAAACGAGGGAGAGAACCATGCTGCCAGCCCCGCCCGATGCCCCGCTGCTCGCCGCCAACCGGCGCCAGGCGCTGCGGCTTGGCCTGCTGGGACTGGCGGGAATCGGCGCTCCGGCACTGGCTGCAGGCGGCAAGGGCTTCACCCATTGCGTCGCCAGCGGCGAACCGGGGCCAACGCAAGTCCTGCTCTGGACCCGCTATGCCAGCGACAATGAGGTCAAACTGGCCTGGGAACTGGCCGAAAGCGCCGATTTCAGCCAGATTGTCGCACAAGGCGAAACCACCGCCTCCCCCGCCAACGACTGCTGCGCCAGGGCCTGGGCCAAGGGGCTGCAACCGGGCCGCTGGTACTTCTACCGCTTCATCGCCCCCGATGGGGAGAAGTCCCCGGTGGGGCGCACGAAGACGCTCCCGGTCGGCAAGGTCGACAGGTTCCGGATCGCGGTATTCTCTTGCTCGAACTACGGTTTCGGCTGGTTCAACGCCTATGGCCACGCCGCCGAAGCGGGCGATTTCGACCTGGTGCTGCACCTGGGCGACTATTTCTACGAATACGAGCGCGGCAACTACCCTTCGGCCAGGGAGGGCCTGCCCGAACGCCTGCTGCCCGATCATGAAACCGTGACCATGGCGCAGTATCGCGAACGCTTTTCGACCTACCGCAACGACCCCGATCTCCAGCGGCTGCACCAGCTCTATCCGGTGATCGCGATGTGGGACGATCACGAAGTGGCCAATGACACCTGGAAGGACGGAGCCGAAAACCACCAGCCGGACAAGGAAGGCCCCTATGCCGTGCGCGAGGCGGTGGCGGAGAAGGTCTATCGCGAATGGCTGCCGGTATCGGACGCCTATTGGGCGCAGTACGAGATCGGCAAGCTGGCCACGCTGTTCCGGCTGGAAACCCGCCATATCGCGCGCGACAAGCCATTTGACCTGGGCGACCTGATGAAGGGCAAGCGCGGGCCGGAGCTGGAAGCCGCGCTCACCGCCTTCCGCGATGATGCGTGGCAGGCGCCCGAACGGACCCTGCTGGGGGCCGAACAGGAAGCCTGGTTGGCCAGCGGCCTCAAGGCTTCGACCCGGTCTGGCAAGCCCTGGCAGGTGCTGGCCCAGCAGATCATCATGGGCCAGTTCGGCTTTGCCCGAACCGTGGTGGAAGGCATGACCCAGGATGTCGACAAGGGCATGCGGGCGCGAATTCTCGCCGCCGACCGGGTCCAGCAGAGCGGCATTCCCTATGCGATGGACATGTGGTCGGGCTATCCGGCGGCCCGCCAGCGGCTCTATCGCGCCGCGCTGGAGGCCAATGCCAACCTGCTGGTGCTGGCGGGCGACAGCCACAATGCCTGGGCCTTTGATCACAGCCATGCCGGGCAGCGGGTGGGCGTGGAAATGGCTGGGCAAAGCGTGACCTCGCCAGGCTTCGAACATTACCTGCGCTGGGTAAAGCCCGCGGACCTGGCTGCCGGCGTCATGGCCGCCAGCCCCGCGCTCAAATGGTGCGACACCAGCCAGCGCGGCTATCTGGCGGTTGAACTGACACCCAAGGCGGCCACCGGCGAATGGCGCTTCCTGCAAACCGTCCGGCAAAAGGGTACCGCCTTGGCGGGCACCAGGCGGATGACCGTGCTGGCGGGGCAGAAGCGCTTTTCGGCTTAGTTGCCCGTTAAGTCCGGCGCTGCTAAGGCGCGAGCCATGACGTCGCTGCGCGCCCTGTCGACTACTACCACCACCCCGGGCTTCCCGGGGCGGGCTGCCTTCGCCTGAAGCGAAGCGCAGGGCCGCCGTCCGGGTTCGGGCGGCTGGCGTTTCCTCCCGAACCTGCCGAAACCAGACGCCGCCCCTTCCGGTGCGCACCGGCTTGTGCCAAAGCGCGCCCAAACCGGTGAGAGTTACGCAAATGTCCGAGTTGTTGAAGATCAGCCTGCCCGACGGTTCCGTGCGCGAGATGCCACTGGGATCGACTCCGGCCGATGTCGCCGCGGCGATCGGTCCGGGCCTCGCCAAGGCGGCGCTGGCCGCTAAGATCGATGGCGAGCTGGTTGACCTGACCCGGCCGTTCACCAGCGATGCCAGCCTGGCGCTGGTTACTTCGCGTGATGAAGCAGAGGCGCTGGACCTGGCTCGGCATGACTATGCCCACGTCCTCGCCGAAGCGGTGCAGGCACTGTTTCCGGGTACGCAGATCACCTTTGGCCCGAGCACCGACGACGGCTTCTATTACGACTTCGCGCCTGCGACACGGCCCTTTACCGACGAGGACCTGCCCGCGATCGAGGCCGAGATGCGCAAGATCATCCAGGCCGACAAGCCGCTGCGCCGCGAGGTTTGGAGCCGCGAGCAGCTGATCAGCCGCTGGAAGCAGCAGGGCGAGAGCTTCAAGGCCGAATGGGCCGCCGAACTGCCGGAGCACGAGGAGCTGACGGTCTACTGGTCGGGCGACGACTGGCTCGACATGTGCCGCGGCCCGCACCTGCCCAGCACGGGCAAGCTCGATCCCCAGGCCTTCAAGCTGACCCGTGTTTCGGGTGCCTATTGGCGCGGCGACCAGAAGAACGCGATGCTGAGCCGCATCTACGGCACCGGCTGGCTCAACAAGAAGCAGCTCGACGCCCACCTGACCCGGCTCGAAGAAGCCGCCAAGCGCGACCACCGCAAGCTGGGGCAGGAAATGGACCTGTTCCACCTGCAGCAGGAAGCCCATGGCTCGGTCTTCTGGCATCCCAAGGGCTACCTGATCTGGCGTGAGCTGGAGGCCTATATGCGCCGCGCGATTGACGGGGCGGGTTACCGCGAGGTCAAGACCCCGCAGGTGATGGACGCGCGCCAGTGGGAGCAGTCCGGCCACTGGGGCAAGTACCGCGAGAACATGTTCGTAATCCCTGACGAAGTGCCAAACGTCGACGACGAGGGCCCGGTGATCAGCGGCGAGGCCGACTGGATGGCCCTGAAGCCGATGAACTGCCCGGCTCACGTCCTGATCTTCCGCCAGGGGATCAAGTCGTATCGTGACCTGCCCTTGCGCATCTACGAGAACGGCTGCTGCCACCGCAACGAACCGCACGGCGCGCTGCACGGGCTGATGCGGGTGCGCCAGTTTACCCAGGACGATGCCCACATCTTCTGCCGCGAGGACCAGATCGTGGCCGAGGTGAAGGCCTTCTGCGAACTGGCCGACCGGGTCTACAAGGACTTCGGCTTCACCTATTCGATCAAGCTGGCGCTGCGCCCCGAGCAGCGCTTCGGCAGCGATGCCGATTGGGACAAGGCCGAGGACGAGCTGCGCAATGCGGTGATCGAGGCCGGCCTCGCCACCGAGGAATACGGCTGGGAGGAACTGCCGGGCGAAGGCGCGTTCTATGCGCCCAAGCTCGAATGGCACCTGACTGATGCGATCGGGCGGACCTGGCAGGTCGGCACGATCCAGTCGGACCGCGTCCTGCCCGAGCGGCTCGACGCAACTTACGTGGGCGAAGATGGCGAGAAGCACCGCCCGGTCATGCTGCACCGCGCGATCTTCGGTTCGTACGAGCGCTTCATCGGCATCCTGATCGAGCATTTTGCCGGCAAGCTGCCGGTCTGGCTCGCACCGGTCCAGGCCGTGGTCGCAACCATTGTTTCGGACGCCGATCCCTATGCCGCCGAAGTGGCCGAACAGCTCAAGGCGGCGGGCATCCGGGTCGATACCGACTGCCGGAACGAGAAGATCAACTACAAGGTGCGCGAACACTCGCTGCAGAAGGTCCCGCACCTGCTGGTGGTCGGCAAGCGCGAGGCCGAGGAAGGCACCGTGGCGCTGCGCACTCTGGGGGCCGAGCACCAGAAGGTCATGCCGCTGGCCGAGGCCATCGCCCTGCTGAAGTCCGAAACGACCCCGCCGGACCGGCGCTGACTTGCTGGGCCTTTCGCCCGAGCAGCTCGCGGTGGCGCTGGTCGCCGCGCTGGCCGCCGCCTTCGTGCGCGGGCTGGCCGGCTTCGGCATGGCGATCCTGCTGGTCCCGGTGCTGGGCCTCGCTATCCCGCCCACTGAAGCGGTGGTGACGGCCAACTGGCTGGGCATCTTCATCGGCCTGGTTGGGCTGCGCGCCATGCTGGGCGCGAGCGAGCGGTCGGCCTTCACGATCGCCGGCCTCGCCATGGTGGCGACGCCGCTGGGAGTCTGGCTGCTCTCGGTTACCGATCCGGCGCTGGCGCGGCTGCTGATCGCGCTGGTCGCGCTGGTGGCCTTCGCCCTGGTGCTGCTGCCCAAGCGGCCCGACGGACACCGCCCCTCAGGGATCGAGACCGGCGGCACCGGGATCGCCTGCGGCGTGCTGACCGGCTTTGCCGGGATGCCGGGCGTGCCGGTGGTTCCCTTCTACCTGCGGCGCCAGATCGCCCCGCAGCTGGCGCGGGCCTCGATGATGACGATCTTCCTTGCCACGTCGGTTGCCGGGGTCGGCTCGGCCATGGCGCTGCAAGTGGCAACCTGGCGTGAGCTGCTGCTGGCCAGCCTGCTGTTCCCGGCGGTGCTGGCGGGCAACTGGCTGGGCAACAAGGCCTTCGGCAAGGTCAGCGATGCGGCCTGGCGGACCTTTGTCGGGCTGGTCCTGGGCCTGTCGGCACTGGCCGCGCTGTGGCGGCTGGTGCAGGCCTAGCGGGCCAGGATCAAGGCCAACGCGCAACCGCAAACGATCAGCGTGCGGAGCGCTTCGTCGGAGCGGGCAACAGCAAGGGCGACAGCTTTGGCCATGCCCGCCTTATCGGCGTGGCAGGTTGCCGAAAGGTTAAGCCGCCGCGCTCGCGCTCATCACCTGGCGGCCATCGGCCGCGAATGCCCCCAGCTCGATCCCATCGCCAGCCCCGCGCATCACCAGGTGCAGCGGTTCGTCCGCCACGGCCGGGCTGAGGCCGCGGAAGGCAAAGCTGCGCAGCGCATTGTCCCCCAGCGCCCGCTGCGCAAGGTCAAGCAGCAGCGTGGCCGTCAGTGGCCCGTGCACCACCAGCCCGCGATAGCCTTCCTCACCCACGGCATAGGGCGCGTCATAATGGATGCGGTGCGAGTTGAAGGTCAGCGCCGAGAAGCGGAACAGCAGCGGCGCGCCGGGCTCCAGCACGCGGTGCTGATCCCACCCGGCGGGATCGAAGCGACCTTCGCCCAGCGGCGGCGGAGCGGGCGGCGTGCCCGGCGCGGCCGGTTCGCGATAGACCAGCGACTGAACCTCGCGCACGGCGAGGCCCTGCTCGCCCGACGTCTCATGCGCGACTTCGACGAAGACCAGCCGCCCGCTGCCGCCGCTCTTCTCGGTGATCGAGGCGACGCGCGAGGTCCGTGTCACCGCCTCGCCGACGGTCAGCGGCGCGAGGAATTCGACTTTGCTGGAGGCCCACATCCGGCGCGGCAGCGGCACCGGAGGCAGGAAGCTGTCCGGACGGTCATCGCGGCGCGGGTGGCCATCGGGGCCGAGCGCGGCGGTCGGCGCGTCGGGCGTGCACAAGCACCAGTGGAAGCCCTGCGGCACCGTGCCGCCAGCGGGCGCAGCGCGGTCCAGCGTAGCGCACCAGCGCGCGAAGAGGCCGGGGTCGGCGCGGTCGGCGCGGTGTTCCTCGCGCCCGATCCAGGCGGCAAAGTCGCTCATCAGTTCCGCCCTTCCAGCAGGCCGCGCGCGATCACCTGGGCCTGGATCTCGGCCGCGCCTTCAAAGATATTGAGGATGCGCGCATCGCACAGCACGCGGCTGATCTCGTATTCCAGCGCATAACCGTTGCCGCCGTGGATCTGCAGGCTCGCATCGGCATTGGCCCAGGCGGCGCGCGCTGCCAGCAGCTTGGCCATCCCCGCCTCGATATCGCAGCGCTTGCCGGTGTCCTTGGCCCGCGCGGCAGCATAGGTCAGCTCACGCGAGAGCACGAAATCGGCCAGGCTCATCGCCAGCTTGTCGGCCACGCGCGGGAAGTGGACCAGCGCCTGGCCGAACTGCTTGCGGCTGAGCGCATAGTCCAGCCCCAGCTCCAGCGCGCGCTTGGCCACGCCCACGGCGCGGGCGGCGGTCTGGATCCGGGCGGCTTCGAAGGTTCGCATCAGCTGCTTGAAGCCCTGCCCCTGTTCGCCGCCCAGCAGGGCGTGGCCCGGCGCGCGCAGGCCATCGAACTGCAGCGCATATTCGCGCATCCCGCGATAGCCCAGCACCTCGATCTCGCTCCCGCTCATCCCCTCGGCCGGGAAGGGGTCGGCATCGGTCCCGCGCGGCTTGGGCACCAGCAGCATCGACAGGCCCGAGTACCCCTTGGCGTCGGGCAGCGTCCGGCACAGCAGGGTCATCAGGTCAGACCGGCTGGCATGGGTGATCCAGGTCTTGGCCCCGTCGATCACCCATTCATCCCCATCGAACCGCGCCCGGGTCTGCAGCGAACCAAGGTCCGATCCGGTATCGGGTTCGGTGAAAACCGCAGTCGGCAGCACTTCGCCGCTGGCGATCCGGGGCAGCCAGTATTGCTTCTGCTCGGCCGTTCCGCCCATCGCGATCAGTTCGCCCGCGATCTCGCTGCGGGTGCCGAGCGAGCCCGCGCCGATCCACCCGCGCGACAGCTCCTCGGTGATCAGGCACATCACCAGCTTGGACAGGCCAAGTCCCCCGAACTCCTCGGGGATGGTCGCGCCGAAGGTGCCGAGGTCCGCCATCGCCTGCACCGTCGCATCGGGGATCAGGGCATTGGCCAGGTGCCACTTGTGGGCATGGGGCAGCACTTCCGCCTCGGTAAAGCGGCGGAACTGGTCCCGGATCGTGTCGAGTTCGGGATCGTGCAGCCCTTCGCTGAGCCATTGCCCTGCCGCCAGCGCGGCGGCGACAGCGGCGCGGGTAGCGGCATGATCGCCCTCGACCAGGTCAGCACAGGCATGAGCCAGGTCGCGCGCCGCCGGGCCCAGCCCCAGGTCGCCCGGGCGCAGCAGCTCGTTCTGCCCCATCGGCAGGCCGCCGGTCAGCTGGGCGACCGTCTCGGCAAAACCCAGCAGCGCGACCTGGCGGTCCAGCCCGGTCCCGCCGCCATTGGCTGCGAGCCAGTCCGCCACGGCCTCCAGCGCGGCAACGCTGGTGGCGATCCAGGCAAAGCCGTGATGGGCGCGCTGGTTGGTGGCGGGGATCTCCGCCACCGCCGCGCGGGCGAGGTCGCGATAGCCCTGCGCCGCGCCCAGCACCTTGCCGAGGTCGATGCTGTCCAAGGCTCAGGCCTTCTCGAACACCGCCGCGATGCCCTGGCCGCCGCCGATGCACATGGTTTCGAGGCCATACTTCACGTCGCGGCGCTGCATTTCGCGGGTCAGGTTGGCGAGGATGCGGCCCCCGGTGGCGCCAATCGGGTGGCCCAGCGAGATGCCCGAGCCGTTGACGTTGAGCAGGTCATGCCGACTGTCATCGTCAGCCCAGCCCCAGCCCTTGAGGCAGGCCAGCACCTGCGGCGCGAAAGCCTCGTTCAGCTCGATCAGGCCGATATCGTTCCACGACAGACCGTTCTTCGCGAACAGCCGCTCGGTCGCCGGAACCGGGCCAAAGCCCATCCGGCTGGGATCGCAGCCCGCCGCCGCCCAGGAATGGAACCAGGCAATCGGCTCCAGCCCCAGCTCGTCCAGCTTGTCTTCGGCCACGACCAGGCAGGCGGCCGCGGCATCGTTCTGCTGGCTGGCATTGCCCGCCGTCACCACGCCGCCTTCGAGCGCCTTCAGCTTGCCCAGCGTTTCCATGGAGGCGTCGGCACGGTAACCCTCGTCATGGGCGAAGATCACCGGATCGCCCTTCTTCTGGGGAATTTCCACCGGCACCAGTTCATCGGCGAACAGCCCATTGGCCCAGGCGGCGGCGGCGCGCTGGTGGCTGCGCGCGGCATAGGCATCGCAGGCCTCGCGGCTGATGTTCCAGTCCTTGGCCAGGTTCTCGGCCGTCTCGATCATGCCGCTGATCAAGCCATAGCGTTCGATCGGCTGGCTCATCACGCGGCCGCGGGTCAGCCGGTCATGCAGCGTGAGGTTCCCGGCGCGCACGCCTTTGCGCAGTTCGGTGGTGTAATGCTCGACATTCGACATGGACTCGCAGCCACCGGCCACGACCACGTCGGACACCCCGGTCTGGACCATCATCGCCGCATTGACGATCGCCTGGAGGCCCGAGCCGCAGCGCCGGTCAAGCTGATAGCCGGGCACTTCCTCGGGCAGGCCGGCCAGCAGCCAGGACCAGTGCGAGATGCACGGCGCCTCGCCATTGCCATAGCCTTGCGCGAAGATCACGTCATCAACGCGGGTCGGATCGATCTTCGTGCGCTCCATCAGCGCCTTCAGGATCGTCGCGCCGAGCTGACCGGCGGTCAGCGGGGCGAGCGACCCGCCGAACTTGCCGACGGCGGTACGGATCGGGGCGACGATGGCTGCACGGCGTAAGCTGGGTTGGGGCATCGGTTCGTCTCTCGTTAGGGGCGCCTGGACCGCCTGGACCACAGTTCAGGCGCGAAAAAACCGGCCGGGTGCAAAGGCCCGGTCACGGCGGATTTGGTCGAGGCAAGGCAGCGGGCAGGCATGGCCCGATCATGCCACGGCCGGGCCATGTAGGACAGGACCGTGCAGGACAGGATCGGGGCCATGGCCTCAGCCACGGTCGCGGTCGCTGGTGGCCACCACGCCGCGATCGATCAGCGCGGCGATCTGGCCCGAGGACAGCCCCAGCCGCTCGGCCAGCACTTCCTCGCTGTGTTCGCCAAGGTAGGGCGCGGCCTTGGGATCGCCGGCCGGGCGGTCCGGGATATTGGCGAAGCTGCGGGTGGCGGGATATTCGAAGCCGCTGGGATTGGCGGGGGAAGGCCCGAACAGCGGGTTGCCCGTGACCAGTTCCGGATCGCGGGCCATCTCGTACATGGTGCGATAGCGCTCGAACGTGGCCCCGGCCTTGGTCAGCCGCGCGGCCAGGTCGGCATAGTCAAAGCCGTCGGCGGCCTGCTGGAACAGGTCGAACAGGCGGTGGCGGTGGACGAAGCGTTCGTGATCGCTGGCCAGGAAACTGACGCCCAGTTCCGCTTCCAGCGCGGCGACCGCATCGGCGAGGCCAAAGGCTTCGACCGTGGCCTTCCACTGCTTGGGGGTGAGCGCCGCGACCATGAAGCGGTGGCCATCGCGGCTGCGGAAATCGCGGCCAAAAGCGCCCCAGATGGCATTGCCGATGCGTTCGCGGTCAGCCCCGCGATAAAGCATTTCCGCCGCCGCCCCGGCGTTGAAGGCGGTGCCGATCGCCACGTCGCCCAGCGGCACGCGCAGTTCGCTGCCCTCGCCGGTGGCATCGCGGTGGCGCAGCCCGGCCAGCAGGGCAAAGGCGCAATAGGCCCCGGTGATGAAATCCCAGGCTGGCAGGATCTGGTTGACCGGGGGGGCCGTTGCGGGATCCCATTCCTCCGGCCCGTTCATCAGCGGATAGCCCGAGGCGGCATTGACCGTGAAGTCCATTGCCTGGCGCCCGTCGTGCCAGCCCATGATCCGCACCGAAACGAGATCGGGGCGGCCTGCCGCGATCCTGTCATGGGCCATGAAGCTGTCGAGCGGCAGGTTGGTGATCAGCTGCCCGGTCTTTTGCGCCAGCTGTACCGCCAGTTCGCGGCCCTCGGCCGTCTGGAGATCAAGCGCGACGCTTTTCTTGGCGCGGTTGAGGTTCTCCCACGAGAGCGAGCGGCCTTCGCGGGTCATCATGTAGCGCTTGTAATCGAGCCCGCCGCGCCGATCATCGATGCGGATCACCTCGGCCCCCATCTGGGCGCAGTAGAGCCCCGCCGTGGGCGAGGCGACGAAGGACGAAACCTCGACGATCGAGAGCCCGGTGAGCAGCTGGTACATGGCTTACCAGACCGACCCTTCGCTGGCGAATTCGCGCAGCAGGTGCTTGGCGATCTGCAGCTGCATGATTTGGCTGGTGCCTTCGTAGATGCGCAGGATGCGGGCATCGCGGAAGAAGCGTTCGGCGGGATATTCCGCCAGGTAGCCGGCCCCGCCATAGACCTGGACGCAGCGATCGGCGACGCGGCCGCAGGTTTCCGAAGCGAACAGCTTGGCGGCGGCGGCCTTGCGCTGGATATTCTCGCCCCGGTCAGCCCGGGCGCAGGCATCCGCGATCATGCATTCGGCGGCGTAAAGCTCGGCCTCGCTGTCGGCCAGCATGGCCTGAATCAGCTGGAAATTGGCGATCGGCTCGCCAAAGGCCTTGCGTTCGGTGGCATAGCGGATCGCGGTATCGAGCGCGCGGCGACCCATGCCGACGCTCATCCCGGCGACCGAAAGCCGCCCGTTGTCGAGGCTCTGCATCGCGATCTGGAAGCCGCGCCCTTCCTCGCCCCCGACCAGCGCCGAGCCGGGGATATGGACGTCTTCCATGATCACATCGGCGATATGCGCACCGGACTGGCCCATCTTCTTGTCGGGCTTGCCGATGGTGATGCCGGGCGTGGTCATGTCGACGATGAAGCAGGAAACGTGCGCGTTCTTGGGCAGCGCTTCCTTGCTGGTGCGGGCCATGATCAGGCCGATCTTGGCCGAGGGGCTGTTGGTGATGTAGCGCTTGGTGCCGTTCAATTTGTAGCCGTTGCCATCGCGCACCGCAGAGGTCTGCATCGCCGCGCTGTCCGACCCCGAACCCGGCTCGGTCAGGCCGAAGCAGGCGATCTCGCCGCTGGCGATGCGGGGCAGCCATTCGGCCTTCTGTTCGGGCGTGCCGAAATTTTTGATCGCAGAGCCCGTCATCCCGATGTTGATCGAGATGGTCGAGCGATAGGCAGGCGAGGCATAGCTCAGCTGCTTCACCGTCTCGATATACTGGCTGATGTTCATGCCGGCGCCGCCGAACTCTTCGGGGATGGTGATCCCGAACAGGCCCATGTCGCGCATTTCGGCCAGGATATCGTCA
>Ga0315904_10004745_pt1 | contig 19201 bp, 28 predicted proteins | sample LakEriMetagenome_6_FD_203529 | JGI IMG/M metagenome (GOLD analysis project Ga0315904, IMG submission 203529) | Freshwater fungal communities from buoy surface, Lake Erie, Ohio, United States - Buoy 12 MA120 | ecosystem: Environmental > Aquatic > Freshwater > Lake | place: USA: Lake Erie, Ohio...
ATGCCAGCATGTCAACCCAGCATTCCCATAACCATTTCTGGAACGGGTTTTGACCAATCGGATTCCCTTCGTTACTCACAAAGTCTTTAGGCCATAAGCCCACGGTCGAACCCACATGGAGATCGCTTATATTTAGAACAAGTTTACTCGTTGTTTTCATAGGTTCGTTAGTTTGTCGTGAAGCGTATTCCAAGCGGGAAAAAAGATTGTTTCCATGGCGCGAACCAATGTTTCTTCTTCGTATCGTTCCAGAAATGATACGCCACTGATATGAAGCGCGGCATGTAATACCTCATGTCGGAGGGTTTCGCGCAATACCGACGATTTGCTAAGACATGCCGTGCTTATGACGATTTTCCTTTCGTCAAAATACATGCGCCCGAAGTCGCCATTTTCCAGCGTGCCGACGATGATGCGGAATTTTTGCCCTCCGATCATCACATGGTTCGGCACTTTTTTCATAGGTCACTTGTCTTGCGTAATTGCGTAATACGGATGGATTACCACGCCTGATGGTGTTGCCGTGTATTCTCCGTATTTGCCCTTGTAGGTGACATTAGGCACGCATCCGACGATCATCATAATGATGGCGGCATAGCAGAGAATAACGATAATTAGCCAGAGTGGTTTCATACGATTTTTTGGTGGTCAAAGTTCACTGATTCCATTTTCGCCCGTGCCTGTGAAATGCTCATGCCGTAGCGGTTTTGAAAGTGCGGCGTTTCCGTGAAGCTAGTCCAAGTGCCAGCCCATTCGATGCCCATTGATGCCGCTAGTTTTCCTAGCTCAGCGTAAATCTTGTCAGCTCGGCGTGGATCCGCGCTGTCGAGATATTTCCCGCCGGCGAATAGTCCAAGGTCGATTGCTAGCCCGTAATTGTGCCACGATGAACCCGCGCGTGCTTTTGTAACTATCCGCCCAGGCTTTGTCCGTCCTTGCGCGTAAAGTGCGTTCTGTTGCGCCCATGAGCGCAAACCCGATATGACTTCAATGGTGATCTTGTGTCGCTCTGCAATCGGCTGAGAAGCGGCGAGAAATGCCTCTGCTTGCACTCTAAACTTGCGATTCAAGCTAGCGAGGTTTTCGAGAGTGCGTTTTGTGTATGATGCGCTCATATTTTTACGATGCGGATATGTGGGTCATGCTTGAAAGCAAGCCATCCGAAAAGCCGAACGCCAAGATGCACAAGGAATCTGTCGCTTTGCCCTTGTGCGCGTAGGACGGCGCGTAGCATGTTATCAGCGACTTTGCGCGATACCAAGCGAGACTGATACAAAGCATCGTGCAACAACGCTGCAGCAAGATTGGCAGAACTGTCTGGATAGCATGTCATCCCATCGAAAGAATAGCCAGCGTGAACGATGATAGATTGACCGATGACAGACATGAGTTTCTTTTGTGCAAACCACACTTCACAATTTGCCATATCATGCCCGATGACATAATACGCCATATCTTGATGCAAAGTGTATGCCCACTCCTTTGAGTAGTCAGTGCTGATGATCAGCTTAGTTGTCGGTGTAACTTTCATTGTTTCATCAATGCTTTGAATGCCGAAAATGTGACAAGAAAAAGAAAAACCGTGTGAGCAAACGCATAAATCAAATGCTGATCTGGCGCATCTTTGAGCATGTTTGTTCCAAGAATGATCGCCGCGATGCTAGTTGATACTCTCACAATCTGCGTTGGTGTGTCGCGGGGAGGATTCGCGATAGAGCAAAACACTAGAACACTGGCGTATGCCAGAAAACCAAGAGAATTGGCAAGTGAGAGAAAATTATTCATTTGATACGCATTTGTGTTTTTCTAACGCCCTGCTAGTCTTCTCCAGAATCTTGTTGTTTTGAGCCACCACACTCTTGGTGCTTTCCAATGCCTCAGTCATCACCCTCATTGCCTCGACACGCGATTGCAAGTGCGCCTCGTCTTTTTCGTCTTGCAGCTTTTGTTTCTCGTCCAGTTTTGCATCTTGTTTTGCATTCCTGTTCGACAGCCACCAGATCATAATGCCCATGGCGAACAATGCTCCTAGTGGGCCAGTCAGTCTGTCAAACCAATCAGGACTGGGGATTGTTTGAGCCACTGCGCCAAAAAGTTTACCTCCCATCACGGCAATGGCAATGGCACAGAGTTCGGTAAATGATTGGTGTGGTGTCATGGTTCTTCTGCTGGTGGAGCGGGTGGTGTATAAGTAAATGCCGTGCCGTTGAAAGCGTAGCCATCTGGCATGGTGACAATCACTCGCAAAGTCTCGCCTGCTTGCTCTAGGGCGTGATTGAGCGCGTTTCCAAGTAGCGTGTTTTCGGTAAATCGCGCCATGGTCAAAGCGATGTTTTCATTCAGCATTTCCAGCGTGTTCTGACTGCTCCAAAAAAGATGATAGCATTCGTTAAGTGTTTGCGCATGGTGCAAAGTCGCTTTCAATCCCCGCAAGGTAAGTTCGCGGAATTGCTGTTGAGGCGTAAGTGGTTCTATCATGGCTATCTTACTATTGATGTGTTTTCGACGCTGATATAATCAATATCAAGTGAGCGTGCTGCGTTGGTTTGTGTGTTGACGCGAATATCTAACGCCATCGGGTCTGCGCTTGGAGTGTAGCTGGAAATCGTCACGTTGGCATCGTGCATGACTGACCAGTTGTCAGCATTCCAGTCTGCCTCATCAATTTTCACATAAACGGTCGTGGCGTTAATTGGTCGCATAATTGAGCGATACCGTTTGCCGCTTGCGAAATTTCCGTTTGCTGGGCCATTCGTGCCAAAGTTGGTAAACACTCCCGCGCCTGTGCCTGTGACAAGAATCCATCGTCCAGAATTGAGCGCGGCAGAGTAAAGCAATAAATATCTGCCAAACGCACCGCTGATTTGTTCCATGCCTATGAAAGCGTCACAAGTGGTCACATCAGGGATTGCAAAGTGCGCTCTGATTTCAGTTCCGAAAATGGTAGATGACGGAATTGCAAGAATCGCTCTGCGCTGATTTCCGCTAGTAGTCCCCGTGGTCATGCGGCGAACTCCGAAAGAGTTTTGCCCAATAGCCCCCACTGAATCGCTTCCAGTGCCTGAGCTAGTCCATGTGAAAACTCCTGCGCCTGATGCGCCACAGAAATCCTCGAAAAGAGAGCATGGAGGCGATTGGCTCATGGTAAGCGCGGCAATGCGTCCAAGTGTATTGCGCTCCAGCGATGTGAGAGTTGTTCCCGACAAGGTAGAGTTTTGAGCAAAAACAAGCGATCCAGTTCCCGTCTCATCTGTCACCGCCGCCGCTAGGTTTGCGCTGCTCGGAGTGGCAAGGAATGTCGCCACGTTTGCGCCTAGTCCCGACACTCCCGTGCTGATTGGCAGTCCCGTGCATGAGGTCAACGTGCCGCTGCTCGGTGTTCCAAGTGCGCCACCGTTCACCACAAATGCGCCTGCGCTGCCGACTGCCGTTGACAATGCCGTGCTGACATTTGCGCCTGGGTTGTAGTTGCTTGCCGTAATAGCCCCCACAAAAACTGCCGCGCCGCCAAGGAATGAATAGCCGTTTTGAAAACGGCATGTCATCTGGTCTGTTGTCGTGCTGCTAACATCAGCGTTTTGACTGTCAGACATTACCCGTGCGCCAAGATGGATTGCTTTAGCTCTAAATCCCGCAGCATGTGAAAAGTCGCCGCTCGCAACGGATAAATAACCTTCTGCGTGGGAGCTGTCTCCGCTTGCTGTTGTTGTGTCACCTTCAGAATGGGAAGCTATTCCGCTCGCTGTTGTTGTAGAACCCTCGGCGTGACTGTAAAATCCACTTGCAACGCAGGACAATCCCTCCGCGTGCGCTGCTGTTCCGCTTGCTATTGTGCTAGCTCCCTCAGAGTGTGATGAGTTGCCGCTTGCCAAAGTTGTCGATCCATGTGCGTGCGCTCTTGTTCCTGTTGCTGCGGAATTGCCAAACGCGATTTCTCCATTTGCTCCACGCTTTGCAATCGTTCCATTAGTCGCTAGTGCCGTCGCGTCCGTAATATCCGCGCTAGTAATCGCCAGCGCGGTTTTCATCGCACTAGCCGCGCCCGTGCCGAACGTGTAGCTTGTCGCGTTAAACACTCCGCTTGTAGAGACAGTAAGCGTGCCTGTGGTAAGCGTGCTAGTTGATAGCGTAGCCGTGCCATCGCTAGTCGTCGCACTTGTGACGGTGTTCGGGCCTGCTGCGCCTGTGTCGCCGCGTGGTATCGTGAAGTTAAACACCGCCGCGCTAGTCGTGCCGCTATTTGTCACGCTTGCATTTGTGCCTGCGTTGCCCGTTGTGGTTGTGCCTACTGTCACGGTTGCGGCGTCTCCCTTTTCAGCTTGCACAGCTACTTCCACCGTGCCGCCGTCTGTCGTCGTCACTGACACGGTTTCTTCTAGCGTTGTCACATCAAGATTTACTGTCTCTGCCATATTATCGTGATTCTGGTTGCAATACCGTTAGACTTCCGCGCAAGTATGTTTTCGCTCTGCCGTTTGTGTCCGTGCATTTGATAGAGTAAACGTAAAAGCCTGGAGCAAGATCAAGCTCGGTAATCGCGTTCACTGTAAATGCCCATGTCGCTGCGTTTGTGATAGTGATTCCGCTGCCGTTTGTCAGCGTCTTAGCTGTGGTGCAGTTGTTGACATTGTTTAGGCGGAAATCAATTTCCACGGATGCCAAAGCATCAAGGCTTGTTGGAGTGCGCGTAATGACAAACGGCACAGCATCTAGCGTGTCACCTTGAAACGTAGTCGGGAAATTGTATGTTCCGAAAGTAGCCATGATAATCAAAGTTCGATTGCGACGAATTGCACAAGGCAAGATGCGGTGTCAGCTTTGGCATATACCGTGCCGCTGCTAGGCTCAAAAACCGCACAATCCAGCGGGCGGATTTTCAACTTAAAAACCGTCAATCCAGAGTCGCCGCCAATTTCCACAAAGTTCGTTGCGTCGAGATTCTTAATAGCAAGCTGCCGTGGTGCGCCTGTAATATCGCCAAGGTTAAGCGTCTCCGCAGTCGTGCCGATGTTTTGCGTTGCTTGCGTCATATCAGCCCCCGCCATGTCAAAGCGTTCTCTGCTATCAATCGTGACAGTTGCCCCGCCCTTTGTCGCTGATACTTTGATATTCTGCGTGATCTCGTTTGCCATACTTATTGTTGCGTGTCAAAATCAAGGCGCGTCATAGTATGCACCGCCATCGCTGCCAGTTGTTATGCTATTATCAGCATCTCCGCTGACAATCTGCGGCACAAACAATTTGCCATCGCTTCCGATAAACAGAGAATTGCCAGCATCAGAGCTAGCCTCAATCCTCGGCATGTTGAACGATGGGCAAACAATATCGGATTCCCACCATTGAACAATCGTCGCAATCAAATTAGCGTCAACATCTACACTGCCAAGGAACAACCAAACCTCGCCATTATCAGGCTTGCTTGCTGGCGTTGTGTAACTAGATTCAGCTGCGACACGATCAAAAAAGACAGTATATCCATCGACTGTCACATAACCAAATCCCGCCGATGGACTGTTAAAATAATCAGTGGATGTTCCAACGCTTGCATAATTGCCTTTTAGCCAAATTCCATATATGGTAGATGCCACAAGCGTCAAATATCCCGCAGTGCTGCCGTCTGGATGATTGAGCAATGATCCACTGCCAATAGTTATATTCTGCTGTTGTGACTGAGCGTCTGGCGTTGTCGGATGTGGGTTCCACTCCCTGAGATAAACTTGCAATACTTGCCCATAGTTCACAAATAACCGCAATGTGGAGCTAACGACTTGAGTTGATAGCTTGAAGGGATGGTTATAAATCTCACCAGATGATTGCGACCCGTAAACAACTGGCACACGGTCACGCAATCTTTGCAATGCCGACCTCATGCCGTTAGCCCAGCGTGCCGTGATTGCGTCACCTGCGCGAACAATCTCTGGCAGTTGAATTGGCGTATCTCCATTTCTTACTCTCATGCGTCGTAAAGGAAGTCATCATGTCCACCTTCCTCGGAAAGCGTCCACTCTAAGTTGGTTCTGTATAGTTCGCCAGTTTGTGATTGGCTAACTCCCGTTAGCATCCAATCCCTTGTTCCTGTTGGCGTGGGTGGCGTGCCTCTTGGCGTTGCAATCAATCCTAGTTTGTTGAGTTGCGCGGCTATCAATTGATCTTCGCCCTCGGTGGATTCCTGCCAAGTGTAAACGGATTTCTGGTAGGTTGTTTGCCCTTGTTGAATCCTCACTGCAAAATCCTTTGCATCAGCGGCGGTGAATTGATCTAGTGCTGCTACTTGCGAGTTTACGTCATCCGCCAAATACAAAGTGTCATCTGTGATGTTGTAATAAATCAGCCCGTCGATGAGCATTCCCAAAAGTGTTCTGTCGGTATCTGACAACGCACCCCACTTGCGATGCTTGGAAAACGGAACATCGACAAGCTGCCCAGTTAGGTTGTAAGTCGGCAAAGCATCCGCGCCTAAATCACCTTCTTCAAATTGATTTGTGCCGCTGCCAGTTGCGGTCACGGAAAAGAAAATCAAGTCGCCTTCCACGCGGGAAAGTGACACCTCACTGATTTGCAAAAACGAATCAAACGGCGATGGAATGCTAGGGTCAAGATCGGAAAGCAACGTGCCTTTTGCAAAGCTCGATTGCGCCGCATCAAAATCAGCGGCTTGGATTGCAAACTCATGTTGCGCAACCCATCCGCCTTGTTCTGACTGCCTAGCGTTAAATCCTGGTTGCGGCTTGATTTCGCCGCCGGTGAATCCTTTTATAGTCGCTGCCATATTCGTTAGTTGCTAAATTTTGCACCCGTTGGTTGTTTTTGCATTGCCTCAAGAACTCCTTCCCTAACCGCTTGTGACATGCTCATGTCAATGCCAGTTTTGATTCCTTTTTGAATCTCCATTTCTAAATTCACATCATTTAGTTGGCTTCTAATTCCTGACATGAAATTACTTGATTTTTTAGAGTAGTCATCGCCCAAATTATATTTCTCTCTAATGGTGCTAAAATCGCCAATTCCTTGCGCTGCCTGCAATAGTTTTTCTCTTTTTGCCGGATCGGTTTCTTGTAACGCTTTATCCATCAGTTGATTTTTTGTTTCCATGTTTGAACGTCTTTGGTTTTGTTGGAACCATTCAGCATAATCAACCATTACGTTTTCTATTGTTCCCATAATTAGTTTTTCGAATCCGGTTTTTACACCTTCCGCCAAAACCGCGCCAATCAAGTTTCCAATAAGTTGAAATTTTTTCATGTCGCCCGTTAGCGAGTCTGTCAACGCCTGCCCAACGAATGTTCCAGCATCTGCGAATCTTTGCTCTAGCTTTGGCAATCCTACGTTTGCCGCATCAAGTGCGTCTTTTAGTCCCTCATTGAATCCCGTGCCGAATGCGACTTTTAACTGGCTGATATTGTCTTTCATGTTCGACAATTTGCCTTCTGTCGTGTTAGCAAGCCGCGCCATCGCGCCCTCAGTTTTTGATAAAACGGATTGCATTTTAGCAAGAGCTTGCTCTCCAGTTAGTGTGGCGGCAGCCCCTTTTTTCTGTGCTATTGCTAGTGCCTCAAATTCACGCTTTACATCACCAGTAATCAATCCGATTTCCACCAATCTACCAACGCTTTCACCAGCACTTGTGCCGCTGGTCATAGCACCGAAAACCCTGCCAATATGCAAAGCCACTTCCTCTAATGGTCTGCCAGAAATTGCGGCAGCATCTCCCACCATGCGCAATCCATCGCCTATTGCCAAAAAATCACCGCCAGCGTTTTGCAACTGCTTGCTTGTCGCTGATAATTCCGCAATCTCAAATGGAGTCGATGCTGCAAACTTGGCGATTTCTTTCATCCGCTTTTCTGCTGCCGATGCGCTGCCAAGCAACGTTTCAAATTGCATCGTTAAAGATTCGATATTACTTGCTGCTTGCGAGGATGACGTTAAAAACTCCATCGCCTGCCCCAATGACACATAAGCCCCCGCCGCTGCCAATCCCGCCGCGCCAATACCTGCGATTTTTGCGCCGACATTAGAAACGCTACGATTTACGCCGCGCATCGTCTTTTCAAACTGCGATGCGTCACCTCTGATTTTAACGGTTAGTGCCATACAATACCTTCTATCTCTGCGTTCGTGTCAATTTGTTGTAAGCGTGCGATGCGTTCTTGCAACGACTCATGCTCGCCCGCGCCGATAATCTTTTTGCGGAATGTCTTGATGCCTTTTCGATACAGAATCGCATGAAACAATTTCGCCGCTTCGTCCATTGGTAGCTCATACTTTACAAAGTCGGGCGACCATCCGTATTCATGGCAAAAAATATCAATGGCGGCGAATCCGTCATCAGGTGCGTCATGCGTTATGGCTTTCCCTCTGGAGTTTCGACTTGTGCCGCCTCTGCTAGTCCTAACGTGTCATTGATATGCGCGTTAACCTCCATTGCCTGCTCATTTGTCAGTAAGCATCCCGCCTCGATTGCGGCTGAGTGTAGAGCTTCCATACTTGAATGTAGCTTGCATTCATCAGCCACGCTTTCAGCTAGGCACAATGCCGCAAATGCAAAAACTGCGCTTGTCCCTGCGTCTCTCTGTTTGCCAAGATCGCTCGCAACGTATGCGCGAACCGTTGCCCATCGAAAGTCTGTTAGTGGTTTGATGTTCATTTTCTGTATAGTAGTTTTTCGAGTGTTGATTGAGTTTTTGCCGTGTCGTTTTTGCTGACAAATGCCGTGCGCGTGCCGTGTTTAACTGCTGTGTATTCTGGCACGGTGCATTCATCCAAAAGCGTTTTCCAGTTGAGCAACGCACATTTGATGTATGAGATCATCGTGATAGGCAATTTCACATGCAAGTTGTGATCGCTCCAAAGTGCCATGTCGGATGCCGCCGCTCGGTCAAAGTGCCAGAAAAGACAATCATTGCCGCGCGTAAAGCCTTTGCACGGATGCCCTAGCGCAATCAAAGTTGCCGCCATAGCTGTTGATGCGCTCGATACGGTATCACCTCTCAAAATCGGGTCATAGTGCCACGCCTTGCCCTTTGCTGTATCTGCTAGCTTTGACAATTCAGCGAACGCGACCTTGATTCGTGCTACTTCGTGATTCTGATTCGCTGCAATCCATTTCTCATCGTGCCATGCTTTTGTGATACTGCCGATTGTGTTTCCGTCGATAGATGCGCCTTTGAAATTCCAGATTGTGCGAATGCCTTTTATACCCTCGCCTGTGGCTATTGTCCATGGTCTATCTGGATGCAAAGGAACGTCCAACGCAATCGCGGTTGCTGCAATTTTAGCGTTAGACGTATCACCTTCCAATGTGCTGAGATTCATATTCATAGTTTAGAAACCTATCAGGTCACAATCGTGGGCGAGTAAGTGCCATTCAGCTCGATGCGGCGGTATTCCTCGCTTGCTTGCGTTTTTGTGATGCCCTTGACGATATAAATGCCGCTGGTCACGTTGCCGATCAAGTGATCTTCGGGCGCAGTTGCAAGCGTGATGCTAGCAGCAATCGTGCCGCTGTAACCGCTAGTTGCTGGCACAAATCCAGAAAGCGAGAATTGAATGCGCTCATTATACATGCTGATTCCGGTATCATCGCCGGAGATGTTTTTGACCATCTTTTCATCTTGCTCGAAAGCCTGCGAACTGCCATCCAAAAGGAATCCAGTTTGCTGCGTAGCGATGCCGAATAGTCCGTTAGTCGCGCCAAGTAAAGTTGCCATACTTTGTCTAGCGTGTCAAAAATTATGCTCTCTGCGCGTAGCATTCTCCTTCAAAAGTGCATTCTAGTGTCGATTCATCCCATGATGGTGCGCCGTTTGAAAATTGCAGATAGTCCACGATAACGCCGTCTTCCATCACGGCATTGATCGCCGTTTTGAGCGTGCCAGGATTGCTAAGTGCATCTGATACCGTTTCCGCGAACTGTAACGCTGCATCACGGTCATCATCGCCACTGTGGGCGCGATAGATAACCTCAACTGTGATTTGCTCAACAGGTGACAACGCCAATCCAAATTTCTGCGATGCGGTAATCTTGACCGCCACAAGTGGCAATTCTATTTCAGTAAATGCTTCGCCGTCCACTACTGGCAATGATAGCTCGCCGGATAGATAATTAATAATCGCGGTTTTGAGTTTGTCGCTGGTCATATCTTATTGAGTTTCTTCGTTTCGCGTTTGATGTGCTGGTCAATTTTTTTATAGCCATTCAACAAGCCAGATTTTAACGCCGCTGTAACGTGGCTATTTTTCATCGTTCGGCTGATATAGCTTAGATTGTTGGTTAAATAGATTGTGGGGCTAAGTGATAGCTTCGACATGCGCCCCCATCCGTTGCCCTTGCCCAAGTGCCGATTGATTTCCTCTTTGACTTTGATTTTTTTTAATGCGCTGCGTGATTTTGATACGATAGAAACAAGCATGTTTCCCGCTTCAACCCATGCCGCTTTCGCCAGTCCTGCGTTTTTTGCTTTACGCTCTCCAAGTCGTGCGCGTTCTTGCGGGTCAAATGGTTTCCCCTGATATTGCCCCTTGGTATTCAAGTCCTTTGGCACTTGCCCCTTGCTGTTTCTTCGCGCTTTGTGCGCGGCTTCGATACTCGTATTTGCGCCTTGCAAGTTGGCATTGCGAATTGCACGCTTAACCTGCTTTTCGATGGAGTTAGAAAATTTGCCAACTCGGTTTAATCCGAACGGTTGCACCTTTGATGCCAATGCCCTTGCTGATGCTATGCCGATTTCTTTAATGCCAGTTTCGATGCCATTGCCCGTCAAGCGCATGTATTCTTTCAACTTCGCTTTTGCTTCTGCCTTGCCTACGATTTCGACATGAATTTTCATCGTGATTCGTTAGGGTCAATCAGCGAGAAATGAATTGCAATCGTGCCAACGTCAACGCCATGCACTCGGTATGATATGCCGTCAACTGTGCATCGTTTGTTGATGAGTCTGCGTGGTTCTGTAACGTCACTCGGTTGCGCTGTGACCATGTTTTGAATGCTAGGTTCTAGTCCCCCTGTGTCGCCGTCGATGGTCTTCGTTGAGAGATTCGCAACCACGTTAAAAGTTTGCCCATCGCATACCATGACAGATACGCCCATCGTCGTATCACATTCGTCATTGTGCGATAGCATGAAATCATCAAGCAAGCTCATACTGTTTGCGGCGTGTCAAAAGTAGCCCCCGCACCGTTTCCAGTGCGGGGGCTTGTCATGAAACACACCACCAAGAAAGATTAGTCAGTCAGCAAGCAGATATGCTCAGGCTTGAGAACTTTCGCGCCCCACAGAACGCCGATTTCGTAGTGAACCATGCGATAGCCTGGATAGACAGCAAGTTCAAAGCTCAATCCGCTGCGAGGGTCGGTGACAACTTCGCGCATCAGAGCAAGGTCATTGCCGCCGATTGGCACTTCTGGCAAACGAGTGGCAAGGACAATCGCGTTGCGGCTGAATGCTGCGTTGGCATCTTGTGAGCTCAGCACGGTCACAGGGTCATTGTTGGCAATTGCCTTGATGAGTCCAGGTGCTGCGATGGTGATATCTTGGTCGCCGTCTCCAGCCGTGCCAGTCGTCACCATGTAGGTATTCCCGCCGATAGTCACAAGTGAACCAGCAGGGATGCTGCCAGTGCCAGTGTCAACGTGAATCACGGTTTCGCCTACAGCGTAGCCAGCTACGTTGTCCACAAGGTAGTTTGCACCCGTGGCAGTTGCGGTGAGTCCGACTTGAGCGGATTCGCGCACGTTAAAGCCCATGATGTTGCCCAGCACACCTTGACGAAGCAAACCAGCATCGCCAGCATCGCCCACGTTGGTGAGTTGAGTCAAACCGCGCATTGCAGCGGATGCGGTAGTATTGAGAACCATATGACGATCACTGAGAGGCGTGCCACGATCATCGAGGAACTTCTTGGCGAACGCAGCGTCTTTCAGCGTTGCACTGAAAAGAGTGGTTGCATTAGGAGTAATGCCGCCCGATGCGCCAAGTGCGGCAGCATCTGCAAGGTCATTCTCGATCTCGTTCACAGCAGCGCGGATGGCCTGTGCGATTTGATCTTGAGCGACAGTCAAAGTGCCTGCACCTTGATTCACTGCATACTGTTCTTCAGCACTCCAAGAAAACGGGAATGCCCGTGCCTTGGTGATGGTGATGTTCTCGTTGCCAACGGTCTGATCTGCGATTGCAGGGAAAGCCATGGCTGCGGTGATGTTCTTGCCTGCGGTATTAGCGGCAGTCTTGAACGAACGAAGATTTTGACCAACGGCAACACGATCAGCCGAAGCGTCACGGGTCACAGCAGGGATAAATCCGACAAGCTCACGGGAAACTACGTCAAGCGCAGAATAGGCGTCAGCAACTAGGTTGGTAAGGGTATTAGCCATTGTTTTGTATTAGTTAGAAATCTTCCCGCCCGATTTGATGAAGCTCATACGCTCGGCAGGTGTAAGCGCGTTGAACTCTGTGAGTGATTTCACATTGGAAATTGGTTTGTCTTCCACGCCTTCCACTGGAGGAACTCCAGCAGTGGCGAGAATTTCAGCGGCACGCGTTTCAGCGGATGCTTGTGCGGTTGCGAGTTGCTCGGTGAGATTTGCAATAGCGGTTTCGGCTTCGTTAAACGATGCTTCGAACTGCGCTTTTTCCTCTGCGAGTTTATCAGCCTTGGCTTTAGCCTCGGTCAATTCCGTGACTGCGCTGGCAAGATCGTTTTCGACTTCGTCAATCTTTGCGGTCAATTCCGATACTTTGTTTTCAGCGTCAACCAAGCTCGATTCCAAGCTATTGACTTTTTCGACAAGTGCCGCATCAGGTTTGAATTTGTCTAAAATGCTCATCACTTTTGATTTCGTGTCAAAAATTTCATCAGCGAATCCCATCTCAATCGCTTTTTTTGCTGAAATCCACGTTTCGGATTTCATCATTTTGCGAATGTCGTCCTTGTCCTTGCCGGTCTTTTCTGCGTAAACTCCAGCGATTTCGTCACTGATTTCTTCCAGCATTTCCGCGCCTTTGCGCATTGCATCAGCATTGCCATGAATGCCAGTTGATGCGTCATGAATCATCATGCGCCCATTGCTTGCAATCGTGATCTTGTCAGCCGCCATCGCAATGACGCTTCCCATTGATGCTGCCAGCGTGTTGATTTTGGCAGTCACATATACGCCACGTTCGCGCAATTCCTTCATTGCGTTGTAGATTCGATAACCTTCAAACACGCTACCGCCTGGCGAGTGGATTTCGATTTCCAAAGTGTCAACGGCATTTTCAATGCAAGCCGTCACCTCTCCAAAGGCGTATTCGTTCTCTACAGCTTTTGCGCCATAGACTTTCTCAATTTCTTCGATGATCTGGTCAACGCTATACTTATGCACTTGGTCATTCAATTTGACCTTTGCCGATTTGTTTTCAATTTGTAACAAGCTCATTTTCTTTCATTTCGTTAGGGGTTAGCATTGCCATCTCGCGTTCCTCGATTCTCACGCCATCCGGTGCGGATTCGTTAGCGATAGCAACCTTTGTTTTTTGCATCACAAGGTAATTGATGCGCTCGTCAATGTGATCTTCCGGTGATTTGCCAAGGTATCCCAAAATGTCGTTAGGATTCAAGAATCCCGCTTTCCACATCTCGATTAGTTCCTTTGATACTCGCCCGTCATCAATCGTGATTTTTTTCGGATAGCTGAATTTCCAGCGATACCACATGGCGTTTTCTGGTAGGTCGCCGCGTTTGATGAATTTTGCGATAGCATAGCCCACCATGCGCTTTGCTGCATACTCTAGCAGGTCTTGACGGTCTTCCACCGCTCTTTGTGCGCGTCCAAGGTCTGCCCGTTCCGCCGTGCCTTGTCCTGTAGCGTGCCATATCATCGAATACGGCCAGTTCATGCCCGCAAGCGTCTTGCGGTAGATGCGGTTTTGAAAGCTCTCCCACATGTCTCCAGGTCGATCATTCTTGATCGTCTCCAGCTTGCCGCCAGACTTGCTCGCAAAGTAGCGAATTTGCCCGCCTTGGTAAGATTCTTGAATGATACCTTTCTCGCCGCAAGTAACGTCTCCAGTGCCGTTTAGCACGTTTGCGTTGTCCTCAGGGTCTGGCATTCCTGTGTCGTTGTATTCGATCAGTCCGATGCTCGATAGCATCAGTTGTGCATGACGCTCCCAATCGTGAGACTGGAGCGAATCGCGCAAATCATTGATTGCGTGCGTTGCGGCTGGTAATCCGCGCCCTTGCTCTTGGAATGACGGGTCGTAAAGGTGAATACAATCCCGCGCCGAAAAGTATTGTTTCAGCGTGCCGTCCTCGTTGATAAAGGAAAACGCCACGGGTGCGCCTTTGCTGTAGATTACGCCGTCTGTAATATTCAATCCCTTGTATGCGCCGGATTCCAGCTTGCCATCACGCACCCCGTTAGGCGTGGCGATTCTGTGGCTTGGAATATGTTGAATACGCGGATAGCCCTCGCCCGTTTCCGTTAGAAGAACAAATGCCTCCCCGTCTCGGTCAATGGCGCATGAGAGTTGATACAGCGAGGTTTTGAAATCGTGCATCCCGCCGCGAACGTCACAGATGCCATACCATTCATCATTTATTTTCGCCTCGGCTTGTTTCTTCCATTCTGTATCTGTTGACTGCGATTGCGCCTGCCAACTGCGCCCCACGGAATACATCGCCTTCTGCTGGATTGCTCCCAGCAATACGCCTTCGTTAGTGTAAAGCCTGCGCGATGCTGAAACAATCGTTTTCCTATCCCATGACGGAATCAGCGTGCCAATATCCTGCATTCGCACTGGCTCCCACGGACGTGCGCTAGTGTCTCTCTGTGCCGCCTTTGCGAATTTGAACGGCTCTCCCCATTGGTTTACTATCATAGCTGCGCGGTGTTGTGAAATCCTCCACGGGCGCGACTCGTTGGTCTGATTCCCGCTTTAATCCAAGCGATTGCTTGATTGATGACAACCAAGCGAGTAGTTTCTGGTAAAGATACTAATACAGAATAACTAATGCCGTTTTTCTGTGATTGCGTTAGAGTGTTCCCGCCACCTTTTGACAGCATTCCAGTAAGTGCCGCCGTGCGTGCCGCAATGAGAGATTGCAAGATGCTGGGATCTTCCTGCGCGGCATCGTAGTATGCCTGAATTAGTTGCGCCGCCGATACGTCCATAACAAGGGCGGCGTGTCAAAAAGAAAAGCCCCACCAGTTAAGGTGAGGTTGTGAGATTTCCTGCACGCTTGATTATTTGCCAGTTCTTAATCTGCGGACATCTTCTTCTACGGCTTCAATAAATTTGCGGTTCTTGCCTCGAAAGAAATTAATCCCATGCATCCCACCGCGAATGACATGCCATGGTTTTCTTTGAACAAATGACATGCAAGCATTGAGCACAATATGCTGCGCTTGATCTTTTCGCCGCTTAACCAAATGATTGCTTGTATTGTTAATTAACCAATTGCGCAAAGTTAATGCAGGGTCGCCACGCTCCAACCCCTCGCCATGCGCAACTGCTTGCGCCATTTTCAGTATTTCTGGATGCGATTTCATGGCAAAAGCGAAAGCTCCAAGAATCCAAGCTTGTCTTGAGTATTGGAATTTCCCCGCTGCTGAATAAGCGGCTGCAATTTGACTTTCGTAATGCTCAATGCCGATTTTCATCAATCCCGATTGCACAGGCAACGAACCGCCATTCATGCAAGCGATCTGATAAATCGCAGCAACGGACGAGCAAACTACATTGGCGTTTTTTACCCCATAGTGTAAATGCATGTGATCTGCGACAGTTCGTTTTGCGCCAACGTCAATGCCAGCCATGGATTCAATCGCAACACCGCGAGCAACTGGCATTTTTATTGTTACGCCACTTTGCACAATGGCATACAATCGGTGTTGACCATCTCCAAGACTGCCGTCTTCCAAGAAAATAATTCCTTGACCAGTCAGCATCCATCTTCCCGCCGCCATTTCATTTGCATATTCATTCACTTTCCCCTGCCTAACCTTTCGGTTGCAAGTATTCAATGTTAGCATTTTTGCCGCCTTTGTCGGCGTAATTGTTTCAATTTCAATTTTCATATTTTGTTGTTGTTGTTATTTAGCCCACTCTAAAAAAGCGGATTTGTCTTTTTTAGTTGCTTTTCTCCATGTTGATTTTAGCAACCAAAGTGTTTCACTGTCTTTTTCTGCTTGCTCGCCCTTTTCTTTGGCAGCATCAGAAAAATCATATTTAGGAAGTTTGTATTTTGTGCCATCTACAATAGTAATCGGCGGCTCTTTCGTTTCTTGATATGCTTTATTGATTGACATTTCACCGCTAGCAACTTTCGACTTCACCTCATCGCTCGCCTTGGCTTTGATGGTTTTTACTTTGGCTACGGTGTCCTCTGATACGCCAGCGGTTTTTGCAATCTCGGCGCGGGTGTTTACTGGCTCGGGGTTTGACGAATTCGTCAAAGGCTGGGGATTGCTTCCGCCCGTGCTTGTTTTGAGATTCTCTTTAGCCCGTGCCGCAATCGTGCTTTCAAGTTCCAGCGCAAGCGATACGCGGACGTAGGGGGCGAGGTTGCGGCGTCCGAACTGGTTTCGAATAATCCACTCTTTCGCGTGTGATCGGTCTGCAAATTCCATCGTGACGGTCTTGAATGTCAAGCCGTGATTTTTGCAAATAGAGTAGCGATTATGTCCATCAATAATGGTGTCTTCCCATACCACAATCGGGTCGCGGCAACCATCTTGCAAAATGTTCGCTTCTAATTGCGCTAATTCATCCGCTGCCAACGGCGGAATCAAAGCCTTGTATTCTGTATCAATGTGTAGATTCATATTCTGTATTGCGCCAATAAATACGCACCCCGTTTTTCATTCTTTCATGAAATTATTCTTTTTCTTCGGTTTCTTCTCGATTGCCGATTAAGCCCAGCACGCTGGCGAGAACGATTTGCATGGATTCTACGTCGATACCGTGGTTGTCACGCCTGCGCTGCTTCCATATTGCAGAACGTCCTTCACCGCGCCTTACCTCTGCGTCGATTTGTTGTAAGTAATCATTGCCAACGTCATCGGGTATCTGCCAATCAACGCCTTTGCCGTTTCGTAGTTGGTGTAAAATGTCTTTGATCGCAAGGTTGCTGAAAAATGCCGCCATCGTTTTTCGCCCGTCCGATGCCGTCACGACTTGGTATCTGGAAAATGCTTTGTATGTCGTCTTGCCATCGCGCCCCTTGTGCGGGTATGAGTCTCTCTGGTCGCCGCGCAATGCAAACCAACCATATTGTGCGCATCGTTTGTAAACCTCGTCCTTTTGGTAGCCGCAGTCGATTTGCGTTTTTCTGCCTTCCACTTTGTAGGTTTCTTGAATCACTTTCAGCCTATCCCATGTATCCACCTTGCCGAACCACAAAAGGCGCGAACGTCCATCCTCTGCCCATGCGCGTATGCCTACCCAGAAATGGTCTTGCTGGCGGTCGATTGTCATAAACCGCACAAACTCATCTTCCCATTTCTCGCCGTTTGCGTAGTCCTTTACGCTGTAGCCTGCGCCTGTCAAAACTGGTCTTGCGTCTTCCTGTTCATCGTTCCACCAATCCGCCAGGCGTTTCTGAATGAAGGATTTCAGCAATTCAAGATTCCCCCGTGAGACTTCCCGCATTGCTTTGATTCTCTCCAGCACGATGCGAGACAATGGCACTTGCCAATTTTCCAGCATCGAAAAGCGATAGCCAAAGCTACCGTCAACTCCGGTAGTCGTCTGGATATACCGCGCATTCATCGAAAGTCGCCGGCGCAATTCCGCATCCTCGGTAATCTCAAAATCACAATCGGCATTCGCGCAAGCAATCCGCGCCGTTTTGCTGGTCGCTACATCGTCGCCTTGCACTTCGTCATACTTGACGTTTGCCCATTGCCATGTCTGTTCCGTCTGGCACTTAGGGCAGCAGAAATGCCGCTCTCGCTGATTCGTTTGCATCCATTTCTCGTGCCAGTCGTCGCCAATCGTGCCGCCTTGTGATACAATCACAAACTGCCTGTTCCATCGGTCATGCAATCGCGCCTCGGCTTGGCGCAAGATGCCTTGCTTGTATGCCCATGCCTCATCACAAATCACCCTGCGCATAGATCGCGCCTGTGTGCCGGAGATGTTCGCCCCCGTGCTAAAAAGCGTCATGTGAGGAAATATGACCGCATCCTTTCGTGCCTTGTGGCGATGCTTGCCGCTCGGTATCAAATCCTTTGTTTCCGGCGTATTGCGGAAAGTGTGCATCAGCCTAGTTTCAAACCATTCTGAAATCGTTTCATTCGTTTGACCTACAATGAGAGTCGGGCCAGGGTCTTCTGCCACGATGTAAGCCAACGCCGCTTCCATCATTGTCGTCTTTCCGCTTCCTGTAGGTGCTAGCAAAATCAACTCTGTGCATTCTGGATTGCCTAGCATGTCCAACGGTTCATTCATCCATGGAGTTGCGTTTTTATCGTAGTAAGGAGATTTTCCCTCGTAGATTGCTACACGATCATGCGCATAATCGCTTGGCAGCAATCGCTTAGGAGGTCGGCACGCTTCACGGAATGCGTCGAGTCCGATTTCTATTTTGTCGGATTCCATAGCTCGCTTTCTTTGTCGCTTAGTGTTTCCAACAGCTTGTCCATGTAGGTGCGAATCGCCATCTGCATCTCATGCTGCGTCCGTCCGTATAGCATCGGCGGCAAATCGACTTGCGCTTTGTTCAATGCCGCCTTGAGCGTGCTGCCCAGCTTCGTATTGGCATGGCGGTATTCATCCAAGCTGATAAACTTGCTTTGCAGAATCTCAAGTTTTTCCGCATCCGCCAAGCCTTTGATTTGTGTCGCCAGTCGCCGCGCCTCTCGCTCGTCGGTTGTGCGTAACAATGACGTTTTCAGATACGCCATGTCAGGTGTTTCTTCCAACTGCTCCGGTGCGGTGATGTATTCCGATTTGAGCGTCTTAGGCAATCGCGTCAAAGTCGCTACATGCGCCCTCACGCTGTCGTCGTCTTCAATGTCGCAACCGTCACGCTCCCAATGCGCCAAGGTTGCCGTGCTAACGCCAGTAGCCAAGGAACGCAGGCGCAGCATCTCATTGCGCCCTGTTTTTGGTCGCCCTCCTAGGTTCTTTTGTGGCTTAGCTGACATTATCTAAGGTGTATTTCGCAAAATGCTGGAAAAACTGCACATAAAGACAGAACGCGCTTGAGGCTAAGAC
>Ga0315904_10004748_pt1 | contig 19197 bp, 25 predicted proteins | sample LakEriMetagenome_6_FD_203529 | JGI IMG/M metagenome (GOLD analysis project Ga0315904, IMG submission 203529) | Freshwater fungal communities from buoy surface, Lake Erie, Ohio, United States - Buoy 12 MA120 | ecosystem: Environmental > Aquatic > Freshwater > Lake | place: USA: Lake Erie, Ohio...
CTATGGTAGTTAGAACCAGCTTAGTTATATCTATCTTATCAATGACTAACTTAGGCTCCTCAATATCCTCCTCGTTCCATACTGATACATAGATAGAGTTATCTAAGCCTCGCCTAAACCACTCCACAGCCTCACTTGCGCTCGCTCCTCCCCACGCAGTATCACCCTTGCGATCTGCCACCTCATAGAAGTTAGTTAGCTTCATACTTGTTCCCCTTCTAGTATTTCCACGCTGATAACCTCGTGTGCTTCATTGTTAATGGATAGTGTATGAAGATACTCCAGCGTTTCATTTATCGCATAATCCTCCACTTCATTATCAGCTATCTCTATCCCCATTTCACGCGCTTGATCTATGTCTATCGTCAATTCTATGCTAGTTCTTAGCTTCATTACCGTTGCCCTCCTTGTAGTTGATTAAGTTGATTTGATTTAAGGCATTAACCATACGAATTAGGTTAGCACCTGCCTCCTTGCTATCTCCCTCTCCCACCTGCTTGATAAAGAGATCTCGGCATAGGTCAGCCTTAGCTTGATAGTATTCTTTATTCACTTGCTTCCCCTTTCACGCAGTTATCGCAACCAGCACAGGTATCACAGTATCCTGCCCCGTCATCTCCGTTAATCTGCTTATCCAGCAACCACTCTTTCATCTTAGCCATTACTCTCCTCCTGCTCTCTCTTTATGTCGTTGATAGTTTTCTCAGGTGTTAGCTCTTGCTGGTATTTAGTATGGCATTTATTACAGATAGCGTGGTCAGCAGACCACCACTCATCAACACTATCCCAGCAGTTATCGCAAGTGATGTTATCTCCGTAGCCTTTTACAAACTCGTAGTCAGACATTAGCTTCCTCTCTAGGGCAGTCATCTGCTAGTTGCCCTTCTCCGTCAGTATCCTCGCAGATACACCAACCAAACCTCTCCACCTGTGTAGCGTGGGTTAGTTCTGCTAGTTCTCCCCAGCTAATTGAGTCCTCAGTCATTATGCCAGCCCTCTCTCTTTGCTCTCTCTAAGTCTTGCTCACAATAGGTAGTTCCCTTGTAGCGATAGACATTACCTTCACTGCTATCAGCCCAGCACACCTCACACGAGGCGAGGTTAGGTTTATACGGGCTAGGGTTTATCGGTCTAGGCATTTACTTCCTCCCTCTTGCTATTGATTTCCTTAGAGATAACCTCGTATGAATCAGAGCAAGGAATTAGAGAATCAAAATCTCTAGCAACCTCCGCAAAGACCTCCTCCGAGATCTCAAAGTGTTCTGCTAAGTAATACTGATAGATAATCGGGGCTTCTAAATCCTCTCCCTTCAAGTGTTCTATCAGCTCTCCTATTGTTGTATAACTAGACATAGATACTCGCCTCCTTCTGACTTACTTGGTAATAATCGTTAGTGTTGCCGTCAAAGATTACCTTGCTCTCCTCTGCTGGATAAGTAAATACGGGGAACTCAAACTCGTTGAGCGTTCTTTCTATATCGTCTGTGTCTATGATGTAATGGAACTTCATAGAGATACTGTATTTAGGCATTTTCTTACTCTCTCTCTTTCATAATTGGAGGCTAGTTCCTCCCCTCCCCACTAGAGTAGGTTAATCTAGCAGGAAAGGCAAGCACCAACGCTAGTTTCTTTCCTTATAGCAGGGTAGGCAGACTTGGTAATCAACCTCCTCCCCTCCCGCTTGCTCTCCCACATAGCTAGTCTTGCTTGGATCATTACACCAAGCACAAAGACCTTCTCTCTCTCCCCATACCTTCTCCATTACTTGCCCTCTCTCTCGCATTTAGGCGAGCAAGCCTCGCCCTTCATAGCCTCGCAGTAGTCGCACTCTTGCGTTAGTTCCTGTAAGTATTTCATCTCTTGCCCTCTCTCTTATCGCTTATCTTGCTTATGATTACTAGCCCTAGATAGATTACTAGAGCATAGATTATGACTTGAACTGCTCCGTCTTGCCAGCGAAAGCTAAGCTCAAAGATTTCTCTCACGCTCTCTCTCCCCCTCTCGCCTTGATAGCCCACGCTGGAGGGTTAGCCTTCAACCTCTCCAGCTCTTGCTTATGCTCCTCGCATAAGGTTAGAAGGTCTGCCTCTAACTTACACTCACACTCTCTCACTCGCTCGCCCTCTCTCTTATCTCTAATCGGTTATGTGTTAGGCAATACCAGCTCTCCTCATCGTAGGGAGCTCTCTCGCATTGGATCTTACTCTCTCTCACTTGCTCTCCTTCTCCATACTTGCCAAGATACGGCGAGCCGAGGCGAGCTGGTCTATCCTGCCTTGATAATAGGCGCGACCTGCCTCTCCTTGAGCGTTAGCCAAGCGGTCTAATACCCACTCAGCCTCACTTATCAACTTATCATCTAGGGTCATTGGCTCATCATCTCCAAGCTGAACATCGCGTAGGTGTAGAGAGGTGATTCCTTCTCTATTTCAAGTGTTGCCGTATCAAACCAGTCAGAGAAGCGGTAGAGCACTTTATCTACCTCTCCTCCCGTTAGGTGTATTTCAATGTAATCGGCAGGGCCTCCCCAGCTTAGGCAGATTTCCACGATTTCCCGCCTCTGGATAGATAGAGCAGGGTCATCATTTCCATAATCGCTATCGGGATTATCTAGCAGAGCTTTAATCTGCTCCTCCCTGCTCTTAAGTTGCTCATCAATGCGCTGAGCGCAAGTTTGCTTATCGGTGTTCATAGTTGCTCTCTTTCATTAAGTGGAAGGCTTAGCCCTTCCCCACCCCTCAGAGCTAGGCTCTGAAGGATAGGCAAGCTCTAATCGTTGCGGTAATAGTCCAGAGCCCACTCGTAGAGAGCTCCCTCCTTGAGCTCTACGCTTTCCCTATCGTTGAAATACTGAACGCTGATTTCATTGAGGTCCAAGTCCTCTTGAACTCTCACGCCGTCATCATTAGGAAAGAATAGGGTGAGCAAGCGGAAGCGGTTAGGGCCAGCCTCAGCGAAGCCGATAGGGTTGCTATCGTCAAGCGCCTCGCGGTCAGTTATCGCCAATAGTTGCGCTTCGCGCAATTTCAAGCCCTCATCTAGGTCCAATACGGGCTTACACAATTCACAATAGCTCTCGGATAGAGGTATTGAGCTCCTACACTCATTACACATAGCTGGCATTACTTGGCCTCTCTAGTAAATACACCGCCGAGATGACGGCGCTTCAATTCAACGCTCCAGCAATTACCGCAGAGCGCAACATTGTAATTAGATACATTTCCCTCATTAAATACATCAAAAGACTTTCCGCACTCATCGCAATTCTTAAACATAATTACCTTTCTAGGTCTAGCTACTTGCTAGGCCATAGGAGCAGAATAGAGGAGGCTAGTCTATCTCGCAAGTAGGCAGAGAATAAATCTTTCCAGAGTGTCGGAGGGTCTAGAGCTCTAACCTCTATTCGGATCTAATACCTCCAGAGAAGGGCGAGGGCTGAGAGCTCCAGAGCTGAGGGCAAGGCAAGGGCTAAGAGCTGGAAGGCTGGAAGGGTTGAGGGCTGGAAGGGATAGGGGCGAGAGCTAGGGCAAGGGGCGAGAGAGTAAGGCAGAGCGCGGGGATAGATAGCGGGTCAGCTCTAGCAGTTTATTAAGTAAGGCTCAGAGAATTATTAGGGAGAGAGGGGGGCGATAGGGTGCCAGAGTGTTAATAGCCCCACAGAGGCCACCTACCTACCGCTCATCTCTAAACCTTGCCAATAGGGGTCTATTCTCTAGGCATAAGGGGCGACCCCAGATGATTAAACTGGGGGCGTGGTGGCCTATAGTCCCTCACAAAGTTTTTTTCCTAAAGTGAACCTTGATCACCACTGTCCTACTTTGTCCGTATTTATCTGTGATGTCTGTCACAAATAAAAGATTTATTTGCAGAAAGCGGGAAATGGGTATTTTTTCCCGCCTAATACAGTATAGGAGCAGTTAGCGGAACGGTTGTAGCTAACTGCGGGCTACGCTCACGCTACGCCCCTCTAAGGGCTGTAGCGGACTTACCCCTCACTTCGCTTGAGGCTCGCTCGGGCGCCAAGCCCGATAGCGAGGCGCAAGGCGCCTCATTTAGTTGGGTGCAATCTACCAAAATTTAGGAGCCTGATATGCCAGCCAAAAAACCAAAAGAAAAAACTACCGCAGCTTTGAAAAAGTCTGGTGCTGAAAAGTTAGCAAAGGCTGGAAAAACAACATCAACGGCTCATATAGATTATGGTGTAAGGCACGGAAAAATTACAAAACAAGAAGCTGCTGCACTTGATCCAAAAAACTTTAAGTATCTACTAGCTGACCCAAAAATAGTTTCTAGCACAACCATAGACCTAAAAACGGGTAAAGTTACAAAAGTTCGTGGTGGCGGAGTTGGCGGTATGTTTGGAGTCAAAAACCGATAAGGAGCCTGCTATTTCTAATAACACTGCTGATATAGCAAAGCGGGTAATCCTTAATGCTGTAGCAGAGGGTATGACTATAGAGACGGCTTGCGGTGAAGCTGGTAAGTCTATGAAGACTTATGAATACTACCGTAGATCCGATAAGGTCTTCGCAGATAAAGTTGATAGAACCCGTCTAGGGTTAAGGTCTAAGAACTTTGCAGCTACCGATGTCCACGACCTCGGCTTCGCCGAGTTCCGCCAGAAGTTCCTCCATCAGACCACCTTCCCCCACCAGCAGAACCTAGCAGATGTTATAGAGGGTAGAGACCCTTCTTGGCACCATCCCGCTATGAAGTTTGAAAAGGGTATTGCAGATAACCGTATCCTTATCAACATCCCGCCAAACCACGCCAAGTCAATTACGATTACCGTAGATTATGTAACTTGGAAGATAGTCCAGAATCCTAACTTTAGAGTCCTGATAGTATCTCAGACTCAGCAGCTTGCAGCAGACTTCCTATATGCCATCAAGCAAAGACTTACCCATCCGATGTATGAGACCCTGCAGCAGGCTTACGCCGCTGGTGTCGGCTTTAACTCTAAGTCTGCTACCTGGACTACAACTAGAGTCACCTTCGGTGATGAACTCAGAGAATCATCTGAGAAGGACCCAAACCTAGAAGCTGTAGGTATTGGCGGTCAGATTTACGGTAAGCGTGCCGATATGATTATTGTTGATGACGCTGTTACCTTGAAGAATGCAAATGAATTTGAAAAGCAGATTAGATGGCTTACCCAAGATGTTAGATCCCGTCTTAACCCTACTGGTAAGTTAATTGTTATCGGAACCCGCGTTGCCTCTGTAGACTTATACAAAGAACTACGCTCTCCTGATAGATACCCTGGTGGTCTGGTCCCTTGGACATATCTGGCTATGCCAGCTTTACTTGAAACCAATGAGGACCCCACCAAGTGGGTAACGCTCTGGCCTTACTCAGACCAACCCTTTGATGGGCAGAAAGACTCTGATAAGACAGATGATGGTCTATATCCCCGCTGGAACGGTAAGCATCTCTATGCAGAACGTCAAGCTATGGATGCACAGACTTGGGCTTTAGTTTATCAGCAGCAAGATGTTTCAGATGATGCCACCTTTGACCCTGTTTGTGTAAAGGGCTCTATTGATGGTATGAGAAGGTCAGGTCGTCTCCAGATGGGAGCACCAGGTCATCCTAAAGATTTAACTGGTTTTTCTTTTGTATGTGGGTTAGACCCTGCAATGGTTGGCGATACCGCCGCTATCTGCTACGGCGTAGATCGTGTTACTCATAAGCGCTACATCGTAGATGCTATCAAGATTACTAGACCAACACCTGCTCAGATTAGACAGTTGATTATTGATTGGACTAACGTCTATGCTCCTGCTGAATGGGTGGTAGAGCGTAACGCTTTCCAGTCCTTCCTAACTCAGGATGAAGGTATCCGTCAGTTCCTTGCATCTAAGGGAACAGTACTTAGAGAACATCATACTGGTAATAACAAATGGGATGCAGGCTTTGGTGTAGCTTCTATGTCTACCCTCTTTGGAACTAAGCAGCAAGATGGTAAGCACCACAGAGATAACATTATTCATCTCCCATCAGATCAAACCGAGAACATTAAGGCTTTAATAGAGCAACTTATTACTTGGTCACCTACCACTAAGGGTAAGACCGATATGGTGATGGCTTTATGGTTCTGTGAGATTAAAGCCAGAGAATGGCTTAATAACGGAATACATACTACCCACCATCTAAAAAATCCATTTTTGTCTCGCTATGAACGAGGCAAGCGTATGGTAGTAAACATAGACGAACTACTAGCCGAACAACAACGTCAATTCATCTAGGGAGACATAATGCCAAACCATTACGGCACTAAGAAGAAGATTCCTTCTAAGAATAAAAAAGGTTCTGTCCCACCAGATTACGATGTGATTCTACCTGGTATGGGATACACCAAGCCTACTGCTACTAAGCAGCCTACAAAGATTAAGCCGAAGGCTAGACCAACAGCAAAGCCTAATAAACCAATCATTAAGAAGCCACTTCCATTGCCAAGGTCAAAAGCACCAGCAAGGCCAAGTCGCATAAAGCCAAAGAAAGGCCCTAGATAATGGCAGCAAGTAAAGCAAAAAAAGGACGTTCTACCTCCTCTATACTAAAAAAATATGAATCTATTTCAAAAGGTAAAGCTGTCCAATGGACAGTTACATCTTCTGGTGGAGAAAAAACTCAAGTTCTAGTAAAGAAAACTGGAAACTTATCCGTAGATTTAGCTACAGCTCAAGGTAAAGCTCGTAATCCAGGTAAAGTAACTAACTTAAAAATTGTAACAAAACCAAAAGGTAAGCCTTTAGTCCAGAAAGCTACAACTGCTCGTGGCGGCGGTATGCGCGGTGGCGCAGGTATCGGCGGTATGTTCGGCGTAAAAAATAGATAAGGACAAATAATGCCAGCCAAAAAGAAACTTACTAATAACAAACTTAAACCTACTGTGTATAAGGTATCTACTTTAAGTTCAACTTCTAAGCCTGCTAAGAAGAAGCCTGCCACCAAACCTGCTAAAAAAAACACTTTAATAAACAGAATAAAAGAAGATTGGTCTAAGCCAATAGGTGGCTACAATCCTGATAAGGGAACTTGGTTCCCACCAGCAGATGATAAATACCCACACGGTTCATTAACTGGTAGAGGTCAAAACAAAAAGAAAAAGAAGAAGTAAGGACAAATGCTTACAACCAAAGAGGTTATTGCTAAGGTAGCACGGCTACAGACTAAGTACTCAGCGCGTGATCAACGTATGCGCGATGTGCTATCCGTGCGTCAAGGAGATATCAGCAAGGTCTATCCTGCTATGTTCTCTGAGGAATACCCAAAGCCTCTGGTTGCTAACTTTGTAGATGTAGCCGCTCGTGACCTCGCTGAGGTTATGGCACCACTACCATCCTTTAACTGCGCTGCTACCAATATGGTTTCAGATAGCGCTCGTAAGGCTGCTGATACTAGAACTCGTATTGCTAACTACTTTGTATCAGGTTCTGAACTCCAAATTCAGATGTATCAAGGTGCTGACTGGTTTAATACCTATGGAATGCTACCAGCAATGGTAGAGATGGATTACGAAACTAATAATCCACGCATCCGCTTGCTAAATCCTTTCGGTGTATATCCAGAAATGGACCGCTTTGGTCGCTGTATCTCAATTACTCAGGTAGTAAATACTGATGCAGAATCTCTAGCAATGCAGTATCCAGAGTTCTACAATCAAATCATTACTAACAAGAGTTATATCAGTAGCTCTCCTTACATCACAATGATTCGCTACCACGATAAGGACCAAGATTTAATCTATGTTCCAGATCGTAACAACTTAATTTTATCTAACTTACCTAATGCCATTGGTAAATGCTTAGCCCGCGTTGCTGTTCGTTCATCCCTAGACGGAGAAGCACGCGGTCAGTTTGATGATGTACTAGCAGTACAACTCGCTAGAGCTCGCTTTGCAGTTCTGCAGATTCAAGCAGCAGAGAAATCTATCCAAGCACCTATTGCTATTCCGCAAGATGTGCAAGAACTAGCACTTGGTCCTGACGCTATTATGCGTTCTGCTAATCCGCAAGGTATTCGCCGTGTCCCACTAGAACTTCCGCCAGGGGTCTTCACAGAATCTGGCGTTCTAGAGCGAGAACTACGTCTAGGTTCTCGTTATCCAGAAGTTCGTAGCGGTAACGTTGATGCTTCAATCATTACAGGTCGCGGAGTTCAAGCGCTACAAGCTGGCTTTGATACTCAGGTTCGTGCAGCACAAGCACAGTTTGCAAGACTCTTTACCGAATTGGTATCTCTCTGCTTTGAGGTAGATGAGAAAATCTTTGGTTCTATGACCAAGGAAATCAAAGGTGTAGATGACGGTACTCCGTTTAATATGAAGTATGTGCCATCTCGTCAGATTGCTGGTGAGTATGGTGTAGATGTTCGTTACGGCATTATGTCTGGTATGAATCCAAACAATGCCATCATTGCCTTACTACAGATGCGAAGCGACAAACTCGTATCAAGAGATTATGTACGCAGAGAAATCCCTATGGAGTTGAATGTCACTCAAGAAGAGCAGCGTGTGGATATTGAAGAGATGCGTGATTCTTTGCGCGTTGCTGTTGCTCAGTATGCTCAGACCATTCCAGCACTTGCAGCCCAAGGTCAAGATCCTTCTCAGATTGTTTCAAGAATCGCCGAGGTTATTAAGGGTCGCCAAAAAGGTAAACAACTTGAGACGATAATTGAAGAAGTATTCGCCCCAGAACCAGCACCAGAAGTTCCAATGGGCGAAGAAGTTCCAGCAGCAGGTATGGCCCCCGTTCCTGCCTCGCAGCCAACTCCAGAACAAATGGGTGCGGCCCCTGCTGCTGGCTCTCGTCCAGATATAGCGTCATTACTCGCATCTATTGCAGGGTAAGGGAGGTGTGAAATGAAAAAAGGTGGTCGTGCAAAGGCTCCAATGGCTAAGCCAACTGAAGGCAAGAAGGATATGAAGAAGCCAGGTGGCAAGGTTGAATTTGGATATGCTGGCAAAGCTCGTAAAGGCAAGAAGGCTTAGTGTTACTCGTTGAGAGGATAGAGCGTGGAAGATAACAAAGATTATGTACCACGCTCTGTCACTCTCGCAGATTTCTTAGTAGTTGTATCAGGTTTCTTTGTGAATATAGTGCGAGCTGTAGAGATGCTTGCATCAGAACTTTTAGATTTAGCAGTGTATCACGCAAATAGAACAACAAAAGTTTCCAGAGTATGGGAACAGTTCACATCAGATTTAGAGAAGATGGAGGATCCAAATGGCTAGAGGGCCTATGGCAGGTGTATCAGGACCTGGTAAATTCTCCAAGAGAACAGATGGTTTATCATTTCAATCAACAGAGTATGGTTCAGGTGTTGAGAACGCCGCTAATAAAGCAGGCGCTCCACTAGCCAAGACTGCCGATGTACGTCCAACATCTCGTAGCGAGATGGGTATGGCTCCAAGTCAGATTACTCCATTGTATGCTCCATCAGAGCGACCAGGTGAACCTATTACTTCAGGTATTGCAATGGGTGAAGGTCCAGGACCAGAAGTTCTTGGTATTAACGCTCCAAATATTGATACCGATAGTGACTTACAGAGACTTGTATCTTATTTACCAGCATTTGAAGTAATGGCTCAGTCTCCTAATTCAACTCAAGCATTCCGTAATTATGTAAGGATACTTAGGGCTAACCTTCTATGAGCGAACGCGCAATAGCTCAAAGCATCTACAATGAATTGCAGAAAAAATATAATCCTTCTGCCTTTGACACAATGGGTGCTTTTAATCAACTTTACAATAATAGTAATAAACCAAACTCTTTAGCTGTGCCTATGGATGTTGCAAAGGCTTTAGATCCTACAGGCCGTCAAGAGTTTATTGATGCTTATCGCCGTCAACAGGCTTATCGCGCTGAAGAAGCTAAGCCACCTGGATTTTGGGGTAAATTATTTATCAAATTAGAAAAGGCTTACAACCTTGCAGCCCAAGGAGTTTCTTTTGGCTTACTTGTTGGTGAGGAAAGTAATCCACTTTACGAAGGCAAAGGATTAGATACAAACAAAATCCGTCAATCTTGGGAGGCTGCCCGCACGGTATCTCCTGGTCGTGCTCTTGTAAGGACTCTTGTTGGTCAACCACTTGATTTAGTAGAAGATGCTTTTAATGCAGCAACTCTAGGTAAGAGTCGCAATAAAGCAGAGAAGTTTATTAAAGACCACCTACTTTTTGCTGCTAATGATTTTGATATCTATCAAAAAGAACAAGCAGAAGAAGCATTCCGTGAACAAACATTTGGTCGTTGGTCATCATTTACTACTGATGTTATTGCTCGCTTTGTTATTGATCCATTTATTATTGGTGGAAAAGTTGCTAAGACAGTAAAAGCCTTTGGTTATGCAACCGAAGGTGTCGGATATGTAAAGAGTGCCCTTGCTGGCGAAACAACAACTCGTAAAGCAAAAAAGGTAAAAGCCAACTTTGAGAAATTTGTTGAAGATACCGATGGTTTAGGCACAGCAGATTTATTCCGCATCAAGGCAATTCGTGAATCTGCTAATCCTGCAACTCTTGCAGATGTGCTTGCTCAAGCAAACAAGATTGATGACGTAGCAACTAGGCATAAAGCAAAAGCAGATATTATTTTATGGGCTCAGGGTGACGCTCAAGCGGCTGGAAACCTTATTGCTCGCCACGAAGATATCGCAGCACGTATTGCAAATCTTGAAGACGAAATTACTGCAGCTAAGTATTTAGGTTCATCAACCGATAAAGTAACAGGTCAATTAACTATGGACCTTGTTAATCAGGGTGATAACTTAGAGAAAAACCAGATACTTCTAAAGACCTTACAAACAGAACTTGATGATACATATAAAACTTTAGATCTTGCTGGCTCTTTAAGCCCTAATGCTGTGCCACGTTTTGGCGTTACAACTAAAGCACGCCAGTTCTTAACATTCTCAGATGATACGGCTGTTGGTAAAAAGTTTACAGACCTTCGTAATGGCGCAGCAGGTCCAGTAGTTCGTTTCCTGCAAGGCTTTGCATATAAACGCCCTCGCGGTTGGATTGACTTTACCGATAATCAATCTGTTCAGACTCTTGATAATATGCTCAACAGAGTCCGTGATTTTTCAACACAGCAAAAAAGACTTTACGTTGAAAAGGTAGATAACTTAAAGGCTAGACTAGAAGTTGCAAAGACCCCAGAAGAAGCTAAAGTTATCAAGCAAGAAATAGATAAACTTGAAGCAGATGTAAAACAGGCAGAGTTCTCGCCTGAAAAACGCAACGAATTATTTGATAAGTATACATCTGCTGCAGATGCTGATGCTAGAGCTGCTGCTTATATTGAGATAGAAGAAGAAATATTTAGCACAGTTGCTCGTCAGTTTGGCTTTACAAATGAGCAAGATGTCCTTGCTGCTTGGCGTAAATACTCCACAGCCCGTAATAGCGCACGTAATCTAATCCGTGAGCGTGCTTATACTGGCGCTGGAACAAAGACTCCTGAAGGTCAATTCATTCCAGCAGGCTCTAAAGTAACTCCGATTGAAGGCGGAGAAGGTATTCTTAACGTAGTTGCTTTACCTTTGAACGAAACACAGCTACTTAGACAACTTCCTACCCTTGATATTGACCAAATGTATAACTCTTTGATGAGATATACAAGAGCGCAGCGTGGCAAACCATACGAAATGGGTGCTATTGCTCAAAGTAAGTTGATGAATATTGGAGATGGGCTTGACTCATTGCTTAAATTTGAGGTTTTAGCTCGCCTTGGATATCCAATTCGTAACGTAACTGAAGGTTATATGCGAATTATGTCAACCGTTGGACCTATGGCTATTATGAATCGCGTTGCTTATGGCCTTGGAGCTGCAGGAAAAAATATAATTAACTCTAAATTCAAAAATGCTTCAACAGAAGACGTATTCAAATGGAGCAATAACGTAAAATTAGAGACAAAGAAGCAAGAACTTGAAGCTCTTATGGATGTTGCCGATGATCCAGAACTTATTGCTAGACAAATTGCAGAAATTGATGCAATGCTTGCTGGAAAAGTACCAGTAATTGACAAATTTGGTATGGGTCTAAACGAGATTCGTATTGGCAATAAGGTAATTACTGTTGAAGATGCTTTAGGTGCTACCCCACAACAGGCTGCATTCATCCGTGATAGGTTTATTACCAATGCTTCGCAGATTGTTGATGACCATTTCACTGAGGCTAACAAGGCTTTCCGTAATTCTTTTGAAACTACAGGCGACTGGGTTATTGTTAACGGAAATGATGAAGGTTGGGAACAGGCTTACATCCGTGTAGTGAATCGTCAAATTCGCGGTTCCAAACTTACTCGTATTCTGTTACAAGATAAACCCCGCGAGGCTCTTGTTGCGGAAGCTAGAACATTCCTTTTGAAGAACCCAGAAGGTCGCAGGATTCTACGTAACCTTGCTTTAGGCCGTGAAGTAGATGACATTATTCAGGCAAACTTAGAAAATATTGATAATGTTTTTCCTGCATTTGCTGCTGGATTACGCCGTGTATCAGCAGACCGTGCAATAAATGCCGATGATATTAAGTTATTTTTTGCTAATGCAGTAGATCGTCCTAGTATAAATGCAGCACAGATATCTAATGCTAATGGCACATCAAGTATGGCTAAGAGCTGGTCTAGGTTTCAAGAAGGTTTCTATAACCTTGTGGGTGAGGCTCCTGAAAGAGCGTTAGTTCGTAATCCACTATTCGTAGACTTATACCGCAAGCGCCTAGAAGCCCTTGTTCGTAACGCCATTGACACATATCCTGGTGATGAAATTCCAGCATTGTATCTACGTAAACTTGAATCTAACTCCCGTCAATGGGCAAGAGCACAGATGCGCCGTACTCTTTATGATACATCAGAGCGTGTTGAAGCAGCATCTACTATGCGTTATATCTTCCCATTCTTTGGTGCATTTGCAGATGTTATAGAAAAATGGGGCAAGATTGTTGTTGACGACCCATCTGTGATAAGAAAACTACAAACAATTTATGAATCACCAGATCGTATGGGTATGGTTGAAGAACGCGATGGAATTAAATACATTAACATTCCTGGCGAATGGGCTAGTCGTTTAGGTCTCGGTGACCGTCCTCGTGCTATTCCAAAACCATCATTAAACCTAATTTTCCAAGGTGGTGCTTGGTGGAATCCAGGCGCTGGATGGTTTGTTCAGGCCCCGTTATCGGCTATAGTAAAAAGAAATCCTAAGTTAGAAAAAAGTTTCTTAACTAAAGAAGTTCTTCCGTATGGGCCACAAGGCACAGGATGGACAGATTTTCTTGTTCAATCTGCTGCAGCCCGTAAAGCATTACAGCTATTTGACGAAGAAGACCCACAGCGTCAGAACCTGACAGTTCTTATCGCTGCTGAAGAGAATGCTAAATATGATGCAGGTTTGCGTGATACAGTTCCTACTGCAAAAGAAATCAATAATAAAGTTCGTAAGATATTAGCCCTTGATGTAGCATCTCGTTTAACACTGCCTTTTGCTACCAATACCCGTAGTCCTTACCAAGTATTTATTGATGAATACCATAGATTGCGTGAAGAAGACCCACTTACAGCAACTGAAAAATTCTATCAAATGTATGGCGATGACTACTATTATTTTACTACCTCATTATCAAAGAATAATACTGGCGTTGGTGCAACTATTGAGGCAGATGAAAGAGCAGAGAAATATAAAGATTTAATTTCAAAAAATCCAGAGTTCGGTTGGTTTATTGTAGGTGATGCCAATGCTGGAGAATTTTCACCTGCTGTATACAGGAAGCAACGCGAATTAGCTGTTGCCCCAGGCAGCACTACTAAATTCCGTGAGTCTCAAGATGCTTACGAGGCTATCAGAGATACCAAAGTTGAAAAAGGTTGGATTACTTACAACAAAGGTATTGATAAAATAGAAGCAGTTCGTATCTCTCGCGGTCTAAAAAGCCTAGAGTCTGCAGGCGCTGAAGATTTGAAACTTCTAAAGCAACAATTCATTGCAGATCTTGAAACAGAGAATAGAGATTGGGCAGACGCTAGAGGTAAAATTGATATTAACAAAGTCAATACTTTCTTGCGATATGCAAAAGATATTACTAATGATTCTCGTCTAAAAGAACGTTCAGACATCAAGACTATGGCTGAATATCTGGCTGGAAGAGAAAGAGTTAGACAGGTTCTTGCAACCCGTGAAAGCCAATCTCTAGATAACGCAAATAATGCTGACATCAAAGCAGTATGGGATGAATTTATTGGAGAACTTATTGATAAAGATGTCACTTTCAATAGAATTTATACACGTATTCTTGAAAGAGATGATTTAAGGAAAGGCTTCTAATGAGTGCTTATGATAGATTAACTTCGGGTTTAGCTGGCGAAACAGGTTACGCTACCGCTTATACAGGTCAAGTATATCTTGGTTCTCAAAAGGTTCCTGGTTACACAACTCAAAGTCGTACAGGTGGAACATATACTGTTAAGGCATCAACTAAAGACCTTACAGAGACTACGGCTCAGGCCCAAGCCCGCTACCTAACAGATGCTCAACTACGCGAAAAGTGGAATACAGCTTTGCGTAAAAATGGATTTGGCACAGACCCTATTCAAGCTCGTGCCTTATGGGACATATCTGTAGCTGGCGCTTCTGACTGGTATGCCACATCTAACGGTCAGCAAAAAATTACTCCAGAGCAATATCTTGGTTGGTATTCAAGTGGTAAGAAGAAGAAGGGTCCAGCCCTTCCTTCTCGTCAGGTATATCAAGTAACTGAAGATGAGATTGATGCAGATATTGATGAAATCTTACAAAGAAGAGCAGGGCGTACTTTACAAGATACCGACAGAAGCGAAGATTGGTATAACGATTTAGTAAGCGGTATCAATAAACTTTATAGTAAGGGTATTGTAACCACTGTTGAAAAAGTCAAAAACCCTAAAACTGGTAAAATGGAAACTGTTACCACTCAAACTCCTGAGTTTTCTAAAGAAGAAATTACTAAAAGAATTACTTCTGCAGTTGAAGAAGCAGATCCATTATCAGTTCAACGCAAGCAAGACCTTGACTTTGCTAACTGGGCATTTGGTAAGATGGGTGGTGGACGCTAGTGGCTGAAATAGACGAGAGAACGCAAGCAGCCGCTAAAGCTGCAGCCGCTAAAACAGCAGAAGGTATGCCAAAGATAGACCCAAAGACTGGAATCTTTGAAGGTATGTTTACTGGAAAGTATGGCGTATTTGAAGCGCTACAATTCCATCCAATCTATGGAGCAGAGTTACGTGAGATAAAAGCAGCGCTTGCTGCAGGTAATCAAGCTCTTGCTGACACCCTTTGGAATAAATCTAAGTGGGGTCGTCTAGATACAGATGCACAAAATCGCATCTTGATGGAGTTTGAAAACGATACTCTTTACAAAGAAAAATTAAAATCTTGGCTTGTAAATATCAAACGCCAACTTGCACAACGTGGATTAAAAGCAGATGATGCAACCCTTGAGAAGTATTACAAAGATGGTATTGATGATGAAACTATCTTTGACGAACTTGCTGGCGGTATATCTGCTAAAGGTGCAGCAGGTGAAATAGGCGATGCTCTATCTAGTCTACGTGGCGTTGCCCGTGCTAATGGTTTCAACTTAGAAAAAGACTTTGGCTTGCAGTTAGATGGCTGGTTACAGCGTATATCTAAAGGTGAATCTCTTGATGATTTCTCCCGCATTATTAGACAGCAAGCTAAGTTAGGTCTACCTGAAAAGGTAGGAGCCTTGCTTGATGAAGGTCTAGACCTAGATAATATCTATGCTCCATATAGAACTCGTATGGCTAATCTGTTAGAGCTAACTCCAGATGCTATTAGCCTAGATGATCCGCTATTGCGTAGCGCTTATGGACAAGACAAAGAAATGTCTTTATATGATTTCCAACGTGCAGTCCGTAAAGACCCACGCTGGCAGTATACCGATAATGCTAGAGAAGAAGTATCTAGCGTAGCTCTTAATGTACTTCGTGACTTCGGATTCCAGGGGTAATAATGGCTGAAATAGACGCATTCAAACTTTCTGAACTTAAAAAGTCCGAACGAGAGATTATTGCTGCTAACGCTGCCGCAGCAACTTTTGTTAAAAAAGACCCAGTTACTAATAAAGTAACTCAATATACACCAACAACTGAAGAGTATTATGAGTCTTTAGGTGGAATTGACCGTAAGACTGGCGCTTATGGCTATGCTGTTAAGGCAGCAGAAGAACAATTCCGCCCATATCTAACATACGAAGAGCAGGCTGCAGCAACAGAAGGCTTAACTGGCGTTGCTCGTGGGCAAGCAATCAACCTTGCTACTGCTAAAAAGGCTTATGATCTTGCTATATCACAAGGATTAAGTTCAGCAGATGCTTCTGCTAGATCAGGTTATGACCCAGCAACTAATTCATTAGTAAGTGTAAGTTCAGGTTCAGGAGATACTGGCGGTACTGGTTTTCGTGGTTCTGGTTCTACAACAAATCTTGCTGCTCAACAAGCAGCGCAAGCGGCAGCAGAAGAAAAGCGCCGTCAAGGACAGTCTGCCTACAATTTATTATTTGAACAATTTAACCAGTACGGACTTGGCGCTTTAGTAGCGCCATTGCAAGGATTTATTGTAGAAGGATTATCTCCAGCAGAGTTTACTTTGCGCCTAAGAGATACTGATGCCTATAAGAAGCGTTTTGCTGCTAATCAAGCTCGTATCCAAAGAGGTCTACGTGCTTTATCAGAAGCAGAATACGTTGGCCTTGAAGACCAGTATCAGAATGTAATGCGTAACTATGGTCTGCCAGCGTCTTATTACACTCGCGGAGATATGGGTCGTCAAGAAGGATTTGAAAAGTTTATTGGCGGAGATGTATCTGCTGCAGAACTTGAAGATAGAATTATTACTGCACAGAGTCGCGTTCTTAATGCTGCTCCACAGGTAGCCCAATCGCTACGTCAGTTCTACCCAGAGATTACTGGTGGAGATATTCTAGCCTACGCCTTAGATCCTGATAAGGCTCTAAATGAAATCAAGCGTAAAGTAGGAGCTGCTGAAATTGGAGCAGGTGCTGCGATAGCAGGACTAGCAACAGGTCTTTCCAGAGCAGAAGAACTACAGCGCTACGGAGTGACTGGTGAGCAAGCACGAGCTGGTTACCAGACAATCGGAGAGTTCCTGCCAAGAGCATCACAACTTGGAGATATTTACGCAAAACAAGGTCTTGGTCCATTTACTCAGACCACTGCTGAAGAAGAAGTTTTTGGCACTACAGGTGCTGTAGAAGCAGGTAAGAAACGTAGAAAACTTGCTCAACTTGAACAAGCGCAATTTGGTGGCACATCAGGTGCTGCACAAGGCGCACTAGCCCGCGAACGCGCAGGGCAATACTAAGCCTGCTAACAGAACGACTGGCCTGTTAGAGAGACACCAACACCAGGAGTAGAAGCCATACAGAAAGCCCCCGAATCTGTATGAGGTCTACGTAAACTAAAAACGAATGGGAGAAGGACCTATGTCCAACTACGACTACGAAGATGACGACTTTGATACACCATCTAATGATGGTAATGATCTCGTCAAACAGTTGCGAAAAGCAAACAAGCAAAAAGAGAAAGAACTAGCTGAATTAAAATCTCAGTTTGAATCTATCTCTAAATCCAACCGTGAACGAGCAATCAAAGATGCACTTGCTAGTCGCGGGGTAAACAGCAAAATCGCTGCATTTATCCCACAGGATATAGACCCAACTGAAGAGTCTGTATCTAAATGGCTGGAAGATTATGCCGATGTATTTGGCTATGAAACCCAGTCAAACCAGGCAACACCTAATGTAGATCCAAAGCAGGCTGCTGCATATCAGCGGATGACCAATGCTGTAGAACAGGGAGCAACTCCTGAGTTCCAAGCAGACATTCATCGTAAGTTGATGAATGCAAATAGCCGTGAAGAATTGGATGAAATTATTAGGTCGTCTGGTCTCTAAGACCGAACCTATCCGAAAGGCAAGATAAATGGCAATTCCTACAGGTACATTGACACAAATTTCGTCAATGCAAAACCTTGTACAGAGTGCGTACGATCAGTATGTTCGTATGGCTCTTCGCTCCATCCCAGTGATGCGTGCGTTGGCTGATGTTAAGCCAGTACAGCAAGCAATGCCAGGTTCGTCAGTTGTATTCTCCATTTACTCAGATCTCTCAACAGCGACTGGTACATTGACAGAAACTTCTGATGTTTCCTCTATTGCTCTTGGTAACCCATCACAGGTTACTGTAACACTTAATGAGTACGGCTCAGCCGTAACAACAACCAAGAAGTTGAACCTAACTTCTTTCAACGATGTTGATTCAGCTCTTGCTGACATCATTGCTTACAACGCTGCTGATTCTATTGATAGCGTTGTAGCATCCGTTCTTACTGGTTCCACTGGAACTAACGTAATCTACGGTGGAACAGCAACTGGTACCAACTCAATCACCTCTTCAGGTACCATCACTGCAGCCAACATCCGTAAGGCTGTTGTTCAACTCCGCAGCAACAAGGCAGTTCCTCGTATCGGAGAACTCTATGCTGCATACCTACACCCACGTCAGTCTGCTGACCTTCGTGCCGAATCAGGCACTGGTGGATTCCAGGAGCTAACCAAGTACGTTGATCGTACTCCGTTCGTTGCTGGAGCAGTCGGCGTTCTTGAAGGCGCATTCATTGTTGAAACGCCTCGCGTTCCATCTGCTGCAAATACACAATCACCAGCCGTCACTGTTTACTCAGCGATTGTTGCTGGTCGTGAAGCACTTGCTGAAGCAACCGTTCAGGATACATCAGTTGTAATTGGTCCAGAAATTGACGCTCTGCGCCGTTTCCGCACCATCGGCTGGTACTACTTCGGTGGTTTCGCACGTCTTCGTGAAGCATCTCTATATCGTATTGAGACTGCAACTTCTATCAACTAGTAGTTGATTGACTATCGGGCAGGGCCTAGAAATCCTGCCTGGTGGTGAGTTAATTCTGAAAGGAAGAAATGCCCTACACATTAACAACACCTTGGCGTTGGGAAACTTGGGGAGCTGATTACACTCAGTTCACTCCATACGCTCGCCTTGCTGGTAGGCCAATAACTGGTGGTTCAATAACAGGAACTATCAATCCATTCCTTACTGATATTCCTCGCGGTTATACATTCATAGTTAATG
>Ga0315904_10004753_pt1 | contig 19180 bp, 6 predicted proteins | sample LakEriMetagenome_6_FD_203529 | JGI IMG/M metagenome (GOLD analysis project Ga0315904, IMG submission 203529) | Freshwater fungal communities from buoy surface, Lake Erie, Ohio, United States - Buoy 12 MA120 | ecosystem: Environmental > Aquatic > Freshwater > Lake | place: USA: Lake Erie, Ohio...
ACTCAAGTCATACAAGCCGGAGCAATCGATACTCAATTTGCATACGGTGTTCAAATGATATCGCCGGCCGTTTCAACTGGCTCATTTGCAGTGTGCAGATCACCAAATCCAGGAAGCAATATTGGTGGCGAAAACCTGCCAAACGGCTATTATTTAGATCGAACCGTTTCAACTGTTTCATTAACCGACTGGGCCGACGTTTTTCCAGGCGGTTCAATAATGAAATTTACCGTTCCAGACACAACAACGGAGGAGGACTTTAATCTGATTCGAGTGTTTAATCAAGTCGGCACAAGCTTCACAGATATTACAATAGGCTTGGGTCCAAGCAGTAGCCCATATTCACCAAATTACGCAACAAAATCAATCTACGCGGAAACAACGACTGGCGCGTTTGGTACATTTTACTTAATTAAAGGTGATTTTACACCAACGACAACTACTTCGACCTCGACCACTACGACCACCACGGCTGGGCCGACCACTACAACAACCACGACCTGCGCTCCAAATCAAATACTGTACTCAACAGATGGAAAGTTCTATCCAACTCGAGTAACTTTCTATGGATTGCCAGTCGGTCCATACAATGTTGAGTTTAATCGAAACGGCACGATCTATAATCTAACCGGCATGCTCGGCTCACAAATTAATCTTAGCTGGACGCTAAACGTTGATGATCCGACCTTCTCGATAATCCCAAGCGTTGTCGGAACATATACATTCACTAGGCCAAACGGCTGTACTTATCAAGTTTCTGTGCCAACCGGTACAACAACGACAACCACAACCGGCTCATCGACTACGACTAGCACAACGTCGACCTCGACCACTACGACCACCACGGCTGGGCCGACCACTACAACAACCACGTCAACCACAACAACTACCACTCTACCTCCGCGCGTACCGAGGCCGAACTTCACAACAACGTCGTCAACAACAACGACAACGGCCACACCGTAATTAAAACTTTTTAGATCGGCATAATATAAGTTATTATGCTAAACAGAAAGATAACCTTCATGTCGGTTCAGCCAGATGTTCCATACTTTCACTGGCAGGTTGAGGTAATGATTCATAATTTCATGAAAGTTGGAATAAATCCAAATTGGATTGAAGTGATATGGGCATACGACTCAGAACCAAGCGAGGCAGTTAAAGCCCTTGCCCAAAGATATTCAAATGTTCGATTCTTCTTCTACAAGAAGAGAATAACCGATAATTATGGATACATTCCAATACTTCGGCCAGATAGCCTTGAGCAGCATTTCGAAGTCTATCCGGAACTTAGCAAAGAGCCGATTTTTTACCATGATTCCGACATAATATTTAAAGAGCTTCCGGATTTTGAAAAGTTCTTAGATGATGACTGCTGGTATTTAAGCGATACGATCTCGTATATCGGAGCACAATACATTAAGTCAAAGGCCGAAGCACTTTTTCAGGAAATGTGTAAAATTGCAAAGATCGATCCGAAACTAGTCGAAGACAACGAACTTAATTCAGGCGGCGCTCAGTATTTAATGAAGGGGGTTGACTCAACTTACTGGCAATACGTTAAGGACACGGCGTTGACTCTCTATATTTACATGGCCGACCGGGAACACGCTGAGCGCCAAATTTTAACTCAAGAAGAACTTAAAACCTATAACCCGGTTCAAAAGTGGTGCGCCGATATGTGGGCTGTTCTTTGGGGAGCCCTAAGGGCCGGAAAAGAGGTTAAAATTGATGATGAACTTGGCTTTAGCTGGGGTACATCAAATCTGTTTGAATACGACCGCCATAAGATTATGCACAATGCCGGCGTTACAAATAATGATAAAGGTCGTCTATTTTACAAAGGCGAGTACATAACAAAAAGCCCGTTCGATTCCGACCTTTCCGGCGTTGATCCAAACACTGCCTCCGCTAAGTACGTTGAGGCCATTCAATACGCACGAGACCGTCGATAGTTTCTAAGCGTTTTATCAATAAGCTGATAAATAAGCTTAACTGGTAAAATGTTAATGGACTAGGATGGCAAATAAAATTAAAACCAAACAAATTGATGGCGATATTGCTGGCGGAATATACAATTGCGCTGTCGACAATAACGTTCAGTCTTCTACGCTAGGCGGGGCTGCATCTAGGCTTGCGTCTTTTTGGAAAACACAAACCATCTCTCAGGTACTGGATGCAATGCTATTTCCGTACCAGCGCCCAACTCTGACTCTATCAGTTGAAGGAAAGTCAACGTATGAGGTAGGAGAATCAGTTGAAGATACTACTCTAACTATTTCCTGGAATACTACCAACACCTCTAACGCGGTAGCTGATTCGATTACAGTAAATGATGATAATGCAACCGAAACTCTCGGTTCAGGCTTGCCTCTTATTGGCAGTCTCGTAAAAACATATACTCCAGCAATAGTTAGGACCACGCCAGGCTCATATTCATGGTCAGCGAGTGGGACGCCGACTCAAGGGTCGGCAATGACTGCAAGCGCTGGAAAAAACTGGTATTGGAAAAAGTATTGGGGTACAGCTTCTTCCGAAACCTTAAGTGAAGCCCTAATTAAAGGTCTCGCAAATAAGCCGTTTCAGATCGGAAATGCAATAGCGGACGGTTATCCGTTTACCGGAGGCGGGTACTGGTATTTTGCTTGGCCAAGCACAGCAAATATACCGACTGTTTTCAAAGACGGCAACGGTCTAAAGGTTGCAATGGCAACTGCCGCTCAGGGATACACTCTCACGACCCCTAGCGGCATAAACTACCGCCAAATAACGATACAAAATTCATTTAATCAATCGACCACGTATAATGTTTTTAGAACCACAAACTTTTTGGGTGGAGGAGACACGGTCGCAGTTAGTTAAAAAATAAAAAAGCGAATGGCATTAATACCTGGGTCAGTCCCATTAACCGGCGTAATAGCACCAACTGATAGTACGGATACCTTCCCGGTCATTGATCCGCAATATGGCGTCGACGGTCTAAGAAACGTTAATAATATTCAAGAGATGCTCGCGATACCTCCCAAGCGTCGACGTCTTGGAATGATGGTCGGGGTCGGCATTACCGGCTCGGCCGGATCGTATTACTATCTTGCGAGCGATACTGGCGGAGAAACCACTGCCGAATCAGATTGGCGAGTATTTCAAGCAGGAGGGTCGATTGTCTTTTTTGATGAGGCTAATAATTTAGGATCTTTTTCTAAAGTTAAATTTACTGGATCTCAAGTTTTTGCTCAAGCAGATGGTGCGGATGGTCAACTACTAAACGTTTTTATCCCATCGCCGACTTTCGCAAGCCACTATAATACACAGGACTCTCCAACAACAAACGGGTTAGTTAGTGAAAACTTCACGCGCCGCCAGGTTAGAGTAAGCCAACCCACGACAGAAGGCAATCCGTTTAAAGCTGGAGATTGGGCTGCAACCTCTAACCGTGATGCTACCAACGTCGGTACTTTTACATTCACCACTGCTGAACAAGTTACTGGCCAAGGTGGTAACGCGACAGTTAAGGTTGAAGTCTATAATGCCGCAAACATAATCATTGCAGAGTTTACCGCGCAATCAGTAGTCACAGCGCCTCCTCCTGCAACTTCTCAAACCTATACCTCGCCGGCTGGACCGAATGAGGGTATATCTGTGACACTATCACAGTACGCAGACGACTCATCAAAAAAGAAAGCCCGTATTTCTGTCACAGTTAATATCGCAACGGTTTTTCAAAACGTCGGAGAGTCAGGCGGTCGGTGTTATGTTAAAATAACTAATAAAACTGATACTGCGACCGACGGCGGCGGCTCATACGTTTATACTCAGCCCGTTGTTTTTTACGATGCGAACCCTTCCCCAAGTGCACCGCTTTTTCAGGCAGGAAGCGCAAATAGCACAATCGACGAATCGACCGACTCGAATTTAGTGTTAACAAAGCATCTAAGCGGTGTAGAATACTATATTCTAAATTCTTCGTTTAGGGCAACTGTTCCGGGCATATTGGGTCTTAACTTGAATACTCAAGGCCGTGCTCCAGTCTCTCCATCAACTAATGCCGTGCTTGAAAACTTTAAGCTGTCCGCGACAAATTACGGAATCCTTGATATTTTTCAAAGAGCTTGGGCCCCACAGGCTGGCCATACCTTTAGCGGGTGGACAGAATTTCATAATCACCCAGTTACGACATACCAAAATTCAGATATTCGAATAGGCTCAACCAATTTTAGGTATAGAGGAGCTAACGCGAAATCTAGCGCTCAGCTTTTTGATCCATGGAATCAAAGTTCTATTAAGGACTCAGTTCCGCTAAAGCCTATCCTTGTGGACACCTTTACTGTGACTAGCACAATAGACGTTGAAGACTTTGATGATGAGGCTCGAAGATTAAATTCAACCTATCAGCCGACTTGGGATTCAAGTAGCCAGCTGACCCCAGGTCAAGCGTGCGTGGTCGGTAGCTGTTTAGTAAAGCCCAACCGGTTTTTTCTAACTGATCCAAGTACTGCCGCGATACAAGCAAATCTAACCAGTTATTTTCCAAATAAAGGCGGCCAAAATCCAGACTATTCTGGAAGCAGCTACATCAATGCTGACGCTTTGTACTATAGAAGCTTTTCAGTTACTTCGACTCAGCCAATACCGAGTTTTACGTTAACTTTTGCCGGCAATTTCGTGACCGGCTCGGTAACTAACGATTTAGCGGCGGAGCATCTTAGAATCACAGTGCGACGCATCGAGTCAGCTGATCCAACTAATCAATCGGGCCCTACATCAAACCCTCTTTTCTTACATGGCGCTCTCTACAATAGCGGTGATTTTGATGATGGCGAAAATAATGGTCAAATTAGACTAGACGGATCAACCGCTTCTCAAGTTAGAGGAACGTTCGGCTCATTCAATGCAAAGACTGGCATTCTGGTTGAAATAGCTATTAGAAACGATGCCATTCGAATAGATAGAATTACATTCGCTCCAAATTAAAAAAACGACTACCATGGTAAAGCATTTCGATACCAGATTTAAGGTAAAAATAGATAAAGAAAAAAACTCGGTTTCAATGAGCATCCGGGTCAATGATGATGTCGTTAACGTGTATAAATCAACGATTAACGAATTTAACATAATGATTGCCCAGTACCAGTCACAGCTGTACGATGCTTACCAGGATTCAACGATGTACATCGAGGAACCGAATCAAACCGAGAGCTGAGAGAACTCTGAATGGGCTTTCAATCGAATGAGAGTTTAAAGCTTGTATTTAAGGTTCAAGCTGCGAACGTTATTGATGCTGCCACAAATCAACAGTGGTACGAATCCGTCTTTTCATTTAATCCTAGCGTAATTGCGGATAGGGTCCTTACGCAGTTTGAGGCTATTAGAACACATGGCAAAAAACAGTTTGCCGCAGATATCATACCCTTAACTCAATCGGGCGGAGCTCTATTCGGCATAGTAGAAGATGCGTTTTCAGCGAATAAAGCAGTTCAGCTAATTCAGGTCAACGCTGGTGACCGTCGAACTTGGGTTGCATCAAGCTCATCTAATCTAAAAGATCAAATACTCGATTGGATCCAGCCTCAAAAGGTGAAGTTGGATAACGGCCGGCCTGCTAGAGGTTGGACCGTTAAGCTATATAATGGAAACCCGGATACTCCTGGAACCCAGGAAATCACCACAAGTCAAGCGGCTGATGCAAATGAAGTTGGTTGGACATTTAGCTATGATAATGGAATGCTTTTTGTATCTCCGGATCTACTAGACGACTATCCTAACCTTACTCCATGGATTCGTGGCTTTTATTATGTCGGACAAACACTTAATGCTGGTACATCAGGCACTTCAGGCACAAGCGGCACGTCAGGAAGCTCTGGTACTAGCGGTTTAAGTGGCTCGAGGGCAGGATTCTATTTTGATTTTAGCACACAGACTGCTCCGTCAGGTGGAGGAATTGCGAATGGAAGAATTGCGTATAACAACTCTTCCCCAGATTCAGTAGGCTATCTTTTTTTAAGCACAAAGGATCGTTTAACAAATGATTTAGAGTCGATAATTAACTCTTGGGATCTTTCGAATTCAGCGAATAAAGGGCAACTTGTAATACAAAGATTAAGTGACGGATTAATTTTACAAGCGTTCACAATACTTGATGTTGAACCAAGAGAAGGATCGAATTCCTCCAACTATTATTTTCCAGTTAAGGTGCAGTGGGTCGGAGGAAATACTGAGCTCTTTGCAAATAACGAAACCCTTGCTCTAAATTTTTACCGAACCGGTAATTTTGGAACTTCTGGCTCAAGCGGAACCTCTGGCACAGGAGGATCTTCTGGTACGTCAGGAACGTCTGGTACAAGCGGAACCTCTGGTACTGGCGGCACATCCGGCACAAGCGGAACCGCCGGTACTAGTGGAGTGAGCGGCGACAAGTATCTTACAAATACTGATTCACCAACCACAATACAAAGTTCAGGACAACTTTCAATACGTGTTGCCCCTGGGCTAGCATATAGCGTCAATCAAATAGCCAAAGTCTCGATCTCTTTAAGCAATTACATGATAGGCGTTGTTAACTCCTATGACCTTGTGACGGGCGACATGGTTCTAACAATACAAAGCTTTTTAGGATCAGGTACTGCCGTTGCCGTCGTTAATCTTGATGGAGCAGCGGGCGGAGGTACGTCCGGCTCATCCGGTACATCCGGAACCGGCGGTTCAAGCGGAACATCCGGTACATCCGGTACAAATGGAACTTCTGGAACAAGCGGAACTTCTGGAACAAGCGGAACTTCTGGAACATCGGGCACAGGCGGAACTTCAGGTACGTCAGGAACCGGTGGAACTTCTGGAACAAGCGGAACATCGGGCACTGGAGGAACAAGCGGAACCTCAGGCACTGGAGGAACGAGCGGAACGTCTGGAACAAGCGGGACCTCAGGCACTGGAGGAACGAGTGGAACTTCAGGTAGTTCTGGAACAAGCGGAACATCCGGCACAGCTGGAACATCTGGCACATCGGGCACAAGTGGGCTTAGTGGTGATAAGTATACAACTCAAACAAAGGCAGCAGTTCAACTCGTAGGAAGCGGAAACGTTTCGTTTAATGTAGATTCAGGTCTAGCCTACATCTTTAACCAAAAGGTTATCGTATCAACTGCCCCAGGCTCATATATGAAAGGCCTAGTCCTATCATACGACTCGCAGACAGGAGCAATGTCAATTACCTCTGATACTCTAGTTGGTTCAGGAAATGCATTAGCTCAGGTTACGCTAGACGGCGCAGCAGGAGGCGGCTCATCCGGTACGTCAGGTACAAGCGGAACCTCAGGCACAGGAGGTACGTCCGGAACAAGCGGAACCTCAGGCACAGCCGGCACCAGCGGAACAAGTGGAACTTCTGGAACAAGCGGAACTTCCGGCACTGGAGGAACGAGTGGAACAAGCGGAACAAGTGGAACTTCCGGCACGTCTGGCACAAGCGGCCAGGACGGAGATCGGTACTTAACATCGTCGGTCTTGCCGTTTACTTTGATCTCAAGCGGCTCATCCAGTTTTGAAGTAGGTAAGGGCCTAGCATACTCCTTTAATCAGCAAGTCATAATTTCAATAAATTCAGGAAATTATACTATTGCGACAGTTACAGGATACGATGCGTTGACCGGTATACTGTCAATAAACGCTACGAGTATAATCGGCAGCGGTACTGGAACAGTAACGGTTAACCTAAATGGCGCAGCAGGAGGCGGCTCATCGGGTACGTCAGGTACAAGCGGAACCTCAGGTACGGGCGGAACGAGTGGAACTTCGGGAACAAGCGGAACTTCTGGTACAGCTGGAACATCTGGCACATCTGGCACAAGCTTCACATATTACGAATCCGCTGCAGAACCGAGTGGCGGAACCTACCTTTCGGGTGATCGGTGGTATAATACCGATAATCAAAGCGAATACGTCTATCTAACTTCTGGAACTGCCGGCACATCTGGCACTAATTGGAAACAGATAACGAGTCAAGGCCAACTCCAATTTTACGATGAGGGCACAAGCAAGGGCTCGTATACTAAAATTAATTTTACTGGAGTTAATGTACTTGCTCAAGCCAATCCAAACGATGGCGCAATGATTGATATTTGGATTCCACCTCCTGCCTTTGCCAGCCATTTTAACACAGATGACGGCGTAGGCTCAGGCCTAGTCTCTTATTCATTTTCACCAACTAATACAACTGGCACAGTTAGAATAAGTTCGCCGGTTTCCGAAGGAAATCCTTTTAAGACCGATGGGTGGGCAAATACAAACCGATTAGCAACTCAAAGCGAAATAGTCATATTTCAAACAGCAAATAAGGTTACCGGGCTAGGCCCAACATCTTCTCTTCTAGTTGAGATTTTTGATGCAAATGGCACGACTTTGTTAACTGATTTTACAGCGAGCGATCTAAGTGCGAATGTTACGCGTTCAAATGGAAACAGCTCAATTCAAGTTGAAATCATCGGTTACGAAGTTGACGGCGGAACCAAAAATAAGGGCCAAATCAAAGTAACCGTTAACACTGACCTAGTATTTGCAGCTCAATCGCTAGACGGCGGCAGATACGATGTTAAATTAACGCATAATACTGCTGATAATACAGGGCCTTACATTTATGACGGCTTTAATTCAATATTTTACGATACAAACCAAACAACCCCTAACTTTAATAGCACGAATGGCTCTATCTCGATCGTGCAGTCTAGCGCACCAGCTGAGGTCATTACTAAGCATCTAAGTGGGGTTGAATATTACTCAAGCGGATCTAAGTTTACGGTTGCAGCAGCCGGCATTGATAATTTGTCCACGAATACTCAAGGTAGGTCAGGTTCGACCGCATTAGGTCATATCGAGCTATCTGCAACTAATTTTGGAGCAGGCACATCAAACTTTAATGCTTGGAGCCTTCCGTCTGGGGTGACCTCTAACTATACTGGTCGTTTTGATCAAAATGGTATAACCATTAATTCAACAAATTTACAGGTTACATCAAATTATCGATACCGCGGAACTAGCGCAGCTGCAACGATGAATCTTTTTGATCCATGGAATGCCGGAGGATCGAAAACTTCATCGCCTGGCCTCAAAATATTAGTTGATTCAATCTCAGGCGGCAGCACTAATCTAGTTGAGACATTCAATGACGAAACGTTTAGAAAGAAAAACGACTACTCAACCGCATGGGTTTCGACTGATTCATTAGCAAATGGCGAAGCGTGTGTGGTCGGCGGCACGCTAGTAAGACCTGACCGCTATTTTTTAACTGATCCAAACCTAAATTCTCTACAACCGGATTTGACAACGTTTCTACCTAGTAAAGGCGGGTCAAACCCTAATTACTCAACGCTCACCAACGCTGCCTCATTTTTCCGAAACTTCATACATTCAGACGTCAATATCGCTTTGCCAAGCTTTACGATGACATTTGTCGGATCGTTCGTTGGAGCTGGAGCAAGGGCATCCCTAATAAATCAAGATTTTAGAGTGTTTATCAGAAAGATCCAAGCTCTCAATCCCAACCATAATTCTGGCGTAAACTCGCCCGCTCTAATTCTTCACGGAGCAGATGGATACTCTATAGATTTTGATGACGGCAATACGTTAAATGCAATCAGACTACCTGGAACAGATCAATCGACAATCGGCGGAACATTTGGGCAATACTCGGCTAAACAGGGAATGCATGTTGAAATTCAAATCGTTAATCCGGCGATTCGAATCGATACTATAACCGTTCTATTTAATGTGTAAAGGTCGTTTGTCCGATAGAGAGTCTCACGACCGGTTGGATAGATAATTAAAATACTCAAAACGACTGTTTTTGAAATTAATTAATCGATAATGGCATTTACCGGACCAGAGCAGAGTAAGATTCTTTTTAAGATTCAAGCAGGTAATGTAATAGACGCTTTCCAAAACTTTCAATGGTACGAGTCCAAGTTCGTATTCAATCCGAACATCACATCTGATCGAATACTGAACCAGTTTGGAACTATCGTTGAAAACGGTAAGCATCTAAATTCTAGTGGAATTCTGCCTTTGCTTGAGGAGGGAGAAGCTCTTCATGGTATAGTTGAAGACGCGTTTACCATTGATCCCAATGAGAATCCACCTATAAACAAAGCGGTCAGACTATCGAGAGTTAACTCGGCTGACAACCGAACTTGGGTTGCAACGCAAACCTACGAAGATCTCCTAACTCAAATAACCGATTGGATTCAGCCCCAGCGCATACCGTACGATTCAACTGGTGTAAGCTCAACGGGGTGGTCTATTCGTCTGTATAATGGTAACCCCGGGAGCGGTGGTACTGAAATTTCTCCAGCTCTTGTACAGGGCGCAAACGAAGTTCCTTGGATATTCAATTACGCAACCGGCGTACTCCTTGTGTCCAGTACGCTTGCTACTGATCTTGGAGCCAATGCTGATCTATGGATACGCGGTTTCTATTACATAGGCGGCAGATCAGCAGGTTCTTCTGGAACATCTGGCACCAGCGGAACAAGCGGAACAAGCGGTACCTCTGGAACATCCGGCACAAGTGGAACAAGCGGCACCTCTGGAACATCCGGCACAAGCGGAACGTCTGGTACATCAGGTACAAGCGGCACCTCTGGAACATCCGGCACCAGCGGAGTGTCCGGCGCGCCTGGCCGCGATGGTATATCATCAGGCGCAATCTATTTCATGAACAGTGCTGATGCCGAAGATACATTAGGGTTTCCAAAGCTAATTGGTGCCAAGCAATTAAGCAAAATTGGGGCTACTCTGCAGGATCCGCCCAATCAAATAACGTCAGATGTATTATCGGTCGGCTCGTCTTACGATAAAGCGTTTACTTTTGAAACAGACATCGACTCGCCTGACGTATCCGAAATACCGCCTGGAATTTGGACAGCGTACCTTTATCTTGGCCTTTCATCGACCGAGCTGGCGGTAAATGTTAAAATACAGGTCAGCAAGGTCGAAATCTCAAATCCAACTAATTCAGTTTTACTGTTTGAATCATCTCAGATAACGATCGCTGCTGGTTCTGGGTTAGAAGCGCCAGGCTTCAGACAATACACAATCTCTCATATTTGCCCAGGTTTTTCAATCAGCCAAACTGACCGTATAGCGGTCAATATTCTAGCTAACTGTTTTGACCAAGGAAATTCAGCTAGTCCAACCATTTCGCTATTTACCGAATCCGCAACCGCATATTCATCAATAGTCACATCCTTAAACCAGGTCGTTGCAACTTCCGGAACATCAGGTACATCCGGCACCAGCGGAACGTCCGGCACATCAGGTACAAGTGGAACCTCTGGAACTTCCGGAACCTCAGGTACAAGTGGAACTTCCGGAACCTCAGGTACAAGCGGAACCTCTGGAACGTCTGGAACAAGCGGCGTCTCTGGAAAAGATGGAATTTCTTCAGGGGCCCTATATTTCATGGATATTAACGATGAGGCTCAGGCTCCAAAAATTTACACGGACGCTAAACAATTAGCAGATATTGCAAGCCCTGGGCAGACAAGCTCATCAATCACAAGCGCTACGCTAAGCACTAATTGGGAAAGAGTATTTTCATTTGAAACAGACGTTGCCGTTCCTGAGCAGACTTATATGCCGCCTGGCATTTGGAATGCGTATGTTTATTTAAGTAAAACAGACGACCGTTCTATCAATTTTAGGGTGACGGTTAGAATGGCTAATACGTCTCAACAAAGCGTTGTTGGTACTAATTTTGTGTCGCCGGTCGTAAATTCGCCAGACGGTGAAGCTGTTTCAAGTAGCGAGCTTTACGTTTTTCCAATAGTCTGTTCTGGGCAATCAATAAATTTAACAGATCGACTTGTTGTTGAGATTGAGGCGCAAATGGTCACAGGCACAGCTACTACAGTTAAGATACATAGCCAAGGGCCAGATGCTTACTCATGTATTGTAACCTCACTAAACCAAGTGGTCACAACATCCGGTACGTCAGGCACAAGTGGAACTTCTGGAACGTCAGGCACAAGTGGAACTTCTGGAACGTCAGGCACAAGTGGAACTTCTGGAACGTCTGGTACATCAGGTACAAGCGGTACAGCTGGGACAGCTGGAACTTCCGGTACATCAGGTACAAGCGGTACCTCCGGCTCAAGCGGCACGGGTGGCACAAGCGGAACCTCCGGCACGTCAGGCACTTCTGGAACATCAGGTACATCCGGTACCAGCGGAACATCTGGTACATCTGGCGAAGCCGGCACATCTGGAACCTCTGGGACGTCGGGTACTTCCGGAACAAGTGGTACCTCTGGTACTTCGGGCACTAGTGGGACTTCTGGTACCTCTGGAACTTCAGGCACATCAGGAACAACACCCTCATACGATCCAACTCTGCCGACCTACTCATATCAAATAGAGCAGTACATTGACATTCCACCCGGCGAACAACAAACCGTAACGTACCTGACCTTTCAAAGTCTTAATTCTAGTCAGGGTTTCGGCGATCCACAATTAACCTCCTCTCTTCCAAACGATACAATCGCTAATAACGGCCCAAGCGGTACATTCCTGATAACCGGTAGCGTGAAGCATACTGAGGTATGGGAAAGTGTAACCGGTGGCAGAGTTGCGCCCATCAACCATTCAATTGAGGTGTCAATCACGGACTCGAATGGAGACAACCCACTTGCCCAGGTCGGTGACTTTTTCATTGTATCAAATAAACCAGATGGACCGTATCTTAATTTTTCAACGATAGTTAAGCTCGATAACGGAGCCGGCTTTAAATTAAAATTCGCTGAAACGCCTGATTCCTCTAGCACTCCAAATGCGACTAGTCCTGGCACTACTTCGCCTAATATATTAGGATATTTAACAATCGCCCGTATGCAGAGCTCCGACGGTACTTCAGGTACTTCTGGCACTAGCGGTACATCCGGTACTTCTGGAACCAGCGGCACCAGTGGAACCTCGGGTACATCCGGTACATCTGGAACCAGCGGAACCTCGGGTACCTCTGGCACTAGCGGTACGTCCGGTACCAGCGGCACCTCAGGTACGTCCGGCGCTAACGGCGGAGTCAGATGGATATACGATAATGCAATTGTTACTGGTAATGCCCCAGTTTCAAGCGGCAATCAGGGAATCACACCGGGCGAGTTTAGGGCAAACTCTACCAACTTAGGCACGGTCACAAGCTTTTACGTATCCGAAAAGAGCGCGACGGGTGCGGACCTAAGCGAATGGGTCTCTTCTTGGGGTACACTTGCTCAAGGCATGCTTGTATTACAAAAGGGCTACCAAGAGCAAAGCGCAGGAGAGGTCGTTTACCAGGTAACAACTGTTTACTCAGAAGCTGGTGCAAATGGGTACAGGTACTTTAGAGTCGATGTTGACCATATATCAGGAGTGCCGTCATACTCAAATGATGAGCAGATCGCATTTGCTTTCTACCGGGGGTCCTTTAGCGCGCCAATTGGCACCGGTGTACCGAGAAGATTGCCAATTTACAGCGAATCTGGCACAAGCTTAGCTGATCAATTTGCTATTTGGACAGATATTCTTGATCCGGTTGATGATAATCCTGAATTTAGCGTATCTATGCAGATTGGGAGTAACATCATTACCGGTAACAGTATAACGCCGGCTCATTTTGCACTGCTTAGCGTAGGTAATAAGCTTAGATCAAACAGCCCAAATGCAAGCTTTCCAAGCGAGCCGGTCTTGATCACAGACCTTGATCAAAACACTGCAGAAATTACAATCGATAAGCCCGCTATTGGAACTGACTTTGCAAATGTAATTGCCAGCAAAGCGTCAGGCGTTAATACTGTATCACTTGGAACTCATTCCGCTGGATATTCTTATACAATACCCGATTCGGGAACTTCAACCCAATTCGTAATGGGAGCAGGCCGTCAAACGATTGCTGGCTTAAAAACGTTTATTGGGCCAGTAGAGATAGGCTCAACATCAGTCTCTGCGCCGACCAGGTTAAGAATTACAGGAAATAGCTCATTAATCAATGCTCGAGCGATAGGAACTCAACAATCGGTCTCTAAGCTTCTCTCTACTGGCACTACGGCCAATAACAATCCGGCCCCCGAAACAACAACTAATGATCTGGCAATATTTATCACAAGCCCCAATGTTCCTGGGCTGACCCGATATGCTGCTGGAACTCAAACGTTTAACCTATGGCTGCTAAAGGATCGAGATGACGGCGGCGTTCAAGTAGCGGTTGACCTTTACCGTATTCAAAGCTCTGGCTCAAATCCTCAATTCTTAGGAAGAGGAATTGCTTCTATTCCTTGGGCTGGCGAAAATACTCCAAGCGAGGTTATCATCCCAGTCGGATATAGCCTTATGGCAGGAATAACTGCAACAGACCGATTCGTCGCTAGAGTTAGAGGAATAACCGCGAATGGGCTTAGAACTCTTACTCTTTACTCTCAGGGATCAGAATACCACTCGTATTCAACTGGAGGCCTTGCAAACAATGGAGCGTATCCGGAGATATACCACTTAAATTTAAGCGAATCTGCCACAGGCATAACGACCGGCCCGTTCTCCAGCGTTGTAGCTAAGAGATTAACCTCTTCTGACGTTAGAAACCCGGTTGACATTGAATTTGATCCAATGGGCACAAGCGGAGCCGTCGTAATTGGTGGATCAAGCCCCGCTCGCCTTAAGTTTTCGAATAGCTCAACCTCTTCTGAGATCTACTTGGGAACCGGAGTAACCTTGAGATACTCTGGAACAAGCTCAGGTCTCTCATACGTTAGGTCCGGCGTAACGACTGGTTTTGATCAGGTCGTTAGTAGCGCTTTTGGAGGAGCAGCCTGGGTCGGCGCAACTGGCACAAGCTCGCTACCCATATCACAAACGGTCGATGAGAGAATCTCAGTCAATACGCTAGATCGCTCGGCAAATATCATAATAACCGGTAATATTGTACAAGGCGGCACTCAGATACAAAGCGTTTCAAACTTTAGAGGCATAACGGTCGGTTCTATTGTAACTGGAACAGGAATAGAGCGAGGAGCGCGAGTCGAAGAATTTGATTCCGCAAACTCGACGATAACCATGAGCGCCCCCGCAACTTTAACCGTTAACAATGCCGCAATTAGAGTGGGTAGAGCTAGCGTTGTGGGTAAGTATTCCCAGACAGATTTTGCCGAAACATTTGACGGTTCAAGTTACGGAATGATAGGAAGCGTCTCAAGCGTAAATCTATCTCGATATCAGCCAGACGTAGGCTATGTCAGAAACGACACGAATCCAGTGTACAAGCATTTAGTCGGATCTGCTAATTTTGTGTACGCTAATGGCGGAGAGTTTGTTCAAACGCCGTTTAACATAGTAAGTCAGCATAACGAAGTCGTATTATCGGCTGGCGGAAGTCGATCTGCCACATACTCGAGAGCAGCTGTCATGAGTTTAGGATTCAGCAATCTATCAAACGGCGGTGATGGCAGTTTAGTACAAGCAATAGACCTCTATATTAGAGCGGCAGGCGATGCGTATGGTGTAAACACCGGGCATGCAACAAATAGATCAGCTGGTATCTACATTGAAAGTAAAGTTGGAACAAGTCAAACTGATTTTGTCGGACAGCAAGTTGGAATAACCGGTACATCCGGTAATGACCTATTCGGTCGGCGCTTAATAAAATTCCCTTCCGGCAGATACACAAATTCTCCATGGTCAATATACGTTGAACGCGACCGCGCTCATTTCGGCGGCGACGTTAATATCGGCGAGGCCGTCGCTGGCCTTGACTCGGGTGCAATCGGCGCGCGGCTAAGAATTAGATCAGGCAATGACTCTTTACCTGCATTACTGGTTGAGAGCCAGAATGGAACAGACCTGCTATCCGTAACACAGAACGGTACCGTGCTGAATCGTTTGGGAACCGGCTCTGCTCTTGAGATAAATGATGAAAGGCTGGGAAATATCGCGACTCTTGGTTTTGAGGGAAGCCTCAGAACTCGAATAACCGGCCCAGTTGAGATCGGTAAAAACTCAATAACTAGCCAGGGAATAGCAAATAATGCCGTACCTGCCGACGCGTATTACGGCACTTCTAATTATTCGGAAATGAGTTTTACTACAGAGTTACCAATACGAACTCGGGTATACGATTCTACCGTAAAATGGAAAGCCAAACAGCAGGCAGGCGGCGGTATTGACGTTTTATGGAATCAAGAAGTTGCACCAGATGGCACAAAGCCATTTGTTACGTTGGAGGGCACTGACTACCCGGGAGTAGATAGGGGCTTTTATTATATTAGGTCCAAGTCTCCAGTTGGAGACCCCGATCAAACGTTTATATTAACAACGGCCGTGAATGAGCTCTATTTTTCAAAATGGAGCCGAACAGAATTCACGGGAAATATTGCAAACGGCAGCCCAACAATTTCAAATATTCCACAGAAAGAATGGGATAAGATAGAGGTGAACAGTCTATTATCCGGTGGCGGTTTTGCAGAAGGCTCGTACATCTACTCGAAAAATGGAGCTAACCTAAGCAATTTAACCGTGACAGTATACTCAACCTCTACTGGTTCAGCGGTAAATGCAAATTCAACCCAAACTGGCGTAACATTCGGTAGTGAGGTTGACCGATCGGCGGTATTTGACGCCCTAATCGGAAAAACTGGGGCTTACCTTGTTGCTATTAAGCCAAGGCAATCTATTGGAGCCCTAGTCTTTGGCGCAGGAAAGTATCGAATTGATAAAATCGAAAAAGTTGAGGCCGGCTCCGGCTTTCCAGACTTTGGATACTATATCTTCAGCTTAACCTATTCTGGCCAGCCGCTTGGCGCACCAACCTCAGATTGGATTCCGGATGATTCTTTTATCGGCGGATATTCGTCTTTGCTGACAGGTTTTCAATTCTTTTCCGTTCCGGGTCAAGTTAGAATATACGGCACAAGCGGTAGTTCGTTCGTTGGCCTCTCGATTAACAGCACAACCGGCACAAGCCAGGTGACCTATGCCCTGCCTGATGTTCCAGGTTCTTCCGGTCGAGTCCTAACGATCGGCGATAAAATAGGCGAATCTTTCTACCAGCTTGATTGGACGAACGGCAGTCGGTTCTTTTCCGATGCGAGCGTTCCGACTGGCGCCCTATGCGAGGGAGATCGCTGGTTTAATCTTGACACCGGCGTTGAATACGTCTATGTGGACGATGGCGATTCGAAACAATGGGTTCAACCTAAACCGACTGAGGGTCCTGTACTACTCACTGCCTCACTTGAGCTTTCACAGGCTGAGATATATGCCGGCAACACCAACATCCCATTCCCGGATCTACCTGCCCGGGACGGGGCAGCCTGGGATGTCGTATCCGCTGTTTTGTACAAGGGGAGCTCTGCGCCTGGATTAACTGGTATCGAGCTAGGCGTTGGAGCTAGCAACTTTAGTCAAAAACAGCTAAACTTTAACCCAAGTTCAATTTCAGCGAATGGAGTCTTAGCCGTCAAGGCTGAGCCAGTGATAGGGGAAACAGCCTCGATCGTTTCAGGCCAGTCGCTTAGTCTAAATCGAAGCATAACCACTGTGCCGAGCGGAACCCTTCGTACCGTAAAGGAGTATAGAGTGTATGTAACAGCGTATCTACTTGATATTAGCGCGCCATTTACTCAGCCGCCGACCACAACAAGCACCAGTACCTCTACTACCACTACTACGACCAGTACAACAACGACCACCACTCTTCCGCCTGGCACTCCACAGATTACAAGCTTTACCCTGCGTAATAGCTACGGTAATTGGCCAATTTCATCAAGTAACACGACTTCGTCTGATGCAAAAGTGAACTTTGATATTGTTGCAACTGCAAATGGCTCAGGCTTAATCGGCGAGGTAATAATCATTGCAAGCCCTACCGACAATCCAACTCTGCAAACTAATGATATCATACAAACAACGTTTGGCCAAAGCCCTGCAGTCGCAAGCATAAATACTACAAGCTTCACCGAAGGCCTGTGGTCAACCCCAAAAGCTGGATCAACCTGGTTTTTTAGAGCAGCAATCGGAATTGGGTCTAATTACTACTACAGCGATACCATTTCTCTTGCGGTTCCACTAGTATTAAGCGAATCTGTTTTGGGTGCAGGAGATGGCATTGAACTTGAGCTGCCTGGAACCGGTCCGAGTAATCCATCAAAGTTTAGACTAAACGGCAGCGTTCCAACAGCGAACTCGGCTGGCGTTACCGTGACAAACCGAGGATTCGTATTTAACTATTTTAATAACGGCACCCCGATTGAGGTTGACCCATACTACTATCAGGATACGTCAGCTGGTAATAATCTATCAATCATTCCGCTTGGCACCACTGGAATTGGCTCGTTTAATGACCTCATTACGCGCTGGCCGGTTTCAGGAACAAAGGCTAGAGTTAAGGCCTGGGCGGATGTGTCTGTTTCGGGCGGTGGAACAGTTAGATGGTTTTCTCAAACATACGATGTAACATACAGCTAATAAAAAGCGATGCCTTTAGAATTTCCAAATAACCCAATAGACGATGCGTACTACCAAGGTTGGCTCAATCAGTATGCAGGTTTAAAGGTTTGGGATTACCTTGGCGCACCAGTCGGTACAAAGTCAATTATACCAATCGCTAGCACAACGAGCACCTCTACCTCTACCACAACAAGTACTTCAACGACGACGAGCACAACAACAACGACCACAGCTGCACCAGGTACAGTTTCGGTAAGCTTGCTCAGCCTTGTTAATATTGCGACCAATGGAACGACTGCCACGCCCCAATTCAGCGGTAATATTTCAGCAAGCGGTATATCGATTGTGGAAAGAGGATTCCGTGTCAATTCAACGTTCATTCCAAATAGTACTTTCTCTTATCCTGTATCCGGAACGACTGGCACCTATCAAAATACTCAAGGCCAAATTCAGATAAACGTTGGAACCCCGTACTGGGTTTGGGCCTATGCTCTTGATAATGCCAGCAACACGTATTACAGTCCAGGCACAACCGCCCAGAGCGCAACTGCAATTGCTTGGCACGGGTTGAACACGGGTAGCGGTTTAACGAGCGGCCAATTTGACGCAAGTTATACGACCTCCCAAGCCGAAAACCAGATAACTGCCGTTTTTGAAGTATCAGCAGCAGTCGCTCAAATAATCCAGGCCTACGGCATTTACTATAGGATTGAGAGCCTAA
>Ga0315904_10004757_pt1 | contig 19156 bp, 15 predicted proteins | sample LakEriMetagenome_6_FD_203529 | JGI IMG/M metagenome (GOLD analysis project Ga0315904, IMG submission 203529) | Freshwater fungal communities from buoy surface, Lake Erie, Ohio, United States - Buoy 12 MA120 | ecosystem: Environmental > Aquatic > Freshwater > Lake | place: USA: Lake Erie, Ohio...
GTCATGCTGCCCGTCAAAGTAGGGCCTGAGCCCACGTCCGTGGCGCTGATCTGGCGCAGGGATTCGGCTGCAGCCGAGCGGGCGGTCCAGCAGCTCGGCTGAAACGCGATCGGACTCACGCCGCAAACAAGACGGGCACGGCGCTCAAGAGCCGCTGGGGGACGAAGGGTCTGGCCCAGATACGCAAGTCGTTCGATTCCTTCAGGTGGTCACCCACCATGAAGCATTGACCCTGTGCAACCTGCGAGCTTCCGTGAGCGGCCCCATGAACCACTACCCCTTGCCCACCGACGTCCGTTCACGTACAAGCGCCTGCCGCTAGTACGATGTGATTCCATGGCCCTTGTCTACAGCACCGATCATGGACGCACTTGCCCGGGCTGCCGACAGTCGATGGGGGCCTGTGTCTGCAAAGCAGCCAAGCCCATGCCTGCAGGCGACGGTATCGTCCGCGTCAGCCGCGAGAAGCAAGGCCGCGGCGGCAAGACCGTCACGGTGGTGCGAGGCCTGATGCTGGACGCCACGGCATTGACCACCACCGGCAAGCAGCTACGTGCCGCCTGTGGTGCTGGCGGCACCGCGAAGGACAGCGTGATTGAAGTCCAAGGGGACCATGTAGAACGCGTGATGGCTTGGCTCACCCAGGCCGGGTACCAGGTCAAACGCGCTGGGGGTTGACGACCAGCACGCTCCGGCACGATCACCATCGGTGTGTGGTAGAGCTGGACTTGCGGGGGGTAGAGCGAAGAGCTGGCGAAATGACAGCACCCTGATCTGGCAGCCCAGGTCACCTGCCCTACCATGTCGCCCGACATGACCGCCCCCATCAACACCAACGACTTGCCACGAGGAGATCTGGCGAGCCACACGCCCATGATGGCGCAGTACCTGCGCATCAAGGCGGAGTTCCCCGATACCCTGGTCTTCTACCGGATGGGGGACTTCTACGAGCTGTTTTATGACGACGCCCGCAAGGCGCACCGGCTGCTGGACATCACGCTGACCACGCGGGGGGTGTCGGCCGGCGAGCCGGTGGTGATGGCCGGCGTGCCAGTGCACGCGGTGGAGAGCTACCTGTCCAAGCTGCTGAAGCTGGGCGAGTCGGTGGCGGTGGCCGAGCAGGTGGGCGACGTGGCCACGGCCAAGGGGCCGGTGGAGCGCAAGGTGGTACGGGTGGTGACGCCTGGCACCGTGACCGATGCGGAACTCTTGGCCGATCGGGCCGACAGCCTGCTGCTGGCGGTCCACCGGCACCGCGTGACCTGGGGTCTGGCCTGGCTGGGCGTGGCCAGCGGCACGCTGGGCGTTACCGAGTGCGGTGAGCGGGAGCTGGCCGGCTGGCTGGCCCGCTTGGCCCCTGCTGAACTGCTGCACGACGGCAGCGAGATGGCCGAGGCCTTGCGGGCCTGGCGCGGCCCAAAGACGGCGCGCCCGGCCTGGCAGTTCGAGACCGCACTGGGTGAACGCAAGCTCTGCGCGCAGTTGCAGGTGGCCTCACTGGCCGGATTCAACGCACAAGACCTGCCCGTGGCACAGGCCGCAGCTGCAGCGCTGCTGAGCTATGCCGAGCACACGCAGGGCCAGGCGCTGCGCCATGTGCAAGGCCTGACGGTGGAGCGGGCCACGGACCTGATCGACCTGCCGCCCAGCACCCACCGCAACCTGGAGCTGACGCAGACCCTGCGGGGGGAGGATGCACCCACGCTGCTGTCACTGCTGGATACCTGCCGCACCGGCATGGGCAGCCGGCTGCTGCGGCACTGGCTCACCCACCCTACCCGCTCGCGCGGGCCCGCCATGCAGCGTCACGAGGCCGTCACGTCCCTCATGGCCGCAGGGTTCGAGCCCCTGCGCGACGCCCTGCGACATGTCAGTGACGTGGAGCGCATCACGTCGCGCACGGCCTTGCGCCAGGTGCGGCCGCGCGAGCTGGCGGGGCTGCGGGCCACGCTGGCGCAGCTGCCCGCGCTGCGCGCCCTGGTGCCAGACCCTGATGCTGGTACGCAAGTCAACCCGGCCGACCCGCTCCTGCAGAGCCTGCACCAGGCACTCACCCTGGACCCGGCCGTGGCCGCTCCGCTGGCCGCCATTGCCGACGAGCCTGCCATCTTGCTGCGCGACGGCGGGGTGATCGCCACCGGATTCGACGCCGAGCTCGACGAGCTGCGAGGCATCGCCACCAACTGCGACGCCTTTCTGGTGGACCTGGAGCAGCGCGAACGCGCGCGCACCGGCATCGCCAACCTGCGGGTGCAGTTCAACAAGGTGCATGGCTTCTACATCGAGGTCACCACCTCGGGCCTGGACCGTGTGCCTGACGACTACCGCCGGCGCCAGACCTTGAAGAATGCCGAACGCTTCATCACCCCCGAGCTCAAGGCCTTCGAGGACAAGGCCTTGTCGGCCCAGGAGCGCTCGCTGGCCCGCGAGAAGTGGCTGTACGAGCAGGTGCTGGACGCCTTGCAGCCCCATCTGGGCACGCTAGGCGCCCTGGGCCGCGCGCTGGCTGCGTTGGACGCGTTGTGCGCCCTGTCCGAACGCGCCGCCACGCTGGGCTGGAGGCGCCCGGAGTTCGTGAACTACCCCTGCATCGAGATCGAGGATGGCCGGCACCCGGTGGTGGAGCAGCGCCTGCGCGAAACCGGCGGGCCGGACTTCATCGCCAATGACTGCCGCCTGGACGCCCGCACCCGCATGCTGGTGATCACCGGCCCCAACATGGGCGGCAAGAGCACCTTCATGCGCCAGGTGGCCCTGACCGTGCTGCTGGCCTCCATGGGCAGTTTCGTGCCCGCGCGTGCTTGCCGTCTGGGGCCGGTGGACGCCATCCACACCCGTATCGGCGCGGCCGACGACCTGGCCAACGCACAGTCCACCTTCATGCTGGAAATGACCGAGGCCGCGGCCATCGTGCATAGCGCCACCGAGCACAGCCTGGTGCTGATGGACGAGATTGGCCGCGGCACCAGCACCTTCGACGGCCTGGCGCTGGCCTCGGCCATTGCCACGCACCTGCACGACCGCTGCCGCGCATTCACCCTGTTTGCCACGCATTACTTCGAGTTGACCGAGTTCCCGGCCCAGCACGGGCGCGCCACCAATGTGCACGTCAGCGCAGCGGAGAGCGGGCATGACATCGTGTTCCTGCACCGCATAGAACCCGGGCCGGCCAGCCGCAGCTACGGCGTGCAGGTGGCGCGCCTGGCCGGCATGCCCGCCTCGCTGGTGCGCCAGGCCCGCGCCACGCTGGAGGCACTGGAGGCCCAGCAGCAGGCCCACGCCGCGCAGGTGGACCTGTTTGCTGCGCCGCCCTCACCGCCGCCGTCCGCCGCGCCCACCCCGGTGGAGGACACCCTAGACACGCTGGACCCTGATAGGCTCACCCCCCGCGAAGCGCTGGACGCGCTGTACCGACTCAAGCACCTTCGACAGAACACCCCGTCATGACCTACTGTGTGGGCATCCGCCTGGATGCCGGCCTCGTCTTCCTGTCCGACTCGCGCACCAACGCCGGGCTGGACGCCATCAGCACCTTCCGCAAGATGATGATCTACGAGCGGGCCGACGACCGCTTCATGGTCATGCTGTCAGCCGGCAACCTGAGCATCAGCCAGAGCGTGCGCGAGATCCTGCAGGTGGAAAAGATCGACCGTGGCCCGCACGAGGAGCCACTGACCATCTGGAACGCCACCAGCATGTTCGACGCCACGCGGGTGCTGGGCAGCGCGGTACGCCGGGTGTACGAGCAGGACGGCCCATCGCTGCGGGCCGCGGGCATCGACTTCAACACCAGCATGATCTTCGGCGGTCAAATCAAGGGCGAGGCCATGCGGATGTTTCTGGTGTATTCGGCCGGCAACTTCATCGAAGCCACGCGCGAGACCTGCTTCTTCCAGGTGGGCGAGAGCAAGTACGGCAAGCCCATTCTGGACCGGGTGCTTACGCCCGCCACGCCGCTGGACGAGGCTGCCAAATGCGCGCTCGTCTCCATGGACTCCACGCTCAAGTCCAACCTGTCGGTGGGCCTGCCGCTGGACCTGCTGATCTACCGCGAGGGCGAGTTCCGCAGCGACCGCGTGGTGTGCATCGACGAGCACAACCCCTACTTCGGCATGATCCGCAGCACCTGGGGTCAGCGGCTGAAGGAAGTCTTCGAGGGCATCGAAGACCCGCGCTGGGACGGGGGCCAAGCAGAGCACCCCTTGATGACCCCCAGCGATCGCTTCGAGCCCATGCGCAAGATCGCCCACCCGTCCGAGCGCATCGTGTGAGCAGTGCGTCTGCTGCGGCCGGCGTCATCGACCTGCTACCCGATGCCCCGAGCAGGGGCACCTTGGTCTTCAGCCACGCCAACGGGTTTCCGGCCGGCACTTACCGGCGTCTGTTCGAACAGTGGCAAGCAGCAGGCTGGCGCGTGCTCGCGCTGGAACGCTTCGGGCACGACCCCGCCTATCCCGTCACCAGCAACTGGCCTCACCTGCGCGACCAACACATCGCCTTGGTGGATTCTCAAGTTCAACGTGGCGGGCCGGTCTTCCTGGTGGGCCACTCTCTGGGCGGCTACCTGAGCCTGCTGGCGGCCTGTCGCCGCCCCAACCTGGCGCAAGGCGTGGTGCTGATCGACTCCCCGGTGGTGGCGGGCTGGCGCGCCCACGGCGTGCAGGTGGCCAAGGCGACGGGGCTGATCAAGCGGGTCTCGCCCGGCCGCGTGTCAAGCCGCCGGCGCCACCAATGGCCGTCTGCCGAGGATGCCCTGCAGCACTTTGCGAGCAAGAGCCTGTTCGCCCGCTGGGCGCCCGAGGTGCTGCAGGACTACGTCCGCGCGGGCACAGAGCCCGACCCTGAGCAAGGCGGTGTGCGCCTGGCCTTCGACCGTGCCGTGGAGACCCGCCTCTACAACACGCTGCCGCACCACTTTGGCGCGCTGCTCAAGCGCCACCCCCCGGCCTGCCCGGTGCATTACCTGGGTGGGACGCGCTCGGCCGAGGGCCGACAGGTTGGCATGGCCATGACACGCGCCCTGACGCAGGGACGCATCGGCTGGATCGAGGGCACCCACCTGTACCCGATGGAGCGGCCCGACGAAACAGCGCAGGCCGTCCTGGACTCGATCGCGGGCATGACGGAGCGGCCCGGCGCGTCAGCGCTTCACACCGGCTCGTAGCGCCCCAAGCGGGCCATGGTGTTACCGGGCTTGAGGTGGTTCATGCCGGGCATGACGAGCACGCAGTCGTCGTAGGGCGCATGCCAGACATGGCCGCCATCCTGAGCGATGGGAGTGCCCGCAGGGTGCCCGTCGCCCAGTGACACCACCGGTACCAGGAAGCGGAAGTCTGCCGAACGGGCCACCACGGGCTCGGTCACCCGCACGGTGCGCTGCACGGCGGGAGCCTGCAGACGCAAACGGGGTTGGGCCCAGGCCTCATCCACCATGCCCGTCAGCCTCAGGAAGCGCACCAGGGTGTCCACCGCCACGTCGGCCGCGGAGCGCTCCCAGTGCTGGCCGCACTCGATGAGCAGGGCGCGCTTGGGGCTGGAAGGATCGCTGAAGCCGCCGCGCTCCACCATGCGCAAGCCCGCAGGGTGGCCGGTGTCCAGCAGCAGGTCACCAGGTACGCCCAGTTCCCGTGCGTAGGCTGCATTCTTGTCGGCCGTGCCGCACACCATGAGGGGGCGGCACGGCTCGCTCATGGAGTGGATGTCCAGCACCAGGTCGGCCTGGTCAACAAACGGCTGCAGGGCACGAGCGCGGCGCAGTTCGACCGAATCGCCCGCCCCGAACAGCCGGTCATCGCCCCAGACGCGGTTGAGGTCTTCGTCCACGCAGCGCGAACTGTGGGGGTCGGCGGGATCGAAGCGCGCATAGGCCTCCAGGTTCGCGAACACCAGGATGAGCCGGCCGTGAAGAGGACTCAGCCCCTCAGAAAGCAAGCCGTCCAGCGCGATGGCACCGCAGATCTCGTTGCCATGCGTGAGCGCCTGCACCAGCACGGTGGGGCCGCTGCGGCCCGACTCCAGCACGTGCACCCCATCGACGCCACTGCCGGCCTCGCGCCAGCGGCTGATGTCGGGGGCCTGAAGCTCAACAAGGGGTTGGGTCATGGGGTGATGTCCTCAAGAAGATGTGGCGTGTCATGTGGCGTGTATACACGCTGCAAGCCCCCACTCTGATCCGGGCGGACCCCGATGGCCCGCTGCGAGGAAACAGATAGCATTGGGCACGGTTAGTGCATGGTGCACTGCAGCAAGCAGCTTCAGGAGATCTGAACATGAGCATGAACGAACACGACATCAAGGGCCTTGTCGAAGAGGTCCGCGAAGGCAAGCTGCCGCGCCGCAGCTTCATCCAGCAGATGGTGAGCGTGGGCCTCACGGCGCCCATGGCCTCCATGATGCTGATGCACTATGGCGTAGCCAATGCACAGACCGCCATCCCCTACAAGCCCACCAAGCGCGGCGGCGGTGGCACGCTCAAGCTGATCTACTGGCAGGCCGCTGTCCACCTGAACCCGCACTACGCCGGCGGTACCAAGGACCAGGACGCCAGCCGTATCTTCTACGAGCCGCTGGCCGGCTGGGACACCGACGGCAACCTCGTGCCCTTCCTCGCAGCCGAAGTACCCACCCGTGCCAACGGCGGTTTGTCGGCCGACGGCAAGTCGGTCACCTGGAAGCTCAAGCGTGGCGTCACCTGGCACGACGGCAAGCCCTTCACCGCTGACGACGTGATCTTCACGGCGCAGTACGCGGGTGACCCCGCCGCAGCCATGACCACGGTGAACGTCTACAAGGACATCAAGGTCACCAAGGTCGATTCGCACACGGTCAAGATCGACTTCCCCAAGCCCACCCCGTTCTGGGCCGAGCCCTTCGTGGGCAGCGTGGGTCTGGTTCTGCCCAAGCACGTGTTCGAAGGCTTCATGGGCGCCAAGTCGCGCGAGAACCCCGCCAACCTCAAGCCCGTCGGCACCGGCCCCTACAAGGTCATCGACTTCAAGCCGGGTGACATCCTGCGGGCCGGCGCCAACACGGCGTACCACATCCCCAACCAGCCCTTCTTCGATGCCCTGGAGGTCAAGGGCGGTGGTGACGCGACCAGCGCAGCGCGTGCCGTGCTGCAGACGGCAGAGTACGACGTGGGCTGGAACCTGGCCGTCGAAGACATCATCCTCAAGCAGTTGGAAGGCTCCGGCAAGGGGAAGATGAGCTTCCACGCCGGCAGCGACATCGAGTTCATTACCCTGAACGTCACCGACCCCTGGAACGAGGTGGACGGGGAGCGCGCCAGCGTCAAGAGCAAGCACCCTGCCTTCAGTGACAAGGCCGTACGTGATGCCATGAACCTGCTGATCGACCGCCGCAGCATCGCGGAGGTGATTTACGGTCGCGGCGCCATTGCGACGTCGAACTTCCTCAACAACCCGCCCCGCTTCCGCAGCCCGAACACCAAGATCGAGCCGCTGAACATCGAGCGGGCCAACCAGATCCTGGAGACGGCTGGCTGGAAGAAGGGAGCGGACGGCATCCGCGCCAAGGGCAACGTGAAGCTGAAGTTCGTCTACCAGACCTCGGTGAGCGGCCCGCGCCAGAAGTGCCAAGCCATCATCAAGGACGCCTGTTCCAAGGCCGGTATCGACCTGGAGCTCAAGAGCGTGGTGGCCGCGGTGTTCTTCGGCAGCGATTTCGCCAATCCGGATACGTACCAGAAGAACTGGACGGACATCCAGATGTTCACCACCACCATGACCCAGCCCGACCCGCAGACCTTCATGGAGCAGTACACCTCCTGGGAACTGGCGCAGAAGGCGAACAAGTGGGCCAGCCGGAACCTTTCTCGCTGGACGAGCAAGGAGTACGACGACGCCCACAAGGCCGCTCAGGTGGAACTGGACCCGGCCAAGCGCGCAGCACTGTTCATCAAGATGAACGACCTGGTGGTGGCCGACGGCCACATCATCCCGCTGTTTGCCCGCCCGCGGCCCGTGGGCACGGTCAACAAGCTGGTGACCACCATCTCGGCCTGGGACAACCTCACGTCCTTCATGACCTACTGGTACCGCGAGGCCTGATCCAGGCTGAGCGCTCCGGGGCGCACCCTTCGGCGCCCCGGCCCCGCGGCGATGAGCCTCACCGCGGGGCTGTCTTCTTCAACGACCTCAACGTTCCAAGGGTTCTGCCTTGCTGAACTACATCCTGCGCCGGCTGATGATTGCCGTGCCCAGCTTGCTGGGCATCAGCGTCGTGCTGTTCACGGTGCTGGCTCTTGCTCCGGGTGACCCTTTCGAGGAGCTCGCCACCAATCCCAATGTCCCGCCTGAAGTGCGCATGGCCTTGCGCGCGCAGTTCGGTCTGGATGACCCGATCTGGGAGCGCTACGTTCGTTGGCTGATGAGCATGCTCAAAGGAGACTGGGGATTCAGCTTCGTCAGCCGCGTGGGCGTGGACCAGCTGATCCTGCAGCGCCTGCCCACCACGATCATCGTGATCGGTCTGTCGCAGGTGTTGGCCATTCTGGTGGCGCTGCCTGTTGGCGTGCTGGCTGCCGTGAAGCCTTATTCCTGGTTCGACCGCATCGCCAGCACCATCGCCTTCATCGGCTTCTCGCTGCCCACCTTCTTCACCGGGGTGATCTTCATCCTGTTCTTCAGCATCTACCTGGGCTGGTTGCCCTTTGTCTATCGCAGCGACATCTCCGCCACGGGATGGCAATTCCTCTGGGAGCACTTCAAGCAGTCCATCATGCCCATCGCGGTACTCGGGTTGTTCCAGGCGGCCAGCATGATGCGCTACGTGCGCTCGGCCGTGCTGGACGTGGTGCGGCTGGACTACGTCACCACGGCTCGCAGCAAGGGACTGTCTGAGCGCAAGGTGATCCTCAAGCATGTGGTGCGCAACGCGCTGATCCCGGTGGTGACGCTCGTGGCCTTGCAGATGCCGGCCGTGTTCGGCGGCGCCATCGTGACCGAACAGATCTTCCGCATCCCAGGCATTGGCTCGCTGCTGATCGACGCGATCCTTCGCAATGACACGCCCGTGATCATGGCGGTGACCTTTGTGTTCAGCTGCCTTGTGATCTTTTTCAACCTCGTCGCGGATCTGCTTTATGGCTGGCTCGACCCCCGTATCAGCTACCGCTAGCCCGGTGCCGCTGGGCAAGCCCGCGGCCAGTGTCTCGCCCTGGACAGAAGCCTGGCGGCGCTTCAAGCGTCACCGCCTCGCCTACTGGAGCCTATGGGTGCTGGGCCTGCTGGTGCTGGCCGTCCTAATCGGCCCGATGTTCTACAAGGTCGGCATCAACGACGTGGACTTCCAGGCCCGCCTGGCGGGCCCTTCGTGGAAGCACCCCATGGGCACCGACGATCTGGGCCGTGACATCCTGGCACGCATGCTCTACGGCGGGCGCATCAGCCTCGCTGTGGGCTTGGCCGCCATGCTGATGGCCATCACCGTGGGTGTGCTGATCGGCGCCGTGGCGGGCATGGTGCGCGGCTGGGTGGATGCGGCCCTGATGTGGGTGACCGATCTCTTCCTCAGCCTGCCGCAGTTGCCCGTGCTGTTGCTGCTGATCTTCCTGTTCCGTGAACCCTTGAAGCAGGCTTTCGGGTTGGAGTTGGGCATCTTCCTGCTGATCGTCATGGTGATCGGAGGCTTCCGCTGGATGCCGGTGGCGCGCCTGGTGCGCGCGCAATTCTTCTCGCTGCGCGAGAAGGAGTTTGTCGAGGCGGCTCGTGCTCTGGGGGCCAGCACACCGCGGCAGGTGGTGCGCCACATCCTGCCCAACAGCCTGGGGCCTGTGATCGTTGCCGCCACGATCGATGTGGCCGCCGCCATCATTGCCGAATCGACCCTGTCCTTCCTGGGCCTGGGCTTCCCGCCCGACATCCCGACCTGGGGACGCATCCTTTACGACGGCCGTGACTACATGGAGCTGGCAGTGCACTGGGCGATGTTCCCGGGCCTCGCGATCTTCGTGACGGTGCTGACGATCAACTTCATCGGCGATGGCCTGCGCGACGCGCTGGACCCCCGCCGCGTGCTCTGAGGGCCAGCCCTGTGGCGATGCTCGAGATCAAGGGTCTGAAGACCCATTTCAAGACCGACGACGGCTGGCTACACGCCGTGGACGGCGTGGACATGACGCTGGACGCCGGCGAAACCCTGTGCGTGGTGGGTGAGTCGGGATGCGGCAAGAGCGTCACCGCCAAGACGGTGATGAAGCTCATCGACATGCCGCCCGGCAAGATCGTGGCCGGCCAGGTGCTTTGGCAGGGACGTGATCTGGTGCCCCTGTCGCCGCAGGAGATGCAGTCCATCCGCGCCAAGGAAATTGCCATCATCTTCCAGGAGCCGATGACCAGCCTGAACCCGGTGTTCACGGTGGGCGAACAGATCGCCGAGTCGCTGCGCCTGCACGAAGGCCTGTCGCACAAGGACGCCATGGACCGCGCGGTGGAGATGCTGCGCCTGGTACGTATTCCCACGCCCGAGCGGCGCATCAAGGACTACCCGCACCAGTTCTCAGGCGGCATGCGCCAGCGCGTGATGATCGCCATCGCCCTGGCCTGCAAGCCCAAGCTGCTGATCGCCGACGAACCCACCACCGCGCTGGACGTCACCATCCAGGCGCAGATCCTGGACCTGATGGCCGAGCTGAAGTCCACCATGGGCATGGCTGTCATGCTGATCACCCACGCCATGGGCGTGGTGGCCGAGGTGGCGCAGCGCGTGGTGGTGATGTACGCGGGCAAAGTGGTGGAAGAGGCGACCGTGGAAGAGTTGTTCGCCAACCCGCGCCACCCCTACACGCAAGGCCTGATCCGCTCCATTCCCCGCATCGATCTGGCCGCCACGCACAAGACGAGGCTGGAAGCCATTCCCGGCACCGTGCCCAAACTGATCGAGCCCGCCGAGGGCTGCCGCTTCGCCGGCCGCTGCCGACATGCCACCCCTGCCTGCAGCACGGCCACCCCGCCGTTGCGTGAAGTCTCGCCTGGGCACAAGGTGGCCTGCATCCTGGAGGTCGCATGAACGCCCCGCTGCTGCAGGTCAAGAACCTGGTCAAGCACTTCCCCGTCAAGGGCGGCCTGCTTCAGCGCGAAGTGGGCCGTGTCCATGCCGTCGACGGCCTCAGCTTCGATCTCACCGCAGGCGAGACCCTGGGCGTGGTGGGTGAGTCAGGGTGCGGAAAGAGCACGATGGGTCGCTGCCTGCTGCGACTGATCGAGCCCACGTCGGGCGAGGTCTGGTTCGAGGGCAAGAACGTCACGGCCATGGGCAAGAACGATCTGCGCACCATGGCGCGTGACATGCAGATCATCTTCCAGGATCCGTACGCCTCCCTGAACCCACGCATGACCGTCGGTGCCATCATTGGTGAGGCCCTGACCATCCACAAGCTGGCCCCCACCAAGGAGGCCTACCGCGACCGCATCGTCGAGTTGCTGGAAACCGTGGGCCTGAGCGCCGACCACATGCGGCGCTACCCTCACGAGTTCTCGGGCGGCCAGCGACAGCGTATCGGCATTGCACGCGCCCTCGCGGTGAGTCCCAAGCTTGTGGTGTGCGACGAGGCCGTGTCAGCCCTGGACGTCTCCATCCAGGCCCAGGTGATCAACCTGCTGGAAGACCTGCAGGCCAAGTTCAACCTGACCTACATCTTCATCGCGCACGACCTCTCGGTGGTGGAGCACATCAGCGACCGCGTGGCGGTGATGTACCTGGGCCGCATCGTCGAGATCGCCCCGGCACGTGACCTCTACATCACGCCGCGCCACCCCTACACCGAAGCCCTGCTGTCGGCCGTGCCGATTCCGGACCCGACCATCAAGCGCAAGCGCATCATGCTGCAGGGCGATGTGCCCAGCCCCATCAACCCCCCCACGGGCTGCCACTTTCATACGCGTTGCCCCAAGGCGCAGCACCCGCGCTGCAGCACCGAAAAGCCCCAGTTGCAGCAAGCGGCCGACGGCCACTGGGTGGCCTGCCACTTCCATAACTGAGCGCCCGCGGCGACCTCGTCCCGCACGGAAACCTTGGCCCGTCACTGCGGGCATGATGCCGCCTCAGTCCACCTGAGGCACGGTGATCCATCCCTTGCCCGCAGCCTGGACACGGATCGATCCGTCGAACACGGTCTCCATAGCGCGGTGCAACGATGGGTCGTCGCGCAAACCCTGAGCAACAGTTCGTCCGTCTCGCAGCACCAGCAGGCGATCGGCCTGCAGCGCCAGGTTCAGGTCATGCAGCACGCTGACCACCACCTGATCCCGCGCCACGGCGCGGCAGAGGCGCACCAGCGCCACTTGGTGAGGCGGGTCCAGATGCGCCGTGGGCTCGTCCAGCAACAGCACGGGGGCCTGCACCGCCAGGGCGCGGGCCAGCAGCACGCGCTGGCGCTCCCCGCCGCTCAACTCCGAAAGCGGGCGGTGCGCCCAGTCCTGGCACTCGGTGGAGCGCATAGCAGCCTCCACGGCAGCTTCGTCCTGCGGCCGAGGGGCACCCACCAGGCCCAGATGCGGAATGCGACCGAGCATCACGACGTCGCGCGCGCTCAGATCGGAAACCGACTCCGTGACCTGCGCCATCCAGGCAATGCGCTGTCCGCGTTCCCTCGCCGGCCATTCGGCCAGGGTGCGGCCGTCCAGCCGAACGCCTCCAGACTCAGGGGGCAGCAAGCCGGCCAGGGCGCGCAGGAGGGTGGATTTGCCCGCGCCATTGGGCCCGACCACCGCCGTCCAGCCTGGCGGGAATACGGCGTCCACGCCCTGCAGCACAGCGCGGCGGCCCAGCCTGACCTGCAACCCACGGGCTTCGATCACGACGGACCTCCCCTGCGCTGCAGCAAGCGCAGCAGATAGCCGCCACCGATCACGGCAGTCAGGACACCCACGGGCAACTCCTGGGGCGCCACCAAGGTGCGGGCCACCAGGTCAGCAGCCAGCATCAACACCCCACCAGTGGCGGCGCTGGCCACCAACAAGGCCCCATGTGCCAGGGTGACCGTGCGGCGCACGATGTGCGGTGCCACCAGGCCGACGAAAGCCACCAGCCCGGCCTGCGACACCGCGAGCCCGGTCGCCAGCGCCAACAGCGCCACGAAGGCCAAGCGCAGGCGGCCCACGTCCAGCCCGAGGCTGGTAGCACCGTCCTCCCCCAAGGCCAAGGCATCGAGCACGCGGGCGATGCGCCATGCCAGTGGCAGGGCCACCAACAACCCGGCTGCGAGCCAACCCACACTGGACCAGCCGAGGTAAGCCGTGCTGCCCAGCAGAAAGCCTTGACGCGCGCGCAACGCCTCAGGAAAGGCCGTGGTCAGCAGATCCCCCACCGCCATCAGCATCACGCCCACGACTACACCGGCCAGCAACAGCCGCGGCGTGTGGCGCGCGCCGCGCGCCAGCGACAGCGTCAGGGCCATGCCCAGCAGGGCCCCTGTGAAGGCGGCCACCACAATGCCGGCATCGGCCAGCGCGCGCAGCACTTGCCCCGTATGAAGCGTTGATCCCCAGACAACCACCTGATCCGCCGCTGCGGCCGCGCCGGCTGAGACCCCCTGTCCGTCCGGTCCCGACGCCAAGGCCACACCGGCGGCCAAGACCGCCACCACCGCCACCGACGAGCCCGCGGCCGTGCCCAGCAGATAGGGGTCTGCCAGCGGGTTGCGGAACAAGCCTTGGGCAATGGCCCCCGCCAAGCCGAGCAGCGCGCCCACGAGACCAGCCCCCAGCGTGCGGGGCAGCCGGATCTCCAGGACGATGGTGCGCGCCGCGGCATCCGAAGCCGCCCAGCGCGGCCACTCAAAGCCTTCGCTGCCCGCGGCCAGCCCCGCCGTCAGCGCGACAGCCCACAGCAAGACCAGAGCCCAGACCCCTGCGCGGCGATGACGACGTTCGGCTTCTGGCATGGCCGGCTCAACGCGGGGTGGAGCTCGCGGACGGCAGCGCTGCCAGGCACGCGGCCATGAGCTTGGCCGCTTCGCCCATGCGGGGTCCGGGCCGGATGAGGAGTTCGTAGGCGGCCTCATCGAAGGCGCACACCTGCCCTCCTTGCAAAGCCGGCAGCTGCTGCCACCCCGGACGGGCCATCATCTGGGTGGCATTGCGCCGCGCGGCCAGGATGACCTGCGGCTGGGCCTGCACAACGAACTCTGGGCTCAGCCGCGGAAAGGCCCCCAAGGCCGCGGGCGCGATGTTGCGCAGATGCAGGCGCTGCAGCGTCTGGCCCACGAAAGAAGCCTCGCCAGCCGCATAGGGGGTGGCATCGGCCTCGAAGTACACCTTGCGTCCCCGCAGTGCCAGAGGCACAAGCTCTGCAGCCTGGACCATGTCGGCCTCCACCGCCTTCCAGGCGGCATGCGCTGCAGGGGCTGCGCCGAACAGCCGACCCAGGCGGTCCAGGGTGGAGCGCACCTGCTCATGGCTGTCGGAATCAAACCGCAGCACCTTCAGACCCAGCGACTCCAACCGGGCCAGGGCCCGGGTGGACGATGCCGCCAGCACCACATCAGGGCGCAGCCCCACGATGCGCTCGACCACCGCATCATCCAGGCCGCCGAGCTTGGGCAAGGCCACGACGCTGGACGGCCAGTTGGAGTAGCGGTCCGTCCCCACCAGTCTTGCGCAGGCCCCGATGGCGCAGACCGCCTCGGTCAGGCTGGGCAGCAGGCTCACCACGCGCTGCGGCGGCGCATCGAAACGGTGCTCCACGGCGCGGTCATCGCGCACGACCACGGGGCTGGCCACCGCGGCGCTGACGCCCGCCATGAAACCGACGCCCCAGACGAGGCATCGGAGCGCAAGCCCGGCCCGACAAGGCGACGCCACGCTCCCGCCCTCACGACTGCGACGGCTCAGGGAGTCGAGCCGGGCAACGCACGGCCCATCCGGGTGCTCAGAAGTTGCCCGCATGACGCAGTACCAACCAGGCCTGGCGCCCCAGCCCCTGGTAGTCACGTGCGGGCTGCACGTCACGGTCGGTGACATTGAGCACCTTGGCCTGCAAAGCCCAATGGCGGTTCAGCTTCCACTGGGCCGAGAGGTCCGCCGTGGTCTCGGCAGCCAGCATGCCGCCGCCATCGGGACGGGCTCCCAGGTGCAATACGTGGGCGCCCCAGGTCCACCGACCCCGGGTCCAATCCGCGCTCCAGGACGACTGGTGGGCGGCACGGCGGCTCAGGCGCTGGCCGGTGGCATCGTCCTTGGCATCCACAAACTCGAGGCGGGCTTTCAGACCCAGCGCGCCGATCTGGCGCTGGCCACTCAGCGAAGCACCCTGCAAGGTGGCGCGGGCGATGTTGCGGGCGCAGCCATAGGCATAAGCCGGATCCGCCGGGCACAGCGCGACGTCGGCTTCGTAGCCGATCAAACCGCTCACCCGGTTGCGGTAGACCGTCAGCGAGGCTGACGCGGCCTCACCGCGCCAGTCCAGCCCTGCTTCAAGGCTGCGCCCGCGCTCCGGGCTCAGCGTGGCGACGCCGTAGCCGGGGTAGTACAAATCGTTGAAGCTGGGCGCGCGGAAGGTGGAACCCCCGAGCGCCCGCAGTCGCCAGCCGCCGGCCATCATCCGGGTGAGGCCGGCACGACCGGTGGTCACCGCGCCCATCTGGGAAGGGTCGTCCCTTCGCAGATCGGCTTGCCACGACCAGACTCCATTTCGGCCGGCCAAGGCCAGCACGGCAGCCACATTGCGGCGCTGGGGGTCTGGCGTGAAGCCGCTGGCCTGCGCCGATTCGTCCAACCGCTCCAACGCCACGCTCGCGTCCAGCGTCGAACCGAGCCGATGGTTGACTTGCAGCGATTGCTGTTCACGCACCGTCTTGTATCGGTAGAGAACCTGCCCGCCCGTGCTCAGGTCGTCCACGCTTTGGGAGGCACGCGCCGACACGGTGAGGCCAGGGCGAAGCAGGCCCTGCCAATCGAGGGCTGCCACGTCGGTAGCCAGGCGGTTGCGGAAGTCGCCGCTGTTGTCAGCCGCGTAGGTGGGCGGGAGGTAGTCGCTGCCGTCGTACTGTGCATCCAGGCGAGAGCGCATCAGGGTCAGGCCCACCCGGTGCCCGGGTGCCGGTGCCAGCCCCACGCGCGCCTGCGCGGTCTCCAGCACAAAGCCATCAGCGTCGGGGTGGTGGCTGCCAAAGCGATCACCCGGCCGAAGGGCCGACACACCGCGGCTGCGCTCCTGTCCGGCTGATGCGCTCAAGGTCCAGGGGCCGGTGCGGCCGCCCACGGTGAGAGAGGCTTCACGGCTTCCCAACCCACCCGCGGCCAGCACCGCCTCCAGACCCGGGCGCTGCGTCGCTTGGCGCGTGAACACCTGCACCACGCCGCCCACCGCGTCCGCCCCGTACAGGCTGGACGCGGGACCGCGCAGCACCTCGATTCGTTCCACCTGGGCCAGGCTCAGGCCGTCGAGCTGCGCAAAGCCCAGCGTGGCCGAGCCGATGCGCACGCCGTCGACGAGCACGATGGTATTGACCGCCGCTGCTCCTCGCAGCAAGGCGCCGGAACTCTGGCCAGGGCCGCCATTGCGGGACAGCTGCACGCCAGCCTCGCGACGCAGCAGATCGGCCACCGAGTCGGCCGTCGAGGCCTCGATGTCGGCACGGTCGATGACGACTACATCAGCGGCCAGGAGTTCCTGCGTCATGGGCAGGCGGCTGCCGGTGATGACCAGCCGCGCATCGGCATTCGGCCTCGCGGCCACGGACTGGGCGCTGGCAAGCGTGGCGCAGGCCGTGCCCAGGGCTGCCAGCACGAGCCCCCGCGCTGCGCGGGAAGGATCCAAGGGCCGTCGGTACGCTCGTGGACCTACAGCCGCGGGAGACGTTACAGCGGGGGGGGATTGAGAGGGGTAACAGACACACATCGCAAGACACTCCAGCCGCACACCCCGTGCGGCCCAGGTGGACACCTGGCCGAAGTCGCAATCTGCAGGTCGTGCTGACGCAGGCATGCACACGGCCACAGCCGTGGGGCACGCTTCACGCCAGACATCGCCCTCCGCGACATCAGCCACCCGTGCATCAGGCCGGTATCCGGGCTCGCGAGTGCCGGGCCCGCCGTGCGGCGGACCCGAAGCGCGTGACGCCTTCCCAGGCCTTCAGTGCCCAGTGGCTGCGTTGTCACGCGCTCCTCGCTGACCGTTGCGGGGGCAGCGCCGGAATCGTCAGGGCCCGGAGCGTGTACGTTCACGCCCAGGCACCTCACCCACCGGCTTCCCGTTTAACCCACCGCTGCGAGCGCAGCAGCAGGCACCTGGTGCAAGCGCAGCCATCCTAACCCCCGAAACTTTCAAGCCAACTGACGCACACCTGCAGTGCCAGCTGCGATGCCTTCGCGTGGTCATTCAACACCCCCCGGCCGGTATACTTTGGCTTTCCAACTGGGCAGTCTCCGGCGCGTTCTCCGCCCCCCGGCCTGCCACCCAGAATGACCAAGTTCGTCTTCGTCACCGGCGGTGTGGTGTCCTCCCTCGGTAAGGGCATCGCCGCTGCGTCCCTCGCCGCGATCCTGGAGTCCCGCGGCCTCAAGGTCACCCTCGTCAAGCTCGACCCGTACCTGAACGTGGATCCGGGGACGATGAGCCCCTTCCAGCACGGCGAGGTCTTCGTCACCGACGACGGCGCCGAAACCGACCTGGATCTCGGCCACTACGAACGCTTCATCACCACGCGGATGAAGCGCACCAACAACTTCACCACCGGCCAGATCTACAAGAGCGTGCTCGAGAAGGAGCGCCGGGGCGATTACTTGGGCAAGACCGTGCAGGTGATCCCGCACGTCACCAACGAGATCCAGGAGTTCGTCAAGCGCGGCGCAACCGACGTGGATGTGGCCATCGTGGAGATCGGTGGCACGGTGGGCGACATCGAGTCCCTGCCCTTCCTGGAAGCCGTGCGGCAGCTGAGTCTGAAGCTCGGCCCGACCAACACGGCCTTCGTGCACCTGACCTACGTGCCCTGGATCGCCGCTGCAGGCGAACTCAAGACCAAGCCCACGCAGCACACGGTGCAGAAGTTGCGGGAAATTGGCATCCAGCCCGACGTGCTGCTGTGCAGAGCGGACAGGCCCATCCCGGACGACGAGCGCGAGAAGATCAGCCTGTTCACGAACGTGCAGCTGCATGGTGTCATCTCGATGTGGGACGTGGACACTATCTACAAAGTCCCGCGTGTGCTGCACGAGCAAGGCCTGGACGAGCTGGTGTGCATGAAGCTGCAGTTGCTGACCAAGCCGGCAGACCTCAAGCGCTGGGACTCCCTCGTCCACGAGGTGGCCCACCCCAAGACTCACGTCAAGATCGCCATGTGCGGCAAGTACACCGACCTGTCGGATTCGTACAAGTCGCTCAACGAGGCGCTGCGGCACGCGGGCATCCACAACCACGCCCGTGTGGACATCGAGTACGTGGACGCCGAGACGCTGTGCGCCGACAACGTGGCACAACTGGGGCGTTTTGACGCCATCCTGGTCCCAGGCGGCTTTGGCAAGCGTGGCATCGAGGGCAAGATCTGCGCCGTGCAGTACGCCCGCGAGCACCTCATTCCCTATTTGGGCATCTGCCTGGGTATGCAGGTCGCCACTATCGAGTACGCCCGGCATGTGGCTGGTCTGGCGGGCGCCAACTCCACCGAGTTCGAGCCCGACACGCCGCACCCCGTCATTGCCCTCATCGACGAGTGGCAAGACCGCGACGGCTCGATCCAGAAACGCGACGCCAACTCCGACCTGGGCGGCACCATGCGCCTGGGTGCCCAGAGTTCAGACGTGAAGCCCGGCACTCTGGCGCATGAGATCTACGGCTCCGTGGTCACCGAGCGGCACCGTCACCGCTACGAGGCCAATGTGCATTACCTGGACCGACTGCAGCAATCCGGCCTGGTGATCGCGGCGCTGACGCAGCGCGAAAAGCTCACCGAAATGGTAGAGCTGCCGCGCGCGGCACACCCCTGGTTCGTGGGGGTGCAGTTCCACCCCGAGTTCAAGAGCACACCCTGGGGAGGCCACCCGCTGTTCAGCAGCTTCGTCAAGGCAGCGCTGGATCACCAGCAGGCCCGGCAAAGCGCTGCGGCAGCTTGAGAGAGGGTCTGGAGATGCAGTTGTGCGGCTTCCCGGTCGGCATCGACCAGCCCTTCTTTCTGATCGCCGGCACCTGCTCCATC
>Ga0315904_10004758_pt1 | contig 19154 bp, 24 predicted proteins | sample LakEriMetagenome_6_FD_203529 | JGI IMG/M metagenome (GOLD analysis project Ga0315904, IMG submission 203529) | Freshwater fungal communities from buoy surface, Lake Erie, Ohio, United States - Buoy 12 MA120 | ecosystem: Environmental > Aquatic > Freshwater > Lake | place: USA: Lake Erie, Ohio...
AGCACTACTTCCCAGATCGGTTCTGGTCACCGTTTGCGGATTACCAGCGGGAGATGGTGCAGCTGATTGTCGATGTGGCCGAGTTTGGCGGAGACCAGGCGATTGCGGCACCTCGCGGCGACGGCAAGACAGAGATCACCAAGGCCATGATCGTCTACTTGATTCTGCGTGGGCTGGTTCGGTTCCCGCTGATCATCGCGGCCAGCGGCACGTTTGCCAGTCGCATCTTTGACGACGTGCGGCGGCACTTCGACAGCAACGAACGCCTAATTGAAGACTTCCCCGAAATCTGTGTCCCGTGTGCTGCACTGGAAGGGACCCCCCAGCGGGCGGCCAAGCAGACGCACAATGGCAAACTGACCGAGATCAAGTGGTCGAACGTCGAGGTTATGTTCGGCAAAATCGACGGACTGCCGGCCACGGTCAAGGGCCAGCCGTGGCATGAAGGCGGCATCAGTCCCTACAGCGGCGTCTGCATGGCATGGGCTGGAATGGACAGCGCCATCCGTGGCATTAACATCCGTGGCAACCGGCCGGACTTCGTGCTGGTTGATGACCCTGAAACGCGGGAATCTGCCTTCCATGAAAACCAAGTCGAAACCCGCGACATCATCTTGAACCGTGACGTGGCCGGGCTGGCAGACGGGCGAAAGCGGCTAAGCCGGGTGGTGCTCTGCACGATTCAGAACAACCGCTGCCTCGCCGAGAAACTGACCAACCAAGCCAAGGCACCAAGCTGGAACGGCCGGCGATATAGCGGCGTGGTCCGGTGGCCGGAACGGGTCGACCTGTGGCAGCAGTACATGGACCTGCGGCAGGAAGCACAGCGGGCTGGCGATGGCTGCGGCGTCAACGCTACAGCGTTCTACATTGCCAACCGGGCGGACATGGACGCAGGGGCGGACGTGCTGAACCCTGAACGCTACAGCCGCGCCATGACCCGCGAGGGCCAGTCCATCGAACTGTCGGCCCTGCAGGCGGTCTATAACCTGATCGCTGATAACGGCCTGAACTACGTGCTGACGGAAATCCAGAATGCACCACCGGACGAGGAACAAGCGGAAACGCTGGGCCTGACGGCGCACAAGGTCGCCAGCCGGCTGAGCGGGCTGGAACGGAACGAGCTGCCGAAGGTCGAAGGCGTGCGGATTACCTGCGGGCTGGACATCGGCAAGTATTACAGCCACTGGACCAAGATCGCATGGTTCGGCAATGCCACGGGTGTCGTGATCGATTATGGCGTGATGGAAACGCCAGGCATGCAGGCGGCCACGGATTCGCAGGCGGTCGAAGTCGCACTGCTGAATAGCCTGCTGGGCTGGCGGTCGGACATTATGGCCAGCAACCCGCCAGAATTCTGCCTTGTCGATTCGGGCGATTATTCGCCGGCAGTGTATGAGTTCATCCGGCGGGCAGGCGGGACACCGTTCGCAGCGTCCAAAGGTTACGCCAGCAGCAAGTTCCACATGGGCACCGAGTCGGGCACCCGCCGGCTGTTTGATCGCTGCTACGCCAACCATCAGCCGCAGGAACGGGTGTGGTTGTACGTGGTCGACACCGAACACTGGAAGGGCTGGCTGCAGGAACGCTTCGTCACGGCGACGTTTAACGAGGCCCATCAGTTCAACGACGGCAGTCTGAGTCTGTACGTCAGCGACGACAAGAAAAAGCATGTCAGCTTCAGCCATCACATCGTGGCCGAAATGCGGGAGGAACTATTCGTGCCAGGCAAAGGCATGACCCGCAAGTGGCGCGAAGTCAGCAAGAACAACCACTGGCTGGACGCAACCGCGCTGGCCTGTGCAGCTGCCGGGTGTTTGGGCATCCGGCTGATCCCACGGGTGACCAGCCAGCAACTGGTTGCAGCGGCCAACAAGAAACAGGCGGCAGGGCAGGCTGTGCGGAATCGGGCGGGCATCGTGTCCAGCACGCCGCACGGTCAGGCTTTCGTCGCAACTCAACGGAAGTGAGCGAATGGCGAAGAACAAGGCAAAGACGGACCTGCCAACAATTGACGAAGTCGAAGTCGGCGGCGTGGAGCAGGTGCGCGGGTACGACATGGCAGCGGAGGCCATGCAATCGGTGGCGGTCGAAGTTCCCCCAGTCACCAGCCGCACGGTCAGCGTGCCACTGGCGCAAATCCCATTTGGCTACCTGCCACGGGTGTGCGATGTGCGGAAACTGACTGGTCGCCAGTCGCAGGCCCTGCGGCAATTGCAGGAGGCCCTGAGCAGCCAAGGGGCAAAGCTCGCCAACGGCAGTCGCATCAACAACCCATCGAACGCCATCAAGTGGCTGCTGGAATCCATCGCCGGCTAACTACGGAAAATCCGTAGGTTTCCCGTGCTGGTTTTCTGGCAGTGAAACGCAGGTCTGCGGCTAATATTTCGGCATGTCATACGACCTTACCACTGTCGAAGACGACTTGCTGGAATACTCCGACTTCGAGGAGACGGACAGCGTTAGCCGCGCCAAAAGTTTCATCACTGCGGCCAAACGCTGGATCATCCTTGCGGCCGCAAGTGCGTCCAACCAAGGCAGCAGCCTGACCCGCAGCAAGCCGGAAGTCATGCAGATGCTGGCGCGCGCCCAGTCGTTCGTCGCTGCCAAGGACACGGCAGCAGCCAGCCAGTCCCGTGTTCGGTTTCTAGGCATCAGCCAAGGATTCAGATGACGGCAACGCCACGCCGGCAAAAGAAAACCATTGCGAACACGTTCGACACGATTCGCGCCGATTACGACATGAGCCGGGAAAGCCGGTTCATCCGTCGCCGTGTTGGCCTTGCCCCGCGCGGCGGCAGTGCTGATTTCCATTACCGCACGGAAGAATTCTATTATCGCGACATCGAAAAAGCCCGAGACATGGACCGCAACGACGCCATCGTCGGGCAGACCATCGACCGGGCAGTCGCCAACATTGTGCAGGACGGGTTTTCCTTGGACGTTCGCACGGGCGACCCGTCGCTGGACCTTGAGCTGTGGAACCGCTGGCAGGCGTGGACCAGTTCGCCCGACGACTGCGACATGGCCGGCGAGTTCACTTGGCAGGACATCGAACGGCACGTGATGCGGTCGGTTCTGCTGGACGGCGATATGGTCGTCCTCGGCACGGCTGGCGGGCAGATTCAGCTAATTGAAGCCCACAGCATCCAAACCATCACGCCGCAAGAAAACACGTTTCTGGGCGTGACCCGCGACGACTACGGCCGGCGGACCCGTTACTGGTACTCCGCCGACAAGCGGGACGGTGGCGTTTTGGCTGTCGTTGGCAACCAAAAGGAAACCGCAGTCCCCATCGACGTGCGGGACGAGAACGGCGACCGGGTACTGTTTCATGTTTACAACCCGCGCCGGGTAAACCAGACCCGCGGCGTCACGGCACTGGCTCCTATCTTCAGCGTTGCCGGAATGTTCGAAGACATTAACTTCGCGAAGTTGGTCCAGCAGCAGGTGGTTTCCTGCTTCGCCATCTTCCGCAAACGCAACCCGATTGCCGGTGGTGGCCCGCTGCCATCGACCGACGGCTACGGACTGCCGCAAACGGAAGCGACCGGAGCCGGAACCCGCTACATCGAAAACATCGGCCCCGGCATGGAGATCATCGGGGGCGAAGGCGAGGAACTGCAGGGGTTCAGCCCGAACGTGCCGAACGCTGAGTTCTTCGACCACGTCAAGCTAATGCTGCAAATCATCGGCGTCAACCTTGGTCTGCCGCTGTGCCTGGTGCTGATGGATGGCAGCGAAACCAACTTCAGCGGCTGGCGTGGCGCGGTGGACGAGGCCCGCAAAGGTTTCAGGGCCAACCAGACCAACCTGCTGAACCGGCTGCATAAGCCAGTTTATGAGTTCAAACTGCGGCAGTGGATTGCGGAAGACCGGGCACTGGCCGCAGCTGCCAAGGTCGAAGGCATCAACATTTTCGGCCATCGCTGGAACCCGCCGACCTGGCAATACATCGACCCAGTTGCCGACGCACAGGGCGACGCGCTGCGAATCCAGAACGCACTGACCAGCCCCCGCCGGCTACATGCCGAAGGCGGACGGGACTGGGAGGAAGTGGCGGACGAGATTGTCAGCGACATGAGCTATGCCATCGTGCGGGCCAAGCAGCAGGCGACCGCCATCAACAGCCAGTTTCAGGACAACGCACCCGTTCACTGGCGGGAGCTGATTAGCCTGCCGATGCCAAACGGAATCCAGATGACCATGCAGGACAGTCAGGCAATGGTGCAGCAGGCCGAGGCACAAGCGGAAGCGACGGCTGCCGAGCAGGCACCGACCGCCGAAATGGTCGGCGTTGGCCGGAAGAACTGGCAGAACGCACGCAAGGCCATCAACGACATCCTGAAAGAATTGACTGGCGGGCAAATCAGCGAGCGGCGGGCACGGCTCGAACTGGACAGTCTCGGCGTTCCGGCCAGCAAGATTGACGTTTACATCGAAGACGCCAGTGACGGCACGATTGACACGCCAGAGGAGCAGCTGACCGATGAATGAAATCAAACTTTACGGCAGCATCGGCTATCCCGGCACCACCAGTGCGACGTTCAAGTCGCTGCTGGCTGATTGCGATCCGTCGCAGGAATTGGTCATCCGCATCGACAGCGAAGGCGGCAGCGTGTTTGACGGCCTGGGCATCCATGACGCAATCACCGCATGGCCGGGACCAGTGCGGGCCATCGTCGAGTCCAGTGCGTTCAGCATCGCCAGCTTCATCGCAATGGCGGCAGGCAAGGTAGAGATTACCGAGAATGGCTACCTGATGCTGCACAACCCCTACACCGCGACCGAAGGCGACAGCGAAGAGCTGCAGAAGCAAGCCGACCTGCTAGGCAAGCTGCGGGACAGCATGGTGAGCGCCTACGCAACCAAGACAGGAAAGAGCCGCGAAGAAGTCGAGGCCGCGATGCGTGCCGAGACTTGGCTGGATGCCCGCGAGGCACAGGCCAGCGGCTACGTCGATTCAATTCTGCCGACTGCCCGCAAGAGCGTGGCCGTTGCCAGATTTACAGGAAACATGCCGGAGCGGGTCAATCAGTCGCTGAACGTCAGCGGCGACTCGAGCGGCGAAACTGCTGACCAAAAGGAGATACCTCTCATGAGCAGCAATCCCAAGCCCGTCGCGACCGTGAAATTTATTCAGGCTCGCTTCGGCAAGGCGTCGTCGGACTTCATCGTCAAGGCAGTCGCTGCCGAGATGACCGAAGACCAAGTCGCCGAAATGTATTACAGCGAGATGATGACCGAGAACGAACAGCTCAAGGCCAAGCTCGCTGCGATGGAAGAGGAGATGGTTGCACTCAAGGCCAAGGCCCAAGAGACGATCGTCACCGAAGTCGAAGAAGACGACGAAGAGGAAAAGATGGTCGTGATGCCAGCCGCCAAGGCTCGCCCCGGCGTGGCTCCGGTGGCGTCTGTGACCGCCTCAAAGCCGGTCGCCAGTGCAAAGGCCCAGTGGGAAGGCGTTGTCGCAACCTACACGGCAAAAGGCATGAAGAAGGCAGACGCTGCACGCAAGGCGGCACGCGAACACGCTGGCCTGCGTGATGCGGTCATCGCCGAAGCAAACAACAAGTAACCAAACACAAGGAGCGAAAACATGAGTCAATATGTAGAAGCATCAGTCCGCGGCTTTACCGCCTCGGCTGCAATTGGTCAGTTCTTGCGAGTGTACCTCACATCCAGCAACACGCTGGCACTGGCAGGAGCAAACGACTACGGCATCGGAACGATGGAAGACCCGGCAACGGCTGCCAATGAGCAGGTCGGTGTTCGGCTGAACAGCGCGACGGGCACCCGCAAGTGCGTGGCTAACGCCGCGATCACTGTCGGCGACCCGGTTTATCTGGCCGCATCGGGCAAGGTCGGCGCAAGCGGATCTGTTCGCTACGGCACGGCACTCGAAGCCGCCACTGCCGACAACGACGTGATCGAAGTCTTGGTCGACGGCAACACTGGCGGCGTGCAGCACCTGCGGGCGCGAACAACCACGGCCAACGTCAACGCCGGAACGACCCTGCTGCCAGCGATTCCCGGCCGCAGTTACCGGCTGGTTGATGCCAGCATGATCTCCATCGGCGGCAATGCGGCTGGCGCAACTGCCGTACGCATCTCTGCCACCCAAGCTGCCTCTGGCGTGCAGCTGGTCAGCAACACCGTAGGCGCTTTGACCCAAAGCACCCGCGTATTGGCTGGCGTTACCGCCAACTCCAGCATCCTCGCAGACGGTGCATCGTTCGCGCCATGCGATGCCAACACGGCGATCACGATCACCGCAAATGGAACGTTGACCACATCCACCCATATCGACGTGCTTCTCAGCTACGTCGTCGACGCCTAATAACCAAAACTGAAAAAGGAGCTTTCACATGCCATCACCTACCAGTGCATTAACCACACTGCGGCCAGACTTGGCCAGCTTTTTGGAGTTCGACCTTGAAAGCGACCGCCTCGGCTACGTCGCCTCGCAGGTCTTCCCCGTCATTGATGTCGCCAGCCAAGCTGGTGTTTTCGGCGTGATCCCTGTCGAGCAATTGCTGCAGCAGCGGACCACCAACCGATCACCCGGCAGCGGTTACAGCCGTGGCAACTTCACCTTTACCACTGCCAGTTTTGCGTGCGAAGAACACGGTGCAGAAGAGCCAGTCGACGACCGCCAAGCGAAGATGTACCGCGAGTACTTCGACGCCGAGCAGGTTTCGACCCTGCGAGCATTTTCTGCCGTTCTGCGAAACGCCGAGCAGCGGGTCGCCGACGCCGTGTTTAACACGACGACATGGAACGGCGCAGCCCTGACCACTAGCATCTCCGACGAATGGGACGACGTGGCCAACGCCGTGCCGATCACCAACGTCGACGCGGCGGTCAAGAAGATTTGGGACGGCAGCGGCCTGTGGGCCAATGCCCTGATCATCAACCAGAAGGTCTTCCGCAACCTGCGACGCTGTGCCCAAGTCATCGACGCCATTGAGTCCAATGGTGCTGGCGACCCGTCCAAGCAATCGGACATCACTGCCGCACAACTGGCGTCAGTGTTCGGCCTCGACTTCGTCATCGTGGCAGGAGCCAGCCGAAACAACGCCAAGGAAGGCCAGACGTTTGCGGCCTCGCAAATCTGGTCTGACGAGTACGCAATGGTCTGCCGCGTCGCAACCTCGGCCGACATGGCCGAGCCTTGCATCGGCCGAATGTTCCACTGGTCGGAAGACGGCAGCAGCCCCGGCGGCACTGTCGAAAGCTACCGGGACGAAATCGTCCGAGGCAACATCATCCGCGTCCGTCACGACGTGGACGAGGTTGTGCTGTACCCGCAAGCCGGGCACCTGCTGAGCAACATCACCACCTAGTGATTGGAGCCAGCAACCGTGGCGAGTCGGTTTGATCAGAGTTTCCAGGCGGCCGCGTTCCCCCAGCTACTCGCCGAGTTTGGGGAGCCGGTCACCTATTACTTTGCCGGAGGGGGTAGCCGTTCGATTGACGCCATTATCGAACGGAACCCTCCGGCCATTTTTGACCAAGCCGGCAACCCGATGCAGATTGACATCGTGATCCGGTTAAAGCGGCACGCAACCAGTGGCGTGCTGAGCAACGAGGTCAACCGCGGCAGCGACAGCGTCGAAGTCAAAAAGCGGGTTGATGATGCGGCTGTGAGTCGGTTCACGGTGGTTCGTAAACTTTCCGACGACAGCGGCGTCGTGGTTCTTGCACTCAGCGGAAGTCCTTAATGGCGACAGCAGTGGCCGAACTAATCATCGACAAGGTGCGAACCCGGCTGGGCGACATCAAGGTCAGCGGCGGGTACGAGGTCACCGTCTCCGAAGTCGTGCGGCCGACGCGGTACGGCGGTTTCCGTCCGCAAGACCTGCAACTGGTCGTCACGCAGGGCACGCTCGAGCGCAACGCCGACCTGTCGCACCCCGGCAATCCGCCCGCGACGGCGTGGGACATGGAGGTTATTGTCGCCGGCCTGCTGATGCCCAGCGAATCCAGCACCAGCAAGATTGACACGCTCCGCAACCAGTTTGCCGCAGACTGCATTAAGGCCATCTGCACCCCAGCGGCCAGCTGGCACAACTGGGACACGCTGGCCATCCTCACCGAAATCGGAAGCGTCGAAGATGTGACGACCGAGGAGTCCAGCGGGTTTAAGCTGACCATGACCGTGACATTCCGCACCGATGAAAACAGCCCCTACACGGCGAGGAGTTAGCGATGCCAGACCTCAGCAAAGCACCTCCGCTGCAGTTCACCGTCAACACTGGCGAAATGCAGCAGTTGGCAAACCAGCTGGACGTGTGGCCAAAGGCGATGAAGCAGGCTATTTCGCGGGCCATCAATGAAACGCTGAAGCAGGGGAGGCGTGAGTCGGCCCGAATCATCGTTGCCAAGTATTACATTAAACAGAAAGATGTGATCGACGCAATCAAGATGCACCGCGCCAAGCCGACGGAACTGACCGGAAAGCTAACCATCCACCCAGAACGTCGGCCCGGTCTGGCCAAGTTTGGCGCAAAGCAGGTGGACAAGAAGGGCGGCGGCGTCACCTATAAAACCTTGCGAGGGCAAGGCCGGACGTTTATCCCCGGTGCGTTTGCCTACCCGAAAACGAAGCCATACTGGGTGGCCATACAAAGCATTTCGCACATCAACAAGGGCCGCACGAAAGACGAGAAAACAGCAAAACGCCGGACCCGCCTGCAATTCCTGCAGGGCATCAGCGTCTGGGGCATGTTTGCCAGCCTGAGCAACCAGCAGCGAGTCAACCAAGTCATGCAGGAAAAGTTCGGCAAGAACGTCCGCGAGTCCGTCAACTTTGAATACCTTGTCCGTTCCGGCCAAATCCCCAGACGCATTCGCGACGGGCAAATCGTTCGCGGCAAACCATAGGAGTCAACCAAAATGCCACTACTGAAGAAAAAGCATGTCCTCGCCGCCAAGATCGAAGTCACCAGCGGCACCGCCGAATCGCTGACCGCTGCCGAAGCGGCGTTCAACGTGTTTGACCTGAACATGCAGCCCACGATTGCCTTTACCGAACGTCAGGGGAATGGCAGTTTCAGCCAAATGCCCGCCGTCCGTGAACTCATGGGGGGCACTTGTACCTTCCGCACCGAAGTCTACGGCAGCGGCGCGGGTGGTGTTCCTGGCTGGGCGTCGACTTTCCTGCCGGCCTGCGGCTGGACAAACTCCGCTGGCACGTTCAGCCCGAAGTCAGAACTGCCGGGCAGTAACGTCAAGACACTGACCATCGGCGCATACATCGACGGCGTGCGGCACCTGATGCGGGGCTGCAGCGGCACGTTCACGATGAACTTTGAGACTGGCAAACTGGCGACCATCGACTGGACGTTTACCGGCGTCTGGGCGTCGTCGACCGATGTGACGATTCTGGCCCCGACCTACCCGACGGCCCTGCCGCTGCGGGTCGCCAATGCCACGTTCACCATCGGCAGTTGGTCGCCGTGCTTCCAAAACTTGTCCATCGATGCCGGCAACGAGATCTTCCTGCGGGAGTGTGCGGTCAACACCGACGGCAGCGGCTACGCCACGGCAGTCATCACTGGCCGCAAGGTTACCGGCAGCATCAACCCCGAAGCGGAAACGCTGGCGACCCGGCCCAATTACGACGACTGGATCGCTTCGACCGAGCGGGCGTTCAGTCTGGCGATTCAAAACGCCACCGACAAAGTCACCGTGGCTATGCCGAAGTTTCAGATTACCAACCTGCAGGACGGCGACCGCAATGGCGTGGTCACGCATGAAATCAATTTTCAAGCCAACAAGTCTGCGGCAGCTGGCAACGACGAGCTGACGATTGCCTTCGCGGCACCGTAACAATTCACCCTTAACCAACGGAGTCACCAATGGGGCGAGCATTGGAACCCGGCGAGAAGTTTCCCATTGTTTTGGACTGGGACATGGACAAGCCGGAATCACAGCGACCAACCATTTACACGGTCGCCCTGTCGATGCGTCGGCAGATGCGACTGGGCCAGTTGCTGGACGAGGCACCAAAAAGCACGGACAGCACGGCATTCTTCGAGGCCCTGCAAACCGGCCTCGCGGAAGTCATCACCGGCTGGCGAAACGTCCGCGACCCGGCGACGGGTGCGGAAATCTCCTACAGCAAAGAGGCCCTGCTGGACGTGTTCACGACCAGCGAGGCGTATGAAGTGTTTCGAAAAGTCATGGCGGGCAACACGCTGACCAAGGCCGATGAAAAAAACTCCGCATCGCAGCCCTGATCCGGCAGGGGCTGCTGTGCAAGAACTGCGTGCCGGGCAAGTGCCACGAAATGCCGACGGAACTGTCGAGCGTTTCGATTGCCTGCCCGACATGCAACGAGGCCGGATGTGCGGACTGCGGCGAGACGGGCTACGTGGAGATCGCGGACTGCCCGAAACGCTGCATCGACGCGGGACTGCTGCAGGCAATTCGGATGGCGGACCTGATGAAGCAGGGTCTGCCGCCGGTGGCCGGTGGCGTGCTGGACCAGTCAGCATGGTTTGTCAGCGTGTACGAGGCGTTCCGGTCGGAAGAGGCGAAGGCCGAGGCAGAAGTTTATAAGCGGATGTGAGCAATGGCAGCAGAAACGGTTCAAATTGTTTTGCAGGGCGTCGACAACGCCACGCCCGCATTTACGTCCGTTGCCCGCAGCATCAAGGAAACTGGCGACCAGTCGCAGAAGCTCGGCGGTGTGTTTGGCAAGGTGTTCGAGTCGTTGGGCATGACGCAACTGTCGGCACTGACGGACCAGTTCAGCGGGTTATCCGCGCAGATGAAAGAGCTGGGCGACGCGGGCAGCAAGGGCGGTGCCGGAATGCTGGTTGCAAAGGCCGGCATCATTGCGGCCGTTGGTGCCGCCAGCTTTCAAGTCGGCACGATGATCGCCGATTGGTTGTATGAAACAGAGGCATGGGGCAAGCGGATGCAGCAGGTCCTGAAAGATGCCGAGCAGGCCGCTGCCATCGTCTCCAAAAAGAATCAGGACCAGTTTACGCTGCAGATGCAGATTGCCAATGCCGCAGCGACGGAAGAGCAGAGGATGGCTGAACTTCGGCAGATTCAGGCTGCCAAGCAACTGGAAGTCGAGCGAGCGCAGATCAAGCTGAAGAACGAGCAAAAAGACCTTGAGGCTGCACTGGCCAATGACATGTTCGGCTATGGCAAGGAAGATAACGCCGCAGCGGAAACGGCCGTCAAGCTGGCCGAGGAGCGGCTGAGTCTGCTTCGCGATCAGGCCGCCGAAGTCGGAAAGGCCATACGCGGGCCGACCGATAACGAACAGGAACTGCAAACACGCCTTCAGGCACAGGCCGAGAATAAAAAAGCTATCGAAGACACACGCAAGGCCAACGCCGACGCATGGGCTGAACTGTCCAAACAAATGGACGACGAACAAAAGGCACGGGACGAACAGGTCAAAAAGGACCAGTCATACATCGACGGTTTGAAAGCCAGAAACATTGAGCTGCTAAACGGCAAGCAGGCGGCCGAAGAGTTTAAGGCGGCACTGGCTGGCGTCACTGAAGAGACGATTGCCGCCGGCCGTGAGATGGCAATCCAAAACGAACTGCTAGAAGCGCAGAAGCAACTGGCGGACGAGGAGAAACGACAGGACGAAGAGGCTCAGAAAAAGCTGGGCCAGCCGGCCCCGCAGCTGCAGGCGATGCAGTCCCGCCTGCTGACCCGCAGCGGCAATAACCCCAACGACCGAGCCATCAAGGCCAACGAAAAAACGGCCGAACTGACGGCCAAGATTGAACGCCTGCAGCAGGAGCAACTGGCCGAACTGCGGAAGAACAAGGGCGGCGAAATCATCGTCTTGGGAAGCTAACAAAATGCCAGTAACCTACTTTGACCAGACATTCAGCAGCGGCATCAAGACCAGCGTCGACGACAAAGGCTGGACCACGGCCACGGCCCAAATCAAATGGAATGCCTTCGTTGCCACGCCGGACGATAACGAACTGACCGTCAAGGCAGACGCACGGGCACCACGGGAAAAGTCCCGGCATCCACTGTTTGCCGGCCTGTTCTGCAATGGCGTGGGCGTGGACCGGCGCGGCCCGCTGCATTTCGAGGTGGTCGCCGATTACGCCTCGCCACCGTACAAGGAAGAGTCTGGCCAGCAGCAGGGGCCACTGTCCCAGCCGGTGCAGGTCAGCTATTTCAGCATCACCAGTGAAGAGGAGATCGACGAAGACTTTAACGGCAATCCGATTGTCACCGCCTGCGGCGAGCCAGTGATGGGCATCACCCGGCCAATCAGCGACCTCGGCATCCGCCTGCAGAAGAACTTCGCCAGCTTTGACCCGGCCAGTTTTTATACGTTCATTGACTGCGTCAACAGCGACACGTTTATCGGTTTCCCGCCCGGCACGCTTCGCATCGCCAGCATCAGCGCGGATGAGCAGTTCTACACCGACGAGGACGGAAACAGCATTCCATTCTGGTCCGTTCAGGTCGAGATCCACGCCCGCAAACCATACCGCACGACCAACGACAAGGCATGGTGGAAGCGATACCGGCACGAAGGGTTCTACGTTCGCACGTCGGCATTCACGCCAATCGGTTCAGTTTTCGCGGTAGTGCGAGCGGTTGATGCCAACAAGGAACCAGTCAGCCAGCCGGTTCAGTTGGACGAAAATGGATTCAAGCTGGCCGACCAAACGCAGTCCACCTGGATCGAACGCCAGGTCTTCGCCCCCGTCAGTTTTGCAAGCATGGGATTCTAAAAACAGGAGCAGCAAATGCCGATCACCGCATTCATTCCCTCTGGGGAAATCGTCAACAGTCAAATCAACACGCTGGCCGCCATCGAGCGGACCAAGCTGGCCAGCGAGTCGCGCAAAGACAACATCCCGCTGGAGCTGGTGCGGGTCTGGGATGCGTTTCAAACCAGCCTCCCCACCACCGCAGCGGCCGACGACCTCGGCCTGATTCCCGGCACATGGGGAACCGATGCCATTACAATCCAAACCAGCGACGCCAAGAATACCAGCGTCACCCAGCGGGCGCGGTTCGTCTACCGGCTTCCGGTCGAGTACGTCGACGGGCAGGCCATCAGCGTGGCATCGTGGGCCGGGATGCGGACCACCGTTGCCAACGGCACTGCCACCATCGACTTTGAGGTCTACAAAAAGAACGACGCCACCGGGCTGGTGGGCAGCGACTTGGTCAGCACGGCAGCCACGACGATCAACAGCCTGACTGCTGCGGCCAAGGAGTTCACCATCGACCCGACCGGGCTGACCCACGGCGACGAACTGGACATCCGTGTCACCATCGCCATTACCGACACAGCCACCCCCACCGCAGTCATCGGCCGGATTTACAAACTGTACATGCTGCCAACCGTAAAAGGCTAAACCGTGGCCAAGGCTTACGCACTGACGGAACCCGTTGCCCGCTGGGCGGTCGAGCAGGCCGGCATGCGGCAGGGCACGACCGCGCCGCCTGACATCGGCACGTTTCGGGATATTCCGTCGGGGCGCGTCGTCTTCCGCAACGACAGCGGCGAGACAATTCCGGCGTGGGGCATCGTCCGCGTCACCGGCTACGTTGACAGCGGCGAACGTCACTGCGTCACCGTTACCAAGCCGGCCTCGAGTGCTGGCGTGTTTATCGTTAACGGCTCGGAGCCGGTGCCAGATGGCGAGAACGGGACATCGCAACCCGGCCCGATTGTGCGGGTCGTGTACGACAGCAGCGACTCGCCAACCGTCAGCAAGATGTTTGGCGTGTCTGGATTCAAGGCCCGCAGTTTCCCGACTGGCCTGCCAGTGGCAGACGTGCGAATGGTTGGTGTGCTGGACCCGACGAATTACATTGCGTTCGCCATTATCAACCCGATTACGCAGGTGATGATCAAGGCTCCGAGCGGCGGCATTCCTGGCCGAGTCGGTTCGCTGATGCAGGGAGCAATCTGCGACGTTGTCGTGATGGGGACGGAAACGGACCAACTGACGACCACGTCGATGCAGCTCAAGATTTACAACTGGGCAACGTCGGCGGCCTGCGCCAATGGCGACCGCTACGGCATCGCCAGTTTGGTGAACGGCAAATGGCACATCATCGCCGAGGACTGCAACGATGAGGGCAGCACGGTCCAGCCCGGCAGCGGCAGCGGAGCCGGCGGACGGGTCACTAATCCAATCGAACCGCAGACCATCACGCCTGCGACAATGGTCGGTCAATCACGAAACGTCAATTTCTCTGGAACTGGAACGGGCAGCGGCCCGGCTTAACAATGCCAACACTGACAAAATTTTATTCTTTCGTGGAGGCGCTCCATGAGGGCAAGCACGACCTCGGCAGCAATCAGCTAAAGTGGATTCTCACCAGCAACGCGCCAAGCCTAACATGGGCGCAGCTTAGCGATGTGACCGGCCAGCTATCGACAGCCAATGGTTATACGCAAAATGATAAGGTCATGACCGTGACCAGCTCGGCTCAATCGAGTGGCTTGTATACTCTTATTGCCTCGGACGTAACTTGGACGGCCAGCGGCGGCAATCTGGGAAACGGTTCATTTCGCTACGCGATTTTATTCAACGAAAGTTCAACTTCTGATTTGCTGATTGGGTATCTAGATTACGGCTACCTGATCACCGTGGCAACGACCCAGACGTTCACGCTGGACTTCGACGCCGTTTCCGGCCTCTACTACAGTACGTAGGTGCGATCATGGTTGGTTTGCTTGGATGTGGATGTTGTGGTGGTGGGGGCGGTGGAGGTGGAGCCGGACAATGCGGCGAATGTGACGGCGTGTATTTTGGATATGCCGCAGACACAGGGGCGATAACTGACGATTTTTCTAATACAGATCCAAAATGGGAACTGCGTGGAAGCGACGACCATCAAGGACCGCAGCCACCAATTTCGCCTAATCACATTTCGGATTACATCCGCAGCGGCAGGATGTACGCATTTCGATCACCGTTTATTGTCTACAACGATCCTGACCCTTTGTTTGGTCAAGGTGTTCGCGCAATCCCACCCGAGCCAGTTCCAAACAGTTGGAATTTTCGCCAGCCTTGGTTATGGGCCAGAAGGCGGCATGACTTGTATTTTCCATCGCCAGCCGTGCGGCGGTACACGTTCAAGATCACGGCAAACTATCCACGCGACACGCTTCCTAGGCTGGATGGCTTTGGCGGTTTTGTCGGACCTCGCACAGGAGCAATGCTCAGGGTTTGGTACGGTGCCCCAGAAACAAGAGCATATCCAAGAGGAGAAGCGTTTTCGTTCACGCTTGCTGGTCAAGGGTTATCGCCGGGAACCGACACTAACCCAAACGCAACTCTGGCTGTCGGCATAAATCAGATTAACCCACAGCGAATCGATGATCCAATTTGGGAGCCAAACTTTGAAGCGTCAGTGACCGTTCCTTGGGGTTTGGTCGAACTGAGAATGGATGTTACGTGGAATCCGATCAGCAAATCTGGAACGCGAGAATACTTTGTAAACGGAACGCTGCATTTGACCAAGGCATTCTCTGGTTGGCTTGCTCCATCCATACCAGGCCCAAATTGCGATAGCTTTTGCAATTTCATCACTGATATCGATTGCCTTGAGCCGTGGGCACTATATCCAAAAGGAGTCGGCTATCTTGGGCCTCCAGTTATCTGGTGGCGAGGTGGCGTTCCGCCTTTTGAAGGTTTTGCGCGTGGAACAGTCGGTTTTGCACCGTTTCCTTATCCTTCGGCAAGCGGTGCGGTAACTTGGTCAGCCGCCAATAACCCGCAGGACAAGCTCTGGTTTGATGATTACAGCGTGACTATATCAACGCTCGGCGGGCCGGGGCCAGCATGACACCCTGCACGCACCTCGGCCCGATTGCATTTCACCTCCGCAGTCACCTCTGCGGCAGTCGCGGCGTGATGGAGCCGGTCTACCGCTGCACGATTCACGTTATCTGCACGAACCGCAAATATCGACACGGACAGACGGAGCGGGTCTGCTTGGCCTGCGACGATTACCAACCGCAACAGGAGGCGACCAGTGCCCGAAAAGACCCCGAAGCGACTGGCAGCTGAGGCGCTCTGCCGCAAGTTTCCCGACGCACCGAATCGCACATTGGCCAAGCGGCTGGCCGCAGAGTATCAGTGCAGCATCGATCAGGCCCGGTCCCTGATTCGCGTCGTCCGTGGTGCATACGGAACACAGCGTGCGGAAGCCTGCAAGGACAAGTCGCTGTTTCGGCCCAAGGGCAAAGCGGGGACTAAGCCGAAACTGCCGCCGTCACTGGCGAAGAAATGGGAGCCGTTTGAGTTGGGCGGCGGGATAACCGTCGGCGTCATCAGTGACCTGCATATTCCGTATCACGACGAACAAGCCATCCAAGCGGCGGTCGCCTATCTTCGCAGACGCAGGCCGGACGTGCTGCTAATTAACGGCGACTATGGCGACTGGTACAGCGTCAGCCGCTACATGAAAGACCCGAAGAAGCGGAGGCTGAAGCGGGAGATTAGAATGCAGCGGGACGGACTGAAGTGGCTACGGTCACAGTTTCCCAAGGCTCGCATCGTGGCCAAGGAAGGTAACCATGAACTGCGATGGAGTCACTTCCTTTTTAACTCGGCCCCCGAGGTGAGCGAGTTCCCGCAGGTTAGCCTGCCCCGCATTCTGGGAATGAAGACGCTGGGCATCGAGTACGTGGATAACCAGCGGCCAATCATGGCAGGCAAGTTGCCGGTCTTCCACGGGCACGAACTTGGCAAGGGCATCAGCAGCCCGGTCAACGCAGCCCGTGGCGTGTTCATGCGAATGATTTCCACGGCACTGGTCGGGCACCACCATCGAACCAGCAGCCACACGGAACCGAACTGGAAACATGAGGAGATTGTTTGCTGGTCGACCGGGTGCCTGTGCAATCTTAACGCCGAGTATGCCGTCATTAACAAATGGAATGCCGGGTTTGGTGTGGTCGAGGTGGACAAGTCCGGCCAATTTCAAGTCGACAACCTGCGACTCAATACGGACTACGCCGTCCGCAGCGGCTGACCCTGGCATAAGCCCAGATAATGGTATCGTCGAAGTCGTCGCCGCCATCATCGTAATCGTCGAACATTGCCCCGCCTCCATGCCTGACCTGCTCGCCAGTGTCATTTTACGGGGCCGGGCTGGGCCTGTTCGGTTAATTTTCCTGCACGGGAAAACGGCGGGAATTTGTGGGGTTTTGTTCCCGTGCGGGGTTAATACTTTGAGATTTGGCCAGCTGCCTGCATGGCGATAATCCCCAGCAATGCCGCCAAAATTGCGTTGCCTCCGGGGATGGCAAACTGCATGGCCGCTGCCGCCATTGCCACAAGGAAAACGATGGCGAAGAACAACTGAACCCCAGACGGCGTGGCGTTAATGGGATGGCCGCAAGCCGGGCAGGCTTTGGCACGGGGGCTAACTTGTTGCTGGCAGACTGGACACTTAGTTAATTGCATTGCGGTTCTCCGGTGTCAAAAGTAGGTAGGTTTTGCAGCAGTTTTGCCGCGTCATTCGGAATCAGCCTGCGGTCGATATATCGGGCAGTCGTCGCTGCGGACTGGTGGCCGAGGCTCGCTGTCGGGTCGCCTCCTGCCGCCTTCAGGTGCGTGGCGTGGCTGCGTCTCATCCGGTGAAACATGCTGCGGCTGTCGGTTTCCAGTTCAGCCCGCAGCAGAATGGCCTTGTACACATGGTAGAGGTAGCTGGGCTGGTAAGGCCACGGGAACACCAGTTGCCGCTTTGGCGTGCGTATCAGGGCCAGCGATTCCATTGCCTGCGTGGTCAGCGTGGCGACCAATGCACGCTTCGACCCCTTCCGTGATTCTGCCGAGAATACGACCACGTCGCCTGTGATGTCAGACCACTTGAGCTGCATCACCGCAGCGATTCTTTCCCCGGTGGCGAATAGCACGTGATGCAGGGCCAGCCACCAGAGCCGGGCCGGGATGCCAAGGTACTCGCCCGGCTGCATATTGCACGACATCCGCAGTCGCCACATCTCTTCGGTCGTCCATGCCTTGGGAAGTTGCTCCGGTTCGTGGACAGTTGGCAGAACGGGGAACTGGTCGACCAGCCTTTTCTTGGCGGCGAGGTTCCACAAGGCGACCAGCTGGCGGCGTTCCTTATTCACCCCGGCTGGCTTGCGACCTGCGGCCAGCAGCAGCTGCAAATGCCTGGCGACTTGGATGTCGGTCAGGTCGGCGAGCGTGGCAGGCCGGTCCAGCGTCGTGCTGAATAACCGGATGCTGTACCGGAACAGCTGGTCAGTTCGTGGCGAGCGGTTCAGCAACCGCAGCGGGCGGTAAATTTCCGTGTAAAAGTCGAGCAAAAGCATTGTCGGCCCCCAAGGTGAGGCCATCCGTGAAGCGGGACGCAGCCGTCCATTGTCGAGCTGCGTTGAGGCGATGAACCGAAAATAAATACGACACAAAAGTCGTCAATCTTTTTTCCCCAGCGGACTTCAGGAGACTCTTACTTTTACCCAGACAGGCTCTCCATCCGCTGCACGCTGCGGCGGAATCTGCGTTTCGCATTGACTTCCCCGCTATTTGGTGGCGTTACAGGCTTTACGCTTAATCGTAAACGGATACAATGCGATGTCAAACCAAATCACGGTCGAAGGGATTATGTGCCAGATTTCCGCTAACGTAAAAAGAATTCGGGAAAAGCTGGGGTTGAGCCAGAAGGAACTGGCTGACCGCATCGGCGTTTCGTTTCCCAGAATCAGCGAAATTGAGAACGGCAAGGGAGAGCCACGCATCACGACCATTGAGAAAGTTGCCCGTGGTTTGGGCGTGTCCGTGCTGGACCTGCTCAGGCCAAGCAAAAAAAACTAGAAAATTTACTGAATACCGTATTTACGGTTTAGCGTAAGCCGCTATACTTGCCGATGTCAGTGGTAACTGGCGTCGGTTTTTTTGTTGGTGCGACCAACAAACCGACTCCGAACGTGGATCGTTCTGGGGTTTGGAAAATGGACACGATGACGGAGCAGCGGATTCGCCTGCTGCAATTCTTGGGGACTCTCCCCGCTTACAGACCCGGCCTCATTCTGGAGGTCTGGGCATGACCAAGCAACCACTCGCCGACGACTTGGAGCAAGCGTCAACGCTCCACCGCGAAGCACTGGCCAAGATTGTGTTCGACATGGCGCACTTCCTGTCGAATCG
>Ga0315904_10004761_pt1 | contig 19145 bp, 30 predicted proteins | sample LakEriMetagenome_6_FD_203529 | JGI IMG/M metagenome (GOLD analysis project Ga0315904, IMG submission 203529) | Freshwater fungal communities from buoy surface, Lake Erie, Ohio, United States - Buoy 12 MA120 | ecosystem: Environmental > Aquatic > Freshwater > Lake | place: USA: Lake Erie, Ohio...
GGGACAGCACTTGCGCGAAGTTGAGCGTCAGTCAACGGACCTGTAACAGGAACAGACGCTGCGATACTGACAGGTTGAGTTGCTTGAAAAAAAGTACCGCTCACCGGAACGGCTGCGGCGCGAAGTTGGCTGTCCGTCAGAGGTTGAGACAGGCCGGTGTTTGCCGTCACAGTACCGCTGACCGGCATCGGGTTGCTGGATGACACATCAACCGCAACACCATCGCCACCAACGCCAATTTTAACGCGCTGATGCAAAACTCCGCTGATGTCGTCAGCGGCTACCGTCGCACCTGTTCCGGGTGTGTATCCTACGTTGTCTGCCATAAATTAGATGTATTGAAGGTAGATGTCGCCGTCAGATCCGCCAGATGGCGATGCGGTTCCGCTCGTAATGGTTTTCTGGGCAGTAAGATTTGACCGCGCAGAATCAGCCGTAATTGCCCCAGTTCCACCGCTTGCAACCGCAAGAGTTCCACCAATCGTCATCACACCGCTTGTGGTGATTGGAGAATTCGAAACGGTGAGTCCGGTTGCTCCGCCAGAAACACCAACGCTCGTAACAGTCGGAGCCGTGTAAATGACGTTTACGACGTTAAGCGTGTAATCCAGCTCGTTCTCAGAAATCGTTGAAACGACTCCAGTTCCTTCAAATTGAATGGAGATGTCGTAACTGCTCATGGTGGGACTGTGATTCCGTCACAGACGATAAGCTTGTAAGTTCCGGTGGTTTTTGGTCCAAAAGTTCCGACAACCTCGAACGAAAAATCAACGTAGTACGTTCCAGCAGGCCAGATTGCGGTGGACGCTCCAGGCGCAATGAAGTTGATTGTCGCATTCCCGCTGCCATCAACGGTTCCAGCCACCGTTCCAAAATCGTAGAGGAGAACGCCTGACGCATCCCTGATCTGAGAGTACCCAACAATGCCAGCCCACGAAATCGGGGGATTCGCCGGAACAAAGAGCGAAACGGAAAACTGCTCCCCAATTTTGATGGTCATTATGCCGATGACCGCGCAATCATCACCTGAAGGCTGGCATTCGGTAGTCGTCACACATGGTGACGAGCAGGATGAACCGAAGTATGGTTGCGAAGGCATAACCTTCCTAAAACTCTGAATCCACGAATCTTTAACGCAAGGTCAAAATGGCAGATCAAACCACTGAGCATCCACTAATTCAGCACAAGTACGGAATTCGTTCACCCGTCAAGATACCCGATCTTGAGCTTGAGCTTTACGCATTCCGAAACCGGCTCCAGCCTAATGAGGGTGGGCTAGGCACCTTCGACCATTTTGTTAACGCCACCAAAATGCTCTGGCCGAAGATGAGCTGGAACCCGTGGCTGGAAGCTCAAGTCGAAAGCCTCTGCGAACACGACTACGTTGGATGGGCGGGATGCGGCGCGAGCGGCAAGACCTTTGGAGCAACGCTTTTTGCTACCGTTTGGTGGCTGGCCAATCCTTCCAAGTCAACGGTTGTCCTGACATCGACGACCGCGAAGATGATCCGCAAGCGTATGTGGGCCAATCTTCAGGATTTGGTTCGTAAGTCTCGCGGGTTTCCAGGCAACATGGTCGATTCCAAAATGGCCTTACAGGCTGTCAAAGGTGACGACCGCCATTCCATTTCCGCTATCGCCGTCGCCGAAGGTAACACCTCGAAGGCAGTGGCCAACATCCAAGGTATTCACGCCGAGCGGGTGATGGTCATCATTGACGAAGCTACGGACACCCCCGAGGCAGCGTTCGAGGCTTGTACAAACCTCTCCAAGGGTTGCCGTGAGTTCAAGATGCTAGTCATCGGAAACCCTGCTTCGAAGTACGATCCGCACGGACGCTTCTGCACACCGGCAAAGGGTTGGCGCAGTGTCACGATTGAGGATCAGCATTGGCTGACCGAACGCGGGATGTGCCGACGGTTCGACGGCATGAAATCGCCCAATATCAGCGAAGGGCGAACAAAGTACCCATACCTCATCACGCACGATCAGGTTTTGTCGGCTATGCGCCATGAGGGCGAGCAAAGCCCCACATTCTGGAAGTACACACGCGGATTCTGGAGTCCTGACGGCATGGTCAAGACAGTGTTGTCCGAATCACTGATTGAGACGCACACACCTACAAGAAACTTGGTGTTTACGACCAATGTCCAAATTGTTGCCGGACTTGATCCGGGATTTGGTGGCGATAGATGCGTTCTACGCTTTGCCAAGATTGGCACCGCAAACGACAAGGCGAGTGTACTCTTTGGCGATGTAGTTCAAATCTCACCGAATGCCGCGCTGACCGAGCCGGTGCATTACCAAATAGCCAATCGAGTCAAAGAGGAATGCGCTAAGCGTGGCGTTGCACCGGACAAATTCGCTCTGGATTCGAGCGGTGAGGGCGGGGGCTTGGCCGACATTTTGACTCGCGAATGGGGTGTGGTTCATCGCGTTGAATTTGGTGGTTCTCCGTCAACCATCCCGGTCAGCGACGAGGACAGTAGGCCATGCAATGAAGCATACGACCGCAAGGTGACAGAACTCTGGTTCTCGATGCGAAAATGGGTCGTCGAGGAGCGTGTTGGTGGTATGGACATCGAGACGTTGCAGGAGTTCTGCGGTCGAATGTTCGACGATTCCAAGCGTAAGATATCGGTCGAATCGAAGACCGTGATGAAGCAACGAACCGGAAAATCGCCCGACTTGGCCGACGCTGCTGTAGTCTTGCTTGATCTAGTCCGCAAAACCGCCGCATTTGAACCGCGAGCAAGCAGAATGGATAAGGTCTGGGAAAAGCTCGTTCGAGATGCTGATTCAATTTATCACGACGACTTATGAGCAGTAACGTCACCGGATACAAAGTGCTGAACGAACACATGGTCATCCCTGGCGGGTGGCATTACCGTGTTCCTGAGACTGGCATCGAAATCATGGGTGGATCTTGGCCACAGCTCCATGAGTTCGTTCGTAACCATTACACCGCCAATGCGATTAAAATTCCCGAAAATCTCGACACGTTAATCACCGAGTATGCGTGTCGTAACGGTGCTGATTGTATGTACAATGAAGTTGAAATCCGTAAGCCAGAAGGCCGTAAATCGCTCCAAATTGGCGATGTAATCCGCTTCAGCATGAGCCTCTTGCACGGTCTGACCGTTGGCGGAGGCAAGGTAAGCCAAGCGGAAGCGACTCAAAGAGCGTCAATCTGCTCGACATGTATCTACAACCGTAAGCCGCTCGGATGCACTGGATGTAACGCTCGGGTGCTAAAAGAGGCGGTCAAAACATTTTCCCAGCATGGCAGCACGCCCCTAGACGAAAGCCTTCAAAGCTGCGAATTTTGCGGTTGCTTTATCAGAAGCATGGTGTGGTTTCCCATTGAAACGCTCCATAAATTTACGGACGCTACAGAGAACAAAAACCTTCCGGCCCACTGCTGGAAAAAACGACCATGTACGGAAACCTAGCCCAACTGCCGCTTGAAACCCTCAACGAAGACGGTAAAGCGCCAGAAACGCGCATAGCCGACGCGGCATCAGCGCGTGAAATCTTCCAGAAGCTCATTATGGCCGACGAGCTTCGTAATAGCACTCGGGCTAAGCTGCGCGGTCTAGTCGATGGTAATCCGCCATACAATCCGGCAGAGCTTCGACGTAACAACCAAGCGTTCCGAACCAATGTCAACTTCCGCGAGTCGGAGGCGTTTCTTTCGTTGGCCATGGGTGCCTTCTACGATGTGTTTGCTGAGGTTCCGACCTACGCAAACATTCGCACCGCTTACGGCAATGACATGGATAAGCGGGAGGATTGGTCGAAGATCATCACCGAGGAGTTCGACCGGCTTCAGAAGCTCGACAAAGATTTCGATTACATCGTTCAGCTCTCTCAGCGCGAGATGGTTTTGATTGGTGATGGTCCGCTGATCTTTGAAGACAGCACCAACTGGCGCTGCAAAGCCATCATGGCGACGGATCTTCTTGTTCCCGATGGAACCAAGTCGAATGTCAGTGATTGGAAGGTGGCCTGCGTCCGCACTCGCATGGGTGTTGATGACCTGTTCGAGAAGATTCAGGACGAGAAAGCAGCGGTAGCCGCTGGGTGGAATGTCGATTATGTCCGTCAGCGGATTCGCGCCGCAATGCCCGAACCGTACCGCTCCGGTGTTCAGTACGACTGGGAGTTCTTCCAGCGCCAGCTTCGCTCGAACGACATCACCTTCTCAGCTCGCTCCGAGGTGGTGCTGATGTGTCACGTCTTCTACAAAGAATTCGATGGTCAGATCAGCCACTGCATCATCGATGAGCGTGACAGCGAAAACTTCATGTATCGGAAGTTGCGCCGCTTCAAGAAGTGGGAGCAGGTGATTCATCCGATGTACTACGACCGTGGCGATGGCGAGCATCACGGCGTCAAAGGCTTGGGCATCAAGATGCTCCAGGCGATGGAGCTGAAGAATCGCCTGCGCTGCTCAATGGTCGATAGCGCGTTCGCCCGGACGCAGATCCTGTTCCGCCCCCTCAACCCCAATGCGCTCAGCAAGACGAGCGTCGTTCAGCAAGGACCGTATGCTATTCTCCCGCCCGACTATGAAGTCATTCAACAAAACATTGCTGGCGTTCTGGATGCTCCTATGGCGGTCAACGCGGACCTTGAGAATGTTCTTCAAGGCAATCTCTCTCAGTATCGCCAATCGCTCAACAAGCCGCAGGGCAACCCGCGCACGGCCTATGAAGTCCAAGCCATCGTGGCACAGCAGTCAGCAATCGGTAAGACGCAGTTGAGCCGGTATTACGCACAGCTTGATTCTTTCTTTGAGGAGCGGTATCGCCGCGCCTCCAATCCCAACCTAAACCCGATTACCAAGTCGGATAAGGACGCGATTGAGTTTCAGCGTCGTTGCGCCGAACGAGGTGTCCCGGTTCAAGCCATGCTGGATATCGACTTCGTTGAAGCGACTCGCACGGTCGGCCAAGGTTCTCAGTTCGCGAAACAGCAGCTCCTCGGATCTTTGCTCGGTCTGCTTGGCTCTCTTCCTGAGGGTGGCAAAGTCAGTCTCTTGCGCGACTACATCGCCGCTCAGGTTGGCCAACAAATGGTGGATCGTTATTTGCCGACCCAGATCCAGTCTTCGCGAGTTCAGGATCAGACCGCGCTGGCTGTTCTGGAGCATTCGTCCTTGCGCCAGGGCAACATGGCAATCGTCACGGATACGCAGAATCAAATCGTTCACATCGACACGCATCTTGCGGCGGCGAACGAGGCGGCTGCATCTATCCAACAGGGCGGCAATCCGCAGGAGATTATGCTCTTCCTGCAAGGCATCGGTCAGCACGTCCAGGATCATCTGGCTCGCTTGTCCACCGACCCTACTCGTCGTCCTCAGGTCGAGGCGTACGCGCAGCAGCTCCAGATGGTTGTTCAGACCGTTCAGCAGCTTGGTGAGCTGTTGCAGCAGCAACAGGAAGCTCAGGCGCAAATGCAGCAGGCTCAGGCGATTCAGCAGGGCGTCGATCCGAAGACGGCGATGATGAATGCCGAGGTTCAAGCAAAAATTGCTCGCCAGAACGCCGAGGTTATGGCCAACATTCAGCGTCAGAACGAGAAGGCGATGGCAGATTTAGCTCGCCGGAACGCGAAGACAACCGCTGATATTCAGCGAGCGAATGCAACTGCCGAGTCTAACTTGGCGCGTCAGGGATGAAAAACATACACTTCGTTCACGGTCTTCACGACGACGGCTTCCACATCTGCGACAGAATCGCAATCGCTTCGGCATGGATGAACAATCCTGACTGGAACGTATTCTTGTGGTGTCCGAACGAACCTACCGGAGAGCAGTGGGAAAAGCTGAAGGCCAAGGTTCCAGTTCGCATCATGCCGGTGGACAACTTCACGACATGGAATGGGAAGTTTATTTCGCGGCACCAGCATCGCGCTGATCTGATTCGCCATACGGTTCTGTATGCGATGGGTGGCGTTTACGCCGATACGGACACGATTACGCTGGCTCCTTTCCCTAAGGAATGGCTTGAGCATGATGCTGTCATTGGCCGCGAGTTCTGCGGAGAAGGAACAATTGGCCTGTGCAATGCGGTGATGTTCTCAAGGATGCACGGTCAGTTTCAGTGGAAATGGCTTCAGAAATGGCAGGAGTTTGATGGCACCGGCTGGAACGAGTTTTCGGTTCAATACCCGTGGAAGCTGCATCAGGAAAACCCCGGTCTTTGCAAGGCGGTTGATTTCGAGATGCTCGGATTCATCCACTGTGAATCAGGGAAATACTGGGAGCCGAACTATTCACTTGATGGATGCATTGTCGCCCACTTGTGGAGGTCATACCACACCGAGAGAATGAATTCATTGACTGAGGAAACAATTCTGAAAAAGGAGAACGTCTACTGTGAACACGCTTCAAAATATCTTTGATGACATCTACAAGAACGACAAATGGAACGGTGGATCTGGCCCCGGTTCTAGCAGGTCAAACACAGGAGAATACGTCTCTTACCTCAACGATCTGGTCCGTTCTTTTGGCGTAAAGTCTTTCTTGGATGTCGGATGTGGTGATTGGCAGCTTGCGGGACAGTTTGATCTAAGTGGAATCCGATACAAGGGAATCGATGTCAGTCAGGCTGCGATTGAAATTGCGAAGTCAAAGGCTCCACTTGGAACTGACCTTTCGAATGCAACGATTTTCGAAGTCGATGAGCAGTTTGATTTTGTTCACATCAAAGATGTCTTGCAGCACCTTCCGTTTTCTGAGTGCGACAAGATTTTGAGCAGAGCGACTAAGAGTAAATACGTTTTAGTGGTAAACGACCATTGCGAATCAAACTCTGACACAGATGCGGGAGGATACAGGCCGATCAACGTGTTGTACTGGCCGAACTCCAAGCTCTTGAGAATGTTCAACATTGGCGGATTCAACAAATCAGCAGTCTTAATAACCAACAAATGAAGTTTCCAAGGACATTTTGCGTTTCCCTCAAGTCAGCGACTAAAAGGCGGGAAACAGTTTCCAATCATTTGAAGAGTCATGGCATTGACTTTCATTTGTTTGACGCAATCCACGCCCCAAAGATGGGCTTGGATACAAAGTTGTCGTACCTCGACGATCATCCTAACTGGACTCCTGAAGACGGCCCTACATACCGCATTTCGCAGAGTGTTCTTGGATGCTCGATGTCCCATTACACCATTTGGAGGATAATGCAGTACCTCGATGACGATTACTTCCTTGTTGTTGAGGATGACGTTGAGCTTTGCGACGGATTCAAGGAGAAGCTGATGGCGAAAATCGAGAATCTGCCAAGCGACTGGCAGTTTGTTTTTGTAGGCCACTGTTGCCTTGACTCGAAAATGCTGATGGTGCGTGAGGGGGTTGCTCATACCCCTGTCCCTCCGATGTGTACGCATGCTTATCTGGTGCGAAATACTGCGGTGAAGCATCTGATCGAAACCAACGAGCTGATGTACGCGCCAATCGACATCCAGCTTAAAAAAAGAACTCTCCCGACAATCAGCCACTATTCTTTAGTTCCCCCACTCGCAACACAAAATGGACAACCAAGTACAATCAACGGCTAACGAACACTGGGACAAGGTAATCAAGGCTAGGAGCTTCATCCCTGGCTGGACCTTCGAGGAAAAGAGTCGGTGGATGTTCGACATTGTACTGGAACTCAAACCCAAAGTGGTTGTTGAGGTCGGAGTATGGCGCGGATTGAGCATCGCCAGTTTTTGCGCGGCATCGCTTGTTCATCAATGCGAAGTGTTTGCAATTGATCCGTGGAGCAAGTCGGCGATGAGCGAAAACGGGTATAACAAGTGTCTAACCGAGGAGCAGGATCAGCTTGATTTGATTCACAATCAGTTTGTCCGTGATTTCAAGGTGCTTGAGCTGGACAAGAATCTGACAACGATCCGAAAGACTTCTTGGGATGCGTCTTCAGATTTTGCTGACAACAGCATCGACATTTTCCATCTCGACGGAGCGCATACGGAGTGGGATTCGTCGCGAGACTTGATTGCATGGACGCCAAAGATTAGGATTGGCGGACTGTTCATAATGGACGATGCGAATTGGGAAACCATGAAGCTCGTTCAAGATCTTGCGCTTAAAAAATACGAGCATTTGACGTATCTGGAGGGCGGAAAAACGCGGGTTTTTGTGCGAAAACAATGAAAGACATCATCCGAAGCCTGTCTCTTAAAGCTCTCAAACGATTTGCAAATGGCGGTGATGGGCAGGCCGATTTGCTCATGCAGATCGAGGATTTGCGGAAGACGCTTGAGATTCGAACCAAAGAAAACGAGGAGCATCTGACCGAGGTCCGCGAGGAACGCGATCATTGGCTCGCTGAATACGATGAAATCAAATTCGCAGCCGAGTTTCTAATGAGCTACGCAAAAAACGACGTACCCAAGCTGGCCGAGCAATGCGACTGGGAGGTTGGCAAAATCACGCTTCCTGAGGAGGTTGGAACCTACTACTTCAACCCTGCAATCGTTCAGGAACCGAACGGTCAGATCCTGCTTTTCACCCGACGCTGCCGCAACAAGCGCGAGAAGGATGAGGACGTTTACCTTGAGAAGAACGACATCGTTATCTTCGAGCTGACCAAGGATCTTGGAGCAATCAAGAAGGCGTTGCTGACGCTTACCTCGCACATGCCGGGGGAGCAGTTCGAAGATCCGCGCATCGTCAAGTTCGGCGACAAGTACGGACTAAGCTGCTGCACGTTCGTCCCGTTCAAGAGCTACGCGCATCAGGCGATGTTCGTCTTGGACAAGCAGTTCCTGAACGTCGCCCGATTCGATCCGATCTACGGAAACAACTACGCCCAGGCGATGGTGAACGATGGCCATGAGAAGAACTGGCTCTACTTCACGCACGATAACGCGCCACACATGGTGTATTCGGCCAATCCTCATGTCGTAGTACGCCTTAATGGGCGTCTTGAGAAGGAAGCGGAGTACGTCACCGAAGAGTTCAATCCGCTCTGGAAGTTTGGCGAGGTTCGCGGCGGCTCGAATCCGATTCTGGTCGATGGCTTGTACTGGACCTTCTTCCACAGTTCATTGCCTTGGATCAACAAGAAGCGTCGTTACTACATGGGAGCGTACGCATTCGAGGCTAAGGCACCGTTCCGCATTGCACGGATGACGACGTTGCCGCTTCTCACTGGGACGAATCAGCAGGACTGGTGGCCGGGATTGCCTGCGGTCGTGTTCCCGTGCGGAGCGTTCTACGACAGCGCGAAGAATCATTTCGTCGTCTCGTACGGTATCAACGACGTTGATTGCGGCTACATCAAGCTGCCACTGGCCGACATGCTGGAGGTGACGAAGGTGATTCGTCCCAAGCGCGATGTCGTCAACAAGGAGAAGCCGATGAAGCTAGACGACATTCTCGACCCAATTCCGCAGAGGCATAAACTCAAACGACATCTAACAACACGATATGATCAACTGGCTAAGAGGCTCGACGAAGAACCGCAAGGAGACAGTGAAGAACCTGATGGAGCTGCCTGAGGTAAATATCCAAGATTGGATAGATTCCGATCAGCATGCTGAGCTAGGCAAGATCCTAAGAACTCCAATTCTACGCATGGCAATTCGTATCGTTGCTGAGTCGATGCCTATCCCGATGCCGTCAAACGTGAGCAAGGAATCGGACATTATTTTTGCTGCCGGTGTAACCGCTGGCTACGCGCATTGTCTTGAAAACCTTCGTAAATTGTCGGTGAATGACACTACTAAAGAACCTGAAGCAACCTTTGATAAGCAATACTAACAAATTATGGACGTACCACTGAACTCTCCGCTGACCAATCCGGCGTCGCAGCCTGACTTTGGCAATTCGATTCTCGACGCATTCAATCGCATGGGAGCCGAAGCCGATGAGGGCGTATCGACTCCTGTTACCGAGGAGCCTAAGAAAGTCGCAACGCCAGCCGCCGCAGAAACGACCAAGCCTGCCAGCAAGTCCGAGATGGACATCGAGCGGTTGTTTGGAGCGAAGAAAGCTGACGCAGTCGCCAAGGATTCAGCAGCCGCTGATTCGGACATCCCCGAGTCGATCAAGTCTACGAAGGCCGCTGATGCTTTCCGCAAGATCAAGGAGGAGAAGGCGCAGCTCGCGAAGCAATTAGAGGAGCTGAAGGCTGGCAAGACTGCCAATCCGAACTTCGAAGCTCAGCTCAAGACCTTGCAGGAAGAGCGGGACACGCTTTCTGAGCGTGTCCGATTGCTCGACATCGAGCGTCACCCTGAATTTGTTAAGAAGTACGAGGGCAAAATCAATGGCGTCTTCGAATCGGTGAAAGGTCTTGTTGGCACCGATGGAGAACGGCTTGTTGGCCTACTCAAGTCTCCTGAGAGCGACTACCGGAACTCGCAGATCGACGACATCGTTGAAGGTCTTTCACCGGCCAAGAAGGCGAAGCTCGGCGCGCTGATCGTCAAGTACGACGAGATTAACGGCGAGAAGACTGCGGAGATGTCTGAGGCGAAAGCTGATTACGATGCGGTCATCTCGAAGTACCAGAAAGACAACGAAGAAGGTACGAAGGCTGCATTGGAGTCGGCCAGTAAGACCTGGGCGAAGGTGAGCGAGAACGCTCGCGCACTTGAAATCTTCGAGCCGCGTGAGGGCGATGAGGAATGGAATGGCGAGCTGAACCAGCGTCTGGGTCTTGCCAAGCAGATCTTCAATGGTGAGAACAGCGAGGAGGATCTAGCGAAGGCTGCTCTTTGGGCCGCTGCCGCGCCAAAGTACCGCGAACTGCTCTATGCTCAGGTTGAGGTAAATAAGCGCCTACAAGCCGAGCTATCGAAGTATCGTGGAAGCGAACCGGGAGTTACCTCGAAGGCAACATCTGGAGGTTATCGACCAGCAAATGCGAACGCCGCCAAGAGCGAGGACTTTGTCGCCAGCGTGATGAAGTCGCTCGGACGCTAAGGATACGCGGAAACAATTATCCCCCGATGGTTTCTTAGCCACCGGGGGATTTTCGTTTGAATTACCGACCTCGATAAGGACCGCTGCCACCTCGGTACGGTCCACTGCCACTCGGAACCGGACCTGGCACCGGCTTAACCGGAGGCTTGGGCGGCGGAGACTGCTTGTAAGGTCCGCTGCCACCACCGACGGCGGGAGAACCTTTATACGGTGCGTTGTTGCTCATTCTTTTGGAAGTGCATACCAACCTTCATGGATGATGATGCGGTTATTACTACGCACCATTTTGCCGCTGGCGTCAACCACCCAAACCTTCGCCTTAATGCTCTCAGCGAGGCGCACAGGCTCACCGTGGGGGACGTAAATCACTCTGCTCGCGCAGCTCACGCTCATGCTCGCGCACACGATCAAGAAGACCGCGCTTAAGATCAGGTTGTTTCTTTGCGTCTTCACTTGAAATGTCCTTGGTCGTCAGCGCGTGAAGCCAGATGACCAACTTCATGACCAAGTCGGCCAAGAAGTTCATTACCGTTTGTCGGCGTTCTTCTTGTTATTGATGATCGACCAGGCGACACCGAAGATGCTGACGATAGCGCCAACGATTTCAGTAACCTGATCGGTGCTGGCCAATCCTTTGGCAACGATGAATCCACCGGCAGCGGTCAGGATATGGCGGACGAGGGAGGCGATGTTAGGGTTCATTTGTTGTTTTTGAGTTTGCGGTAGAGTTCTACTGCTTTCACGGCGCAAGTGAGAAGCGCGGCGAGCGCGCCAAGTGCCAATGAGACAGTCTTGAGATTCGGATCGGAGAATACTGCGTTTCCAAGAATGCCGATTGCCGGACCACCGACGCCGATTGAGATGTCTCTGATAAAAGCGTGGTGGTCCGTCATCGTGCGTTGTTAGTTAGCGGCTGGAGCCTGCTGCTTGGCTGAATCGAGGATCAGGTCGTAGAGGGGAAGTCCGGCTCGGATATTGTTGATATTCCCAGCCTTCATTCCGATTTCAACGAGTTGCAGCAGGGCGTTGGTTTGTTCGGGAGTCAGTTCAATTTTAATCATGCCGTCGGAACCTTAGCGACAGCATCATTCTTCGCAACGATTTCCTTCGGCACCCACGGCAGCGGCGGAGCGATGACCGGCGGGTTGATCTGGTTCTGGATCTGCGCGGCGACGTTCGCTTCGATGGCGGTCTTGTTGACGCCATTGGCGAAGCACCAGCTCAAGACTTGAGCTTCGGTCAGATCCTCGTAAGGCGTGAATCCAGAACCGCTCGGCGCAGCGAAGCTGGTCGATCCGTAGCAAGTGCCGCCGTACTGATCCTGCGAGCCATTGCAACGCCAATCGGCAGTGATGACGACGTTGGTTTTGTCGCCTTCGACTTTGCGGACGAGAAGGCGTTCGATGATCCAAGAGATGTTCATGGTGGTAGTAGATTAGTTGGCAGCAACCCAAGAACCGCCGCTGTAGAAGTACAGCTTGTTGTTGGTTGTATCGACGACGAGAGGAACTCGGCCAGTCTGAGCGGTGGGAGTTCCGGTAGGAGTTCCAGTGCAACCAGGGATGTACAGGAAACCGTCAGTCGCAGTAGTCGCAACCGCAGCAGCACCAAGCACCAAGCTTCCAGCGGCGTTGAGCGTCATCGCTTGGGCGAAGGTGATGGCGTTGCCAGCGGTGCCGCTGGGGGCGTTGAACCACAGATGCGCCCCTGCGGTTTGCCGATAGTTTGAGGCGGCAGCGGTGGTTTTGTAGATCCATTGAAACGACGAATTGAGGAATGCGTTCGTCTGCAACGACAACTGAGGCAAATCAGTCTGCCCCCAGATCGAAGCACCGTTTGAAAACTCAACCGTCTTGTAAATAGACGCCCACGCACTCGGCGTAACCCCCACGCCGACGTTGCCCGAATTATCAATAGTAAGAAGCGTTCCGGTGGTGTTTTGAAACGAAAAACCACCGACGCTTGAGGTTGAAACGAAGTTGAAATATCCGTTTGCGAATGCACCGTTTGCAGAAGTTGTGAAATTGACCTTTCTTCCGCCTACACCTCCAAACTGAGCAATAATGCTGTTATCAGCACCCTGCACATCGAGATTGTACGATGGCACAACCCCAACGCCCAGCCCCGTGGAGTTTACACGAAAACGCTCAGTGCCTCCCGTACTAACAGCCCAAGTATCGGCTGATGGATTGAAAATGCCGGTGTTAGTGTCTCCAGTCGTCGTGATACCCGGCAGCAACGCAGTGCCAGCGGCGAAAGTCGAAACGCCGGTAACGCCAAGCGTTGTCCCCACCGTAGCCGCTCCGGTGATGGTGGCGGTGCCTGGAACGACGATGTTGTTGCCGCTCGGGCCGACGGCCGTGTACAGCTCCGTAAAGTTCAGATTGCAATAATCGAACGCCGTCCGCAACGGCGTCCCCGTTCCGTCGTTCGCCGATGCGCCAATGTTGATAGTCTGTTTTGCCATGGTATGAGGTGTTTTCTAAAATTGGGTCTGATCCGCAGTAATGGTCGTCACATCCGCCGTAATCGAAGTCAAATCAGCCGTAAGCTGAAATCCACCAGCACCACCAGAATCATAAATGCGATTCAACAGTGCCAATTCAATCATGTCCATCTCCCACGGAGAACGACATCCAGTAGCCGAAACCTCGGCAATCAGCTCAACAGCTTCCGCGCAAGTGATGGATGAAGAGTCGGCCATGTTATTGGTGAGCTATGAGGAACCACGCTGTTCCGTTGCTGATGAATTCAACCCTCGCCCATTGAGCGGTCAAAACATGAGTCGCCGCACCATCAATCGTTTCAGCACCAAACGGATCGACAGTCACATTGTTCGCGCCAGCATTCACACGCTTCACGAAAAAGATACGACCAACCGCCGTCGCAGCCGGTGGAAGCGAAACCGTAATCGCTCCCGATGTCGAATTTGCGATAATCGCGAAATCACTCGACACAATCGCCGTGGACGCCGTAACCGAACGAACAGTTCCAAACCCAGCAGCATTAGCCGCCGCCGTTCCAGCTCCATCAGCAATGCGATTGAGGAGTGCCAGCTTGGCCATATCACGCTCCCACGGCGAGCGGCATCCAAGAGGCTGAACCTCGCTCAATAGCGTTGCCGCTTCAGTGCATGTAATGTCAGCCATACGCTTTTATCTTTGAATTAAGCCATCGGACCAGCACCACGCTGCATCACTTCAGCAATGAAACCGCCGCCGCCAGGAGCCGTCTCCTCCTCCTCCTCGTACTCCTCCTCACCACGCTCGGCCAACTTCTTGCCCTTCGACTTGTTCTCGTAGCCGGGAATAGCCATGCCATCAATCTCGATGAACTCAGCCTTGCCGTTCTTACCAAGGACAATCGTCGCCATCGTCTGGAACGCCTCGCCTTCCTTCAAATTCTCAGGAATCTCAACGCCTTCTGGAAGAGTAAAACTCGGCATACGGGGAGCATCAGATCCTACTGATCCTTGTCAATGCAAAAGCAAAAACCCGCAAGCCTTTTGGACCTGCGGGTCTGTTAGCTATTCAACTCCAATTACGAGCAGATGATCTGGGTCAGCGCACCAGTGCAACGACGGAAGATAATCGTCATACCCTGGTTCGTGAAGATCGGCTCCACGGCATGAACGAACTCAGCGTAGTGCTGACCCTTCTTCTCCAGCGGATCGGCGCAATCCACATCGAGCTTGTAGGCACCAGTCACCCACTGCCACTCGCCCATGTAGTTGGTCGGTTGCCAGCTCAAGTCGCCAACACGGTTCACCGGGCGAACGATATGGCTCTTGATGACGTACGGAGTCGGCACGAACGCACCCTCGTACAAGGCGGTCGTCCAGCTCGGGTTGACGCTGAACACAGTACCCTTCGTACCGGAGGTGCTGGTGAAGGGCTGGATGAGCGTGTACTTGCCGCCAGCATAGCTGAAGCGGGGCGGGAACAGATTCGGGATATGGCGGAAGTTCTTGATGACCCGATTCGCGCCAATCCGCTTGAGCAGCTCAGCACCGGCACCAGAACCCATGTCAGCGAAGCGCAGATCCTCACGCAGCGCGGCATTGTTCTGAGCAATACGCTGGCTTGCCTCCATGCCGATGTACAACGGGAACACCGGACCGTCGCTGGAGAAGCTGATGAAACCCGAACTATCAGGATTCGTCGCGCCATTACGAATCAACGTAGCAGCAGCAACATCGAGCATCTCCTGCGTCAACTCGCTCGTAGCCTGATTCAAAGCCTGACCAGCCGAACCAGTCTGAATCCAGGGCAACTCATTCACACCAGACGGAATCGTCTCCACCTGCGTAAAGGACGAGTCGGCCACCGCCTTGATGGCGTACTTGGCAAACATGTTCTGGTAACGAGTCTCCCACGAACGCTGTGCGCGAATAGACAACTTCTCCAAGTACACACGCAAGAACGCCTCAACGCGATGATCAAAAGTCAGATCATCCTTACACAGAAGCGGACCTTTCAGAGCAAAACGCTCAGGCCCCCAAGTAACAGCGTTGTAGCCAACCGGAACGTCATTGTAAGTGACATCGCAAGCACCAGCATTGTCGCCGGGGTTGCCGGACGCGAGGGTGATGGCCGACCACTCCTCAGCCGCAGTCGGCTCAATCGAAGTGGTAGTGAACGAGGTCTGGGTCAAACCAGTCCCCTGAGGATACTCGCCACGCTCAATGAGGTTCAACCACATCGAACGATACGAGGCGCGCTTGTAAACGTCCTGCGCGAGCGACTCAGTCGCCACGGCGAACGCATTGAAAACATTAGGACAAGCCATAATGAGTAAAATTAAAACCGACGTTATCTGCGTTATGGTAGGCCATCTATCCACCACACAGTGGACGATTATCCTACCTCACCAATGCGGAACGTCATCGCCGCTTAGACAGTTTGCAGTGGCTGACCAACCCACCACCTCGCTTAAGGTCGTTACACGCACTGACGCATACGAATCCCTACTAAGTCAATCAGATTTAGCGGACTCACTCAATTCCCGCTGCTCCGCAATGTAACTCTTGTACCCGCATAGTTCGCCAATCCTCTCCGGCCTGATGATCTTCGTCTTCGCAATGAATCCCCTGAACGCATACGGCCCAGGGAAACTTCCAGTCATCAACACATAGAAATCCACGCCATCCGTCTTCTTACCCTTACGCGCATCCACCAACAACTTCCCATTCTCGTACTTCGTCGTCTTCACATCCACCCTCATCCCATTCGATAGCACACAGTCATAAAGCGGATGCGGCGGCTCACGCTCCGTATCCAAATCAGGATACAAATTGAACAGCTTGCAAAACGCTATCTCGCCACACATCCCCTCCAAATCAACCGTATGCGCGTCCTCCAAACTGATCTTCAAGTTCACCTTGTTGAACGAACGATTGTTCCCATTCCTATGCTTCGCCAAAAAATGAGCGAGCTTACGTTCTGCATAGGATAAAACTACTGTTTGACCGATTTTGATTTTGTTTATCATGGTCAAAAGGTCGGAAAATTTTTGAGGGGGGTATCGTAAACGAAGCCGTCCCCAAAAGGGGGGTGCCGGCTTTGCCACACAAAGTGTGCCATTCCCCAGGAAAAACAATCCTTTTCTGCCATAAGCAAAACTAATGCAGACTATCACTTTCCCTGCGATGCCCAATGTGTGTTATATTCACTTCTCGGGCGGTTCGCTCGTGACGTTGACCTCAGCGATTCGGTCTGGCATTGAACCCAGCAAGTTGATTGAGACGCTGGCACTCTCGCCCTGTTCTGACCAACCGAAGACCAGCGCGCTACGTTTCGCGACACTGTTCAGTATCGTTTCGCGAGTCGCCTCGTCCTTCAGGCCTTCAAGATCGTAACCGTCAACCCTTTCAATCGTTGCAGCTGCATCGGCGGCTAGCTTCGAGCGGACCAGGGCAGAGAGGCTTTCTAGGGATTGAGTTTCTTTAGAGGAAACAGTGTTTCGCATCTCCTTCCTCACCTTGGGCAATCCTTCCCTCGAGGCTTTCGAAAGCAAGGTTGACTGATTCAGCCCTAGGTCGTTTGAAATCGCTTTCCATGTCTTCCCCGCCAGATACAGGCTTTTCGCTTTCGTCCACTGCTGAGTTGTCATGTCCAGTACCTTGCAATCCAAGGTAGCCTTCCGCAAGGCAAGTTTCCCCAATCCTGACACCGTCTAGTTGCCAGTCGTTTTCCCTCGTTTTCCCCAACAAATCCGGCCCTCTCGCCCCGCTCTTAAAATATTTCAAGAAATGTTTTGACTCCTCACCGCGTCCACCCTAGTCTGTCCTCGTCATGAAAAACATCCTTGATGCCGTCACCGAGTCCGCTTCAAACAAATCCGAAGTTACCGTCACCGTCACCGACGTTGAAAAAGCAATCAACTTCATCCACCGTCAATGGGTGGACGTGGATTTTGACCGTTACCCAGACCGGGTGACGATTTTTGGATCGGAGAAATTTCCAGTGGATTCACCGGACTCGGACCTAGAAGGAACTTTTGTCCTTAACTTGGTTAAAGGCTAAATCCCATGAAACACATCACCTTGAAACGCATCGCCATTGCGGCCCTGTTCATCGCCCTCATCCTCATCCAAGCTTACCTAGAAACGACCCTCGGCTTCACCCCCAATCACTAAATCCCCATGAATGTTCACCTGACACTAGTCTCTTCCAACGCCAAGACCGGACCAATTCCGGTTTCCACCTCATCGTCCACCACCTGCCCGGAAGCCTGCCCATTCAGGAAATCCGGTTGTTATGCCGACAGCGGCCCTTTGGCTCTTCATTGGAGCAAAGTGACAAGCGGCCAACGCGGTATTGATTGGCTCTCATTCATCAAACAAGTCCGATCATTCCCAGCTGGTCAACTCTGGCGTCACAATCAGGCCGGTGATTTGCACGGTGTAGGCGATAAGGTGGACGCTAAAGCTTTGCGCGAACTGGTGGATGCCAACGCCGGCAAACGTGGCTTCACCTACACCCACAAGCCACTTTCAATTGGCAACCTGTCCGCGATACGGTCGGCGAACAAGCGCGGCTTCGTCGTCAACCTGTCCGCCAATTCGGTGCTGCATGCAGACAGGCTGGTGAAGACGGGTCTTCCTGTCTCAGCTGTCGTTCCACAAGACAGCCCGGACCGTTTCACCACGCCGGGGGGCAACCGTGTGGTCATCTGCCCAGCCCAGCGCGTTGACAACCTATCGTGCGACAAATGCCGACTCTGCGCCAAAGGAAACCGTGGGTTTATTGTCGGTTTTAAGCCGCATGGAACGGGTGCAAAGCGAGTGGAACGCATCACAACAGCAGGTTGACGGTCCGCTTCAATCTATCCGAAAGGGTAGGTTGACGCGTCTCTTCAATCAATCAATCCACGCATCCAATCCAATGAAAGTCCTTGAATACCTCCGCCCCCGTTCCTTTGAAGATCCGTTCGTCCTAGCCAATGAGCGTTGGCAATATGTCACCGTCAAACGAGACGATGGGCAGGAAGACATTGGGGTTTACCGATTCTCCACGGACCTTTGCTACGACTACGCGGACTTTCGCGCGCTCTTCAACCTAGCATGATTCCCCGCGCTTCCCTATCGGCAACGGTAGGGAATGGCGGGCAATCAAGCTCGAATCAACAAATCCAATCCATGAAAACCATCGTCTCAGAATATCAATTCGTCGATTCCTTCCGCCTATGCGGACGCGACACTCAATTCAGCGTCAACGCACGCCGCGCCTTATTTGAACATTTCGAACAAGTCGAAGAGGATTCAGACACTGAACTCACCCTAGACCCTGTTGGCATCTGCTGCGAATTCGCAGAACATTCATCGGCAATCTCCGCATCCAAAGAATACGGCCAGAACTTCGAAACTGAATCCGAGGCTCTGAACTGGCTCCGCGAGCAAACGCAAGTCGTCGAATTTGACGGTGGAATCGTCATTCAGTTGTTCTAACCCATACCCCGCGCACCTATGACCATTGAAGAATCGAAAGCTTATTTACTATCGCGCCAAGCGGACGGTGTTTTTGGCTACTCCTGGGAGGCGATAGCCAAAATGCAACGCTCCGGTAAGCTCCGGGTAAATGCTCAGAAAATGCGTATGAACGGTCGTTCATGCACGCGCTGCGGAAATCCCGTGAAGAAAAACAGTCTCCTTCCGAGATGCCCTAAGTGTCAGCTTTGACCCACCCTCCGCGCATCA
>Ga0315904_10004766_pt1 | contig 19132 bp, 22 predicted proteins | sample LakEriMetagenome_6_FD_203529 | JGI IMG/M metagenome (GOLD analysis project Ga0315904, IMG submission 203529) | Freshwater fungal communities from buoy surface, Lake Erie, Ohio, United States - Buoy 12 MA120 | ecosystem: Environmental > Aquatic > Freshwater > Lake | place: USA: Lake Erie, Ohio...
CACAAACTACCCGCTCAGGATTTACTTCCAGTGATCCGGGTCTTGAGGATACGAGTGAATCGTTCGGACTTCCCGCCACCGCAGACTTGATGTTTGCTTTGATTTCTTCTGAAGAACTAGAAGAACTTGGCCAAATTATGGTTAAACAATTGAAGAATCGATATAATGATCCAACATTTCATAAACGATTTACTCTTGGTGTTGACAGAGCCAAAATGAAACTATATGATGTTGAACAGGCTGCACAGATGGGTATCGCTGATGCTGGCCACGATAAGCCTTTGAACACATTTGGTACAAGAGAAGAAAAACAAAAGAAATCATTTAGTGGTTTTAAAGTATGATAATCTCCAGAGAAAATGGTTTGTATTGCGCTAAGGCATTCCATGATTACTTTAGTAACATCGGAAGTACCGAAGAATATATGCGTGATGAGAAACTGAAGAATGTGGCTGATATGCCATCTTCTTTATTTCCAATTGAAGATGATTTGTTCTCTGATTTCTCAATGCACCCAAAAGATATGGATATTGAAGTATGTGAAATACCAAATGATGTTTGGGAACCTTTACTTGCTATTACCAGTTCACATATTAATAAAGCACCAGTTGGTAAGAATGTTCAACTGGCAGTCAAAGAAAAGAACTCAGGAAAGATTCTAGGATTCATTCGTTTAGGTTCACCAGTCATCTATATGAAACCTCGTAATGACTACCTAGGACAAGTTTGGATTCAAAATGAAGATACTGCCAAGCGGTTCAATACAGCCTGTGTTATGGGTTTCGTAATTGTACCATCTCAACCATTTGGTTTTAATTACCTAGGTGGTAAACTTCTATCTGCCATTTGTACCAGTCATACTGTAAGAGAAATCTGTAATAAAAAATATGATATGAATATCTGCCTATTTGAAACTACCAGTTTATATGGTAGTACCAAATCAGTATCACAATATGATGGCATGAAACCATATATTCGTTTTAAAGGTTTGACTGAATCTGATATTGTACCAATGATGCACGGCCAAAGATATACAGATTTAAAAAACTATGTGGAAGATATAACTGGAGATTTGTTGGGTGGAGATACTTCAACAACAAGTAGAAAACTCAGAACATTTACCAAGATTATTGCTCTAACAAAAGCAGCACTCAAAGGAACACCAGAAGGTGATGAATTCAATTTAACAATTGAAAATGCCAAAAAGTTGACAGAAAAGAAACGATATTATATTTCTGATTATGGATTTAAGAATACAGTAGATTACATGAACTGTAAAACAGATAAACTTTTACCTGGTGAAAATTATGAGAAACATGAACTACCAAATGTCATTGAGTGGTGGCGGACCAAAGCTATAAATAGATATGAAACTCTCAAATCTGAGGGTAGGTTAAGAACAGAACTTGAGGTATGGACTTCAGGTAAAGACATTCAAATTATTAGGTAAAAATATGGCCGTATCATTATCTGCAAGAGAATTAACCAAGCCAGGAAGAGAAGAAAGGCTTATGATATTTGCAAAAAAATATAAAGATAATGGTGAATTTGAATTAATGAATGGTAAAAAAGTTAAACTTATATATGACAAAAAAACTTATGATAAAATTGTTCGCAAACAAAGTTTAAACGAAATAACTTTTAATACCACATTAGGCACTCAAATAAAATTAAAAAATTTAAAAAAAACAAATGAATTTGGTGGTAAAGAAATTAGCACCACACACATTGAAGAAAAAGAAATTATTTCTATTCGTAAACAAATGAGTGAAATTCGTAAAAAAACTGGAGAGCCAACCATACCAATAAAAGTAAAAAATCAAATATATGAAGTTTTTGAAGTTGTTAAAACTGCAGGTACTCCAAAGTCTGATTTTCACTTTTTGGATCAACAAGGAAAACCGATTCTTTGGGTATCACATAAAGACGGCAATCGTGCATCGGATTTTCAACAATGGGGAGGTATATCGAAGATTGTACCAAACACCCACACACATAATGAAACAAAAAGTTTTATTAAAGATTTAGAAGAAAAATTTGAAGATGGACTTCCTAGAGCTACTAATGTTGTAAAAGAAATACTTGATACTACTTTAAAAAATAAAGCTGTTTATGGTGACGAATTTAAACCTAATTCAAAAAAATATAACGAACATAATATACAATTAGTATTACAAGGTCCAGTTAAATTGGTAAAAAAAGGAAATTTTTATGTGCTTCGAGCTAATCACACACATTCAAACGGTGAAAAGCTGACAGGTGATTATGAACCAGTTTTTTCTGCACAATACAGAAGTGATAGAGGTGCTCCAGTAAAAAATGCTAGAGCATCTATATGGCCAAAAGTGGTTGAAAAAAGAAAAAATACAATTAAAATTGAGAAATGAATATGCCACTAACTGACTTTGACCGAGTAATGAAAGAATATGCCAATGTCGAAGATGACTTTGGTTTCTCTGCTGTATCAGAAGCAGAATATAATGCTGTTGTTAATAAGACAGCCGAAACAGCAGACGATTATAAAACTCGTTTGGCTGAAGTAGAAAAGATGATTATTCCTTTTCTTCAGAAGTTACATTCTACTGGAGAGAAAGAATACATATATTGGCCAAATCGTAAACCAATTATAGAGAAGCAAATAGAGAGAATATTAAAACTAACACGAGATTAAATTATGTCTGCTACTGTGATTATACCAACCACTGGTTCGCCAGAGGTGAAAACTGCCGTTGAATCTGTTTTAAACCAAAGTCATCCTACAGAATGTTATGTTGTGATTGATGGTGACCAATATATGGACAAAACATTAGAAGTATTAGATTCGACTGTTAATGATGAACGAGTTCACATCTGTTCTCTACCAATCAATGTCGGTGCCAATGGATTTTATGGACACCGTGTCTATGCCGCTTTCACACACCTAGTCAATACACAATATGTTGCCTATCTCGACCAAGACAATTGGTTATATCGGTCTCATGTTGAAAACTGTATTAAAACAATCAATACACGAAGTTTAGATTGGTGTTATTCTTTACGCCAAGTATATAATAAAGCAGGTAAGTTTGTTTGTTTTGATGACTGTGAATCGTTAGGTATTTGGCCAACATATCATGGAGTTCATCATATAGATACTAATTGTTACTTCATTAAAACAGAAGTAGCAAATAAGATTGCAAGCGTTTGGCATGGTGGTTGGGGACAAGATAGAGTGTTTCTACAAGCAATCACAAAACACTTTCCTAAATTCTATTGCACAAGTGAATATACAACCTGTTATAGAGTAGATGGTGGTAAAGGTTCTGTTAATGCAGAATTCTTTGAAAATGGTAATAAAGTAATGAATGAAAAATATAATGGAGAATACCCATGGCGGAAAAAAGCCTAATAATCGGTGCATTTACAAACTATAATTACAATCAATTAAAACCATGGGTTGAATCAATCGATGAATGTGGTTTTACTGGTGACAAAGCCATGGTTGTGGGTAATGCCTCACAAGAAACTATCGGTGAATTAATCAAACGAGATTTTATCATCATTAAGATGCATGATATCAAAGCACCAATTCATGTAGCTCGTTTTCTTTCAATTTATGATTTCTTAAAATCTACTTGGCAAAACTACAATCATGTGGTGACTACCGATGTCAAAGATGTTTACTTTCAAACAAATCCAATTACATGGTTAGAACTTAATCTTAAAGGTAAAAAATTAGTTGCCGGTTCTGAAGGCATGAGATATAAAGATGAACCGTGGGGTAATGAGAACCTTATGCAAGCCTATGGACCATATGTTCATGAGCAGTTCAAACACAATGAGATATACAATGTAGGAACAATCGGTGGTGTGTCTGAATATGTAAAAGATATGGTGTTCAACATTCTATTCAATGCAATCAACCGACCTATTCCTATTTGCGACCAAGCGGTCTATAATGTTCTGATTCAAACACAACCATTCAAAGATGTAACTTACTTTGCTAAACAATCAGATGGTTGGGCTTGTCAGGCTGGCACTACAGTTGACCCATCTAAAATTGCCTCATTTAGACCACATCTATTAGAACCAGAACCAAAGTTTGAGGATGGCATTGTTAAAACATCTTTAGGTCGGCCATTTGCAATCGTGCATCAATATGACCGAGTGCCTGAATGGAAAGAATATATCAAGCAGAAATATCAACAAGAAGAACTATTGACTTTTAGGACTGAATAATGGACTTTGAAAAAGAATATCAAGATGCCTGTGCAAGAGATACAGATATACATGAACACTTGCCAACAATATCTGTTTTAACTTCAGAATGTAAACACGTTACCGAACTAGGTGTCGGTTGGGCTCAAAGCACTCGTGCCTTTTTACGGCATGATGTTGAGTTACACAGTTATGAATTTATGCCGCAACCTGGCATTCGTGAGTTCTTTGAGGAAGCCAAAAATGCAGGCCGTAATGTAACACTTCATGTTGATGATACTCGTAAGGTAGAGATTGCAGAAACCGATTTGATGTTGGTAGACAGTCTACATATCTATGAGCAGGTACAAAAAGAATTAGAATTACACGCAGGTAAAGTTCGTAAGTATCTTTTATTTCATGATACTACATTGTTTGCTGACCGTGGTGAATTTGGTGGCAAAGGTATTTGGCCAGCAGTTCAAGAATTCATTGATTCACATCCTGAGTGGCAATTGGTCGAAAGACGCCATAATAATAACGGACTAACAATATTAAAGAGAGTATCATGAAAATTTTTATTACAGGCATCGCAGGTTTTCTTGGTAGCCATTTGGCTGACCGAATGTTGGAACTAGGACACGAAGTTGTTGGTAATGATACTTTGATTGGTGGTTACCGTGATAATGTACCTAAAGGTGCAAAACTTCATGTGGTAGATTGTTGTGATGTTGAAAGTATGACATTCTATATGCAAGGTGCCGATATCGTTATTCATACTGCCGCTACAGCACACGAAGGACTTTCCGTATTCTCTCCAAGTTTTATTACCAAGAATATCTTTGAAGCATCCGTTGCAACCATTTCTGCTGCAATACAAAACAAAGTGAAACGATTTGTATATTGCACATCAATGGCACGATATGGTAATCAACCACATCCTTTCACAGAAGATATGACACCACAACCGGTTGACCCATATGGTGTTGCTAAAGTTGCTGGTGAAGATGTATTAAAGATTCTCTGTGAAACACATGGCATGGAATGGAATATTGCAGTACCACATAATATTGTTGGTCCTCGTCAAAAGTATGATGATCCATTCCGTAATGTGATGAGTATTATGATTAATCGTAATCTCCGTGGTTTACCTGCAATCATTTATGGTGATGGCCAACAAACTCGTTGTTTCTCATATGTTGATGATTGTGTTGGTTGTTTGGAGAAAATGGCACTTGATCCTAAAGTTGTAAGTCAAATTATTAATATTGGACCTGACGATGGCACAGTAACAATTAAAGAACTTGCTAAGTTAGTTGCAGAAGCCACAGGTTTTCAAGGTGAAGCAATTCATATGCCAGACAGGCCACGAGAAGTGAAACACGCAGACTGTTCTGCTGATAAAGCTCGTTGGTTGTTGAACTATGAAACCAAAACAACACTACAACAATCAATACAAGAAACAGTAGAGTATATTAAAGAAAAAGGACCTAAAGATTTTGATTATGCTTATCCTTTAGAAATCGTTACCGAAAAAACTCCTAAGACTTGGTCAGAAAGATTAATGTAATGGCAACAATATCGTTTCTACATTTGGCTTCGGCTGGTAAACAAATATCTACCGAAAAAGTAGTAAGTAATATAAGACAATATCATCCTAATGCCTACTATTTTCTAGGTTCAGATGCGGCAGATGATTTATCAGATATTGCCAAACGATATAAATTAGATTATCATTATTTTAATGACAAACTAGGATATCCAACACAGCCATTTGGATATCGTAAAGAAAAGGTATTGATGTGGCTGGAAAGATTCCATTATGCCTGTGAAAACTGCAATACATCACATATTATGATGGTAGAAGATGATGTTTGGATTAAGAAACCCATTACAGTAAAAGACGAATGGGAAATGGCTTGTCATAAGATTAGTCATGGTAATCGTTTTCCACCAGAAGTATTAAAGATGATGGAAGAATTCTCTGGTGTAAAACCAAAGACTGATTTTTATGGTGGTGGCGGCGGTTCAATTTATAATGTCAAAACATTTTTGAGAAACTATACAAGAATGACGGCATTGGTCAATGACAAGTGGGATTATATACAAGATAATTTTTATCCCACGATTGGTTGGATGGATTGTTTCATGGTTGCATATTATTTCTTTTGTGGTAAAGACTACACAGAGAACCCATATATGACTGATACACACCATCACCAAAAAGGTTTTGATTTTGATAAATTTGTAGACGAACAACCAGAACACATTGAGATTATCAATAACTATAAAAAATATTATTGGCCAGAAAGTCAAGATGTCCTTACTTTTAGCACAGTATGAACAAAATCGCCATAGGTATTTGGATACAGATAAAGAATATCCTGCACATGGTTATATAAGTAGATTCTACACTTTTGAATTTGAAAAATATAAAAACAGACAAATTAATTTATTAGAAATAGGTTGTGCATCTGGTGGAAGTCTTTTGTTGTGGTCAGATTATTTTAATAATGCAATAATATATGGTGTAGATACTGGCCAAGATGGCCGATTCAAAAAATGTCTAAGTTCTACAGCAGGTAATAATAGAATAAGGTTATATCAGGCTAGTGGTTATAATCCTGATTTAGTAAATGCTTTACCCAATTTTGATATTATAATTGATGATGGACCACACACAAAAGAAAGTCATCTACAATTTTTAGATTTATATGTACCAAAATTAAATAGAGGTGGTGTTTTGATTATAGAAGATGTGGAAGATATCAACTACGGCAAAGAATATTGCCAAAAATTAACACCAGATTTTCAATATGCAACGCTTGACATTAACACCAAAAAAGAATATAATAGTATATTATTTGTGGCAAGAAAACTATGAATGACATTACAATCGTAACCGCTTTCTTTGATATTGGTCGTGGTGATTGGACACCAGATAAAGGTTTACCACACTATCTACACAGAACCAATAAAACTTATTTTGACAGGTTTGGTCACATGGCTAAACTTGATAATCCAATGGTCGTCTATACATCAAAAGAATTTATAAATGACATAAAGTTTATAAGACAAGATAGACCAACCGAAATTCTAGCGCTTGATTTCCCTAACAGTTTTGAAAAACTTAGAGAAGAAATTATTGGGGTTCAAAAAGACCCACAGTATCAAGCCAAAATAAATCCCATGCAAGTAAAAAATCCAGAATACTGGAATGCTGACTACGTTCTCGTCAATTTATTAAAATCTTCTTTCGTCACGAAAGCCATGCAAACAAACTTAATACAAACAGATTTGGTTGCTTGGTTGGATTTTGGTTATTGCCGTGAAGAATCTACTCTTAACAATGTGAAGAAGTGGCAATATCCTTTTGCCAAAGACAAGATTCATTTCTTTACTCTAAAAGATTGGAAAGAAGGTACCTACATTGAAGATGTGATTTTCAATAATGATGTTCATGTTACTGGACCATGTATTGTTGCAGGTAAAGATGTTTGGCCTATATTAGAACAGTTAGTTCACCATAATGTTGGTGAATTAATTAAAAATAATTTAATAGATGATGACCAAACTTTATTGTTGATGTCATATTTACAAAAACCAGAATTGTTTGAGCTACATAAAGTTTCTAGTAATGACTGGTTTGTAGCTTTTAAGGAATATAATGTTAATTCAAATTGATTGTACCGCCAACCTAGGTGATTTTGCTAATGCTTTACCAGTAATCTCTGGCCTATCTCTCTTTGACAAACGACCAATTGATTTAATTATTCGTGGTGAAATGAGAAAATTTAATGGTATCAAAGAACTTCTGTTACAGCAACCATGTATTAACAATGTTGAATTTAGTGATGAAGTTTTCTCTCATGGTGCAATCAAGTTAAGTTCTTGGACTCGTATGGACCAAGATGATAAAAATCGGCCAGTTGAAACTTGCCGTTATGAAAATTGGATTCGTGATAATTATGGATTTGATTTTAAAGTTGATGATAACTTTGAATTAGTGATTAATCCTATGAATGGCATTGCCATAGAAAGTACCAACAAATATATCATTGGTGATAGGTGGAATCATTCAACAATTGACAATCGTAGAAAAACTCATGTTGTTCGTGATGGTGTAAATCCCGATTGGTCAAAAGTGTTTTATTTGAATTATGATATGTCATTAATGTATAATTTGAATATGATTAAAAATAGTCCTAAACCTTTTATTAGCACTTTTACAGGTATTGGTATTCTTGCTGACTTAATGAACAAAGAAACAATTGTTTGTTGGGACGAAGATATGAGAATGTGGGACGGACATCCTGTTGAGTTTGATTTCATTCGTCATTATTATGGTGACCGTAAATCTAAATTGGTTTATGTGAAAGATGTTGTTCTATGATTATCAATATTGAACCAGGAACTTTTGGCACAGTCCGAAATGGTGACATGATTGCTGTTGCTAATGTATTAGAACATATACGAAAAATCAACAATGATCCAATGATTCAGTTTCATTTGAAACCTGGAAATGTTAGCTCTGATACACATTGTCAAACATTCTATGAGATAATGTTGAAGATGACTAACTATTTTTCATCAGAACCAGGTGAACAATCATTGCCTTGGAGAAAAGTTAATGTTTGGGATTTCAGAGATATATCTGGTGATTTGGTAAAAATACCAAACAATGCACCAATGGAAAAGAAGATTGCTGTATTTCCATTATTTGATGCACCATACAATCAATGGCGTAACTGGCCAAAGGATGTATATGAACAGATTATTGCCAAATATTCTACCGAAGAATATAAAGATTATGAAAAAGTAATCTGTAAAAAAGGTGCACCTACCGAAAGTTGCCCATTTGAAGGTTGGCGGTATTCTACCAATTTTGTTCAGAATTATTACCACATTACTACAGCCGAAGTCTTTGTGGGTGGTGATACAGGTTCTAGCCATTTTGCTTGGGCTCTTGACAGAGGACCTAAAGACCTGATATACTACGGATCCAGTAGAGGATTAGTTCATACTTTACCATTTTATTTAATAGAAGGTAAAGGAAAAATGTCGACCTACTGGCTGGACTTTGAAGGTACTAAATGGAATTAAAATCCAACAAATTTGGGTCGTATATATCTAACCCAATAATTTAATCGTTGGAAACGGTTTGTACCATAAAGATTGAGAAGTTGTATAAATAAGCAAACCGGCAACCAAAGTGTGTTGCATATCTAGTAAGGAAATCAATGTTTTCGTTTTCAATGTTTCTCAAAGAGGAAGATGAGGGTGGTAAACTCAAGCATATAACTCATGCTGAGGACAGGCCTCTACAAAAAGGATCCGAAGGTTTTGGTCACGCAGTTGGTGCATTACAACAAGCACATGAGCACATTAAATCTGGTGGTCACAGCACCGCATTAACCATGAAATATGATGGTTCTCCATCATTAGTATTTGGTCATCATCCAGAAACCGGTAAATTCTTTGTAGCATCAAAATCAGCTTTCAATAAAAATCCAAAAATCAACTATACAAATAAAGATATTGAAAAAAACCATGGCCATGCACCAGGTTTGGTTGAGAAATTAAAACACGCATTAGAACACTTACCTAAAGTGTCACCAAAAAAAGGTGTGTATCAAGGTGATGTAATGTTTAGTGGTGAAGATAAAAAAGAAACAAAACATGGTGTTTCATTTACTCCAAACACAATCACATATTCAGCCAAAGGTGAAGAAGGTGATAGAATTCGTAAAGCTAAGTTTGGTGTAGTAGTTCATCAACAATATCATGGTAACGATATTGCTTCAATGAAAGCGGATGCTAGTCCTGATGTTCATAATTTCAAACAACACGAAGATGTTTGGCATAAATCAGCTGAACATGATTCATCGAAAATAAACTATTCAGAAAAAGACCAAGAACAATTTAGAAAACATATTGACTCTGCACAAAAAATACACGATAAAATGGGTCAACAAATGTATCATGTCACAGAACCTCATCGTGGTGAAGGTGGTCATTTAGAAACATATATTAATCAAACTGTTAGAACAGGTGAAAAACCTACAGCAAAAGGTTTACAAAAACACATACAAAATAAATTTGTTAAAGCTGCATCCAAATTAAAAACACCAGCAGCACAATCAAGAAAAGAAACAGAAGCCAAATCTCATGTGCAACATATTGAAGGTAATGCCGAACACTATAATAACCTCCTAAATATGCATCACCATTTACAACAAGCAAAAAATGTATTGGTGAAAAATTTAGAAAAAAATACTGGCGGTTTAGAACATCACATTGATGGTAAGCCAACAGGACCTGAAGGTTTTGTTGTTAACTATGGTGGCGAACCAACCAAATTGGTTAATAGAGCTGAGTTTGCAAGAGCCAATCTATTGAAAGTAAGAAAACCTTCAATAGAAGATAAACCTAAACAGACAAAGAAAAAAGCAGTTAAAGTAGATTACGAAAACGATCCACAATGAAGTCATTTAAAGAATACACCAAATCTTTACATGGAGCAATTGCTTCACACCATTTAACTGGCCATGCGTTACATATTCGTAAAGAAGGCAATGGTCATTACGGACTTTATTCTGGAGGAAAATCAGTTGCAACAATTTTTGCCGATAGTGAATCTGCCGCTATAAGAATTTTGAGAAAAAAAGGATATGATATAAAATGATTGGCCTTTCGTTTATTTTTGAGAAAATATCTTCAAAAAATAAAAAATCTGTTGAACAGGTGATTCAGCAAGCTCGTAGTCAGGCCGATGCCAACAAAGAATCAACACATCGTTCAAATGTAAATGAATTTTTATTGGCTCATCATTTAGCCAAAGCTGCAGGATTAAAAGACACTAGACCAGGTGAAACTGAAGAAGAAAAAACATCCGCACAAGCCAGACATGATGCATCAAAAGAAAAAATAAGTCCTGAAGAATATGAACATCAAAGCCAAAGGGCTAAACATATGGCTCAAGCCTCTATACTAGAATATAAAAAAAGAGGTATTGATTTAACCAAAGCAAAAAGTGTTCATCTAAGTGCTGGTAAAGGTGCAATAAAAAAAATAACAGGTCTCAATATTGAAAGTAAAGACAATACTTCAGATGTTATGCTTAAAGTACCACATAAAAAACATGGAACAATATACCCTGGTATTTCAGCAAAATCTAATATGGAAAATACTGAAGGCAAAGGCGCTGAAAGAATTTCAAATCCAGGATTAACACCTATAGCCAAATCTCTTGGTGAAAAATGGCATGAAGATGAATATCCTAAACTAGATGATTTTGCTGAAAGAAAAGGTATATCACATTTACCTTTAAGTAGCAAAAAAGAAAATGCCGAAGGCAGAAAACAATGGCTTCGTAAATCTGGCAATGAAGAACATTTGGATCATGCAAAAGAAGAAGGTAATAAAATATTAAATAGTGTAAGGGAATCTTATTTTAATAAGTTGAATAAATTACCTACAGAAGAAATTAGAAAACATTTGGCTTCTAATCATTTTAGAACAAATGAAAGTAAAGAAGAAGATAATACTAACGAAAGAACGCCATATATAGTTGCTTCAGGTTATGGAACAAAAAAAGGAGAATATGGTGCACACGCACATGGAATGGAAACAGATTCTTCTGCTCATGTGGATGCATTAAGCCGAGCTCACCATTTTACATTTGAAAAAAGTGGTGGAAATGGTATTAGAGTTTATGCACACAAAGATGAAAATGACACGGCCGGAAATCATTTAATTACGGTCGCATCAAAATTTAATTCACAACCGATGGCAAGTTCTATCAACTTTGTTGGTACTGAAGGCACCTTAAAACCTAAAAAAATTAAAAAACCAGAATGAAATCATTTTTAGAGATAGTTCAAGAAGCTGAATCATTACAGAAACATCATGTGATGACTTTTGGCCGCATGAATCCTCCTACAACAGGACATCTTAAACTTATTCATAAAGTCAAAGAAGTTGCAGATAAACATAATGCAGGTCATACTGTTGTGGCATCTCATTCACAAGATTCCAAGAAGAATCCATTGTCTGGTGAACAAAAAGTTAAACATCTTAAACGATACGCACCAGGCACAAACATTAAAAGTTCTTCAAAAGAACATCCATCTATTTTTCATCATGCGGCCGAATTACACAAACAAGGTGTAACTCATCTTCATGTAGTTGTTGGTTCTGACCGTGTCAAAGAATTTAAAGATTCATTACACAAGTATAATGGTGTAAAAGGTAAACATGGGCATTATAACTTTAAAAAGATTACTGTTCATTCTGCTGGTCATCGTGATCCAGATGCTGAAGGTTCTGAAGGTATGTCTGGCACCAAGATGCGTGGCCATGCGGCTTCAGGTAATTACAAAGAATTCAAAAAAGGTGTACCAGAGCACGTACCTGAACACCATGCAAAAGAACTGTACCATGATACTCGTAAAGGTATGGGAATACATGAAAATGTCAATCGTGGCCTTTTTAAAGCAATATTCGTAACAGGTGGACCTGGTTCTGGTAAAGATATTATCATTCGTGAAGCCATACCAGAATCTCGTGCAGTAGAATTAAATTCAAGTCAGGCATACGATTATCTTGCTGATAAACAAAAATTATCTGAAAAAACCAGTGATTTCCGTAGAGAAGCCATTCGAAACCGTGGTCCTTTAATTATTAATGGACCAGCAGACAGTATTGATAAAATCAACCATATCAAAGAAGAATTGGAAGATTTAGGTTATTCGACCATGATGGTATTTGTTAATACTACAAACGAGGTAAGCCAAGAAAGAAATACCAAATTATCTCGTATGATGGTTGAATCTATTCGTTATGACAAGTGGTCACAAGCTCAGAAAAACAAACAACTTTTTTCAGAATCCTTTGACCGGTTTATACAAGTAGATAATACAGGCTCTTTGGAATCAATTGAAGAAGATATAACTCAAACTTACCTAAATATTCATAACTTCATTGAAGGCAAAGTCTATGGTGATATATCTTTGTCTTGGTTAGAAAAACATGGTAAGTTAAATACAGGTGACAACTTAATTAAGGAAGAAAAAAATGTTAAAAGCAATTCTAGACTATTTGAAAATAAAGCCCGCCTCATCCGAACTGGCCTGCCCAAAGCAGACGGACCAGACAGCATCAGCCCCGACAACCGAGGCAACGAGCCCCAGTCCGATGACATCAAATACAACGCAGGCAAACGAACAAAAACCTACACCTTCAAAACCTACAGCGAAGCCCAAGAGCCAACCCTCCAAGTCAACCCGGAGCCAAAAGAAACCAACTTCTCCAAAGACAAAGAGAAAGTAAAGAAGAAACGAATAGTAGATGCCCCAACCGTAAGTCAAAGACTACGGAACACCACAGGTGTGGGGCCAGAATTTGATACACGCCAGCAGGGAACAGTATATCCCATGTCCGGTCTAGGCGATGTAACATACAGAGAACAAAAAGAATTTAATAGTTTTAGAAAAACAATTAAAGAATATAAAGGCTTTCAAAATGACATTTCTATATCCGATATGGGTGTAGGTGGAACTTTGAATGGCGCTACTAATTTTGAACCGATGCAATCATATAAAGATGCGGATAGAAATATTGGCACACAAATAAAAATTAAAAAGAAAAAGAAACAGGAGAAATAAAATGTTTGTTAATAAACTTAAAATGAATTCAGTTGCTGAAGCTGTTAAAAAAATTACAGAGGAACAACCTGTTACTGAAGCCGAAAAAGTAGCTACTGCAACTGGCATGAAAGTTTACGGTTCTTCATATGGCAATTCAGCCAAAGCTCGCCGTGACCAAGTTAAAAAAGACATTGATACACTCAAAGGTCCTAAAACAAAAGACTTAATTCAAAAAGACAAAGAAGATTATGAGAAAACCAAAGGCAGATACGATGAAGCTGCCAAACCAGACTTTTTAGACTTTGATAAAGATGGCGACAAAAAAGAACCAATGAAAAAAGCTTTAGGTGATAAGAAGAAATCTGGTGGCACAAATGAAAGCCATGAATTTAAGAACAAACTAATTGAAGCTCTTAAAGGTAAACAACACAAGATTGATAAGAATAAAAATAACAAGATTGATGCTCAAGACTTTAAGATTCTTCGTGGTGAAAAAAATGTAACAGAAGCTTCTTGTGATGATGAAGTAAAGAAACACGAAAAGAAGATGCATGGTAAAGATGGTGAAGTTGCCAAACACGTTGATAAGATGCACAAAGAAGAAGTAGAGCAGATTGAAGAAAAAGAAATGACTGACGCCGAAATGGCCAAGCGTGAGAAGATTGTTAAGTCTATGAAAAAAGGTTTTGCTGGTTTCAGACAGCGTTATGGAAAAGATGCTAAGTCTGTAATGTATGCAACCGCCACTAAACAGGCAATGAAAGAAGAATCAGTTGAAGAAGAAATTGATCCTAAAGTTCGTACCAAAGATACATTAAAAGGTCAAGAACCAACAGCACAAAAAGATGATGTTGGTCCTGGTTCTGACGCTAAGTCCACAAAAGTAAAATTTCGTGGAGGTCCAATGAAAGAAGAAGTAAAAAAGTCTGATATTCCAGCTTTCATTAGAAAGGCTCGTGGTGACAAACCTTTGACTGTTGCCGATGCTAAAGCTGGAAGTAAAGATTCTATTTCTTCAAAGGAAAACTTAGCGAAAGCTCGTGGTGTTTCAGAAGGTAAACATCCTGAATCCGATACAGTTCCTTTTGTGACCAATGCTGAACAACCACCTTTTGATGGACCATACAAGAAAATTGGTTCAACAGTAACAGATAAATCTGGTGCACAACACACACCAATGTCCCGTGCTAGAGATTTGGCTCGTTCTGCTATGAAACGAATCAAAACAGAGATGTTAGGTAAAGCTCCAGGAAATAACGGTTAAGGGTAAAACATGGACGCAAAGAAATTAAAATTAATTGTCAAAGGTGAAAGAAAACCCACCTTTGGCACCGATCCAAATGAACCATGGTCTGTTCGTGCCGGTATCACCGAGAGTGAGAGAGGTGAATTACACGCTTATCTCAAATCTCGTGGTATTAATCCAGAGTTTGTTAGTAAAGATACAAAAATATCTCATGCAAAATCTTCAGAGTTTCATAAGTGGAGGCGTGACCATCAGTTTGATGATCCAATCAATTATGTTTCAACTACTGTTGCAGATAGAATGAAAAAACAAAGAGCTCAAACAGAAGAAATTGAAATTGAAGAAGGTAAAACATTACAACACACTCCTGTTGAGTTACGTCAACACGCAATTGATAAAGAGAAACATATGACTAAAGTTCTACACCATAATGGTTTACATAAAGAAGAATCGGAACAAATTGATGAGTTAGCACCAGAAACATTGGCATCTTATGTTCTGAAAACAACCAGTAAAGATCCAAAGCGTGCTGAACCTCGTAAGAAAGCAATGAGTAAATTAGCCAAGATTATGGCTAAACGGTCGTTTTCTGAAGAAAAGAAACCGACAGCACTAGAGAAGTTTCGTGCAGCTGCAGCTGAAAGAGAAAAGAAACACGATGAGATTCAGAAGAAACAATCTAAAGATGGTTCTGGTATGACTGCTGCTATTGACCGCTTAGCAAAACATCTGAATAAAGAAGAAACTATTAATGAAGTTTCTAGTTCAGAAGTTCAACATCACTTTGATAAATGGACAAATTCTGAACACGCTCCTTATAATAGTGATGCTGGAGATGATAACAAAGTTCATCAGTCAGCTTTAAGATATTTAAGAAGTACCGATGTACCAAAAGAAAACCATGAAAAGTTGGCCATGCATATTGCTCACAAATTTCATGGAAGTGGTATTGATGAAGAGGCTGAACAGATTGATGAGAAGAATGTGCCAACAAGTCCAGAAAAATGGGCTCGTGCCAAAGCAGCTGCCAAATCTAAGTTTGCAGTATATCCATCCGCATATGCCAATGGTTGGGCTTCTAAAAAATACAAAGCAATGGGTGGTGGTTGGAAATCTGTTAAAGAAGAAATTGACCTTGCTGAAAAAAATGATTCACATACACACGCCGCACATTATGAAGATCCAAAAACAGGTGAGTGGACAGGAATGAATTTGTTGATTGCAAAAGATGACGATGATGCAATTCGCCAAGCAAATGAAAAATGTAAAGAAGGATGCCGACTAACAAAAGTAGAACGACACACTACTGTTAAAGAAGAAGTTGAACAGATTGATGAGCTCAAGAAGTCCACAGTATTTTCTTGGTTAAAACAACAACCAGTTGTACCTGAGAAAAAACCAGGTATGAGTAGAAAAGACCACAATAAAAAAATTAAAACTAGTAGTAAGAGTTGGAATAGGGCTTTAGACCGTTTGGCTGGTTATAAACCAACATCTGAATCAGCTGGTGTAAGCAAAACAAAAGAAACTAAATTTCATAAAAAATTAGACACTCTTGTTCATAATACTTTTGGTAAAAGAAAAGATGAACTAAAGATGAAAGAAGATGTATACCAAGATTCACAGGCCGCAACACAAACAGCCTTTGATATGGGAACTCAAGCTGATGATAGGGAACCAACATATTCCAAAAGAAAAGAAATGTCTAAATCAGCTCGTATGATTAAGTCATTATACAAGAAACACAAGATGGTCAAAGAAGAACTATATGACCATGAAAAAGAAGATAAATCAGTAGCAACATATGGTAAGAAACCAAAAGCCGAAAAACAAGAGGTTTATGGTGACGATGATACCCAAGCTGCTATGATTTTAAAAGGTGGAAAAACATTAACTGGTCAAACCAGAGATACTTTGGAAATTGATCCAGTAATGAGAAAACCAGTAAAACCTGATAATCAAATCAGCGATAGAAAAACAGATAAATAGTAACACAACCCAAGGTTAATAAGGAGAAAAAAATGCCATTATGGGGAAACACAGACCGAGCCAACAACGAGCCAAACTTTCCAGAAAATAGAGAGGTTCGTCCAGTAGCCGCATTAATAACCGCCAATGCGACAGCATTAGGCACCAACGAAATCATATTTACAACCAATCCAACGCTATCTGGTATTGCGAACGGAATGTATGTTTATGCAACTGCAAATAACGGCTTATCCCGTTTCTTTGACACATCTATCATTGATCCTAATGATATTGATTTCAAACGTGGTAATAACAGCGTTGCAGTTATAAGAACAGGTGCAGCCAATGTTCGTATTCAATTTGCTAACAACACAGTTGCACCAATTGCTGCTGGTCAAACCATTGAATTTGCCACAGCCATTAATCACGGCACAAACACAGCTTCTCGTTTTGCTAACGATACCATCATGGTAACAAGCACTCGTTTAGCTAATGCTTTGATTGCTGGTGCAAATAGTGGTATTCATCAAGGTTGGAATCGTTTCACATACAAAGTGAACAATGACGGTACAAAACGCCAACTAAGAGAAACATTGGTTGTTCTTGCTAATCCAAGCGCACTAAACGTAAGCTCTGGAAATACAAGTACCAACTCAGTATTCTCTGGCCTATAATGTTGGGATTTAAGCAATTTGTTGTAGAAGGACATGATTCAATTCCTACTGCACATATTGAAAAAAGTGGTTCAAACTTGGCGGACAAAACAACCCGCCAAGAGTTGAATCACAACCTAGCATTAGCTGTAGCAGGAAACAATATAAATCCATACTCAGCATGGAATCGTGTAAGTAAAGTTTTAGTTTTGTTTGGCATAACTCTCCCTAAAGTAATATTTCACGATTTAGACATGGGTGAAGAAATTGTGCATATAGACCAATTCGGTGCTCGTTCGGGTGCCGAATTGAATGGCACAGTAGAGAAGATGAATAATTTGGATGAAGTTCAATATTATTTTTATTTTTCTTATGAAATGGATGATAATGGTTACTATGATGTTGAAGCGATGATTTCTGATGAAAATGAGTTAGATGATTATCTTTCTTCAGAGGAACCAGATATAGAAGAAGAATGATATAATGATTGATGATTTAAATGATGATAATTTTTTGATATACGCAATGAAGTGTTATAATGCACCACATTGTATTTTATCTGAATTTGAAAGTGATATTAAACGAACAAAATATTTGAAGCGTTTATTTCGTAGATATAAAGTAACAAAATCTCTTAAAGAGAGGTTGATATTAAATCACATTATTTTATTGAATAATGTTTTTGGTCCAGAACCAACAGCCAGAATATTATTCTATAAGATAGATGAAAGAGATTATGATATATTGAAAACTTTTTTATCTTATTTAAATATTATGCCAGATATGATTTACGGAATTAAAGGTAAAAATATATCTGTTGCAGAAGTTCCAATAGATGTTAATGTCGCAGAGATATTGAGGCAAATATGAAAACATTCAAACAGTTTGTAAACGAAGAATACTTGGATGAAAAATCTCCAGCATGGCAACGTGCTGCAGGTAAAGATCCAGAAGGTGGCCTAAATCGTAAAGGTATTGCTTCGTATCGTAGAGAAAATCCAGGTTCTAAATTGTCGATGGCTGTAACAACAAAGCCATCTAAACTAAAACCAGGTTCTAAAGCAGCCAATCGTAGAAAATCATTTTGTGCTCGTATGGGTGGTATGAAGAAACGATTAACATCTGCTAAGACAGCAAATGATCCAGATAGCCGTATCAACAAAGCATTAAGAAAGTGGAACTGCTGATGCAATCTTTCAAAGAATACCTTGGTGAAGATTTACGCCAATGGTTTAAACAAAAGTGGGTTCGCATGGACACCAAAGGTAATATCAAAGGTGATTGTGCAAGAGAACCAGGTGAAGGCAAACCAAAATGTTTACCTCAAGCCAAAGCACACGCCATTGGTAAAGAAGCTCGTGCTTCAGCTGCTCGTAGAAAGCGTAGAGAGGATCCTAATCCAGAACGCCGTGGTGCACCAATCAATGTAAAGACTGAAAGTG
>Ga0315904_10004770_pt1 | contig 19127 bp, 20 predicted proteins | sample LakEriMetagenome_6_FD_203529 | JGI IMG/M metagenome (GOLD analysis project Ga0315904, IMG submission 203529) | Freshwater fungal communities from buoy surface, Lake Erie, Ohio, United States - Buoy 12 MA120 | ecosystem: Environmental > Aquatic > Freshwater > Lake | place: USA: Lake Erie, Ohio...
GTCTGGTGCTGCTAACACCATCCGCAATGGTCGTGTTGGTAACCTGTACGGTATCGAAGTGTACATCTCCAGCAACGCACCGACTCCTGAGTCTGGCAAGCGTCTAGCTGGTCTCTTCCATCGTGATGCCTTCACGCTGGTTGAGCAAATGGGTGTTCGCTCACAGACCCAGTACAAGCAAGAGTGGCTTGCTGATCTGCTTACGTCCGACACGCTGTACGGTGTTAAGACGATTCGTCCTGACTCAGCAGTTGCTTTGATTGTTGACTGATCAATAGCTTAGTGCTCTTATAGCACAACAGCTTCTCCCCAGGCTCACAAGGTCTGGGGAGTTTTACTAAGTAAATTTACTAAGTTTACTGAGTAAAACTACACGGAGAATAAAACATGGCAATCTATCGTGGTCCTGGCGGTGCTGGTGATGCTGTAGCCGATACAACTAACCAATCCGCTGCGGCTGTTTCTGCTGCCTCACAAGCTGCTGGTAGTGCTGCTGCCGCTGCTGCAAGTGCCGCAACTGCTCAGGCTGCTGCAGCATCTGTTGAAGATGTAGCTGAAGACGCTGCACAAGCAAGCGCCTCTGCAACCGCTGCACAGGCTGCACAAGCTGCTGCTGAGGCCGCACAAGCTGCTGCAGAAGCTGCTGAAGCAAGTACCGTAGACTTTCAACAAGATTTAGCAGTTACTGCTACTACACTATCTGCTGGCGCATCAGCCACTGTCTCATATAACTCTGGCACTACCACCATGACCTTTGGCATTCCTGTTGGAAATACAGGTGCTACGGGAGCTACAGGGGCTACTGGAGCCACAGGCGCAACAGGCGCTACGGGGCCTGCAGGGAGTGCAGCTACAATCGCTGTAGGAACTGTTACAACAGGATCTGCAGGATCTTCTGCTTCAGTTACAAACGCTGGTACATCATCTGCTGCAGTATTTAATTTTACTATTCCTCGTGGAGACACAGGCAACACGGGTGCTACAGGCGCTACAGGTCCTGTTGGAATGAACTGGCTTGGTACATACAGCGGTGGCACATCTTATGTAGTTGATGATGCTGTATCTTACAACGGTTCTTCTTACATTTGTAAGTTAGCCTCTACTGGTAACCTACCAACTAATACAACCTACTGGGATATCCTAGCTGAGAAGGGCGCTCCAGGATCTGGATCAGGCGATGTAACTGGTCCTGCCTCTGCAGTTGACAGCCGCTTAGTAGCATTTGATGGAACCTCTGGTAAGATTATTAAAGACAGCGGTTACTCTGCTTCTTCATTTGAGCCTGCTGACGCAACCATCCTAAAGTCTGCTGCAATCGGTGTTACAGTTCAGGGATATGATTCCAACACTGCAAAGTATAACGCTGCAACAGCAAACTTCACAGGTACTTTACAAAATAGTGGTAGCAATGTTTTAGTAGCTTCTAATATTGGAAGTACCGTACAAGGCTATGACGCAAACACTGCTAAGTATAATGCCACTACAGCTAACTTTACTGGTACGCTACAGAATGGCGGTAGCAATGTTCTAGTTGCTTCAAACATTGGCAGCACTGTACAGGGTTACGATGCTAATACAGCAAAGTATAACGCAACCACCGCTAACTTTACAGGCACTCTGCAAAATGGCGGGCACACAGTTTTAACTACAGCGTCTGACTATCTTGATAGCGCAGACATTGGTACAACTGTTCAGGCATACGATGCAGATACAGCAAAGTTAGATAACGCACAAACCTTTACTGCAGCACAGACCTTTCGTGCAGCTAGTGCTATTCGCTCCGAAGCTGCAAGCACCCAAGACGCTGTTGTAATCGCTGGCCGGGCAGGTGGTACAAATAGCAGGGCAATCACAGTAACTCCAGCAAGTTTGACCGGTAGTAGAACTGCTACATTGCCTGATCCCGGAGCAGATTACACAATTGGATTTCGTAATATTCCATTATCAGGATCAGCTAAGACTACTTCTTATACCCTTGCGACAACGGATGTGGGTGAGTATGTTGAAGTAGGCTCCGGCGGTTCTATTACTATTCCTGATGCCACATTTGCTGCTGGTGACGTAATTTCTGTCTTTAATAATACTTCAGCAGGCATTACAATTACCTGCTCTATCACTACGGCTTATATTTCTGGAACAGATTCAGACAAAGCAACCGTTACTCTGGCTACCCGTGGTGTTGCAACCATCCTATTTATCAGCGGTACTGTGTGTGTTATCTCAGGAAGCGTATCGTAAATGAGTGGAATTCAACAACAATTGCTTGGTGGTCCTTTTGGGGCTGGTGCGGTTGGTGATCCCAATTGGCAGAATGTAACTTTATTGTCTGGCACTACTAATACTAATGCTGGACAGAACAACACCTTCCTAGACTCGTCCTCAAATAACTTCACCATTACCCGTAACGGGAACACCACCCAAGGTACGTTCACACCGTTCAGTCAGGCGGCGGGGTATTGGAGTAATTACTTTGGCGGTTCAAGTTTTATAAGTACTCCGTACAGCAGTACTTTTGCAATGAATACCTATGCAACATTTGAGTGCTGGGTTAACTTTAGTGCGCTATCGTCTGATCGTTTAATTTTTGGAAAAGATGGTTTTTGGCTTGGTTATTCTTATACCGGGATTGGAATAAGCGCAAATAAATTTGGATTTGCAATTTATAACGGTGGGTCATGGACTGCGGTTAGTTCAGCAACAACTCCTGTTGTTGGACAGTGGAATCATGTTGTAGGAGTTAGAGACAACACCACGCTTAGAATTTACATAAATGGAATTCAAGAAGCTACAACCTCTTTTGGATCAAGTCCAATAGTTTCATCTTTTGATTTGTGTGTTGGAGCCAATACAGGAACTCAAAGCCCGATAACAGGGTATGTGTCTAATGCAAGGTATTGCAACGGAGCAACTTCTGGAGCATTACCATACACAGGAAATTTTACTCCTCCAACCACTCCACTTACAGCAACAGCATCAACCGTATTTTTAACCTGCCAATCTAATCGCTTTATAGATAACAGCACTGCAAATAGCGGTTCAGGTTTTCCAATTACAGCTACGGGTTCTCCATCAGTAGTCCCATTCCAACCCTTCGGCGCACCCACTAGCCCATACAGCACAACCAATGTCGGTGGTAGCGGGTACTTTGATGGCACGGGGGATTATTTAAACATTGCAAGAAATTCAGCGTTTGATGTTGGCAGTGGAGATTTTACAATAGAGTGTTGGGTTTACGCAGGAGCATTTGTAACTGCAACACCGCTTTTTTGCCAACAGCAAAGTTCAGGATCAGCAAGAAATTCTTGGTCATTACGAACTGACTCTTCTGGCTATCCTCAATTTCAAGCGTCTGCTGGAAGTGATAATGATGTTCTTATAACATCAAGTACACCAATTACATTAAATAGTTGGAATCATCTTGCTGGAGTTAGAAACGGAAATAATTGGACATTGTATGTAAATGGCGTTAGTACTGGAACTGCAACAGCAAGTATAACGGTTTATTATGACCCTACTTACGGAGATGTTGTATTCGGCGCATCACGAAATGTTGCTACATACGATAGATACTATACTGGATATATTTCTAACGCTCGATTAGTAAAAGGCACAGCAGTTTACACCGCAGCCTTTACCCCACCAACTACACCACTTACTGCAATTACCAATACGCAACTTCTCTGCAACTTCACCAACGCAGGCATCTTCGACAACGCGGCCAAGAACGACATGGAGACCGTTGGCAACGCGCAGGTCAGCACATCGGTGGTGAAGTACGGCACGGGGAGCATGGCGTTTGATGGTACTGGTGATTATTTGGTGATGAAAGATACGCCTCAAATGGTGTTTGGGACTGGTGACTTTACCATTGAATTTTGGTTAAGATTAATTTCGGCTCCATCGAGTGGCAGTTTTGTTACACTTTATGATTCAAGACCAACAAGTGGGTCTGGAAATTATCCAACTATTTATTTAAATGGTTCGAACGCAACACTCATATATTATACAAATAATGCAAATAGAATTACTGGGTCAAATTTGTCAACAGGTCAGTGGTATCACATCGCTGTGTCTCGGTCTGGAACAAGCACAAAATTGTTCATAGATGGAACACAAAGCGGATCTACTTATACAGATTCACTTGATTATATAAATGGTAGTTTTAGACCAGCAATTGGTGTTAATGGTTTTGATCTTTCGTCCGGCTACTTAAACGGCTACATCGACAATCTCCGTGTAACCAAAGGGGTTGGCCGTTACACCTACAACTTCACCCCACCGACCCGTGCGTTTAGTAACTTCTATCAGGCAGCGGCCACGCCCACAGCAGACCCGTACTTTAACTACACCACCATGTTGCTTCCGGGGTCGGGTACGAACGGCGCACAGAACAATACGTTCTTGGACTCCAGCACCAATGCGTTCTCGATCACCCGCAACGGCAATACCACGCAAGGCACGTTCTCGCCATTTTCTGTCAGCGCAAGCGAGTGGTCAAACCATTTTGATGGATCAGGAGATTATTTAACGGTTGCCAACAATACGGCCCTAAAAATGGGTACTGGCGATTTTAGGGTTGAGGCATGGATATATCCAACCACAGCCGCTTACCAAACAGTCGTCTGCATGGGACGGTATCAAAGCAACGCAGGTGTGTTGCGTGTTCAAGACGACAACAAAGTACGTTGGTATTTCAATGACAATAGCGTTGGAGTCACAACATCAAATACTGTCACGCTTAACGCATGGAACCATATCTGCGCATCGCGGGTAAGTAACACGACCAAAGTATTTATCAATGGTACTGAGGGCGGTTCGTTTAGCGATACTAGCAATTATGATTCTACCTATCAAACAGTAATTGGCGGGGAGGACCAGAGCGGTAGTTTTGTAAATACTGTATATGGATATTTATCAAATGTCCGCATTGTTAAAGGGTCTGGAGTCACATCGGTAACCGTGCCAACTACACCACTTACCGCAATCTCTGGCACATCCTTACTTACCTGCCAATCCAACCGCTTCGTAGACAACAGCAGCAACGCTTTTACCATCACCCGCAACGGCGATACCCGCGTCCAAGCCTTCAGCCCATTTGCCCCAACTGCGGCGTACTCAGCAGGTACTAACGGTGGTAGCGGGTACTTTGATGGTACGGGGGATTATCTTCAAACAAGCACAAGTCAAGTCATACCCACGGGTTCGTTCACCATTGAAGCATGGGTATACACAACACAAGCAATTTCAACCACTAAAAACATTGTTGCTCAAGGTAGTTCCGGAGATTCGGGAAGAACTGCGTTAAGTATTGAAGGTAGTGCGTGGTGGTTCCAAATTGGAAGTAATTATGTAAATGCAGGTACGCCAGTATTAGGTCAATGGAACTATGTTGCAATGACTTATAATGGTTCTACGATTCAAGGCTATGTAAATGGTGTGTCTCAAGGCACAGTATCAAACACAAATAACGCACAAAACACTACTCTTGCAATTGGAACAGATTGGAATAATGCTGTATGGAATGGATACATTGCTTCGGTTCGTATTTCCAACACGGTACGCACTGTAACTACTGTTCCTACTACACCGTTTACCAATGACGCAAATACTAGGTTTTTATGCAACTTCACCAACGCCGGTATCACGGATGCCGCGGCCAAGAACGATCTGGAAACGGTAGGTAACGCACAGATCAGCACAACACAAAGCAAGTTTGGTGGTGGTAGTATGTACTTTGATGGTACTGGTGATTATTTAACTGTTCCATCATCACCAAATCTTGCGTTTGGTTCTGGTGATTACACAATTGAATTTTGGATATATTTTTCTTCTATAGCATCCAATAACACAGTATTTGATGGCAGAACAGCAGCGGCATCAACCGCACAAGTTCCTTGTATTATTTATTATAGTGGTCTTGGTTGGTATTATTTTGTAAATGGATCAACGCTTGTTTCTGGTGGAAGTGCTAGTACATCAACTTGGACTCATGTTGCAGTTTGTCGTTCTGGAACCTCAACTAAAATGTTTATTAACGGCAGTCAAATCGGGTCTACTGCCACAGATAATAATGTGTATATTTCGTCTGTATTAACCATTGGCGCAAGATATGACAATACAGAAAATCTAAACGGCTTTATAGACGACCTCCGCATCACCAAAGGCATCGCCCGGTACACCCAAAACTTTACCCCGCCGACTGCGGCGTTCCAATTACTGTAAGGAGTGGTCATGCTTTACTCTAAAAATGGTTCTATCCCCAAGCCTGAAATGTCGGGCGATAAAGAAGGTTGGATTGAGGTTCCTGAACCGCCTGTAGCCCCAGAAGGCAAAGAAGTAGTCTGGTGGTTTCCACCGGGGTGGGTGGTTCGTGATCTCAAGCCTGCGGCCACAGAAACTACAGACTTTTCATGGAGTCAAAGCCAAGAGCAATGGGTTGAATATACAAAGCCAGAGTCTGTGGTTATTGTTTCTGATGATACTTTGAGTGCTCCGTCTGCAACCGCAGATATAACATTTAACCTATCTTCAGCAATGGGTGTGTAAATGACTACAGAAGCAACAAAACACGCCGTAGACGCTTTATCAGTTGCAACTGTAGTAGGTACACTAGCAGAAGTTTTACCTGCTGTTGCCGCTTTGTTTACTATTGTTTGGACATCATTCCGTATCTATGAAACTAAAACTGTTCAAGGTTGGTTAGGTAAAACAGTAAAGGACCAAGAATGAGAGCAGTATCAGTAGGTAAAGTCCTTACCCCTAATACTAAAACTACGATGTATACAATTCCTACTAAGCATATAGGGACTTGGTCTTTGTTGTATGCTTATAATGGTACTTCCTCTGCTAAACACTTTACTGCTTGGTGGTACGATAAAAGTGCAAATGTAGAGATACCTCTTGTATATGAGTATGACTTAACTGCTAAACAATATCTAAGACTAGATGGTGACGCCTATGTCTTACTAGATGAGGGCGATGAGATAAGGGTTCAGATTGAAACTGGAGCTACTAACTCCGCCTGTATAGTAACTATTGAGTTAGAACCGAAGCTAGCTGCACAATTTAACTAAGGAGAAAACTATGCCTATGGTAGACGGAAAGAAGTATCCCTACACTAAGAAGGGAAAACAAGCAGCAGCATCTGCAAAGATTAGTAAACTTCGTAAAGAAGGTTATCCACCTAAGCAGGCAGTTGCTATCGGTCTTTCTATGGCTGGTCTGTCTAAGAAGAAAAAGGCTAAGAAATGAAACAAGGTTTATACTCTAATATCTGGGCTAAACGGAAGCGTATCAAAGAAGGCTCAGGCGAGAAAATGCGTAAGCCTGGGACAAAAGGCGCTCCTACCCCTAAAGCGTTTAAACAAGCAAAGAAGACTGCGAAGAAATAATGGTCAAGAAAGTCTATCAGAATCCTGAAGGCGGTTTGAACGCTAAAGGCAGAGCTTACTTCAAAGCCAAGGAAGGGGCCAATCTAAAGCCTCCAGTGTCCTCTAAAGAGGCTAAGAAGTCTCCGAAGGCTGCTGCTCGTAGGAAGTCCTTCTGTGCTCGTATGGGAGGCGTAGCAGGCCCTATGAAGGATTCTAAAGGCAGACCTACACGGAAAGCCTTAGCACTAAGAAAATGGGATTGTTGAGTAAAGAGTAGTTGACAAACCTAACTAATTATGGTATAATACTATTATGAACTATTTAGAACTAGTTAATGATGTACTGGTCAGGCTTCGAGAGGATGAGGTATCGTCTGTCTCGGAGAACTCCTATTCCAAGATGATAGGCAAGTTTGTCATTGATGCACAGCGGCAAGTAGAGGACGCCTATAACTGGAACTCACTGTCCAATACCTTGACTATGGATACCGTAGCTAGTTTATTTAATGGTGTCTTAGTAGGCTCTGGTCAACGCTTTAGGGTTCTAAATGTTATTAATGACACAAGTAACTGGTTTATGAACTACAAGTCATCTAATGAGATGGATGATTTATTTCTTAACCAAGGCGCTGAACAAGGCGCTCCTATGTACTATAACTTTAATGGTTTTAGTTCACAAGGAGACACGCAGGTAGATATTTATCCTATCCCTAACGGCGTCTACACTATTAGATTTAACATCATACAGCCACAAGATCCTCTACGGTTTGATGCTGATGAGTTGTTAGTACCTGCTGAACCTGTCATATTCTTAGCGTATTCTAAAGCTATTGCCGAGCGTGGAGAAGATGCTGGCTTTGCCTCTTCAGAAGCATACGCACTGTATCGACAGTCACTAGCAGACCATATTGCTATTGAAGCTAATCGTTATCCTGATGAAACTATTTGGGATGCTGCCTAATGGCTGAAGAGATTATTAAGCAGAGCTTAGCAGCCCCTGGCTTTCTAGGCTTAAACAGTCAGCAGTCTAACGAAGACAGCGATATTCGCTTTGCTCGTGTAGCAGAAAATGTTGTCTTTGATTCTGCTGGTCGCTTAGCATCTAGGAAGGGCTGGGTAGCCTTAACAGGAGAGATTGGTAGCTTTGGCTCTGGAGGTGCTGCAGAGTACGGCATAGCCGAGTATGGTATTGCAGAGTATGGCGCACCTACTAACATGAAGTTTGTGTTTGAGTTTGTTAAAGAAGGTTCTAATGTTATTATCTCTGGTGGAGGTAGTCAACTCTACACAGGAACAAACCCAATCACTAATGTAACAATTAAGAATGCTGCTAACAACGGCGCAGCTACTTACACTATTACTGCAGATAACTGGCAAGCTGTTGCACTGCCATACGGAGAAGGACAGGACAGCAAACCACACGCTTACCTAGTACAGTCTAATCATAAAGTGCTTGTGTTCCATGAGCTACCCACTGCAGGTAGTGCTAATCCTCATGCACATGATAGTGGTACATTCGGGTTCCAAGTACTAGACGATACCGGCACATTGCCGTTTGGCTACTCTGCTGGTGAGTTTAAACCTAACTGTGGTCTTGCTGCATATGGGCGGTTATGGTTAGCTAATAGCCCTGGAGACACACAAACTATTTATTTTTCTCGTCTGTTAGATGGATCAGACTTTAGTGGAGGTGACTCAGGATCTTTGTCCCTTAACGCTGTATTTCCTAATAACGATGAAGTTATAGCATTAGCAGCACATAATGGATTCTTGATTGTATTTGGCAGAGATAACATTGCTGTTTATGGTACTCCTACGGATGTAACACAACTTACTTTGGTAGATTATATTCCTAATGTAGGGTGTATCGCACGAGATACAGTACAGAATACTGGAACAGATATTATTTTTATGTCTCGTATTGGCCTACTTAGTTTACAGCGGGTTATCCAGGAGAAGTCACTACCGTTTAGAGACTTATCTAAAAATATTCGTGATGAGTTTTTAGTAGATGTACTAGCAGAACCTGAGAATAATATTAAAGGTATTTACTATCCTAAAGAGGCTTTCTATTTACTAAGTCTTCCAGGCGCTGAGAAGACCTACTGCTTTGATACTAGATCATTGTTGCCTGATGGTGCAGCACGAGTAACTACCTTTAGTAACTTTAGTCCTAACTCTTTTTGTATCACACAAGCTGATGAGTTATTACTAACCACTCCTACTTATATCGGTAAGTACGATGGCTACTTAGATAACGGTGATAACTATCGACTACGATACTACACTAACTATACTAATTTAGGTCTACCTAGTAACATTAAAATTCTAAAGAAAATTGGAGTTACCTACCGAGGAGCTTCTAATAAACAATTCTATATCTATTGGGGTTTTGACTATACTGAAGAGTACAGATCCACCACTAGAACTGTGTCAAACCAAGCATCAGTTTCTGAGTTTGGTATAGCACAATATGGAATAGGAGAATATGGAGATAGTTTATTTAAGAATGGTTCCTTCATAGTAAACTCCTCTGGTACTGGTAATGTAACACAGATTGGAATTGAAGCAGATGTCGAAGGTAACTATCTAGCTCTTCAAAAGATTGATGTATTTGCTAAACAAGGAAAGGTGATTTAAATGTCAAACTATACCAAAACAACTAACTTTACTGCTAAAGATAGTTTAACTTCAGGCGACTCTAATAAGATTGTTCGTGGCTCAGAGTTTGATACTGAGTTTAATGCTATCTCTGCAGCTATCGCTACTAAAGCTGACCTAGCTAGTCCGACCTTCACTGGATCTCCTGTAGCTCCTACACAAAGCACTAGCGATGAGACTACTAAACTAGCTACTACTGCTTATGTAGCTAACAAGATTGCTGCGATTAGTTCTGGCGTAACCTCAGCAGCCGCAGGTACAGGCATCTCTATTACTGGTACTGGCTCTGGTCCGTACACTGGAGCAATTACAATTACTGCTACTGGTCCTACATTAGCAGCTACTCAGACTTGGACAGGTGTTAACACATTTAACGACTTCACTGCCAGTACTCATAAGTTTGATTCTACTTCAAACATTCAACTGACAAGCAGCCAGATTCGTGTTAATCAAGGCGGTAATGAACTTAGTAGAACTTTGTTAACAGGTAACACATATAAGTTTACACTAGGCGGTAATGACACTAGAGGTATTCAGTACGATTCTTCTGGTAATAGTTTTGCTGTTGGTTACGCTGCTGTAAACTATTTGAATTTTTCTTCTAGTTCTTATGCAGAGTTTAATTTAAGCGATGTCCGTAAAGCAGGTGGTGGTTCGTTTAACTCCTTGTCAGATGGTAGATTAAAGACAGATGTAGTCGACTATTCTAAAGGCTTAAACGCTATTAAAACACTTCGTCCAGTATCTTATAAGTTTATTGATAAGAAAACTGGGGCTACTCTTGATAAGACCTTTATCGGTGTTATTGCTCAAGAAGTAGAGCAGACTCCTTTTGCTAACATTGTTGGTACTGATGCTGATGGTTATAAGACTGTTGATCCTTCAGAGCTTATGTATGCTCTGGTTAACGCAGTTAAAGAACTGTCTACTGAAGTTAATATTCTTAAAGCTAAAGTAGCTAACTTAGAAGCACAGTAATAGTTAGTATGATCCAGCATCATTTTTCAGATAACTTATATGCTAAAGAATGTTTGTTTCCTAAAGGATCACAAATTATTCAGCATAAACATAAGTACGATCATCTAGCTATTTTAGCTAAAGGAAAAGTAAAAGTTGTTGTAGATGATGAAGTTTTTGATATTGAAGCTCCACATTGTTTTAATATCAAAGCTGAAAAACATCACGGTGTATTAGCATTAGAAGATTGTGTATGGTACTGTATTCATGCTACTGATGAAACAGATGTTGATAATATAGATAAAGTATTAATTAAGGAGTAATAAAATGCCCTGGATGGCTACAGCCGCAATTGTAGGGAGCAACTTAGTAGGTTCTGCTTTGGCTGGAAGATCGGCAGAAAGAGCAGCTGATACTTCTGCACAAGCTCAACTAGAATCTGCTCGAATTGCTGCAGAAGCCCAAAGGTTTAGGCCAGTTGGAATTACTAGTAGGTTTGGTACTTCTCAATTTGGTTTTGATGACAAAGGTTATCTGACCTCTGCTGGATATACAGTCGATCCTGAGATTCAAAGACTTCAGAATCAATTAATTGGGTTAGCAGGATATAGCCTGTCTCCTGAAACAATTGGTAGAGTTGCTGCTGAGTCTGAGTTAATTGGAGGAGCAGGTACTAGACTGTTTGGAACTGCTGGAGATATAACTCGTTTAGGACAACAGTATCTAGCTACTTCCCCAGAGGCTGCTAGACAGCAGTTTATGCAAGAGCAGACAGCACTACTTGATCCTGTTCGCCGTAGGGAAGAAGAGGCTCTTGCTCGGTCTGTATTTGGTAGAGGTAGGGCTGGTCTAACAGTAGGCGCTCAAGGCCAACCAGAGCTTGCTACACTAGCTGCAGCACGGAGAACACAAGACTTACAACTAGCTGCTCAGGCTGAACAGGCTGCACAGCAACGAGCACAGTTCGGTACTGGCTTAGTAGGCACAGGTGCTAGTTTATTTGGTACTGCTGGAGGTATGCTTGGTAGCCGCTATCAATACCAGACTCAGGCACTGGCTCCGTTCTTACAGCAGATTGGTGCTGCTCAGACGCTAGAGCAAATGGCACAACAGCCTCTTGATATTGGCGCACAGCTTGGTGGTCGTGCTGCTACTGCTGGCGCTAATGTTGGTCAATCCTTACTAGCAGGTGGAACAGCCGCTGCTCAGACAAGACTGCAGGGATCGCTTGTTGGTCCGTCACTGATGGCACAGAATCTTTCTGGTTTTGGTCAACAGTATTTACAAAATCAACAGCAACAGAATATGTTTAATCAATTAATGGGAATGCGTAATGCTCGTGGATTTGGTTATCCTGCAGGAACATCACAAATGAGCGCACAAGATGCTGCTTCTTGGTTTGGTGGCTTTGGCGAATAATAAATAAGGAATAGATATGGCGATTCAATCTTTATTTGGAACATCTCCTGAAGAAATTATTCTTGCTAGGCAGAGAGAAGCTAGGCAAGAACAACTACTTCGTAACCAGCAGATAGCCCAGCAAGGCGCTGGCTTTGGGCCATTCAGAGAACTATATCAAGCTGGTTTAAGGTTTGGTGATGTAGCTTCTCAAGCGGCTATGCAGAGAATGTTTCCTAGCTCTGCTGATCCAATGCTTAAGAAAGCAACTGATATCCAGTCTATCCTTACTCAGTATAAAGACCAAGACTTAACGAATAGCTCTGTTTTAAGTAATATAGCAAAAGAGTTAGCTGCTCAAGGTTACTCTAATGAGGCTGTAAGTGTAGCTCAGCAGGCTGCTGCTCGAAGGAAAGAGGAGCTTGATGTTGGCTTCCGTGAACAACAACTTGACATAAGCAGGCGTGGTGTTGAGGTACAAGAAGGTCAACTTGGTGTAACTAAAGACAGATTTAAGATTGACATGGATAATCTTGCTCGTCAAAATAAACTTACAGATGCACAGATTAAAGAAATTGATGCTCGTATCGCTAATCTGGCTGCTGATAAGTTTAACTTTACTCCTCTTAAAGATGCATTAGGAAATGTTACTGGTGTGCTTGCTATCAATAAGTCTAATCCTTCTGATATTAAAACTATTACTATTAGTGGAACTACACCTGCTGCACCTGGAGCAGCAACAGATCCAGCAGCGGCAGCTAGGGCAGAGTTAGAGCGTAGGAATAAAGCTAGCGGAAGACAGCCAAGATCAAGTACAGCATCTCCAGAACTACCTGAAGGAGTATCTCCCTAATGGCACAAGTTAATTGGGGTTCGCTATCTACTTCTGACTTAGAAGCTATTGCAAATAATCAATGGAATAAAGTTTCTGAACCTGGACTAAAAGTAGTATCTCAACAGGAATATGGTACAGCAGAAACTTTAGGTCGAGGATTTGAGCGTGGAGTAACATCTACTCTGCGTGGCTTATCTCAATTGTTTGGTAACGATTTAGATTTCTATAATCGTGCATTTGGTTACCAGACTGATCTTGAAAAAGAGCAAGAGTTTCGTGCGATGGTAGACACGAACACTGGTGCTGCCTTAACTGGTGTAATTGCTGGTTCAATTGCTGATCCAACTAACCTTATTCCTTTAGCTCGTGCTAAGACAATGGGTCAGTTTGTTAGGCAAGGAGCTACAGTAGGCGGTATAGCTGGTGCATTAGAACCTACCTATGAAGAAGAGTTTGCTGATTCCAGACTAAAGAACATTGCTATTGGCACTGGCTTTGGTGCAGTTCTTGGTGCTGGTCTTGGTAAGCTGGTAGGTAAGAGTGAGGCATCTAAGATTGCGGCAGTAGAGCCATCTACAGGTACAGTTAGGACAGTAGAAGAAGCAGCTACAACTGCTGAAGACGCTGCTACACCTATTATTACTCAGCAGCAGTTTAGTACTTTATTAGATATTCAAAGAAGGATTGAAGTAGGTGACGCTGTCACACCTGCTGAACAGAGGTTCCTCAGAGACTTCGAGAGCCAAATTCCTCCACTGACTGACGATGCTGTCAAGGCTTTTGAGATCCAGTCTCGTATCAATGCAGGGGAGATGGTCACCCAAGCTGAACAGCGCCTGTTATATGATTTTAATAAACTAGATAAGCCAATCTTCCAGGCTCCTCCTTCACCTGTTAAGTTTGTGGATGAGGCTGAGGCATCTGCTTCGCCTATTAATAAGGCTGTGGTAGATGGTGGATCAGAGACTTCAGTAGGTAAGGCTATGGCTGAGGCTGATCAGGTGGCTTTTAAGACTGGTGATTACAGGGATTACCTAAAGGACTCAGCTACTAGGTTTGCCAATATTCGACCTGAGCAGTTTGCCAGGATGATAGACCCAAATAATCCCTTCAGGGACGCTAATGTCAAGGTCCTGGTGTCGAAGACCGAGGGAGATCAGGAAGCCCTCCAGCAGGTCTATGGAGCCTTACAGGGGCGGTTTAGATACGAAAGGCAGACTGGCAAGACTTTCCAGGAGATTACCGAGGAAGGCCAGCGTACTATCCCTGAAGATGTGGCTGTCGAGGCATTGCTAAATAAGAAGGTTCAAGAGCTTCTGCCTCCTGAAGTGCTGGCCTCAGCAGTCAAGGCAACCAGGACAGCCATCGATGACTTGACAAAAGCTAGAGAACTTGCTAGAATATCTAAGGAGCTAGGCAGCGAAGAAGGCTACGCTGTCCTGCAGTCAATGATGGGTAAAGCTGCTAGTCTGCTGGCTGCAGTCGAGGGCAACGCTAGTAACCTAGGCAGAGCACTGGCATACCAGAAAAGACTTAATCAGCTTATCAATCAGAATCAAAAGATTATTCCATTCTTAGGTGGTCGTTCATGCTAAAAGTAGATGCAAAATGTAAAGAAGCAATTGACGCATTCTTTCAAGGTCTTGATGATCTTAATAGAATGAACATGCTTCCTGGTGAGAAAGCAAAGGCACAAGCTAGCTTTGTTAACCAGACATTAAAAGAGCCACGATTCAGAGACAAGGTAGCTGAGTTTGTAGTTAACTCCTATATCTCTGGTGTTGGTACAATTGCTGTCAACGCTATGTCTGCTCTTGTCAAAGCACCATTAGCTATTGCTGAGCGTTTCCTTCTTGGCCTTATGCCTGGAAACTCTGTTAGGCTGCAAGAGTCTGCCTCTATGCTTAAAGGTTTCTATGAAGGCTTAGCAGAAGGGATTGACTTTGCTAAAGCTGGTTGGACCAAAGGAGCGCCACTAGATACCACAGCTAACATTGATCAGATTAAACAGGCTATTGGTGGATCAGCTAATTCATCTCAGCTTGAGAAGAATATAGGTGCTGTAGTGCGTATGCCTACTAAGGCATCAGTAGCTATTGATGAGTTCTCTAAGGCTATCTTCCGTAGGATGCAGTTTAATGCTGTAGCAGAAAGACTAACTCGTGCTATCCCTGAGAGTAAACTTGGTGGTATGACTCGTAATGAATTGTATCAGAAGCTAAGGCAAGTAGACATCGGCAGTCTTACCTGGGCAGATGAGCTTAAGAAGATTAATCCAGTACTGGCAGATGATATTACTAACTTTGCTAAGAGCCAAACATTCCAGGCTGATCTAGGTAAACTAGGCAACTCAATGTTAAAGCTCCGTGCTGACCATCCTGAGCTTGTGTTCATTGCTCCATTTATTAAGACTCCTATTAATATCCTTAAAGATGCTCTGTCATATACGCCTGCTAGCTTGTTTATGAAGCAGTTTAAAGGCAAGAAGGATGAGGCACTAGCCCGTACTATGATTGGTGCTGGTATCGCCTCTATGACTGCATATCAAGTAGCACAAGGCAATCTAACTGGTTCCTACCCAAAGGACGCGGGGCGCAGAGAAGCTATGATTGCTGCGGGTATCCCTGAGTATTCTGTCAAGATTGGTGACACATGGTATTCCTATGCTCGTGTTGAGCCGCTAGCTACAGTGATGGGTGTGTTTGCTGACTCTGTAGAATCTCTTCGAGACTACTATAATAAACCAGCAGCAGACAGGAAGATACAAGAGTTAGCAGTGGACGGTACACTAGCTATCACCAAGAACCTTACCTCGAAGACCTTCTTAGAAGGCATCACTGGTGTGCTGCAGGCTGTGCATGACCCTGAGCGTTATGGTGGTAGCTTTATTAATAGCTTTGCTGGTCTAGTAGTGCCTGCTGCAGTGGCTCAGTTTGCTCGTGTGCCTGATCCATATCAGCGTGAAGTACGAACCTTTGATGAGGCTGTACAAGCTCGTATCCCAGGCATGAGAGAGGACCTACCAGTTAAGCGTGATATCCTCGGTGAACCTAAGCCAAACTTAGCATATGGTTTGTCTGGTGTTGTTGGTATTGCCGCTAGATCCGCTGAGCAGACACCGCTGCAGAGAGAGATTCAGTCGATTGGATTTAACTACGAAGCAGTGAATAAAAAGATTCGTGATGTAGAACTTGACACATCTACTTATGAGAGATATGCTAAGGTATCTGGAGAGCTAGTAGAAAATCAATTGAACCTATTAATTGATACACCATTGTATCAGAATTCTAATAAGGCAGTTAAGAATATTCTTATGAAGCGTGTAGCCGAAAGAGCAAGACGAGCAGCAACTAATCAAATTCTAGTAGAACAATATAATAGTAATCCAGAGTTTGCTGCAGAGTTCCAGCGCAAACGACTACAAAGTAAAGGATTGGAGCAAAGTGAGTGACCCAATACAAACAACAAGGGCTGCTCTATCGGGGATAAAAGAAGCTGTAAAAGTCGGCAGGGAGATTAAGGAAACTGCTAACGAAGTAAATACATTCCTGGATGAAGAGGCGAAGGCAAGAGTCGCCTGGAAGAGGAAGCAGCAACAGATTGAACGCCGTGGTGACATGATGTTCATGACTGCCTATGAAGAGTACAAGATCATTAGGCAGATAAGAGATGCAGAGATGGAGATGTATAAACAGATTGAGATGGAGTATGGAAGATCAGCAGTGTCAGAAGTAAAGTCTTTAATTACACAACTACGAAAACAACATTTAGAACTTAATGATGAGTTCTATCGTAAGCGTATGCAGACTAGAAAAGAATGGGGAATGATTTTACTTGTTAGTGCTGTTGTTTATGGAGTCTTTAAAATGATGGGGCTTATGTAATGATTACTTTACTATCTACACTAATTTCTTTCCTTATGGGTGGTCTACCTAAGATCCTAGACTTCTTCCAGGACAAGGCTGATAAATCTCATGAGCTTGAGCTAGCTAAGATGCAGACTGAGCGAGAGCTACAGATGCTAGAGAGAGGCTACATAGCCCAGGCCAGGATCGAAGAGATTAGGACAGAGCAGGTGGCTATGCAGACAGCAGTACAGGAACGAGAAGCCTTGTATGCCCACGATATAGCCATTGGACAAGGAGCCTCACAGTGGGTTACTAACCTTCGTGCGTCAGTCAGGCCAGTGATCACCTATGGTATGTTTTGTATGCTTCTGTTTGTGAACATCTTTGGTTTCTTCTATGCATGGAAGACTGGTGTTCCTTTTGAGATGGCTATGGAGATCCTCTGGGATGAGGACAGCGCCATCATCTTCTCAAGCGTGATTGCCTTCTGGTTCGGTACTCAGAGCTTTAAGAAATGAAGGTATCAAAAGAATGCATAGATATGATCAAACACCACGAAGGTGTCCGTACCCGTGGATATAGGTGTCCCGCTTTATTGTGGACCATCGGGGTAGGTCATGTCATTGACCCTGCACATATTGGAGTCAAACTAGATGAGCGAAAGAATATACCAATCCCTCCAGCATGGGACAGAGTCCTATCAATGCAAGAGGTTGATGAGATTCTCGCCCAAGACTTGGCTTCTTTCGAGAGAGGCGTACTACGACTGTGTCCTTCTGGTCTTACTCAGTCTCGCTTTGATGCACTCGTTTCCTTCTCTTTCAATGTTGGCCTCGGTAATCTCCAACGCTCTTCAATAAGGATGTGTCACAATCGTGGTGACTATGAAGCTGCTGCTGAGGCTTTCATGGCTTGGACCAAAGCAGGCGGCAAAGAGCTACCTGGATTGGTCAAGCGTAGAAAAGACGAGAGAGCTTTGTATCTAACCCCATCCAAATAAGATACGGACAAAGAAGATATCTACAACAAGGTAGTTAGTTCCTTCTTCAGGATCTTGTACATATTCAAACCCCAGCATCATACCTGCAATTAAACTTAGTTCTGCTCTCATATTTCACAGTGTCCTGCTACACAGGCTAAGGTCTGTGCTCCTTCGACATTATCGTCTTCTTCCTTAAGATTATCCCATGCAATACCTGTAGGCATCTTAGCAAGAAGTTCCTCATACTGCTCTTTGCTGCACTCCTCATAAGGCGCTTGACGATAAGTGCCTCCATCCCAAGGCAAGAACGATATACCAGAGATTTCATCGAAGTTCCTCCACACCCATGCTCCAACATCCATCCACTCATCTTCCTTAACAGAGATAGTGACAGAGGGCTTATGCTCACACCAGTGGCGCTGATACATCAACCACAGTTCGAGGTGCTGCAAAGCAGTTAAGTGCTCACGAGTCCTGGCATTATCTGGTGCTTTCACTGGGAAAGAAAACACTGCAGTGCTGTCAGGACGCATTACACAATCCTCAGTAGGAATACCTGCCTCTGTCAGAAACTTGGTTAACGGGTCTTTCTTATCGCCACGAACACGGCGAACATAATAGCTACTATGTCTAGTATGAATACCAGAGGCAGAATTAACAAGCTGAGACACAGTACCAGAAGGCTTGACACAAGTGATAGCAGCAGCTTGAGGGATTCCAAGACTAGCTGAATAGTTAGAATTGGTGTCCACGGCGATCTGTCGTAACTGCTCAAGAGCCTTCGCAGTGCTGTCATTTACTTCTCCCATCCATTTGTTATCAAGAATACCAGTCAACGATACACCAAGCAGTCGCTCCTCTTCTGTATTCTTATTCCATATCTTACGCAGATACGGGAAGTGCGTTAGAGTAGACTGGAATGTACCCAGGATCGTAGCAATCTTTACCTTCTTAGCTAGCGACTCTACAGTGTCCTCTGCTCTGACCACGACCTCTGTGAGGTTACAGAATTGGTATGGTCGAAGTATGATTTCTGAACAGGGATTAGTTCCGAAGTCATAATCTCCATCACGCCTC
>Ga0315904_10004771_pt1 | contig 19125 bp, 8 predicted proteins | sample LakEriMetagenome_6_FD_203529 | JGI IMG/M metagenome (GOLD analysis project Ga0315904, IMG submission 203529) | Freshwater fungal communities from buoy surface, Lake Erie, Ohio, United States - Buoy 12 MA120 | ecosystem: Environmental > Aquatic > Freshwater > Lake | place: USA: Lake Erie, Ohio...
GACGTGTTCTACCTGCTGAAGGAGATCGAGCCGACCGACACCGTGACGTCGACGGCCTCCTTCACCTGGACGGGCGCCGACATCCCCGACTTCGAGCGGCCGCTGTTCGCCTCGCCCGGCTACCACGGCTACGAGGTCTACCCGATCACGAATCGTCCGCTCTCGCTCCGCGGCCGCGCACGTCGCGTTCCGCCCGCCCTGACCGACGACTACATGGTGGCGCCGATGCACCGCGATGGCCTCCAGGCCCTCGTGAACCTCACCTGCCACCAGATGAAGCTCAACGATGGGGACACGGCGGGCGCGGCGGACTACTACGGCCGCTACGCCATGTTCATCGAGGAGTTCCGTGCCCGGCACGGACAGCCCGGAGGGGTCATCGACCCTGCCACCATCGTGTCCGCAGGTCGCGGCACGGTCGTCACATTCGAGAGGATCACCGTTCCATGAGCACCTTCGACTCCCATCTCGCCTTCCAGCCGAAGCCCATCCTCTACAAGGAGTTGGGCCGTGGCTCGTGGTTCGTCCGCCCGCACACGGTCGGCGTGGACGACGTGTGCCAGCCCAAGCTGTTCCGCTACGCCATCGCCCACGACGGCACCCGGAAGCTCCGCGAGGCGGTCATGCCCGACGGCACGCTCGTCCCGGCCGCCAAGGACTACTGGCCCGTCAACGACTGGCACCCCGAGGGGTGGGTCCTCAACCTCGGGACCTGGTGGTCTCCGGTCGCGGATCCCGGTCGGTTCCCCGACCCGACCGACGAGGAGGACTTCAAGCTGTGGGGCGCGCGGATCAAGTCGCACTACGCCCGCGTCCTCCCCGACCTGGACCGCGTGACGGCCGACGAGTGGAAGGCCGCCTGGACGATCAAGGAGGCCGAGCGCAAGGTCCGCAAGGATCGCGCGGCCGCTGAGGTCGAGACGATGAAGGCCAAGTCCGCCAGCCGTGTCGAGCGCCAGCGGCAGGCCATCATGGCCCGGTACGGCGTCCGCTGATGGCCTCGCGCAGCATCCCACTCCTGATCCCGTACGCCCAGCAGGGCTCGCGGTTCGTCGCGTCCGAGGAGCTGGGTGCTGAGCAGATCCTGAACATGGCGATCGACCCCGACGGTGCGCTGACCAGCGTGTCGGGGCCGACGCTCTACGAGCCGATCGCCATCCGCGACACCGGCGCAGGCAACGCGCTGGCAGGGATCACGGGGGTGGTCCACGGCGTCCACCACGCGACGCTCCGTGGTGGTCGCCGCGAGTTGCTGTTGGCCGTCACGACCACGGGCCTCCGCATCCACAACCCGACGAAGCAGCGGTGGGATACGCTCACCGTCAACGTCAGCAAGGACGTCGCACGGCGCTACCCGCCGCAGTTCCTGACGTTCGGGTCGCTTGTGATCTACTGTGACGGCGCGACCGAGCCGAAGGTGATCACCGAGAACCGCGACGTGATGCCGCTCGGCTTCACCGTCAAGCCGGATGCGCCAGACGTCCTCGGACCCGAGAGCCCCGGGCCGGAAGGGCGCAACGAGCACGAGACGGGCACGCTCGGGTACTCCTTCCCTGGTGCCCTCGGCACGCCCGGCGACCGGCTCCAGAACTCGGACAGCGGCACGCTGCGAAGCGCGTACGTCTGGTACCTGATGTACGAGGACTACCTCGGCAACCTCAGCGCGCCGTCGGCCCCGTCGGAGCCCGTCACCTTCGGGCCTCTCCGCGCGAACATCGCGCTTGACGAGAACACCGGGCTCGGCATCGAGATCAACGACCTCACCCGCGGCGTCGCTGTCGGGTCCGCGTGTTCGCCGCCGGACCACACCCGGTACGTCCGCGTCTACCAGACGCCGGACACGCTCAACCAGGGCACGATCCCGCAGCTCCTGGTCACGGTCCCTGCCGCGCAGTTCCGCTACCACGAGGCGGGCGATCTCGCATCGGCGAAGGGGCCGATGCCGTTCCTCCGCTCGACGCCCATCTTCCACGCGATGGCGGAACTCCAGGGCTACCTCTACGCGGCGGAAGGCGGCGTCGTCTACCGCTCGCAGCCTGGCATCCCCGGCACCTGGCCCGAGAACGACTTCGTGAGCGTGACGCGCGACGGTGCCGAGGTGACCGCCCTGGCGGCGCTCAACGGCCGCATGTACGCCTTCACGCGCAACGCGATGGTGGACGTCACGGATCTGGCGTCGCCGCAGACGGTGCCCGGCGGCGTCGGCTGCACGGGCCCGTCGGCTGTCACGATGGCCCCCGGGATGGGGCTGCTGTTCATCCACGACAGCGGCATCTACCACTTCAACGGGCAGACCATCGAGCGGATCAGCGACCCGATGAACCGCCTGTTCCGCACGGGCATCAACAAGACGATGCTCAGCCGCGCGGTCGCGTGGTACTCGCCCGAGCACGGCGAGGCACGGTTTGCGCTGCCCCGGATCGGCTCGCCGTACAACCGGCTGATCTTGACGTACACGCAGGGCCTCGGCTGGCGCGAGATGGACCTCGGCATCCACGTCGCGGGCGTCAGCGTCACCGCCGGGAGCGACCCGCTCCAGCTCGTGGCGGGCACCGACTTCCAGACGCGCGTGACCCCCAGCGGCTCGCCGGGTCCGTACAGTTCCCACGACATCTACGTCCTCGACCGCGAGACGCCGATCTACACGCCGCCGTCCCGCGTGTCCAGGTTCCGCAGCAACCTGATCTCGCTCGGCTCTTTCGTGAGCGAGCGCGCGAAGGTGCTGGAGCTGCGCGTCCTGTTCGTGGAGACGTACGAGGGTGCGGTCGCTACGATCCGCTTCCGGCGCAACTTCGAGACGGCCTGGTCGCAGGAGCAGACCTTCCGCCTCGACGACGCGCCTGGCGTGGACGCCGACGAGCAGACGCTCACCGCGCGCGAGGGTGCCTGGGGCTCGGCGACGGTGGCGCTCAACCGCAAGGTGCCCCGCCGCCGGACGGCAGCGCGCGCGATCACGGTGGACCTGAAGGACGTGAGCCGCCTCCAGTTCGAGGTGTCCGTGACGTACCCGGCTCGGCTCGCGCTGATCGCGCTGGAGATGGAGGTGGACGACCACGACGTCGCCGCTGGCCGGCGCGTCCCCACGGCGACGGAGACCTGAGATGCCTTACATCTTCCCGCGGCGGATCCCGATCGCCAACGAGACGTTCGACACGGACGAGTTCATCCGGGACATCGCGCCGCCGGCGGAGCTGCTGGCCGGGCGTGTCAACGAGGTGAACATCGCCTCCACCGCAGGTGGTCTGCCGGCTGACGACGACGCCTTCTTCACGTTCGACGTCATCGAGAGCAGCGTCCCGTTCGGCTTCTACGACGCTGGCGCCCCGCCGCACAACCCGCCGCCGGAGACGCGCGCCGAACTGGAGGCGCTGACCGGCGTCCACATCATCGCCAACACGCTCCAGTGGGAGACGGTTGACGCCTTCACCGAGTTCGACAGCGGCTTCGAGCAGCTCCTCATCACGGCGAACTACCAGTACGTGTGGGCCGGCTTCGAGCCCGGCGGCGGCGAGCCCGCGCACGCCTACGCCTGCGACCTCCTGGCGTGGACGGACGCCGCACTCGACGAATACTACCGGATGAACGAGCCGCCGGCGTTCCAGCTTGGCATCCGGGTGGACGGCGAGATCGTCTACGTCAGCGGCATCTTCAACGCGACCTGGCGCGACTTCTGGGGCATCCGCGCCGACCCATCCGTCCAGATCCCGGGCACCCGGTTCCCGGGCTTCATCTCGCGGAAAGCGCAGGCGAGTATGTCGCCGGGCCAGCCGATGATGGTGGTGCCGCTGGAAGCGCAGGTGAACATCGCGCCGGGGCCTCACCTCGTCGAGATCGTCGCCCGCCGGGTGCCGCGGGTGGACCAGCAGCGGTTCGTCGAGGACGACTGCGTGGGCCTCCTATCGCGCGTCGCACTCCTGACCCGGCTGCACAACGAGCCCGTGCGCGAGCGGTCCAGCCTCGTGTCCGTGAGCCTCGCCGGCCTGGTCGAAGGCGACACGTTGTCGCAGGCCACGGTGTTCACGAACAACGTGGAGCGGATCGAGACGGCGCTGAACGACATCAGCGAGGACTCCCTCGCCGACTTCGCGCTGGTCCGCGAGCACCTCGCGCCGCCGACCCCACTGTCGTCGAGTACGCCGATCTACGGCTACGAGACGTGGGCGCACCCACCTTCGACGACGGTGACCATCAAGAACTGGCTGAACAGCGAGACGTCGAACACGGTCGAGTTGGTCAACCTGACTGGCACGACCAACTGGACCGCGCTCCAAGACGACACCGGCTCGGTGATCTACTGCACACCAAACGTGGGCTCGACCTTCCCGACGTCCACCTACGCCGGGATCTTGGAGGTCCGCGCGCGCGTTCACATCGACAAGCTGGCGCGCGACACCATCAACGCGGCGGCGATCGGGTCGCTGTCCCCGCTGTGCGGGCTCGCCATCGCGTACACGGCGGGCGGCTCGACGACGGTGATAGACTCGTCCATCCGGTTCGTGTCGCGCGCGGCGACGGCCGTGAACAACACCGACGTCACGTACTTCCCGAACTCAGAGGACATCGCCGGCCTCGTCGACGACGAGCTGGACGTCGCGCTCTACGCCGTGATCGACACCCGCACGGTCCTCCTCGGCAGTAACATCTCCAACTTCTTCGTCGTCGCCGCCAACGTCAACTTCAGCAGCACCGCTGTGGTCCGTATGGAATACACCCATGTCGTGATCACCGCGACCTACCTGCGAGGCGCCTGATGCCTGAAGTCGTACTCACGCACAACTACCCGAACGGGTCGGTGCTCAGCGCGTCCGGTCACGGCGACAACCTCTACTCGGACACGGCCGAGGAGGGGCTCTACAGCGTCGTGAACGGCTCCCTGTCGGGCGTCGGGGCGGGAGGCAACTTCGCGTCCGGGTTCACGCACGCCCCCGAGCATGTCGCGCCGGGTGAGATCGTGATGCTCGGCGGTGAGATCCACAAGCGGACGCAGCGGGCCTTCAGCGCCACGCTCACCGGCAACGACGAGAACGAGCCCGTGTGCATGGGCTTCGGCGCGCGGATCCGGCTGCCCTGGCAGCCCGCCTACCTCCGCGTCTCCTACGCCTTCCACGCGGCCGCCTGGCGGCTGGTCGCTATGGAGCAGGGCTACCAGTACGTCGCGCCGTCGGCGGGCCCTCCCGCGACCCCTGCCGATGCCCTCGGCGACTTCATCTTCCAGCGCGCGGCTGGCGCCAACATGTACCTCGACGTGTACTGGAACGGGACGCTCTTGGAGGCGCACCGGATCAAGTTCGGCGCGTCCGCCCACGTCGAGGTGATCAACGGCGTGGGGACGGCGCCGGAGACGCGGGAGACGCGCGGAGGTCGGATCTCCAACTACGAGGACGTCCGTGCCCACAGCCACGCGGGCGCGTTCGTCGTCCCCGGCGGCGTCAGCGCGGGACAGGCGAAGGCGGGCATGAACACGCTGGAGTTCCGCGCCTTCATCCAGCAGCCGCTCGGCGACGACTGGGCCGGGTCGCAGAACACCGACAAGTACACGGCGGTGATCCGGCAGGCGATCGTCAAGGAGGCCGCGACGGTCGCGCTGTACCCGCGGCTCACGATCGGGCATCGATCGGTGTCGTACCTGGCGATCGGGTCGCCCGCCTCGTAGCCCAGGTGGCGCGTCCGGCCAGATCGTGATAGGCTGCCCAGGACGCAGGAGGTGGTTCCTTGTCTGCCATCGCTTCAGCTCTGATTGCAGGCGGTGTCGCCGCTGGCATCCAGGGACTCGGGCAGGGGATCGCTGCCCTCACTCCGGCTGCGCGCGCACAGCGTCAGATGCGTCAGCAGATGACCAAGGACGCGCAGTCCATGATGGCGCGCGGCAAGCGTCACGGCTGGGGCTACACCCCGCAGAAGAAGCGGGAGCTGGTCGCCGGCGAGATGCGCGCGGCCGAGGCTGCCGCTGCCCCGCTCCGCGACGACGCGATGCGGCAGGCCGCGGCGCAGGGCACCGGGCGCGGCGGCGCGATGGACGCCTCCCGGGCGCTGATGTCCCGCGAGCGGGCGCAGATGGGGGCGGAGACGGCGGCCCGCGTCCGCGCGGAGAGCCAGCAGGTCGGCCAGCAGCGGCAGGCGACGGCCCGCAACCTGTTCGCGCAGGCGCAGGGCATGAACCTTGCAGCGCAGCAGCGCGCTGCCGACGTTCTCACCGACGTCGCGGCCACGGGGGTCAGCACGGGCCTCAAGACCTACGGGATGGAGCGCGACCGTGAGGAGGCTGCGGCGCTCCGCGCGGCGCTCGGCCAGACCAATAACGACGCGCCCGGGCTCGGAACCCTCCCGCCGGCAGCGATGGCCGATCTGGTCCGCTACTTCGGGAGGCAGTAGCACATGAGCACTACCTTCCCTCATTGGTGGGACGGCTGGGTCGTCACCAACGCCCCCGCCGCGCTGGAGAGCCCTGGCAACCTGTCGGGGCTGGCGACGAGCGACAAGGTGATCGTCGGCGCGTACAACAACGCGCTGAAGATCCTGGAGGACTACCACGCCACGGGTGCGGTGACGCAGGCGAAGCGGCTCCAGTCGGAGGCGAAGGTCTGGTCGGACCTGTTCGCTGTCCGAAACAAGTTGCTCAGTACGCTCTCCACGATGACGGGCAACATCCAGGAAGCGCAGATCCGCGCGCTCCAGAACCAGCAGGAGGCGCTGCTCCAGGCGCGGACGGCGCTCGCCACGCGAGCGGCCACCGGCGACCAGGCGACGGTTGCGAAGGTGCGCGCGGAGTACACGACGAATGGCGTTGACGCTGCGCTCGCGGACATCGCACCTGCTCTGACCAAGAGCGCCCTGCTCGGCGACACCGACGTCGGTAGTGCGGCGCTCCCGGCGACGTTCTCGGGCGCGCTTCAGGCGGCAAACGTCGACATCACCGACGTCTACCAGATCGACGAGGCGGAGTTCAGGAAGCGCCTTGTCGCTGCCGGCAGCCAGTCGCCAACGGCGCAGAACGCGGCAGTCGCGGGCTGGCAGCGTGCCAAGCAGACGCAGGGGACGCTCGACGAACTGGACCGCACCATCGACGAGGACCTTCGCGTCGTCGGCAGCGTGTTCGGCCCGGAGATGACGGGCAGCGAGATCGCCGCCGCAGCGATGGCCGCCTCGCAAGAGGCGGAGGCGCGCCTGAAGGAGCGCCTGCCGGGCTTCGACGACGTGGCTGTCGCGCAGCTCCAGCAGGAGGCGCTGGACACGCTGGAAGGCTACCGGCTGACGAAGGAGGCGGTCGACTACTTCAAGACGGCGCTGACCACCGAGAAGGCGTCGCCCCAGGACCAGCTCGCCGCGTCGCCGTCCTTCCAGGCGTGGGCGCGCTCGCACGGCTTCCCGAACGTCGGCACGAAAGACGCGGACGGCAACTTCGTCCCCGGCTTTGACGACTACGAAGCGACCGCCGAGTACATCAAGCAGGTGCTTCGCAAGAAGCCGCCGATGATGGGCAAGCACGCGGGCCGCGACGAGTACGTCCAGTTCGAGGAGGACATCGCGCCGGGCAGCGCCGCCGCCAAGGCGTTCGACGAGGAACACCAGTACGCCGGCAAGTACATCAAGGACAAGGAGACGGGGAAGTTCCTGACCCGCGAGGAGATCGAGGCGCGCGTCGCGCCTCCGATCATGTTCGTGCAGGGGAAGGAGCCGGGCGTCGAGTACTTCTACAACGAGGGCTCGCCCAACGTCATCCGGTACTCGCCGGACAACACGGTCACGTCCATCCCCCGCGAGGAGATGGAGGCAGCCGGCGAACCCGAGCGGGCGGCCATCGTTGAACCGTCTGGCGATGGCTTCGCCGTCCGTCCGCTTGTCGGGCGCCTCCGCGACGGCGACGATACAGCCGCTCAGCAGCAGCTCGACGATCTGATCGGTATCAGCGGCGGCGTGTCCGGCTACACGCGGCAGATCACGGAACTGACCGACACGGACGCACCTGTGCGGCAGGAGGAGAGCGCCTACGCGCCCCTCGACATCGCCCGCGAACAGCGCGCCGGCTACCGCGCGCAGACGCTGGTGCGCGATGGCGACGTGTTCACGGACACGCGCAACCCCGCCGACCCGTACGAGTACCGGATGGTCGACGGCGTGGCGCAGGCGCGGCGCAAGGGCACGAACGCCTGGAAGGACGCCTCGGCGCCGGCGATGCAAGAGGCCATCAAGGAGGTCGCCGACTTCGCCCGCAAGCCCGCCTCGCAGGCTGACGCCGACCGGGATGCGCTCGACCCGCAGGACGCGCTCGACCCGCTGTCCTACGACACGAGCCTGGAGATCGTCGACGAGCCGCCCAAGACCCGCACGGTGAAGGCGATCCGCAAGCCGACGCCGGCCAAGTACGCCCTCCAGGCGCTCCCTGACGAGGCGATCGTCGTCACCGACGACGGCGACGTCCGCGTCATCAAGCAGAACAGGATCGTCGAGAGCGTCCCCGTTGACGGCATCGTGGGCCGCGGCGGGCAGGGCGAACTCCGCGCCACCTTCGGCGAACCCGCCAACCCGAACGCGGCCATCCGGTTCTCGGGGCGGAGTGAGGCGTCGAAGGAGCGCGCCAAGGCCGAGCGCGTCGAGCGGCAGAAGGAGCGGTTCGAGCGGCAGGCCGAGGGCATGTCCCCGGAGCAGCTCGCGGCCGAGGCGAGCCTGTACCGCCGCACGGGCGAGGACGCCCGCAGCGACGAGCGGATCACTGCGGAAGGTGTGCGGGAGCGGCTCCGCATCGCCGCGAGCGATGAACCGGTCGGGACGCCGTTGCCGTCGCAGCGACTGGCCCGGCTGGAGAGCAGCATCGAGGACGAGCGGAAGCGGCAGCAGGCGGAGATCGCGGCGGGCAAGGACATCCCGCTGTCCAGTGCCAAGAGGATCGCGCGCCTGACGGAGCGGGCCGACGACGTTCGCGCCCGCGCGCCGCAGCCGGATGTCGAGGAGATGCTGGACGCCGCTGTCGCGCAGCGGGACGTCAACGTGGCGGCGAAGTCACCCGAAGGCGCCCCGTCCGTGCGTGCCACGCAGACGCCCGCTCAGCAGGCTGCGAGCGATCTTCGGCGCATCCGTGCCGACGCCGCGGAGAGCAAGCGTCAGCGGATCCTCGCCGCCTCCGGCAAGGGGCCCGACGAGGTGGTCCGCGTCACCGACCGTCTCCGCGCGTACTTCAAGGGCGACCGCGCCGCGACCCGTGAGCGGTCCTTCCTGGTGCGTCGCGCGTTTGGCGGCGCAGACACGCTGCCCGAGGTGAAGGCTCCCGTTCGGGTGGCGGAACCCGGCCCCGCGGGAGCCACCATTCGCCGCGGTCTGCCCGGCATCCGTGAGAAGGATCCCTCGCCCGTTGCTCGCGAACGTGTGGTCGGTGGGAGCGACGAGGCGCCGTCTGCTGACGTTCCCACGCGCTCTGTCAGGATGCCGCAGCCGCCGAAGCCGGACGACAACCCGTTGTACGCTCCTGAGCCGGGAGAGCCCCCGCGAAAGACGCCTGTTGAGGGGATCGACCCGCGATCGTTTGAGGACGCCCTCATCAAAGATCTTGGTGGCGGCACCGACGTCGGCGCCCTCCAGCGTCCGGGCGAGCGCGACGTGTTCAAGCGCCTCCTCGGCGGGCAGCGCGGCGACGCGATCCCGCTCGCGACGGCCAACCAGCGCACGAGGATCGTCTGATGGCAGGCAAGAGCGCACGCGAGATCGTCCAGGCCAAGCAGGCGCCGCCGGCTCCGGCTCCGGCTCCGGCTCCGGCTCCGGCTCCGGCTCCGGCAAAGGCTCCCGCGCCCGCGCCGGCTCCCGCGCCCTCACCCGCACCGAAGCCGGCGCCCGCTCAAACCCCGGCACCGAAGCCGCCGCCTGTGGCGAAGCCTGTGGCGAAGCCGCCGGAGCCTCCTCCTCCTGCGCCGCCGCCCGCTCCAAGGGCTGCCCCCGCTCCGCCGCCGGCGCCCCCCGCGAAGCCCCTGGAGGCGCAACCACCGTCGCGTGGCGCATCCTCCGTAGTGAACGCTGCCAAGGATGAACTCGCGCGCGCCCTCGTTGTTGTGCCTGGAAAGGGCCTGGGAAGCTCTCCTGCCTCGCCGTCTGTGAAGGCGCCTGCACCTGATGACGAAGGCGCTTCGCTGGAGGCGCCTCCAGCGGCGGCGCAACGGGCGGTCTACCCGCCGACATGGCGCCCGAACTACGCTCCGCTCTCTGGCGACGTTGTTGAGGATCTGCGCAGGCGCGCTGGCGTATCTGCTTCTACGGAGGTGCGTGGTCCCTCGATGTTCGATCCGGCTCCGCGCCAGCCCCCAGCAAGGAAGGCCCTCGCTCCAAGGCCGGTGTCGAGGTCATGGGCAGTTGGCACCACTCCGGGCACGCCGGAGCGCGCCGCAGCGATCCGTGAGGAGCAGGAGCGCGTGGCGCTGCGTCAGGGCGACCTGGAGGATGCCCGTGCGGGTGCCGCCACAGGCGCGCTTGTGGATGGTCGTCGCGTCCCCGAGATGTTCGACGAGACCTTGTTCTGGTCGTTGGACAGTGAGGCCAAGCCCGTCGACAAGAAGTCCGAGTTCCTCGGCGCCGCGCAGCGGATCCTGGCCGAGCAGGCGCACTTGGACCGCCTCGAAGCCGACGACAAGCAGGGCATCGTGACCGCGCCGGCGCTGCTTGCGCGGAAGCGCACCGAACTCGCGGCCAAGTACCCGCAGGCCATCGAACTCAACGTGCCACTCTTGATCCCGCGCACCGACGGCGAGGGCGCGCACCCGACGGTCAAGGCGTTTGTGGTGGCCGACGAGGCCGGTCGCATCGAGATGCGTCGCCAGCTTCAGGAGTTGGTCGGTCAGCGGCAGGCCGCGTTCGCCGGCGCAAGCGACGCCGACCGTCCCCAGGCGGCGTTCGAGTTCCTGCAAGTGGCCCTGTTGCGCGACGCCATCGAGGACGAGTCCCGGCGCCAGCGCGGGGCGCAGTGATGGCCGACGACGAGTGTACCCGGAAGATCAAGGCCGAGTACGCGGTGTGGCCGTCGGCGCGTGCCAGCCAGGCGGTCGCCAAGTGCCGCAAGCAGCGCGGCGACGTCCGCAAGGGCGAGAAGGGCGAGAGCCTACGGCGCTGGACGAAGGAGGAGTGGAAGGATACCAAGACGGGGAAGCCGTGCGGCGCGGGCGGCGACAGCGAGTACTGCCGGCCGACGAAGGTGGTCGACAAGGACAAGACCCCGAGCACCCGTGCAGCGCCTGGCGGAGTGGCCGCCAAGGACGCTGGCCGGCGCGCGCCCATCGCGCCGAGGCCGAAGCGGGGGTAGCGTCGAGGGGCCGAACGGGTTAGCATAGAGGCGCCGACTGGAGCGCCGCGTGTCCCTTCCTGGCCTGCCGCCCCTCAAGACCAAGCTCACGCCCGATCCGGTCAAGGTGGAAGCACCCGCCGCGCCGCCCGCGGCGGAGCCCGTCAAGCCGACAGTCGAAGCCCCGGTGGTCGAGGCGCAGCCGGTCGAGGTGGCGACGGAGCCCGCCTCAACCGCCGCTCCCGCCGTGCGCCCCGTCGTCCGGGATCTGCCCGGGCTCGCCCCCATCAAGACGCGGATCACCGACAAGCCCTCCGCCGCGCCGACCATCTCCACCAGCACCGCGCGGCGGACCGTCTACGACACCGCCCGGCGGGCTCGCGAGCAGGGCCAGAGCATCGACACCGCGCAGGTGATCACCACCGCGGCCGCCTCCCTCGGCGTCGCGCCAGCCGACCTGGAGCGCACCGCCGGCGTCGATCTGCGCCCGTACATCAACCCGGGCGACCGCGACTTCCGCTCGCTGGAGCTGGACGAGCGCGAGGTCGAGAAGGCAGAGCCCGGCGGCATTCGGCCCGTCACGACCAACACCATCTTCACCGACCCCGACACCGCCTTCGGCGGGCTCGCCAGCAAGAGCAGCCCGGCCTTCAAGCAGTTCATCAAGGACGCCGAGGACTTCGCCGCCAAGAACCCGGACATCGCGCAGTCCTACCTCTCGATGGACCCGAACCTCACGCTGGCGGAGAGCAAGCGCCGGATCCTGGAAGGGTTGATCAAGGACCGCGGCCTGACCGATCCCACGCAGCTTCCGGCGGACGAGTTCGACAAGCTCAACAAGCGGGCGCTCCGGCTGGCCGTCGGCCTCGCCGTCCGCGGGCGGGAGCTTCCGGGCGGCGCCTTCGGCGACCTCGGCATCGTCTTCCCGCAGAGCGCGCTCACCGGCGACACGTACGAGGACTACGTTCGCCAGGGGCGGCTCGGTCGCGCGGCGCTCACGGCCGTCAAGGACAACGCCGTTCACGTCATCGGGCTCGACACCAAGGGCAACCTGGTCGTCATGGACAAGACGACGGCCGACAAGGTGTTCAAGTTCGACGACCTGATCATGTCCGCCGCCATCGGCGCCGGCGCCGGCACCAGCAAGGTGCTCACTGACTACCGGCGCGGTAAGGACGTCAGCCTCACGGACATCCCCTACCAGATCGGTCGGTCGATGTCGATGGGCGACGAGCCCGTCGAGCGCCTCGGCCGCACCTACGGCACGCTCGGCGGCCGCATGGCGCGGGCGCTGGCGACGTACGCGGGCGCCGACTCCGACGCCGCGCAGGACGCGGAGACGACGGGTCGCGTGGCGGGCGCCGCCTTCGGCGCTGCCGCTGGCTTCGGCACCTCGCTGTTCGCCCCTGGCTTCGCCACCGACGTCACGCTGCCGCTGGCGATCAAGGGCGCCGCCAAGGGCATCAACCGGCTCTCGCCCGTGCGGGCGGCGCAGCCGCCGTCGACCGCCGCTGGCGCCTTCGAGGCGCCCACGGGCGAGGGCGCGCCGCTGGTCACCGCCCTCGAAGGGCTGGGCGACCGGGTGGCCCGGGAGGCCGCCGCCGAGCGCCTGGAGCAGATCGGCAGGGACCTTCTGTCCGGGAACTACGAGAATGCCGCCGAGCTGGAGCAGGCGCCTCTGAACCCGAGCGCCGCTCCGTCAACTCCCCCGACTTCTTCCGCGGCTCCGACTCCGCGCGCTTCAGCACCTACACAGGCTCCGCCTCCCACTCCGGCACCGGCTCCGACGCCTGCTCCCGCGCCACAAGCAGCGCCAACATCACCTGCGGCGCCGCGCACCACGACGGCCCCGCGCGCGCCTTTGCCCCCTCTGCCGCAGCGACCGCCGCCGCCGCCTGAAGACGCTATCGACGAGTTCATCCGTCGATCTGGCTTCTCGACGCCCTCGCCGGCAGCGCCTGCACCAGCCACGCCGTCTGGCGCCTCTCCATCGCCAAGCGCCGCTCCCGCGCCTCGCACCTCTGCGGAAGATCCGGAGTTTGAATGGTGGCGGCAGCCCAACCCATTCGCCCGGCGCCAGAATACCCAGCCACAGGCGCCTTTGCCCCCTCTGCCGCAGCGACTGCCGCCACCGCCGGAAGACGCTATCGACGAGTTCATCCGTCGATCTGGCTTCCCTCCGTCCTCGCCAACATCACCTGCGGCGCCGCGCACCACGACGGTCCCCCGCGCGCCTTTGCCTCCTCTGCCGCAGCGACCGCCGCCGCCGTCGGAAGCAGATATCGACGCATTCATCCGTCGATCCGGCTTCCCGCAGTCCTCTCCGTCTTCGTCCGTGCCTACCGCGCCGTCGACGCCTACTATTCCGGTTGCGCCTGCGCCAATCTCTCGGACCTCGCAGCCACCTGATCCTCCTGCATCGACGGGCACGCCCGCATCGCAGAGAACTCGATCAAGCGCAGCCGAAGGCTCCTTCCGCGCCGACGCGCCGGAAGCGGTCAACCTCCTCGACCGCGAGGACCGCAACGCGCTGGCCGTCACCGAGGCCATGCTCGGCGACGCGCCCATCCGGCGCCTGCTCACGGACCAGGCGTGGGCGCCGAAAGTCCTCGACGCAGACAACATCAGCGTTCAGTACAAGGGCGAGACCATCTACCCGCTGAAGGGCCTGCCCGGCGGGGCCGGCCCTGTCCGGCGCGCGGCTCCGGCGACCACCAAGACCGAGCCGGTGGCCGTCGCCAACAACTACGCCCGGCGTCTCGAAGTCCTGGCTGCCGTCCGTGATCGCGTCAAGGAGCTGGCCGCCAAGGGCGAGCTGCCGGTCGACCGCGCCGGCTGGCGTCGGCTCCTCCGCGACGTGGACGGGGCGCCGCTCAACGCCAAGAATGGCGACAAGCGCCTGCTCAGCATCAGCCGGCTGCCGCGGGTCGCCTCCCCCGAGGACATCGCCAAGTACAAGACCGCCATCGACAACATCCAGCGCGAGCTGGACAACCTCGTCGCGCCCGGCCTCGCCAACGACGACACCACGCCGGCGCGGATCACCGAGCAGGCGAAGCGGAGCCTCGCCGCGTTCCGCTCGCTCGTGGACAGCGAGAAGGTCGATCGCGCGGCCCGCGCCACGCGCCGCCGCGAGAAGGCGAAGGCGGCTCTCCGCGACCGCGACCGCGCAACGTTCATCGCCGACGTGGACGATCCGTCGCGCCTGTTCGGCGACATGGACATCCCGGCCGACATGGTGGACCCGGCGTCGCTGGAGAACTACGGCGACGGCACCACCAAGACCACGGACCTCAAGGTCGCCAAGCTCAACGACGGCTCGTGGGCGATCCTCCGCGGCGGCCCCGACGATGTGGGCGCGCAGGGTGAGGAGGTCCTGGCGTCGATGGCTGCCTCCGACGAGGCTGCCCTGGCGGAAGCCCTCGCCGAGAACAGCGATCCGCAGGACGTGCTCGACGCGCTCGCGCCCGCGCGGATCCAGCGCCTCGTGGCGAGCGAGACGGCGGAGGAGGTGCTGGAGTCCGCGCTGACGCCGGACGCCTTCATGGACACGATCCGGTACGCCTACAATGCCGTCGCTGACATGTTCGACGGTGCGGGCGTCACGCCGGAGCGTGTGGCGAAGGCGAACGAAGAAGCCATTCGCAGGCTCCTGGTTGATGCGCCCGACGTGCTGAGGTTCATGCAGCCTGGGCAGAAGCTGATTATCGCTCTGTCGGATGCCCGGCGCGCCGGTGTTGACCCGTCACAGATCGCTGCCGCGGAGCAAGTACGCGCTCTGATGGGCGTTATCGACGGCGGAAACCTTCATCATGCCCCAGGTGTCAAGAAGGTACTACTCAGCTTGTCTGAAGGTTTGACGGAGCAGATCTTTGCGGAGGCTGCCTCGGAGGTCATGCGCGCAGTCCTACGCATTGTGGAAGCGTTCGCCGACGGTAAGGTCGAGATGGTCGCAGCGGATGCCGCGATCATGCGGCTCAAGTACGCGATCCCTGATGTCAAGTACAGCGTCGACAGCTACTTGAAAGGTGATCAGCCTTCATGGGGCCGCAAAGAGTGGGCGCGTACAGGCGGCATCCCCGTTGTCGTGTTCGACGCGCTCAAGCGCGGAGACACCGCAGCGGCTGATCCGTACATCAAGATCGCTGATCGCGTTCAAGCCGAGATCAACCGGATCCATCTCCAGTTCTACATCACGCGCACAAACGCGGAGCACGCAGCGTGGCTCGCGAGCCTGCGCAAGCGAATCTACGCGATGGTGGAGGACGACGGATCTGAACTTCTCGACTTGAGCAAGGCGCCGAAGCCCGAAACACCGTCGGTCAGCGCGCCGACTGTCCCAGCGCCGCCGAAGGGCTCTGCGCAAGAGACGCCGCCGATCCCCCGCGATCCGGTCGCGGAAGCGGCCAAGAAGATCGCCGCCAACGCCCTCGCGCGCGTCGCCATCAAGTCCGAGAGCACCTGGCTCGACCGCGCCAAGGCCGGCAAGCGCGGCCGCAAGCGCATCCTGGAAGTGATCCGCGCCGCCCGCGACAAGCAGGGCCGCGCCCGCAACCGGCTCGGCAGCAACGTCGCGCTGATCACCGACAACGACTACGACATCGCCAAGCACTTCATTGCCTCCATCGGCACGAAGCGGCTGGAGCAGATCGCCCTCGCCATCGAGCCGGCCGTCCGGCTCCGCAACGGCATCTTCGACAACGAGCCCCTCGGCGTCAACTACATGGCGTCGCAGGTCATCGGGATCAGCCACCTCGCCATCTCCACCGGGCGGTTCACCTCGACCGTCATCCACGAGCTGTGGCACACGCTGAGCCAGTTCATCCCGAAGGACACGCTCGCGGACATGTACCGCCAGTTCGTGCTGGAGCGCGCCGCGTTCGCCGTCGCCAACCCGGGCGCGTTCGACGCCGCCGGCCGCCTCCGGGTGATCAACTACGTCGAGGGGCAGAGCACCTACCGCTACGCATCGTTCGACGAGTGGGTCGTCGAGAAGATGACCGACCTGTCCATCACGGACGCGGCCACGGCGATCAGCAACAAGCGCATCCGGGAGCAGGGCACCAAGGTGTTCATGTCGCCGGGGATGCAGGCGCTCCGCGCGCTCCGCGCCCTCGCCCAGAGCACCTACCACCAGGTCGAGACTGTCCACGGTGCCGACGCGGTGCGCGAGGCGTTCCTCGACTTCCAGTCCGGGCTGTTCCTGGAGCGGCTCCGCGACACCTCGCTCGCGGCGATCTCCGAGGTGAACGAGGCCGAGCGCGCGCTCCAGGTCAAGTGGACGGCGTTCATCGCCGACCTCGCTGCGGGCAAGCCGCCGGAGGTCGCGCGTGAGGACTTCGTGGGCGCGACCCGCGACTTCCTGAACAGCATGGCGTGGCGGTCGCCGGACCGGATCACCGGCGCCGAGGACGCCATCGACGGCGGCCTGGACGCGCTGGAGGAGATCCAGTCCGCTGCCGCGATCATCCCGCCGCAGTTCGTCTCGCGCCTGGAGGCGGCGCTGGAGACGTTCCCCGGCAAGCGCGCGACCATCGACCAGATCGAGGCGTACCTCAAGAAGTCGAAGGTCAAGGACGTCGAGCTGGAGATGGCAGGCTTCCAGGCGTTCAAGGACGACCTCGCCGCCCGCGGCGTCAAGTCCGTCACGCTGGACGAGGCGCGCCAGAGCCTGAAGGCGGCTCAGGATCGCTTCGCTGTTGTCGGCGGCATCACGCCCGACTACATCAGTTACACGGAAGGGAGCGCTGCCGCACGGAAAGAGATCGACAGCAGCAACGCAGCGGCCATCGCAGCGAGCGCAGCTTGGCTTATGATCGAGCAATATCAGCATATTGTAGAGCTTGCTCATCTTCTGCGCGGGAGCATGACCGTCAACGGGCGCGCGACTGCCCCCTTGAGCGTAAGGGTGCCCGCGGACGCGCGCCTTCTGCTGCACGCCATCAACCTGCACCCTGCTGCTTTCCGCTGGCTCACGAAGGGTGAAGGGCTTGCCGCAAACAGTGACAGCATTACGATCCCGTCGCTGGAGCAGCTCCGTCAGATGCTTGATGCGCTGCCCCTCAACCGCGAGACGTCGAACATCCTGGAAGGTTTGAGGCACATCATCGACGAGATCGCCCAGGCGAACCTTGACACAGGTACAGGCGATGGGCCTATGCTCTCGATTGCGAGGAGCCTGGTCCGAGCGGCATACGAAGCCAACAGGGCGGCGCAAGGAGGCGAGGATCTTGCGAAGCTGCCGCGTCTTCCTGCTTTCGACGTGATCTATGCAATGCCGCCGGATAGTGTCCGCGCGTTGCTAGCGGATTTCCGTTCGCAGATTGAGGACGGCATCACGCGAAGCGGGGCGTTCTTTGATCGTGCGACCGACGCGGCTGCGTCGAGCGGGCTTACGCCCTATATGACAGATCGAAGGTACGCGCAATGGTCCATCAACGGAGGTAGCGACTACGCGGAGATCCGCGTGGTGGATGATATGCAGCAACCAGAGAACACCGCCTGGGCGCGCTACCACTTTGAGGACACGACGGCAGTCCACGCCCGCGTCAAGACCCGCGACTCCAGCGAGGGCGCCATCCTCGGTATGGACGAGATGCAGAGCGACCACTACCAGGCGAAGCCCGTCGGTGAGCCGCCGCCGGAGGGTGAGCCCGACAACCGTCCGAAGGTGGCCGGCGAGGGTGTGTTCGCTGGCGATCGGTGGAAGTACGCCGGCATCCGCGCGGCCGTCATCGAGGCCGCCCGCCGCGGCCTGAACGGGGTCGCCGCGCCCGACGGTGCGCTCGCCGCCAACGCGGTTGGCGCCACGCTGGAGAAGGCCCCCAAGACCCACGAGGCGCTTGTGGCCTTCTACGACGTCCAGGTCCCGCGCCTGATGAAGGACGTCGCCCGCGACCTCGGCCTCACCGTCCGCGAGATCGACGTCCCCGACTACGGCCGCAGCGTCGCGGCGATCATGTTCGACGGCAAGACCGTCCAGGGCGTGCCGCTGTTCGCCAAGGGCACCAAGAAGCCGGCCGTGCCCGCGATCAAGCCGCCGGCTGAGATCGTCCCCGTCGCGCCGCTGCCGGTGAACCGCCCCGGAGCGTACGTCAACGTGCAGTTCGCCTCGCCGGTAGACGCGGCTGTCTACCTGTGGGTCAAGAACAGCGACAACTACGCCGCCCAGCAGTCCATCGCGGACTTCTACAAGGCGGCGACCGGACGCGACCTTGACATCGCGGAGGTCAGCGCGCACATCGCCAAGATCACGGCGGCGGCGAAGGCGGAGGTGGATGCGCTCAAGACGCTGAGCAAGAGCGCCGACAAGCCCACCATCGTCAAGGTCAAGCCGCTCGTCGACTACATCGAGGGCACCGCCTTCGACGGCTGGAAGATCGCCAGCAAGGAGCGCCGCGCGCTGGAAGGCGCCGGCCCCGCGCTGCTCGCGCTCACCGAGCGGATGAAGGCGAACCTGGAGGCCGACCAGGTGGTCGCCAAGGTGAATGGCTACCGCGACGCGGCGGTGCAGGCGTTCAACAAGGGCGGCAAGGCCAACCAGGGCAAGTCGTCGATCATCATCGCGGGCGACACCCCCGAGGACATCAAGGCCATCGCCGCTGCCGTCGACGAGAGCCTCGCCCCCGCCGGCCTGACGCTGGAGTTCCGCTACAACAACACGACGAACTTCGCGTACTTCGTCAAGGAGCGCATCGCCGAGGGCGCCATCGAGGTCGCGCCGCCCGCCGCGAAGCCGGCTCCCGCGCCCAAGGTCGAGCACCCGAAGCTGCCCAAGGTGCTTGCCTCCGCGCCGCTTCGGGTGGGCAAGGTGAACGTGTCGTTCGCGTCCGACCTGGACCGCGCCGCCTACGTCCTCACCCGCGTCA
>Ga0315904_10004777_pt1 | contig 19100 bp, 18 predicted proteins | sample LakEriMetagenome_6_FD_203529 | JGI IMG/M metagenome (GOLD analysis project Ga0315904, IMG submission 203529) | Freshwater fungal communities from buoy surface, Lake Erie, Ohio, United States - Buoy 12 MA120 | ecosystem: Environmental > Aquatic > Freshwater > Lake | place: USA: Lake Erie, Ohio...
CAACGTGGTCAGTGTTCAAAGCATTGCCAAAACAGGATCAAATGGCGTGGGCAACATTGGTTCCAGCGCCAACTACTTTAATCAAGTGTTTGCCACTGCTACCACAGCACTGTATGCTGACGTTGCAGAACGCTTTGCAGCAGATGAATTGCTTGAGCCTGGCACAGTGGTTGAACTGGGCGGCACAAGAGAAATTACACGTTCTATCAATGATCTAAGTGAAAATGTGTTTGGCGTGATAAGTACAAGACCAGCTTATACCATGAATGGTGCTGCTGGTGATGATGACACTCACCCTCGAGTGGCCATGACAGGGCGTGTGCCAGTCAAGGTCACAGGTCGCGTGAAAAAAGGCGATCGCTTGGTGTCAGCAGGATCAGGACAGGCTCGTGCCGCACGACCCGGAGAAGCCACTGCATTCAATGTAATTGGACGCAGCTTGGTTGACAAACCCACCCCGGAACCAGGTACAATTGAAGCCATAGTGACCATAAACAACTAAGCAGGAAAAACACAATGACTTATACATCAGGCGGATTAATTCAAGCCACAGACTACAATGGTTTTGTCAGCACCACCGCAGGCGCCAATATAAACGATATCTGGAGCACTGGATCAAGTGACAAAGGCTACGGACAAAGCGCCGTTTCCACAGTCAGCGCAGCTGGTACCATCACAGCCACACAATGGGCCACACTGGTCAACACTTTGAGTAGTCTGGGCAGTCAAACTAACACCACGCTCACAGCTAGATCAGCGCCCACAGCAGGCACCTTGATTTCGGTGCTGGCTGCAGTCAATACTGATATTACCAATGTTACTACCAATCGCAACAACGCAGCAGCAGTGGGATCACAATTCACAGGCTGGTCAGGAACCAATTCTAAGACTGCCGCCACATCGGGAGCAACTTGGTCAATAACATTCACCAACACAGTTACTTGGGCTAGCGCCGCAGCGGCTAGATATTTTTTCAATGGCGGCGGCCTAATCAAACTAGATGTCAGTAAAACAGCCACTGGCGCCTTAGGCGACCCTGAGTGGAACGATTTGGCTAGTACACTATGCGGAGACATTTGGATTTCTGGAGTAGGCACAGCACATACCATTGCTGGTACTAGTTATACTGGTGTGACCAAGATTGGCGGAACTGGCACCCCTTCAACGCTACAAAACAGTCTGGGTTGGTACAACTTGACTACCAGCGATCAAGTGATCTACAAACAATTTGCAGACACAGCACCTTATACTTCCAACTTTATACAACACTCAGCTAAAACAGCTGGATCAGGCACACAACTGGTCATAACTACGTTATGGTCAGCTACTGACGCCGGTCCCGGCAATGCTGATCCAATTTCAGGCGGTACAGCAGCTTCGGGCGCTACTCCGGGCACAGCACCTTGTACCATTTGCACTTATTATCCACCAAGCACAACCTACCTAACTTCGGCCAGTTGGGGTACGCCCACTGTAGCAGCCACAACTGTTTAACCAAAAGGGGCTGTTGCCCCTTTACTTTTCCCTAAAATTCCCGTATAATAAAGCATGGATACAGATGCCTTGATTGCTCACGCACGAGCACGGTTTGATCACGTTGCCGCAAAACGTGTGCTCAAAGAAAAATACCAAGCTCGTATGTTGTTTGCCCACGCTGGTGGCATGTGGCGAGCTGGACCCGAACTACTGGCAATGCTTCAATCTGTGCCAGTCGAAGACGACATTGTGATCTTGGACTTGTACGAGAACCCAATAAAAATCAATCCATTAGAACTACAACATCTCGCACACAATCGCTGGCAAGAACAAATGAATGCCTGGCTGGTAGAACATGATGAGTTGAGTAAACGACGATGACCCGTGGCGCACTGATATTTGCTTTTAACAATGAAGAAACCGACTACTTGGAAATGGCTGCTTGGTCAGCTGAAAACATTCGTAGGCACCTCAACATTCCAGTGGCCGTTGTCACAGACCGAGCAGACGCAGACGCAGATAGAAGATTTGATCGAGTCATTAAAGCCCTACCTGCAACGGGAGGAACACGTTACTTTGAGGATTATGCGAAAACTGTGTCTTGGCACAACGCAGGTAGAACTAATGCCTATGATCTTAGTCCATGGGATCATACGCTTGTACTCGACGCCGACTACGTAGTAGCAGACAGTGACCTAAATCAACTGTGGGACCAGGCAGATTTCATGTGCCATAGATTGGCATTTGATATGGCAAAGGGTGAAGGGTACCTGGACGAGTTGAACTGTTTCGGGCAACATCGAATGCCCATGTGGTGGGCCACAGTGATGATGTTTAGACGGTCAAACACAGCCCAGTACATATTTGATTGTATGAACATGGTGCGAGACAATTGGCAACACTACCGAGACTTGTATGGCATTCAAAAAGCAACTTATCGCAATGACTTTGCACTGAGTATTGCGATAGGCATTGTGTCCGGACAAACATTCAAGGTAGAGGAAATACCCTGGCCCTTGGCCAGTGTCATGCCCAGTGCAAAGTTAGAAAAACTAGATCAAGACCATTACCGATTAGAATACAAGCATACCAATACCAAACCCTATCAAATATCATTTGCGGGTTACAGTTTCCATGCCATGGGAAAGAAACATTTAGGAGATATAGTTGAAACCGATAGCAGAGCAAGGCTACTTAATAGTAGCACAGAACACCAAGGACGTTGACTATGTTGACTGTGCTCGTACTTTGGTCAAAACAATCCGGTACTGGCATCCGGATGCACAGATCTGTTTGTTAACTAACGAACAAGTTGGATCAGATGTGTTGTTTGATTATGTACACCAGTTTCCTTATCCGCTGAGTGACAACCCTTATGCCAACGACTGGCAAGTGTTTCAGGCCACGCCATTCCGTGAAACAATCAAGCTGGAAGCAGACATGATGATTACCAGTGCAATCGACTACTGGTGGACCATGTTACGCAATCGTGATGTGGTAGTGAGCACCGGGTGCCGAGACTGGAAAGATCAACGTGCAAGCGCACGACACTATCGCAAGGTGTTTGATGCTAACAATCTTCCAGATGTATACAATGCCATCACCTACTGGCGTAGATCAGAAACTGCACAAGAGTTCTTTGCTACTGTGCGCAACATATTTGAAAACTGGGACGAATATCGCAAACTGTTGAAGTTTCCTGAAGATGTACCGTCAACAGATGTTGTGTATGCTATGGCCGCAAACATCATTGGTCCTGAACTGTGTACCATGCCGTTTGCTGATTATCCAAGAATTGTACACATGAAACGACACATTGCAGGAACACAACGTGAAGCCTGGCAAGATGAATTGATATGGGAATACAAAGACTACTTGATGCGTGTGAACTCTATTGCACAATGGGGTGCTTTTCATTATCGTGTGAAAGACTTACGACATGCAAATAAATGAGTTTTGGAGCATACTGCATGACATGCCTGAACCCAAACCGGTGTTTTTTAGACTGTACCATCAGGACGGTGTGCCACTATTCTACAGCATGGAAGATCTGCCTGGTACATACATTGAGATTGATGCAGAAACATTCAGTAGATCACCCATGCATATACGAGTACGGGACGGCCGGTTAGTAGAAAGCATCTGGAGAACAACTGTTAAACTTGTGCCCAGTGACACCGGAACTCCGTGTCATCCTGACAACGTTGCCATTGTAGTCGCAGAAACAGAACCGCATCAACGCTGGAGTAAACAAACATATGAAACAAATTGACGTAGCAGATCTAGACTGCATCTACCTAAGTTACGATGAACCGCAACAAGAAGAGTTTTGGGTCAAGATTAAGAACATGGTGCCTTGGGCCAAGCGGGTCAGCAATATACGCGGAAGCGATGCGGCACACAAGGCCGCGGCCCTGGCTTCTGACACAGAAAGATTTATCCTCGTGGATGGAGACAATATCCCCGACCCAGCGTTTTTTAACCAAACGCTTGATTTTCCTACACCTGAATATGAGCAGGCTGTGTTCCGCTGGCGGGCTCGCAACCATGTGAACGGACTCATGTATGGCAATGGAGGCCTTTCGTCGTGGACCCGAGAGTATGTGATGAACATGAAGACCCACGAAAACACAGACGGTCGTGATGAGACTGTGGTGGAGTTTTGTTTTGATCCCTTGTACTGGGCCATGAACGACTGTTATTCAAATACCTATCCCAACGGATCAGCATTCCATGCCTGGCGTGCCGGATTCCGTGAAGGCGTAAAGATGTGTTTGCAACGTGGTCGCCGCCCCACACTTGAAGAATTCAAGACACAGGTACTACGCAACCTAGACAACCTGACCATATGGCACAATGTGGGAACAGATGTAGAACACGGTGAGTGGTGCATTGCCGGCGCACGTCAAGGCACATACATGACCATGCTCACCAACTGGGACTACACTCTGGTGCAGGACTTTGAGGCCTTGGAACAGTTGTGGGCCACTGTTCAAGATACTCAACCACGCATACTGAGCAATCAACTGGGCTCTGAGCTGGGCACACAACTAGACCTGCCCATGGCCATACTAGAAGCAGAACAAAGTAGTTTTTTCAAATACCACTATCGTTCAAACTGGCGTAATCAAGGCGTCATGGTGCGGGAGATTGACGTTATACGTCGACAAGAAGGTTGGTAATTTTGTTTGCTAAAACTAAATGGGTTTTTTGACCATAATGAAACCCATCACGTGCAAAGTCCAACTGAGTAATTGGCGGAATAACATTTGTACCTAATTCTGCATAATCAATTGTTTGATCGTGCCAGTGTGGAATAAAACTGTGTACTAATTTGATATTACCGGCTAAAGTCTCTATTGTTTTGAAATTTGCAAACCAATTTTGATAATTCTGCTCAATGGAGTAAATTGGTTCGCATTCGGTACGCTCATCATCATGCCAATCCAATTGCGGTCGTTCTCTACGATGACTGAATGTATAATGTATTACAATAGCCCTGGGTTGAAACAGTTGTAGTAGTTGTCGAAGTTTTCTTGTGATCCAATCGTTACTGGCACCGTTTAGGCTAAAGTTTAGCACCTGGTGCGATAGTTGTTGTTCTATTATGTTAGTGTAACGATCTTGCTCATTGTTGCCTAGTCCTAGAGTAAAACTGTCGCCAATTGCTAGAATTGAGTTGTGTTGAAATCTGTCAACGGAATGTGTTCTAAAACCAACTTCATTGAATTGATACCGCACAGGAGGGTGCTGATCAAACATCCGGCGGTCAAAACAATGTGCTGGACTGTCTAGTCCAAGAGAGTCCGTTTGTAAGTTAGCGTAAAAAGGAATTTGGATATGATGCTGAACAAAATCTACGTACATAAATATTTTTCATAATGAATGTTTTAATACTTACTCCTGATCGTGTGGGATCAACTTTATTGCAACGATTGATCACAATCTACGCAACCATAAACGAAAATTACAGTCCGTTAACTATAAATTTACATGAATTAACCAATGGGCTGATTGCCTATGATCACAAGGTATTCAAACAAAGTGTACTGGGCAAAAAAGAAGGCGCATGGGGATATCATCAAACACTTCAAACCATTGCAGGATTAGTCAGCACATGCGGGCATGACGTAGTGAGCCGATTGGCACATTATCATATAAAAAATCGTCGAGACCCTACAGATGACCAATTGGCATTTTATCGATATCTCAATGAGAATTTTTATATCATTGCAGCACGCCGAGAAAATCTATTTGAACATGCAATGAGTTGGTGTATTGCCGTAGAGTCCAAGAAGTTGAATGTATATTCGTTTGAAGAAAAATACAAAACCTATAACGATATTTTACAGAATCCTGTGACAGTGCAAGCCGAAATGGTTGAAAAGTATTTGAATCAATATAGAGAATACATGGACTGGGTGGATGCACATTTTCAAGTGAACAGTTACTTTGAATATGAACGAGACTTGCCCAACATTGAACAGTACATATTAAATCTCAGAGTATTCCAACAGTATAACAAACCTTTGACCTGGGCGGACCGCTGGGGCATTTCATGGTCAGATTGGAATCGCATGCATTACTTGTTGAGTCTGGTGCCTTTTGATCACAAATTTAGTTCTGATGAAACCAAGTTTATGGCTGACAATATTGATCTGTATACCAGGTGTAGAGTGGACATACAAGATTTACAGGATCTGGGAGTACTGGTTTCTGGTGTACCTATCAAACTACATACCTTACACCAAAAAACACAATTGATTGCTAACGCTTCAGAATGTTTGTTGAGTTACAACAAATGGACTCAACAAAATCCTACACCTTATGCTTTGCCCTATACTCCTGAGCACATGACTCAACTAGCTCAGATAGAGCACAAAACCTGGACACACGGACATGGTAATCTTTTGAGTTGTAACGATATAAGCCAACAAAAGCTACTAAGCAGTGATCTCAAAGGATTCGAATGATTATTGCATTCTATCCAGGCGCTGGGGGCAACAGATATTTACAAAGGCTGTTGGGCAATGACTGGACTCAACCCGACACCAGTTATGATCTAAAAACCACACAACTGTTCTCACACCGGTATCTATTAGATCATGTGCCGCAAACTGACTCACCCCACATATTAACACATTGCATGAATAGCCAAAAAATACAACAGGCATTTCCTGGACATGCAATTGTGTTTATCAAAAGCGACCTACAAGCAAGTTTGCAAAGAGAATGGGCACTACACGGGCATCAGAGATTTCTAGATCGAACAATAAAGACCTCAGTGTCAAGACTCGAACACTATGTTGCATTTAAGGAATTTGCCTGGCCTGATATTGTGTCAGAAGATCAAATTGATCAATTGCCCGAGAACATCAAACAAGAAGTTCGTGCTGATTATGATAAAGTAGTCAGCGACACAGTTGTCCTTGTGCCTAGTGCGTTGACACAATTGACCCGCAACACTGTTGACAAGATTAATTCAGCATACGAAATTATTCAATGGCATCTAGATTACTATGACAAATACCCTGTGGACTTTTCCGTGGCTGAACAAGTAATTGATATAGATACCGATGGCAATGAGTTTTGTCAGTTGATGCAAACCGAACTGAGTAGATATCATAGTGAAATTTTTGACCAAGTATGGAGCACAATAGATGAGCAATAAAAGTGTGTTCATGAGCTCTGCGGAACTCATGAAGGACAAACTGGGCCCGGCCTTGTGTTTGGCCAAGTGGAAGCAAGTGAGTTTACATTTGCCCACAGGACTCAATAACTCCTGTTACCATCCGCCCTTGCACCCAATAGATCCTGCAGCCATTGCTCAAGATCCCGGTGCGCTACACAATACAGCTCACAAGAAGGCACAACGTGTGATCATGTTGCAGAACCAACGACCTGTAGAATGTAGTTATTGTTGGAACATGGAAGATCTAGGTGAACTTAGTGATCGTCACTACAGATCAGGTGAACCCTGGGCTGCCATGGACTTTGAACGAATTCGTAACGCAACTGGAGAAGAAACAGATGTCATACCCAGCTATGTTGAGGTTAATTTTAACAACGCTTGTAACCTCAAGTGCAGTTATTGTAGTCCCCAGTTTAGTAGTAGCTGGGCAGACGAAGTTGCTCGTGATGGGGCTTATCCTACTGCCACACCACATAATGCTCCTGAACATTTTGCAGGGTCTAGACGTGTTATTCCCGCTAGGGAACCTAATCCCTATGTTGAAGCATTTTGGCAGTGGTGGCCCACACTATACCCTGAGCTCCGACACTTTAGAATGACAGGTGGAGAACCACTGATGGACCGCAACACCTATAGAGTGTTTGACTATGTGTTAGAAAACCCCAAATCTGATCTGCACCTGAATGTTACCAGTAACTTTTCCGTAGAAGACCAGTTGTTTGAAAAGTACATAGATTATGTTCAACAACTGTGTAACACACAGATCGAACACTTCATGCAGTATGTGAGTGTGGATTCGGGCATACCTGCTCAGGCCGAATACATCCGTCACGGCCTGGACTTTGATCGCATGTATCGTAATGTACATCGATATCTAGATCACGTGCCCAATCGCAACAGCCTGACCTTTATTGTGACCATGAACAATCTTTCAGTGACAGGATTTCAAGAAATGATGCAAATGATCTTGAATCTGAGACAACTGTACAGTAAAACCTATCAGCGTGTGTGGTTTGATACTCCGGTGTTGCGTGAACCTGCATGGCAAAGTCTACAACTGTTGCCAGAATCATATGCACATCAGTTGGAACGCACAGCAGACTGGATGCAAACGCAGGTCACAGATGGCCTACATGGATTCCGAGACTATGAAGTGCAGCGTGTGCGTCGTGACATCGCCTTCATGCGAGAAGCGCAAAGCGCAGATTTTGCCAGTCAAAAGGCCGACTTCTATCGTTTCTTTTCAGAACACGATCGTAGACGTGCTACCAACTTTGCCCAGTCTTTCCCCGAAATGAAGGCATTCTGGGCAGAATGTGAATCACATGCCAGAACCGCATAGAACACAAATGACCTATCAAAACGCAAGGACCTCACCGTGTTGACCTGCATAGCCAACTGCTTTCCGGAACACTGGGTGTATGGCCAATACGAACACACCATACTGGCCAGTATTCAACAGCAGATACAACTGCATTTTGCTGATCAAAACAATGTGTTGTTGAACCTGACCTGGACAGGTCCGCAGACACAGCATCAAATCGATGCTGTGCTGGATCACAATCCCAGGATCGACAATCTGTTTTTATTGAGCACTGTGGATGCAGTGCCACATGTGGCCACAACATATGAGAGTCAATTTCAACAACATGGAGTTCAAAACATATATCGCTTGGGCAATAGTCAAGGTCCGCATTATTTTAATTTTTTTGCCATAGTGTGTGCAGATCATCATGAACGCTACAGCACTGAAGATCTAGTGTTGCGTGACGTGAAATATCCCTATATCAGTTACAATCGCAAACCCTATGTGCATAGACTGGACCTGGTCAAAGAGCTGGTGCGAAGAGATCTAGTACACAAAGGAATAGTTACCCTGGGCCGCCCATTTCCGGGCAATAATGCACCAGAAGATCAGCTGTATTTCAGCATTGGCGAACGTGACCAAGACTATGTCAAATACGGACACTGGTACGAACCTGGCACAGCTGCCACCCCGCATGAAATTCCGCATGACCTGTTTAGTCTACACAACTGGCACTGCTGGCAACACCATTTTTTACATGTGGTGGGTTCGACCACAATCTGGAATGAAGATGACCTGTTTGTGAATCAAATCAATTTCAAGCCCTTGATTGGCATGAGACCATTCATAATAAACGGACAAACCAAACAGTATCAATGGCTGCGTGATCAAGGATTTAGAACATTTGAGCATCTGTGGCCGGATCAGGAGCTGACCTGTAACGGCGGCATTGGAGACGGAAAATTGACCCGGGCCATAGCCAATGTGGTTCAAAGTGTGTGTGACAGCACACCTGACCAATTGCTCAGCTTGTACAACAGCATACTGCCAGACCTTGAGCACAATAGACAGCGTTTTTGGGCCTGGTGTCACGAACAACAGCAGCGAGTGAACCATGTGTTTGACCACTGACAGCACCAGGTGCCGGGCCAATCTCACTAGAGAACCAGCGCGAAGCGCCGCGCGATTTTTTGGGGTAATCTAAGGCATGTTGGGCAGACACCGAATCTTGGTAGACGAATGGGCAGAAGTATATGACCTGTTGCGACCATATGCCGATGATAGTTTTTGGCAATGGCCCCACACACTGGATCCCCAAGCCATATACATAGTGGGCAGAGTACTGCTGAAACAGCACTGGGCTGAGATCACTGCATGGGCTGACGCTCACCCTGGTCACATCATATTCTCCAACCCTGCAGAAGGCTCAGAAACCATCGTGCTACAGCTACGACGTCTACGCATTACTGATTACATAAAAGATGGGCGTATTGGACTGCTCACATCAGGAGATCTAGAGCCTGGCATAGAGTACTGCAAGACTGATTGTTATTTCAGCAACATAGTAGAATATACTGAAAATCTACAAGCACATGCCTGTGTGGCTGACCCTGAATATCTACGTGTGAACAAACCCTATGAGTTTGTGATGCTGACGGGACGACTGCGCCCACATAGAAAGTACATGATAGATGCACTACGTGAACGTGACTTGTTGACTCACGCACTATACACTTGTTTGGGTAGTACAGTAGAAATGGGCTGGACTAGTGATTTGGCAGTGAAATCGCATGAACCCATACGCACCCTGCCCCCTGAGTATGAAATTGCTAGAGCTGTAGATAACTTAGCTAGTGTAGCAGATTCGGGGTTTGTGAAACATGAACTGTTTGGGAACACCTGGGGTGACGCCATAGTGAATGCCAGAGTGTATGCGGACACACATTTCTCTGTAGTAACAGAAACCATATACGATTATGCCCATAGTTTCAGGACGGAAAAGATATGGAAACCCATGATCATGTGCCATCCTTTTGTGGCAGTGGCCAACAGGGGATATTACCGTGATCTACACCGAGCAGGATTTAGAACGTTTGGGTCAGTGATAGATGAATCATTTGATGGGATAGATAATGCCCAAGATCGTGCTGATCGTATAGTGGCAGTGATTGGGGATATTGTGGCCCAGGGCAGCGGGGCATTTGCCGGGGCTGTGGCAGATGTGTGTGCCTACAACTATGAACATCTACGCCAACATAATCGACAGGAACGGGCGGCTTTGCCCGGGGCGTTGAGGCAGTATTTAGACCGACTTATAGTGTAGAAAAGTCGAAAAATTTTGCGCAAAAAAAAATTTTTTCTGGGGTCGCCATCTCCACCGGTCGTTGCACCCTACACCCACTCTGGGTATTGTAGCTTGTGCAAGTGGTGGGTACCGAACATTTTACAAATCATTTTGGGTCAACCATGTTGATTCTTAAATACATTGACATCACCCAACCGCCCGTGCTATAATACCATATGACAGATCTTGACTATCGAGCCCGAGTGCTAGACCCTATCAGTGCCAGCTTTTGTGCAGCCAAGTGGTACAATGCCACCATATGGCTGGGCTCAGGGCAGACCACCAGCTGCCACCACCCGCCCGCACATGCCATAGATGCCCAAGCCATTGTCACCAACCCCAGTGCCTTGCACAACACTGATCAAAAGAAAGCAGACCGTGCGCAGATGTTGGCGGGTGCTCGTCCCCAGGGCTGTGAGTACTGTTGGCGCATTGAAGACATGGCTGCGACCACTGGCACTCCAGCTGTGAGTGATCGTGTGTACAAGTCAAAGATCTACCCTATTGAACTGTTGCACACAGCAGCAGCTACACCTGCGGAACAAGACGTTGATCTACGCACACTGGAAATAGCGTTTGATCGCACGTGTCAGCTGGCCTGCAGCTACTGTAATCCAGCGTTCAGTTCAACATGGGTAAAAGATATTCGCAACAATGGCGCCTACAGTGATCTACACAGTGATGGGCGCAATCATTTCACGCACACGCACGATTCAGCACAGCGGTACACCATCAACGAATCAAACCCCTACGTAGATGCTTTTTTTGAGTGGTGGGAAACCAGCCTGCATCGCACACTGCAAGAACTGCGTGTCACGGGTGGTGAACCCTTGATGAGTGCTGCCACCTGGCGCTTGATTGACTGGTTCCGCAACAATCGGCACCGTAGCACCACACGTCTAGCTATTAATTCAAATCTAGGTCCCAGCGTAGACGTTTCAAGACTGATTCACAGTTGTGAAGGCGTTGACGTGGAGATCTACACCAGCCAAGAAAGTGTGGGGCCGCAGGCTGAGTACATACGCCACGGGCTAGACTATGCACAATGGCGTCGAAATGTAGAATCTTTATTGGCAGCTGGAATCACTGTACACTGCATGAACACCATCAATGCACTGTGTCTGACTACGCTGACCCAACACCTGGACCAATTGCTAGCATGGAAACGGATCTACGGGCGGGATAGAGTGAATTTCACACTCAACATACTGCGTTTCCCCAGCTTTCAAAGTGCTGTGATCTTGCCTGAGGCCCTACGGTCAGGCTTCCGTGACCAATTGGCGGCATGGTTGGCTGAGAACCGTGATTCAGTCCTGCTGCACGAACATGAAATCAACCATTGTTTACGACTAATCGACTATTTGGACGTTGTGAAAACTCCGCACAGCAACGCAGCCGAGTTATCAATGCTGAGAAAAGACTTTGGATCATTTTATAAGCAGTATGACACACGACGAGCACTAGACTTCGCGGCCACCTTTCCAGGGCTGTCAGACTGGTACCAAACCTTAGCGAGTGGTGCCGTATGACGCGATTGTGGTTTACGCCAGGACGATTCGAAGACTACTGTCGCATGAGATCCACGGTTTTTCACGGTTTCTGCACTTTTGTCAACTTCACGAAAAGATGACAATCTTTATTTCTATTCTACTATATGTCAAATCCCTACAACTATAATTCACCCTTGCCCTTAAAACTAGCGGCCACAGATCTCTCGCCCCGCCAGCGTGATCTACTGTTGCACAACGATTCTTTTTGCATATATCCTTGGATACACATACACGCTTATCCCACAGGCGCTGCTTATCCTTGTTGTCATGCAGAAATGCCCTGTAGCATAGGTTCTACACGCACAAATACATTACAGCATATATGGAATGATGCTCCCATGCGTGAATTGCGCTCACGTATGTTACAAGGAGAAAAGTCTAGTGCTTGCACACGCTGTTATGAACAAGAAGCGTCGGGGTTCTTTTCAGGGCGTCAAAGTGCAAATAAACATCACGGACATCATATTCACAAAGTAGATGCTACGCAGGCGGATGGCACAGTAGAAAAGATGGAATTAACTTACTGGGATATTCGCTTTAGTAATCTTTGTAATTTAAAATGCCGTAGCTGTGGGCATATATTCAGTTCGCAATGGTATCAAGATCAAGCTCGATTAGCAGGTCCCGAATGGAAGTTGGCGAATTCAGTATTAAACTATGCAGGGCGGTCGGAGCAGGATATGTGGACGCAATTACAGCCCCATTTAGACTATGTAGAGCAAATATACTTTGCGGGCGGCGAACCTTTGCTGATGGAAGAACACTATAGAATTCTAGAAGAATTGGTAGCAAGAAAAAGATTTGATGTGCGCTTGATTTATAACTCTAATTTCACACACACGGATTTAAAGGGGCGATCAGTATTTGATTATTGGCGACAGTTTGAATCAGTAAGTGTAGGAGCCAGTTTGGATGCGTCGGGCACAGCTGCAGAATACATCAGAAAAGGCACAGTCTGGGCGGATGTGGTGGCCAATAGACGTGAAATGATAGCACAATGTCCCGGGGTGGATTTCTATATATCGCCTACATTATCGATATTAAATGCCTGGTCGTTGCCGGTGTTTCATCGCGAATGGGTGGAGGCAGGACTTATTCAGGCACAGGATCTAAATATCAATATCTTACAGGATCCCCCATTTTATCGCATAGACATTGCCACTAGAGAATACAAAGCCGAGCTGGAACGGCGATATAGAGATCACGTTGATTGGTTAAAAACAGCAGGAGATCCGCTGGGCCGTGCCACACAGGGCTGGGAATCAGCCATTACCTTTATGAACGCCGCAGACAACACACACTTGATAGACTCATTTTGGCGCCGAACTCATGAGCTAGACCACATTAGAAACGAGCGTTGCTTAGACGTATTACCGGAATTGGGGGCATTGCGATGAATATTCCACATGATCGATTTTGCGTGTTACCTTGGATATCATTGGAAGCCTCACCCATAGGAACTGTGCGTCCGTGTTGCCTGGCTGATGATGAGATCATGGATGATTCTGGCGAGAAGTTCTCATTATTAACAGCTGACTTTGGGGCTATACAAAACAGCAGAGCAATGACCCTGTTACGTGAGCAATTCTTGGCAGGTGAACAGCCACAAACATGCCGCAAGTGCTGGTCAGAAGAACGTGCAGGCCGCACCTCAAAAAGAATGCACACACTAGATAGACTCAAGCACATGGGCATCGGTTCAGAATGGACCGCGGATGCCAAACCCCTAATGTTCCTGGATCTTAAATTGGGCAACATCTGCAATTTAAAATGTCGTATATGTGGATCGTGGTCATCAAGTCAATTTGCCGCAGAAGATATTGCACAATTACCACAGGATCAACAGAAAAAGTCACACGCTTACACAATGCTACGGGCCGGGGCTTGGCCCAGAGAAAATGATCAATTCTGGAGCGAAATAGACCATCATTTGAACGACATACGCTATGTAGAATTCACTGGCGGTGAGCCCTTTATGATTGACCAACACTTTGATATGTTGCAGGGCATGGTGGATCGCGGTATTGCACACAATGTAGAAATCCATTACAACACAAATGGTACACAATATCCCCCTCGCGGGGAAAAGATTTGGCGTCATTTCCGCAAGGTAGAAATTGCATTCTCTATAGATGACACAGGTGATCGTTTTGAATATCAGCGTTCAAATGCTCGCTGGGCAGAAGTGTGTGAAAATATGGATCGTTTCCGGGACCTAAAAGAAATATACGCCAATATTCATTTGCAGATCTGCGCCACAGTAAATGTGTTTAATATTCGTTATATAGATCAGCTGGCTGTGTGGCTGGATCGCAATACTGACAGCTTTGAATTTGTGTACTGGAACGTCATGCATGACGCTTGGTATTTTAGCATTGCCACACTGCCTGACACAGCCAAACTAGCCTTGACACAGCACCTGTTGTCAGCCGCCATTCCGCCACGTTGGCACGGGGAATTTGCTAGAATTGTGGACTTTATGAATGGCGGCGCATCAACAGATGGATTTATGTTGCGCATGAAAATACGGGATTTAGATCAGAAAAGAAATACCAATTTTGCTCAGGTCTGTCCCGAAATGGCTCGATTAATTGCCTATGAGTAAATTGGTCTATATGTATCCCCAAGAACAGGCACCGCATTGGTTTCGTCCTGCCATGCCTGATAATTATCCTGTGGAATATTGGGATCCAAATCAGGAATATTCCTCAGATTGTGTTTTCTATTATGACATGTATGGACCCTACCACGAAAATATACCACAACAATTAGCACAAGGCCATCGAGTGATATTTGACGCCAAGAATGAACACTACATGCATTATACACTGCATTGGATATTTTTGTTGATGTTACAGCACCCAGGGCAGGGAATGATTCTCATCAGCGGCGAGAGTGCAAATCCCATTCCAGGAGTGGAGATTGTGGCAGTGCCCTCGTGGTACTGGATAATGGATCAACAGTCATTACGGGATTTTAAACTGCATGAGTATGAACCTCAGCCTGCTGTCACACACCGGTTCCTGATGACTATAGAAAAGATACGTCCCGACCGTGACTACCTGTGTGATCAACTGGGGGATCTCCTGCCCCAAAGTCTCTACAGTTATAGACATCGTGGCGTATTTCTGCCCCGTGACTGGACACCAGAAATGGGTGGACCATATCAACGTTATGTGAATCCTGAGTGGCTGGACGCAACGCCGTTTACCCTGATTGCGGAAACCTATATAGATGATTCAGCTACGTCAGGATTCAGCCTTACCAAGAATGATGGTCATTTCTTGTGTGAAAAGAGCTACAAGCCCTTGGCCTACAAACATCCTTTCATAATGGCTTCAACACAGGGCAACTTGGCTTACCTGCGCAGTCAGGGATTTGAATCATTTCCTGAATTATTTGACGAAAGCTACGATGATATTGCGGATTGGAAAAAAAGAATAAATCGCATCGTAGAAATTGTGCGAGGCTTTGACGTGCGTTTGCTTGATAATCCCAGAGTAAAGGAAAAATTACTGTACAACAGTGCCAGATTCTTTGATAAAGATTTAACAAAGAAATTGCTGAATAGCAGTATTATTGAACCTGTGATCAAATTTGCAAATGAATAAACCTGATACCATGTGTATGGCTCCGTGGGTGCATACATATCTAAGCCCGCAAACAGAACGCAGAATGTGCTGTGCAAGTCGGGAACCTGCGCAAAACTTTGAGCAGTATATAGATACGTCAGCAGGTACAGGAAAGTATATTCCCGTGACTCTTGAACAGCATTGGAACGGGGAACACATGCGCAGTGTGCGCAGACGTATGATGGCCGGAGAAACACTAGCAGAATGTGAGGTATGCAATGACCGATTACTCAATACAAACGTGTACCGCACCTACTTCGATCATTTATTTCAGCACAAACTCGAAGAAGTATACAATAACACAATGCCGGATGGCACTACGACTATGGAGCCTGTTTCGTGGGATTATAGGTTTTCAAACTTATGCAATTTCAAGTGCAGGACCTGCGGAGATATGCTTTCAAGTGCCTGGGAGAGTGAACAAAAACAGAACAACATGGTCAACTGGGCTGATCCAAAAAACAATTGGATGCGATCAGATATACGTGGACAGATCACACACTTTCAAGAAAGTCAGGTTGAAGCCGAGTTTGCTGCCGCCGTTGAGCAACATCGAGTAGAAGAAATATACTGGGTTGGTGGTGAGCCTTTAATGTATGAACAGCATTGGCGGTATATGAAAAGAATTGTTGAACTAGGAGATGGACCCCGACTATATGCTAGATACAATACAAACCTTAGCAGAATTAATTATCGCAGCACTGATCTTTTTCGTGATATTCTCAGCAACATACGGGATTGGCAAATATGTGCTTCACTGGATGGAACTGACCACATTGGGGAATATATTCGTACAGGATTGGATTATGAACAGTTCAAGCGTAATTTTGAACACGGACTACAGTACGCAACAAACCCTAGACAAATGCGTATTGATTTTACACTCACGTTGCCCGGAATGTTCGAAGTTGATGCGATACAACAATTGGCAAAACAGTTTGGAGTAGAACTATTGGCCAAGGTGATCTTTAGTTTCTCACCAGATATCATTATGAGTCCATTAGCACTACCTAGAGAATTATTAGATCCATGGGTTGACGAGTTAGCAGGCCGCTCCGCAGGCGCAATGCGTGATGTACTGTTACAATTAAAGAACCGTCCGACATTTAAAGAACAATGGCCGGATCAGTATGCGGCAGGGCTGAGTAAAGGCAAAGCCCGTGTGTTACAACTAGAACAAATAAGAACACAATCAGTAACAATGACAGATATCCTGGGCACACGTCCAGACGTACTAGAATGGTGGATGAAAATTGCTTGATCATATAGAAATAGATTTACGCGGTGCGGACCACAATATCTTAACTGTACATATAGATGTAGCAGACAACAGTTTAAGTCGCAAATGGCTGGCCGCACTAAATGAAATCATTCATAATGAGCTACATTTAGAAAAGAATTATTGCTGGCTGGGCTGGACCGAAAGTGCAAGGAACGCTGAATTTTTGTGTACACAAATTAATCGTTCAATTAATGCTATTAATTCTAGCAGTTTAGATTATCGGATTCAAAACTTCTTTTCGCCAGCAAATGTTATACAAAAAGATTTGGATATCAATCACGATCGAATGAATCAATTGCATCTTTATTTTGAAGACCTACAAGGCACAGCAGGTGCAATGAGTGCGCATTACAATGCCGCAGATGATTATACACGTTGGCATATACGGCAACTAAATCTTTTATGCCATGAATTAGAAAGTCTTGTGTTGAGCATGCGTAAGGTAGTACAAGCCCCAGAATGGAGAAGACCCAGCCAATTGATGTGTTGGTTAGGTGCACCCCGATTTGAATTAGAAGAACAAGATCTAGAGTTGTTTGGAATAGAAACAATCAATAGAAAACTAGGTGGTGTGTATGTGGGCGTAAATAAAGCAGTGGGCAAGCACCACTGGGAGGTATTTTGTGATGAAGGTAGGGATTCGAGGATTGGCGAGCTTGTTACTACAGGGTTACGCACACAGACTCAAGCCGCTGGAGACTTTGATATTGAATGGGCACGTGATCCCGGCGCATACCATTGGCAAATCAAACAGTTGGCAGAGTTTCGAGAATGGCTTGCCAGGAATGGATTCGACCCAGATGACCCGAGTCTCACAATCGGCCACCCTTGCATCGGGCAAGTTGATCTTGAAAGATCATTTGGCACTGAAGACTATGAAAAGATCTGGGCACAACTGAGCACACACTTGGATGTGTACAGCATACGCACTGGTAATGCGTCGGCTACTTACAACTATCGCTGGAGTGATCCAGACTATGTTGAACAACAAATAAAGGCACTAAAATGAAATGGATTCGCAGACTTTGGGATAGAATAACGCTAGAAATACGTTATCGTAAAAAATTAAAAGAACTACGCAAACGAGATCCTTTTATCTATAAATGAATATCCTAGGCATTTCAGCAGGTTTTCATGATGCGGCCGCTACTGTATTAAGTCCTGACGGGGAGATCCTGTTTGCTGGCCATTCAGAACGTTATTCAAAAAAGAAAAATGACGCTGACTTTTGTCAGGGCTTGTTAGACGAAGTTCTTGAACACAGCCCCGAAACAGTGGCCTATTATGAACGGCCCTGGGCAAAACAAGCACGACAATGGTATGCAGGGCAAGGCATTGAATGGAACAAACTAACAACAAAACAAATATTAAATAAACAGTTGGGCGGACAAATTGAACCTGATCGTGTGCATAGTTTCAATCATCATCTAAGTCATGCAGCAGGGGGATTCCAGACCAGCCCATTTGAGCGTGCCACGGTTGTGGTGATAGACGCAATAGGTGAATGGGACACAATATCAATATGGGGTGCAGAATATGATCACAAGGGCGTGGCAAAGTATAAAAGATTATGGAGACAAGTTTATCCGCACTCCATTGGGTTGTTCTATAGTGCATGCACTAGCCGCATTGGCTTACACCCACTAGACGAAGAATACATCACCATGGGCATGGCAGCCTGGGGCCGCAATACCTGGTATCATGACATGCGCGAGCATGTGATTGCTGACGAGCACAATCTACGCCTGCGCCAAAACTTTCACACAGGCATGAGTGAGGACTTCCTGATAGGATCCAGCAATGAAAACATTGCAGCCG
>Ga0315904_10004778_pt1 | contig 19099 bp, 13 predicted proteins | sample LakEriMetagenome_6_FD_203529 | JGI IMG/M metagenome (GOLD analysis project Ga0315904, IMG submission 203529) | Freshwater fungal communities from buoy surface, Lake Erie, Ohio, United States - Buoy 12 MA120 | ecosystem: Environmental > Aquatic > Freshwater > Lake | place: USA: Lake Erie, Ohio...
CCCCAGCGGGGTGCGTAAACGCGATGTCCATGGGTTTCGCGCGGTCGAATGGAGAGCCGATCCAGGGTGCAATGCGCTCCCCTGCGGACGTGGGGTCTCGGATGGACACCCAGCGGTTGGACACGGTATATGCCGTAGACCGTTCCACAGAATCTGAATCGTCTTGCCACCGGGAACGACAAGCCCTGATGGAGATTCATCGTGGAACAACATAAAACTCGTTTGTTCTCGACTTGGAGGAGACCAAATGTCGCTTGCCGTTCTCGCCAGACAGTTTTACGAATCCGAATTGAAGGCCCGGTTGTAGCCGAGTCATTCCGGACAGTTTGTGGCGATTGTTCCACAACTTCGCGCCTTCTTCGTCGATTGTTCCTTTGTCGCGGCCGCGTTGGCGGCTCGAACCGCGCATCCCGATCAAACACCTTTTGTCATCCGGGTGGGCCACGACGCGGCCTTCCACATCGGATCGGCGATGCGATGACCGGGCTTGTGGAGGAAGACGGGAGGGCGCTGATCTCGGTTCCGATGACCAACTCTCGCGGAGCCCCCCCTCACGGAGATCATCGCATGGATCGACGCCGCTTTTGATGGCCACTTGGTGTTGCCTCTGGCCACGATTCGGGAACTTGAACTCGATTCACTTGCCGAGGCGGAAGGAATCCTGGCCGACGGCTCGCGGGTGACTCTGAAAATTTACTTCTGCTATGTCGAGTGGTTCGGCGAGCGGATTCCACTTCAGGTCATCGCGAACGACGGTCGGTTTCCCCTGCTGGGAACCGAGATGCTCAAGAACCGCATTTTGGTCATTGACTATCCGCGGCGGCGAGTCTCGCTCGATTAACTGGGCAACGGGGCGGGGCCAGCCTTTGTTTGATGAACCCAACACATTCGCTGCAAGTCGAGTATTGGAGTGTTGTGATGTCTGTTTCACCAATTCGGTCCCTGCCTCCGTCCAGCCAATTTTTAACAATGGCTGGCCCCGGTCGGGTCCACAGGGCATCCATCAGCACATGCCTCTCGCGCGTGCGTGCCACCGCTGCGCCCAAAGACCTTCCACCACGGAAAACGGCCGACCCCTTTCATGCCTGACGCACGTTGCTCACCAGTGCTGTCCGTCACGACCACCCGACCCAGGCTCCCCAAGCTGTCGCCAGCGAGTAGGCCATCGCCGTAAATCCTTGCGCCCCAAGCGGCAGTGCCATTCGTGTCAGGACTGAATGGCACTGCCGTAGTGGAGGTGCGTGGCTGTCGGCGCGGACCGCATCCTTGCGCGCGTGGGTAGGCGCGTGTGGAGAAGTGCTGATGCTGACGCAGACCTGGACGAATGGGAAACTGGGCTTGTGGGTGAGACGTCCTGTTCCTATTTTTCGCCCCGGTGAGGCCGTTCCTGGTGCGGTGTGCAATCTGAACCAGGGACGGTCTCATGTCTTTTCGCAGATGCTGCGGGTTTGGGTCGAGAGCATTTGAACTTTTGCGGCGGAGCTGGCTGCAGACGGATGGGCTTCCGTTCGCCAACGTGCTGACTGCCGAGGACATGCAGGCCGAGTTCGAAGTCGAGGGGGTCTCGTTCAGCGAGCGAGGATCCAATCGGGACGACGGACTGGTCTATACGCCAGCCATCACGCTGTGGGCACTGCTGTCGCAAATGCTGTTCACGGGCGCCCAGCGATCCTGCCGCTCGGCGGTGATCCGTGTCGCCGTGTACTGCTCGCTCTGCGGCCGCCGAATCAGCCACACGAACACCGGCGCCTACTGCCGTGCGCGGGCCAAGATCCCCCACACCGTGATCCAACGTTTGACGCAGCGGGTGGCCCGCGGCTGTGAGGACGTCGTCCCCGACGAATGGCGGTGGCATGGTCGCACGGTGCGAGTGGCCGATGGCACGACCTGCTCGCTGGCCGACACGCCGGAGAATCAGGCCGCCTATCCGCAATCGAAGGCACAGCAGCCGGGGATCGGCTTTCCGATCCTGCGGGTGGTCGCGCTCCTCTCACTGACAACGGGAATGGTCACCGCCGCCGCCTGCGGCCCGTATGCGGGCAAGGAGACGGGCGAGACCGCGCTGCTGCGGGAGTTGTTCGACGAATTCGCCCCCGGCGACGTCTTTCTGGGAGATCGCTACTACTGCGGATGGTTCATGCTGGCCTTGCTGCGGGAAGGCGGGGTGGATTTTGTCGTGCGCTTGCATCAACTGCGTCGAATCGACTTTCGCACCGGCCTGCGGTTGGGGACGGGTGATCACAAGGTTCTCTGGCCCAAACCGCAAAGGCCAGACTGGCTCGATCAGCAAACCTACGACCGCCTGCCCGCCGAGCTGGTCATTCGCGAAGTGCGTGTGAACACCGACATCCCCGGATTCCGCAGTCGGTCGCTGGTGATCGCCACATCACTGGGTGATGCCATCGAATTCCCCCAAGCCGACTTGGCGGCCCTGTACCGCCGGCGCTGGGACTCGGAGTTGCGTCTGCGCGAAATCAAGTCGCTGATCGAACTCGATGTGCTGCGGTGCCAGACGCCGGACATGGTGCATCAGGAGTTGTGGGCCGGGTTTCCGGCGTACAATCTCATCCGCCAGTCGATGTTACAGTCCGCGCAGGCCCACGCTGCGCGTCCGGAGCATTTGAGCTTCACCGCCACCATGCAGTTCCTGGCCAACACTTGGCTGGCCGCCATGGTCACGCCACCGCCGCCAACCGACACGCCCGATCCGTTGATCCTGCTGCGACTCACTCAGGGACACGCGCACCGGGTGGGCAACCGCCCCAATCGAGTCGAACCCCGTGCCATCAAACGCCGACCCATGGCGCATGACCTGCTGACAATCCCGCGTGCTCAGGCTCGTGCCAAATGCTTCGCGCGCCGCGCAACGTAACTCGTTACGCCACAACAGGCAGTGCCATTCCGTCCTGACACCTTTTTCCTTTCGCGCGAGGTCTTCTTTCGGTGCCCGCGGGGAACTAGACTCCTAGATTCCGGTTCTGCGTCTGGTACCCCGTGGACCTGTCGATTCACCACCTTGGTCCGGTTTCTGGATGACCACTGCACAGAACGACAATCCGACCGGCCCGACCTCGCTTCGCAGGGCGGCCCGGGCGATCGAATTCATGGAAGACGCGCTGGCGGCCGAGCAGATTGTGAGGGGAAACTTGGAGGAGCAGTTGGCTGTGGTCGAGAGGACGCTGACGGCCCTCGCGCGGGAGCTGACACGGCAATGGACCGGTGAGTCTTGGGCGGAGAACGATCCACGGCTGGTTCCCTATCTGTCGCGGCTGCGGACCTGTCTGCAACACCATCATGGCCAATGGTCGGGTGACTCCGGATTTTCACTGTCACAGAGTCTGGAGCGATTGCAGGCGGATCCCGTGGCGGAGGGGGGCCGAGCGCGGTTGCATTCCCGCCTGTTCGAGGTGTGTTTGGCCCAGGCGCTGGCCGACAACGTGGAACGGGCCGCCGAGCTGTTTCTGTCCGACTATCTTCCCCCGTTGCGTCGTCTCGCCCACCCGATGGGTGGTGAGGCGGCGGTGGAACTCGCCGACTCTCTGCTGGCCGACCTGATTCTCCCGCGGCCGTCGCAGCCTCCCCGCATCGCCAGTTACCAGGGACGCGCCCCCCTGTTGCTGTGGCTGCGTGCCGTGCTGGCGAACCTGTGGACCAGCCAGCATCGGCGACGGCGCGCGGAACGGCTTGACTCGCGCGACTGGCCCAAGTCCACCCCCGTCGTCCCCGCCAGCGATGTTAGCCCTTGTGGGGACCTCTTGCGGCAGCCTTTGCAACAGGTGCTGTCACGTCTGGACGATCAACAACGGCTGATTCTTTCGATGTTGATTCTCGACAATGTTCCGCAGCAGGTGCTGGCGCGGACCCTAGGCATCCATTCGGGCACTCTGACCCGACGACGGCAGCAGGCATTCGCACAGATTTTGGCTGGACTGCGGGGCGAGGTCTTGCGCCATCCCGAGTTGCCCGCATTGCGGGACTGCCTGGACGCCGTTCTCGCCGGCGCTGATCCCGAGGCGCGCGCCGCCCTGGCCCAGGTGCTGGCGACGGAGATTGCCGACCACACAACCCCGTCCCCTGACGTTTCCCCGTCCGACCGCGAGCCCGATCGATGAAGACTCCCATGGATGCCAGGGAACGGCTGGTGGCGAACCTGCTCCGCGAGGTGGAGCGGGCGGACCAGCAAGCACCGCCAACCGATCTCGCGGAATCTCCGCTCACGTCGCACCCTTCGGACGAGGACCTGGCCGTGGCGGCCCTGGAGGGATTGGCTGTGCCGCAGTGGGCCGGTTTAACGCGGCATCTCGCCGTGTGCTCTCACTGCCGCGAGTCGTTCGCGCGGCTGCTGATTGCGTCACTGCCGTCCGAGCCGGATCCACCACCGCCATTCTCTGTGCGCCCGCGGGAACATGTTGGTGTGTGGTTGGCCATCGCAGCACTTGTGACAACCGCTGCCTCCGTGATGCTTTCGCCACTGGGAGCCCCCAGTCCATCCGCGCACGAGCGGATGGTTTATCAACAGGCCCGGCGCCTGCTCGAAGGCGGTCGGTTAGCCGAGGCGGAGCGCCTGATTACCCAGGCTGCCAGCCAGGAGATCCGGTCGCCGCGCCTGAACCAATTGGCCGCCCGAGCGGCGTTGGGAACGGGAGGGGAGGCTTTGGTGGCCGACGTGGACCGCCTGACAGCCTTCGGTTTCGACGCGGGAGGAATCCGTCCGCGGAGCGCAGAGCCTGCTGAGGCGTCGGAGCGGGTGAAAGCCGCCCTCGCTTGGCTCGAAGGCGCGGAGGACTCTGAATCGCTGCTGCTGCGGGCCGACCTGCTGCTCCGTCTGGGGGCCATCGATCCAGCCCTGGCGACCTATCGCCGGGCCCTCGCGCACAGCAGGGGGGCTGCCCGGGCGTGGAACGGTGTGGGGGAGGCGTTGTTCCTCCAGGAGCAGCCGGTCGAGGCGGCTGCCGCCTTCCGCGAAGCAATCCGTCTCGGGGCGTCGTCCGCGGCCCCCCATCTCAACCTCGCCCTGGCCCTGGAAGAGCTGGAGGACCGTGGGGGGGCCCGCGCCGCCTGGACGGCTGTTCGCGATCACCCCCGGGCGACAGCGGCCGACCGTCGTCGGGCCACGGCCGCACTTCACCTGTTGACAGACCGTGCGCCGCGCTGAACTCGTTGAAACAAAGACGGGTGCCGTTGCAGCTGGAGCCAGACTCAAGGGCGGTTCCCTCGCAAGGAGCGGACGTTCGTTGCAGAATGAAGGGAGGAACGTGCAGTGAGGTCCTAGTCAGCCCAATGCCTCGGCCGAGACCGTCCCGGTCGCTCGCACGACAGCTGACGGAAGTGACTCTTCCCGGACCGCAGCCCTCTGTTCCGCACCCATGGAAGTGCCTGTGATGACCAGATCCCTTTCGCCGCGCCCAGGTGTGGCCGTTCGCCCCGGGACAGGTCGGGGCGTGACCCGATTACTCATGGGCCTGTGGCTGTGTGCCGCCTCCCCCTTGGTCGCGGCCGAAACAACGGATGAGGCACGCACCTGGGTGCTGCTGATTGGAGTGGGAGAGTACCAGAGGGCGCGTCCGTTGCCAGAGACGGCCGCCGATGTGGAAGGTCTTCGACAAACCCTGCTGACGGTGGGGGGGATGAGCGCGGAAACGCTGGTGTGGATTGGAGATCGGCAACCCGTGGTGGATCGCCGCCCACGGCGGGAGGTGATCGAGCGCGAACTGCGACAGGTTCTGGAGCGGGCCAAAGACGACGATTCAGTGCTGGTGTATTTCTCAGGGCATGGATTCCGGGACTCGCGGAACGAACTTTACCTGGCTCCCTTGGAGTGTGATCCGAAAGACCCGGCGAGGAGGGGGCTGGCGGTGTCGGAGGTCCGCCGGGCGCTGGCAGCCAGCCGCTGTCGGGTGAAGCTCTTGATCTTGGATGTCTGCCACGCGGGCAGCGCGGCAGACTCTGTTTCCGCGCCTGTTCCGGCCACTGCACTGGCCGCAGCCCTGAAGGGGGACGACCGGACGGTCATCACCTTGGCAAGCAGTGGCGAGCAGCAGGAGAGCCTGAGCTGGCCAGTCAAGCGGCAATCGCTCTTCAGCTACTGGTTGACCATGGGGTTGCGGGGACATGCCGACCGCGATCCGCGAGATGGCGAAATCGACTTGGACGAGCTGTATCGGTACGTCTGGCGGAATGTCTCGCAGACGGCGGAATTCGAGTTGGGACGGGTTCAGACGCCAGTGAGGGACCTGCGGCTGTCGGTGGTGGGCATTCCCCGCGTGCTGACCCTGCGGCCACGACCGTTGGACGACCTGTTGGCTGAGACGGTCAGTCTGCTGGTGGACGGGATCGGACAACGGCAGATTGCCACAGTGGGCGTCGACGACTTCACCGAGGTCTATGCCCTGGAGCTGCGACAGGCGGAATTGGGCCGCGATTTGAAACAGCGGCTGCATCGTCTTTTGCTGGAACGATCGGCCGGTCGCTTTTCAGTGGTGGATCCGGGAACCGCGGTGGCGCGGGTGGTGGGGAGCTTCCAGCCCGACGGCGTGGGGGGGCTGCACCTGCAGTGTCGTCTGCAACTGACCGCCGCCGGACAGCGTTGGCTGGCGTCGGCACCAGACGGGACTCGCGACCGATTCAACCCGGATGAACGGCAGGCCGGGGCCGACTTGGGGGTTCTGACGGGCGGGTTGGCGCGGGATCCGACGAGATTGGCCCCCGCCCGCGTCACAAATGCCCGTTCCCGGGGGGAGTTGCCACGGGTGCGTCCCGTCCGTCGGAACTCCCTGGGGATGGAGCTGGTGTGGATTCCCTCGGGATCGTTCCTGATGGGAAGTCCTTCCCAAGAGCCGCTGCGCAACCCGGCGCATGAACGGCAGGTGCGGGTGTCGCTGACCCGTCCCTTTCGCCTGGGGCGAACCGAGGTGACGCAGCGGCAGTGGTTCGAGCTGATGCGCACCCGGCCCTGGGCTGGGAAGAGCACTCCGCATCTCCGTGAGGGAGATGACTACCCCGCGACCCTCATCGATTGGAACGAGGCCCGCGAGTTTTGCCGGCGGCTGGGGGAGCGCGAGGGACGCACCTACCGTCTGCCGACCGAGGCAGAGTGGGAATTCGCCTGCCGGGCCGGGACGGAGGGCCTGTTCTCTTTCGGCAACGACCTGCGCGAGTTGGAGCAACATGCCTGGTACGGGGGACTGTTCAGTGCCGTGGGCAGCGCCGTCGAAGAACCTTGGCCCCACCCGGTGGCCCTGCTGCGTCCCAATCGCTTCGGCCTGCACGACATGCATGGAAATGTGGGTGAATGGTGTGAGGATGTATTCCGCGACCAGCTGACCGGAGGGCGCGATCCCCTGGTGGTCACCCCCAAGGATGACAACCCTCAGGAACGGGTCGTTCGGGGCGGGGCCTGGTTCACTCCGCTGGAGTTTTGTCGTTCGGCATTTCGGTACAAATTTCTTCCCGACGAACGGTTCGACGGGATTGGTTTTCGCGTGGCGTGTGAAGGAGCGGACGAATGACTGGGCCCTGCGATTCCGCCGGCTGGTGCCAGCGCCCCGCCCGCCTGCTCCGCCGGGTATCCGCCAGTTGGTCGAACGGGGGGGAGCGGACATGGCATTGCAGGTCACCTGCGGGAGGCGGGATCCGACGGTGGGCGGGTGTCGCCCTGCTGTGGGGAGTGGTCTCGTGTGTGTCCGGACCGGTTTTTGCTGAGGGCTGGGCGCTGGTGATTGGAGTCAATTCCCCCGCGCGGTTCCGCCGCCCCGATGGGGGACCCATCCGCCCGCTGAAGGGGGCCGAGCAGGATGCGCAAGGGATGGCGGCGCTGCTGGGCAGACAACCTGGCTTTCATCCTGACCGAGTCATCCTCCTCACCGGAGCCGACGCGACCCGCGACCGGGTACAACAGGAATGGGAGGGGTTGGTGCACCGATCCCGTCCCGGTGATCACCTGGTCTGGCATTTCAGCGGACATGGAACACAGGTCGCCGACCGTCGTCCCTTCGACGAAACCACCGACCAGCTGGACGAGGCACTCTGCCTGGCTGACTCGGATGAGCAGGGACACAACCTGTTGCTGGATGATGACCTGAGCCGGTGGCTCGATCGTCGCGGGCCACGCGATTGCCTTGTGATCCTCGACTGCTGTCACGCCGGGACCGGCACAAAATCGGATGACGAATTCTTGGTTCGATCGCTCGACTCGGTCTCGGGGTTGGTGCCATTGCCCAAGGGACCATCCGATCCCCCCTGGAAAGAACTGCGACCGTTGGAAAAGGGGGCCCACCGGCGGGAGGCACTCTTCGCCTGCCAGAGCGGGCAGCAGGCCTACGAACGGCGGTTCCCGCACCTTCAGAATCCCGACCGGGGAGGGCAATTCACCCAGGCCTTCTTGCTGGCGTTCAGCCGGGAGGGGGCCGACCGGAACGCCGACGGCCGCGTCACCGGCGAGGAGCTGCGCCAGTTCGTGAATCGGCGACTCCATGAGGAATTCAATCGGCTGCGGGACACTCACGCCAACCGGCAAGAACCGGAGTATGACTTGGAATCGCCGGAGGAACCGCTCTTCGGCCCCCGCCTCGCCCGGTGAGTTGGGGCGCACGGTTTTATCCGGCCCATCTGGGCCCAGGGTCGGCCACCGGACAGCGGTCATCCGTGCGGCTGGCTTCCGTTTGTCGCCCGCCCCGACAGCGCTTGGTTCGCCGGCGGCCAGCAGCCACCGGTCGATGACTTGGAAACACGCCTCTGCGCAAGAGTCACAGACCATTTCCAATTTTCTTTGGGAATTTGCGCAACCGTGCCGCTGCGAAGCATCTTCCTGATGAACATCACGCCCAGCGGGCCGTGTGAGCCCGGTTTGGGGAACGTGTCTGGAAGGTTGGAGTGGCGACGCGGTGTCGCACTTCGATCGGGATGTTCGTGACTCCTCATTGGGAAGGAAAGAGAAGCATGTTGCGGGTTGTGTCGCGTTCGAAGTCCGGGTTGGGTTTGCTGCGGGGCCTGGCCGAAAAGGCTCTGGTATTGGGGACAGTTCTGTGCCTGGTCCCCGAAGTCGGGCATGCTCAATCCGGAGGGGGGGCGCAGTCGGTCGCGATGTTCCTCAAGATCAAGTTCGCCGACGGCAACATCGTGCGCGGCTCGATCGCCGCCAATAAATGGGTCAGCACCGTGAATGTCTTCGACAACTCGACGGGTGAGTCGATTCGTCTGAAGGGCTGGACTTGGACGGTGGATGACCTCGATTGTGATGGCGATGAGGATGACATCGTCATCATTGCCGGTGACCAACAGATGTGGCTCATTGACCGTGAGGGCTCCTCGGGCGAAGCCTTTGATCCCCTTCAGGGCCAGTCTCTCGGACATTGGTCCGCGTGGTGAGATCGCCTCGATTTCGTTCTCGCCGCAGCGGTGTCGACACTCGCGCCGGGGGGAACGATTCGCCAGCAGAATGCCGTTCATGGCTGTTGGCAACTCACTTCATTCCAAGCCTTTCCCCAATCCCATTCTCCGCCACGATTCCCGCCGCCCGCAGGGTCGATTGGCGGAGTCTTGGGGAAAACTCCACACGGTCTGTGAACCGGCGGTGTGGGGAGGCCGTGGGTTCTTCCTGTCTCGCCGCGTGGGTCGGGCTCCACCATCGCCCGATGTCTCCATTTTTCCAGCAGGATGGGGTGACAGGACTCGTTTCAGGGGGTGGATCGCGGATCAGACGACGGCCTGGTCATACGAATACGTGTCGGTGAAGCGGGCAGGAGGGATCACGCCTGGAACCGGGGCACCGCCCCGGTGACCAGGTTCCACAAGCCGCAGAACGACGATGCTTCCGAGCCGGGGGGGCGGGGCACCCTTTGTTTGGCAGGCCGGTCAAGATCGCTGCCAATCGTTTTCTGGATGTGGCTTATGGCGTCCTGAATGACAACATTCGGCGAACCCGTTGTCCAAATCGACGTACGGACCTTGGTCGAGTCCTTGCACGGTGAAGGGTTTCGGTCATGCGGAATCGAGCCGACGCCGACTTCCCCTCACGCCGCCAGGGGCGGGCGTTCGGTATCGCTCCCGCGGACGTCCCGGATGAACTTGCAGATGCCACGCTTGGACGCGCGGACGAAGTCGTGCAGTTCCCGGACACAATCGGTCATGGGGCCTTCGCCGATCAGTTCCAGGGCGCGGGAGATGCTTAGGCCCCGGCGATAGATCAGGTCAAACGCCGCCTTGATCGCCTGCCGTTCTTCCGAAGGAATGCCCGCCCGCCGCAACCCGATCACGTTCAGCCCGATGACGGTGTTGACCATGAGGCTGCGGGTGATGCAGAAGGGGGGGACATCCATTTGGGCGGCGGAACCACCCGCCATCATCGCGAGCCGACCGACCCGTGTGAACTGGTGGATCAGGCAGTTGCCGCTGACGAAGGCCCGGTCTCCCACCTCGGAGTAGCCGGCCAGCAGGGCACCATTGGCCAGGATCACTCCGTTCCCCAGGCGGGCGTTGTGCCCCACGTGGCTGTGAGCCATCAGCAGACATTCCGACCCAATTTCGGTGGTGGTGCCCGGTGCTGTCCCGCGGTTGACCGTCACCCCCTCCCGAAGGATGCAGTCGGCGCCGATTCGTACCCAGCTCTCCCCCCCCCGGAAGTTGAGATCCTGCGGCAGATCTCCCAACACGACATTCGCGTGCAGCCGGCATCGGGGCCCCAGATCGGTCCCCGGAAACAGGGTAACCCGGGGGCCGATTTCGCACCCATCCCCGATCGTCACCCCCTCTTCAATGAGAGAGAACGGGCCCACCACGACCCCCCGGCCCAGACAGGCCCCGGGGGCCACCAGGGCCGTCGGGTGAATTCGCGGTTCCAGCGAATGCAGTTCCATCGTGGAGAGTTCGAGGCCCCCCGGGGCCGTTGGGCCACGGAGCAGAAAATGGAGAACAGGGAGTGCCGAGAGGCCTTCGGAAAAATGTTCGACCAGATCCCGAAGTCGGCAGGAGTTTTCCCTGACTGGCCCGGCGGTTATTCTCGGACCGCCGGTTTTCTTTTGCCGGGCTTTCCCAGCCCGCAAGGTCAACCGCCGTTGCCAATCGACAGATGGTGACGATGACGGGAATCGCGAGGTTTGTGCGGGTCTGGGCGAGCCTCATTCCCAACGGCCCGACTTCAGACGCGGAGAAATGGCGATGCGCGGATGCCGATGGACTGGTTTGGTCTGGGTGCTGCTGTCCCTGGTGGGGGCGGTCGCTGAGGCCGAGGTGACCAGTGTGCAGATCGACCGGCGGGAGCCCTTTGCCGACGGACAGGAATTTGGCACCAGCGGGAAGTACGAGGTGGTGTCGGGTCGAGTCTACCTGACGGCTGATCCCGAAGACCGCCACAACGTCGAGATCACCGACCTCACCCTGGCCCCCCGGAATCGTGCGGGGCTGGTCGAGTACTGGACCGACTTCGTACTGCTGAAGCCAGTCGATCCCGCTCGGGGCAATCGCCGGTTGCTGTATGACGTCAACAACCGCGGCAATCCCCTGGCCCTGGGATCATTCAACCAGGGGGGAGGGACAAACCGCATCGCGCAGGCCAGGCCGGGGAATGGATTCCTGATGCGCCAGGGCTACAGCGTGCTCTGGAGCGGTTGGAATGGCGACGTGTTGCCGGGCGATCACCGGCTGCAGATTGGCCTCCCCATCGCCACCCAGGGCGAACAGCCGGTGACCGGACGCGTGCACTGTGAAATCTGCGTGGAGACCCGCAGCGACAGCCAGCCCCTGAGCTGGGGAAACTCGCGACCGGCCCCCCCGGCGACCCGCGGAGCCCCGGAGGCGGTCTTGACCGTGCGCGACAGCCGGGGAAGTGCTCCCCGGGTCCTCCCCCGAACCGCCTGGCGACTGGGCCGGCTGGCCGGCGATCGCTTCCACGAAGATCCGCGCTTTCTCACGGTGGAGGGGGGCTTTGTGCCAGGACAGATCTATGAGCTGGTCTACACCGCCCGCGATCCCCGGGTCACAGGCCTGGGGCTGGCCGGGGTGCGCGACCTCGTGTCGTTCCTCCGGCACGACGCCGGGGAGCGGTTTGGCTGCCCGAATCCGCTGGCGGGGGAGATTGACCGGGCCTATGGATTTGGGGTCTCCCAATCGGGTCGGTTCCTGAATCATTTCGTCTGGCAGGGGTTCAACCAGGACCTGCGCGACACGGCGGTGTTTGACGGGCTGATCCTGCATGTCTCGGGCCCCGGGAAGGGATGGTTCAATCATCGGTTCGCCCAGACCACCCGCCATGCGAGCCCGCACGAAGACCTGTTGAGTCCGTCGGAAGAGTTCCCCTTCACCACCACCCCCAGTCGGGATCCGGTGACTGGTGCCGAGGGGGACATCCTGGCGCGGGCCCGGGTGGCGGGGGTCGTTCCGCGACTGTTCTACGTGCTGACCTCGACCGAGTACTGGTGTCGGGCCGGCTCGCTGCTGCACACCGATGTGGCGGGTGAACGCGATGTGGCGGTCGACCCCAGTGCCCGCATCTACTTTGTCTGCGGAGCGCAGCACGGGGTGCCGGGGAATCAGGATCGGGGCAACCAGACACATCCCCCAAGCCCGCTCGACCCCCGCGGGGTGTTGCGGGGGCTGTTGGTGGCCCTCGACGACTGGGTCTCGCGGGATGTTCTTCCACCCGAGAGCCGATTTCCCCGGATCGCCGACGGCACCCTCTGGACGATGGCGACATGGCAGGCCCGGTTTCCTCCCGGGACCGGCTGGAGGCTTCCGGTGGGGCCTCTCACCCCTCTGAGGCTCGACTGGGGGCCCCGCTGGCAGACCGAACACGTGGCCGATGTCGTCCCGCCGCAGGTCACGGGGACCTTCACCACCCTGGTCCCGGCCGTGGATGCCGACGGGAATGAATTGGGAGGAATCCGGCTTCCCGAGGTGAGTGTGCCGCTGGCGATCTATGCGGGCTGGAATCCCCGACGGGCGGAAACCGGAGGAGAGCAGGTCCTGTCGCGGCTGACCGGTTCTTCGACCCGCCTGGCCTGGTCAGCAGCGACCCGGGATCCGGCCGACACGCGGCCTTCTGTCCTCGAGCGGTATTCCTCACGGAATGACTTCGTGGCACGACGGGTCGAGGCGGCACGCGAACTGGTGCGGGACCGTCTCTGGCTCGACGAAGAATTGGCCGAGATCGAATCGCGGGCCGGTCGAGATTGGGATCGCGCCCTTCCCGCCCGCTGAACGGGGGCGGCGTAGGCTCTCGGTGCCGTTTATCGGCCGGAAAGACCGAACTTCCCCTTCCGGCACTGCACCACAGCACGATCGAAAAAAAACGTTCCGCAGTCCGGAGGGACTGCGGAACGTAAAAAACAGTCAGTTTTTCGAGACGGGAGTCGCCGGTCGGAACGCCGGAATCAATCCACCGGTTCGGGAGTGTGATTGACACCCGGAACTCAGAGGGCACCCTGTCGTCACTCCCAGTTTGCGGGGTGTCCAGACTGGGGACCGAATCGGGGACGGGTTCTCAGGCGAAGACCAGCCGAAGACGACTAGTACTCGTCGTCGTCTTCTTCCTCTTCGTCTTCATCCTCGTCCTCATCGTCGTCGTCGTCGAGGTCGTCCTCGTCATCGAAGTCTTCATCGTCGAAGTCTTCGTCCTCGAAGTCGTCTTCGTCGTCGAAGTCATCTTCGTCTTCGAACTCTTCATCGTCGAGTTCTTCGATGTCATCGACGTCTTCATCGAGTTCGTCGAGGTCTTCATCGTCCTCGTCGTCGTCCTCGTCTTCCTCGTCGTCGCCGTCTTCTTCGAGATCTTCCTCGTCTTCATCGGCCCGACGACGGGCTCCACGCGGAGCGTCGATCAGGTCGCAGCCCGCGGAAGTGAAGAGAGCTTCACCCGGCAGACCTGCAAAGACAGGTTTCAGCAAATCAGTCCAGCTGGCGGTGGTCATCGTCGTAGTCCTCTGGAACGTCGCCGTTCCCTGTCATGGCCAGCCCTGTGCCGGCAACGAGTCTTTCTAGAATCCCGGTCAACCCCACCAAGGGGTGGCCCGGGAATGGCAGAAGGAATATTACACAGTTGTGCCGATTGTCAAGCGGGGTGATTGGCGCAAATCCGAATGACCGGGCAGGTTTCCGGCGGGAGGCCTCCCGGCGTTTCCCCTACCGGGATCGGGTTGGCATCCAGGCGATCTCCACCTTTTTGACACTCACATCGGTCTTCTTGGGCTTCACTTCGATCTTTTCCAGCTCGACATGCTCGGCCGAAGTCCGTTCATCGATCTTGGCCATTTCCTCGGCAATCATCAGGTCCAGTTGCGCCATTTCGGCCTGGATCGATTCGAGGGACTCTTTCGATTGTTCCACCGCCTGCTGCTGGGTTCCCAGCTTGCTCCAGTTCCGGGCGGTGGTGGCGGCCTTCCCGATATTGGTGGCACTGCCCAGCTTGCGGCCAAAAACCGCACCGAAAATCGTCGCGCCGGCCGAGAGAACCGAGTTCAGTTTCTGGTTCTTGGCGGCTGTTTCCTGCCGTTCGAGCTTCTGCCGGGCTCGTTCTTCCCGATCCCGCAGCGTCTTGAACTTGGGGGCGAGTTTGGCCCGCAGCTTTTCCACTTGCAGGTCGCGCTGCTCGTGGAACGACTGGGTCAGCCGGGTCCGGAATTGACCTTCCGTCTCCCCGGGCTGTGAGGTCAGCTTGACCGCCGCCGCCTGGTACAGCGTGATCGAATAGGTGCGGAACAGGTACTCCTTGGCATCGTTCACCAGCCCGGCAAACTGCTTGGCCCGCATCACATCGGACGGCAACGGAGCGAACCCCGCCTCGGCCGACGCGGGAGTCTTTTCCACGTCAGGCTCGTCTCCCTGGTGGTACAGCTCGGCTTTTTCCCACGTGACCGGTTCCTCGGCCGAAATGGGCTTCACCAGGGTCAGTTCGTCCCATTCATCCACCCCCATCCTGGCATTGGTGATGTGCACCCGCGCCCGGGCCATCAGCAACGGCTCGTAGACCAGTTTCCCTTCCCGCGAGACACCCCTCTCGGTGATGAAAACTTCTCCAATCTCGGGAGGCAGGACGGGGCGGGCCCCGGCACTGCTGCCGAGCGAATGCCGGCTCGCGAGCGAACCGGCCCCCTTCGACCCGACAACCGCCGCCACCTTGCGGGCCGCCATCAGCATGGCGATCTGCTTGGTTGTCAGCGGGCCACGCAGGTACGACAGCACGTACCGCGACTGGAACACCACCGGGTGGTCGTCGTGGACGTTGTTCATCAGGAAGACCCGGTTCCCCAGGCCCGAGATGGTCTTTTCGAGGCTGGAACGGTCAAACGCCGCGCCGGCCGCCGCCGAGGCCCCTTCCAGCCCATCAAGCACCCGCTGCTTGTCCCGGTCGGTCTGCAGCCGGCCGATGAACCACGTCCCGGCATTCGACAGCCCCTTGTAGTCGAGGTCGACCGGGTTCTGCGTCGCCAGCACAACCCCCAGCCCAAACGCCCGGGCCTGCTTCAGCAGGGTCAGCATCGGGGTCTTCGACGGCGGGTTGGCCGTGGGGGGGAAGTAACCGAAGACTTCATCCATGTAGAGAATCGCCCGCAGGCTCGATGTCCCCGCCTGGGACCGCATCCACGAAATCACCTCGTTCAGCAGGATGGTCACGAAGAACATCCGCTCGGCATCGTTCAGGTGGGCAATCGACAGGATCGAGATCCGGGGCTTGCCGCTGTCAGTGTGCAGCAGGCTTGCGACATCCAGCGGTTCCCCTTCCAGCCAGGCCGAGAACCCGGGGGAGGCCAGCAGGTTGTTCAGGCTCATCGAGAGCCCGAAGCGGTCGGCTGCCGGGAAGATGCTTTCCAGGTCCATCACCCCGATCGTGGTGAACGGAGGCTTCTGGATCTCGCGGATCAACTGGGGCAGATCCAGGCTGCGGCCCGATTTCCAAGCCCGTTCGAGAATGGTCGACAGCAGAATGTGCTCGCGGCTGCGCAGCGGATCCCCCTGGACCCCCAGCAGCGCCAGCAATCCCGAAACGGCCCCGGTAATCCGCTCCCGCAGGGCATCGCTGTCTTCGAGAATCGCGTCATCGGGAATCGCAAATGAGCGGACCACCGTCAACGGCAGTCCCGCATTGCTCCCCGGGGTGTAGATGGCAATGTCGGCCGAATCGCGGAACTTGGCAATGCGATCGGGGGTCTGATCCCAGTCGGCCAGCCCCTTCCGCCAGTCCTGGGCATTCTTCTTCGCCAGCTCCTCGACCGTCATCCCCTTGCGCGTCGCCTCGGCAGGATCAACCCACGGTGCGAAATCTTCCGGTTCAAGATCGGGAAACGTCAGCAGCAGGTTTCCCAGGTCCCCCTTCGGGTCGATCACGATGGCCGGGATCTGGTCGATCGCCGCCTCTTCCAGCAGCGTCAGGCACAACCCCGTCTTGCCCGAGCCGGTCATGCCGACGCACACGGCGTGGGTTGTCAGATCCTTCGAGCTGTACAGCAGCGATTTCGATTCCGCCCGCTTCTCCTCGAGGTTCCAGGGACGTCCCAGGTAAAAACTGCCGAGCTTTTCGTAATCGAATTCAGCCATGGTCAACGCAGCGAGAGTTGAAATGGGGAGTAGGCGACGAACGACAGCCCCGGCAGCCGGTCGTCATTGCACCGGTCCGTCACAGGAAGCCTGACGAACAGACCTGCCCAATAGTGTAGCGATGTTCCCCCGGCAGGTCAGTCGGAACCGGGCCGACCGATCCGCAGACAGAACGTCGCCGCCGTCATCCCATCGGACCGACAGCCGCGATGGGGTCCGCACCCCATTCCTTCCTCCAGGATTCCCACTTCCGGGAGTCTCGCGGGGACGGGACTTCTACGATATAGACAGTCGCGGCATTCTCTGGCCCTCCCCGGTCTGTTTCTCATGGCTTCCCTGCGGAACATCGTTGATGACCTTGCCCGAGCCGGGCACCTCGTCCGTCTGGACGATCCGGTCGACCCCTGCCTGGAGGCCGCCGAGATCCAACGACGGGTTTACCTCTCCGGGGGGCCGGCGGTCCTCTTCTCCAACGTCACCGGCTGCCGGTTCCCCATGGTGTCCAACCTGTTTGGAACCATTGAGCGGGCCCGGTACATCTTTCGGCACACCTACGAGCCGGTTCGCCGGGCGATTGAACTGAAGGTCGACCCGAAACGGGGTCTCAAGCAGCCGTTCCGCTACCTCTCGGCCCCCCTCACCGCCTGGCGGATGCGGCCCAGGCGGGTCCGTTCAGGACCAGCGCTCGATCAGTCGATCCGGCTGTCAGATCTTCCCCGTCTCAAGTCGTGGCCCGACGACGGCGGTCCGTTCGTCACGCTGCCGCAGGTCTATTCCGAAGATCCCTGCGCACCCGGGCTGGGGTCGTCCAACCTGGGGATGTATCGCGTGCAACTGGCGGGCAACCAGTATGCCGTCGATCGCGAGGTGGGGTTGCATTACCAGCTGCACCGGGGAATTGGCGTGCATCACACGGCTGCCCTGCGCTCGGGAAAGCCTCTGAAGGTCAGCATCTTTGTCGGCGGGCACCCTGCAATGTCGGTCGCCGCCGTCATGCCCCTCCCCGAAGGGATGAGCGAACTGACGTTTGCCGGGGCTCTCGCCGGAGAACGGATCCGCATGATCCCCCGTACCGGCGGCGGGGCCATCTACGCCGATGCCGACTTCTGCATTGCCGGCACCATCGACCTCCAGCGGCGGTTGCCCGAGGGCCCGTTTGGCGACCACCTTGGCTATTACAGCCTGACCCATGAGTTTCCGGTGCTGAACGTCGAGCAGGTGACCTGCCGGTCCGACGCGATCTGGCCCTTCACGGTGGTGGGCCGGCCCCCACAGGAAGACACCACCTTCGGCCAGTTGATCCACGAGCTGACCGGTCCGGTCATCCCCACGGTCCTGCCGGGGGTGCGTGAGGTGCACGCGGTGGACGCGGCTGGAGTGCATCCGCTGTTGCTGGCGATCGGCAGCGAACGCTACATGCCCTTCCATCGCGACGACCGTCCCCGCGAGATTCTCACCCAGGCGAACGCGATTCTGGGGCAGGGGCAGATGTCGCTCGCCAAATACCTGGTGATTGCCAACGCGTTCGATGACGAATCGCTCGACCTGCACGACCCGGCCCGGTTCTTCACCCACATCCTCGAGCGGGTCGACTGGCGGCGGGACCTGCATTTCCAGACCTGCACCACGATCGATACCCTCGACTACAGTGGCGAGGGATTCAACGCCGGTTCGAAGGTGGTGATCGCCGCGACGGGTCAGCCGATTCGGTCCCTCGCCCGCGAACTGCCGGCCGAGTTGTCGCTTCCCCCCGGCTGGCAGGAACCCCGCCTCGCTCTGCCCGGTGTGATGACTGTGCAGGCCAGCCCCGCACTGGCCGGTGCCCCCGCCCGGCAGTTGGCCCAGGCCCTCGAATCGGCCGGCTCGGGCCCCTGGCCGAACCTGCCGCTGGTGGTGGTTGTCGACGACAGTCCCTTCTCGGCCAAGACCCTCAACAACTGGTTGTGGGTCACCTTTACCCGCAGCAACCCGTCGATCGATCTCGATGGGGTGGGGGCGTTCACTCTCAACAAGCACTGGGGCTGCACCGGGCCGGTGGTGATCGATGCGCGGGTGAAGCCGCACCATGCCCCCCCCCTGCGCGAAGACCCCGAGATCACCCGTCGGGTCGATGCCCTGGCGGCTCGTGGCGGAGTGCTGTCGAAATGGTTGTGAGTGACGGATCATCCCCGAGAGGGCGGGTCACACCCATGCTGTGGATGACGGGGCCAGCCCCCGAAGAATTGCGGATGACCGCCTACCACGAGGCGGGGCATGCCGTCCTGGCGCTGCTGCATGGTCGCCCGGTCGAACAGGTGACGATCCGCGGGACGAGATTCTTCCTGGGGAAGTGCGAGATGGACCGGGGGCGGTTCGGTCCCCGGCAGGATGAACTCGAGGCGGCGATGCTGATCCTGCTGGGAGGGATGGCGGCCGAAGCCCGCCTGCGCGGGGTTTACGAGCTGAATGGGGCCGCCCAGGATCTGCGCGAGCTGCGCAAGTTGTCGCTCCGCCGGGCGGCGAACGAACGTCAGGCCGAACGGCTTGAACGCCGGCTGCTGAACAAGGTGGAAGACCTGCTCGACGAAGTGGCCGT
>Ga0315904_10004784_pt1 | contig 19088 bp, 10 predicted proteins | sample LakEriMetagenome_6_FD_203529 | JGI IMG/M metagenome (GOLD analysis project Ga0315904, IMG submission 203529) | Freshwater fungal communities from buoy surface, Lake Erie, Ohio, United States - Buoy 12 MA120 | ecosystem: Environmental > Aquatic > Freshwater > Lake | place: USA: Lake Erie, Ohio...
GCATCCATCCGCAATCGCATGCAATGCCATAGGCTTGGCATGCGCTCCTATCTAGGCGAATCCTTCGCCAAGCAGCCGATCCCTTGATTGTTCAGAAAAGTGTAAAAAAGGGTGGATTTGGTCAGAAAAAATCTTTGATCAGCTAATCGATACCGATGCCACAAAACTACAAATAGATCGCTAGCAAAACTCGCCCAGTAACTCGGGGTCTGTCCCCGATTGCTGTAGCAGTCCAGTGTGTGGCAACTGAGCGTCACATTCCTTGTAGAGCGCCTAACAAACCTTGGAATCGGCTAAAGGTCTGAACTTCAGTAAATATACCCATCGAGCCTGTATACTTACATTGTCGGTAGATGATTCGAGACAATGTCGATTCTATTTTTCTAGTCCAGTGTGTGGCAATCGAGCAAGAGACCGATGCCTTATTGCTTCGGGCTGATTCTGTCGTTCCGATAAAAACGGAAATATATCCAGAAAACGAGGGATTGCGCGTCATGTTTCAGTTAGCTTGGTGCCTAATAATCGTCAGCTCACTTTTCGATCAAAATTAGGACCCCCCCAATATGAAAGACCAATCGTCGAAAATCATTCAGTTGGCGGTAAATCCAGAGACCGTTCTCGACGCAGTAGATAATCTAAGTGGGGCTGATCAAGTCTCTCCTGTGCAAAATCAGCATGCTCGCATGGACTCGCCTGCCGACGTTGGTAAAGCCAACTCGCCGACGGAAATTCATCTGGAATACTCAGAAGGTTCTCCAAGTTCAAAATCGGAGGAGATCTGTCTTGAAGGCTCGGATGCAGCTCCTAAGGAATCCGAATCTTTGTTTGGAAATTCTCAAACCCCAGAGGGCCAGGAGAACGCTTCGCTTACCGTTGGAAACAAGACATTTTCTCCCTTCAATGGCAGGTACTGGATCGGAGAGCAAATCGGCACTGGGGGTATGGGCTTGGTTCATCTCGGATGGGATTTGCATTTGCAACGCCATGTTGCCATAAAACTCATCCGTCAAGATCGAAAGGATGGCAAGCAGTCTCTTCATCGATTTCTCCGAGAAGCTAGGATTGCAAGTAGATTGCGGCATCCTGGGATTTTAGGGATTCACGATTTTAGCGTCGAGTCTTCAGGTTCCGGCTACATCATCATGGATCTAATCACCGGAAAGACCATGGAGCAAGCTATTTGTGAGGCTGTGGATGATGAAGCGAAAAAACAATCATTGCTGACAACCTTTTTACAGATTTGCCAAGCGGTTTCATTTGCCCACGCCAATGGTGTGGTTCACCGAGATTTGAAACCAGCGAATATCATGGTCGGTGACTTCGGTTTGGCAACGGTTTTGGATTGGGGTTTGGCTAAAGTCGTTGGGTCCAAGGGGTCTCCATCAGAACAATTGGAGGATGAAACCGAGGGGGCTGAATCCCATCCGATAGTGATTGAACGGATGTCTCGATCTCCGGAAAGCTTCAGTACATTATTTGGGACCGTTATGGGAACACCTTACTACCTAGCTCCTGAACAAGCACGAGGGGAGGTCGTCGATTATCGAGCTGATGTTTTTTCACTCGGTGGTATCTTGTGCCACCTACTTACAGGTTCCCCGCCGTTTGCCGGTGAAAAGATACTCGATGTTTATCAGAAAAGCGCTTCAGGGGATGTGTCCATGGCTCTGGAGCGATTGGATCGTTGTGGTGCCCCGATCTCCATTGTCAATTTGGCAAAGCATTGCTTAGAGCCGAATGTGCAAAATAGACCAGAAAACGCAAGCTCACTGGTGCGAGTGTTGAAGGCTTACTTCGAATCTGGTCAGAGGAGAGCCGAAGAGGAATTAGTTCGTTTTTTTGATCTGTCATTAGACTTGTTCTGCATTGCAAATACCCAAGGTTATTTCTGGAAAGTGAATGGGGACTTCAGTAGGACGCTCGGGTACACAACTAAGGAGTTGACCTCCTCGCCGTTCATCGAATTTGTCCACCCTGAGGACCGGACTGACACGTTAAACGAAATCATGCGACTATCGAGGGGAGAGCCCACTATTCAATTCAAAAACCGATATCGCAAAAAAAATGGCGAGTATATATGGCTGGAATGGAACGCAAGGTCTCTAAAGGAGGAAGGAATGATATATGCAGTTGCTCGAGATATCACGGAACGTATTCTGTTAGAGGAAGAAAAGGAACTCATTGAGTCGGAATACTTTCGACTCTCAGAGATTGTTCAATCAGCGACGGATGCAATCATCGCTAAGGATCTCAATGGAGTCGTTCAAAGCTGGAATCACGGAGCTGAGAAGCTCTTTGGCTACTCCTCAAGTGAGATGATGGGTAAACCCATTCACGCAATCATACCGGATGAGAGCATGAACGAAGAGGATGCGATCATTGCGAGGATTCGAAAAGGCGAAAAGGTGGAGCATTTCGAAACGGTTCGCATTCATAAATCCGGCCAAAGGATTGACATATCCATCTGTATCTCTCCTATCCACGACCCTACTGGAACCGTCATTGGCGCATCGAAGATTGCCAGGAGTCTTTCCAATCAAAGGTTGCTCGAATCCCAGTTGGCTAAGAGTCGACAAGCTTTCGTGGAGTTCGCCGAGAATGCAAATATTCCACTTCACTCCGTAGACCAAACCGGGACGATTCTATGGGCTAACAATGCTGAGTTAAGCTTCTTAGGATACAGTCGTCAAGAGTATATAGGACAGCCGATTGCCAAGTTTCATGCAGACCAAGAATGCATCTCAAATCTTATTGGAATGCTACGGAAGGGGGAGTTGATTAATCATTGTCTCGCGAAACTCATCGCCAAGGATGGTACGATCAAAAACGTCGCGATTTATTCAAGCGCTTTGCAGGAAGATGGAGATAAATTTCATACTCGATGCTTTACAATCGACTTGAGTCATGGTTCAACTCAAAACATGACCTAAACGGCGCTGACTTTCACCCCGCCTGCCAAGGGCTTATCTCTATTCATCCACTCGATCCAGAGCTATTGAGCAGATTGCGAGTGGACGAAGCAGTTAGGCATTCAAAGTGGTAGGGGTTCCAGTCCGAGGCTATGGTTCGGGCCCGGTTCGATTGCTAAGAGGGATCGGCAGACTCTTGAATGGCTAAGTTGGTAAAGGTTTATATCGCTCGCGATGACTTTTTTCCTCATTTAGTGGGCTTCATCAAGATTAATTACCGAGTCGCATTTTCATAGAAGTCTCATAGACCTTTTGTCTTAAACGATTGATGCCGCCTAACGGACGGTGTTCGGGGTGAGTGTGCCACGGCGTCAAGAAAATTCTTTCGCAGCGCTCTCTTGCCGCGTCTGTCTCGAAATCCTGTGGCGGGATTGTTATCGTTCCAACACTCTCGAACGGATACTTCGTCTCATCCCACTCATTGGATGCATCTTCGATCTCTGTATCGATATCAACCTCATCGATCTTGCGTACCTGAACACTGAATTGAAAGACGATCGGATGGTTACCCAGTCTTGTCAGGTCGAGTCTCACTCGCAAAGCCTTACGCAAGTAATCGGGCTCAGCGTTCATTGGTGGACTCGTGATCGGATCGTTGATCGGAGTGACTCGATACTTCATGACGCGACCCTCACCAAACAGGAATGGAGCGGCACTGAAGTAACTATTCTGTGCGGGATGCGATGGGGCAGGTTGAAAAGGAGGCACTTTGTCATTGCCACCGCGAATTCTCGTCACAATCAAACCCGTTCGCTGAATTCGCTTCAAGGTTGCTTCATCAGTTTTGTATGGTTTAGTAAAGAACTCCGTTGCGTCTTCGTTATTCTTCAAAATCAATTCACTGAGTGCCTCATAATCGGCAACATTGGCAAATGCGAAAACAGGATGATTCACCATTAGAAAGTCTTGAGTCGGGATCAGTCCCTCTGGATTCGGTGAGTCCATGTTGACCAATTTGATAGCCATTCCCCGACTGCCTGGTACTGGCTTACCGTTGACTACCGGATCGTCAGGCAAAACGGTCGTAGCAGCGTTTGAAAATCGGATCGCGCACGGGAATTCAGCGCCCGGTTTTGAAAACACGCCAACGCGAAGTTCGTTTTTCAGAAATGAATCTATTTGAAAGGATCCCAGTACACACCCATGATCTTTCGGGTGAACCCCCCGAAGGACTGGTTTTGGGCTCGGATAGCGTTTCAAAAGCTGCTGGCGAGTCAACTCGATGATGTGCTCGATTTGCTTCGCTTCGTCTGCAGGAGGATTCTCGTATTTCGTAGTCATCAACAACACCGTTTTCCTGAACGATCAACGGAAATAACTTTTTCATTTGCTCAACGACAGGCCGGATCCTACGGTTTCTTGCTTGTGGAATCGATGCTTTTTAAAGCAGACCAAAGCTCCTCAAGGGACAAGTTTGGTGGGTTGGACACGTCTGATACCATTGTGGGATGTTCAGAATTATTATTGTGCATGGAAAGAATTTTATTTTTAAATACGTTCCATTGCACATCGAGATTATTTAATTCCGCGGGAGATAGCTCCCAGGATAAAGGGGGGGTATTCAAATTGAATCGAATCTCGACTGGATGTACTTCAACTGGTTGATAGCCTCCAATGCTATCCGTAGGTGTCTGCAGGTCTGTGAATGTTTGGGGGCGAGCACTTTGCTCCCATTCGGTTAACTTCCTAGCTGCTATTGTGGTTTTCTCGAAAGAACTACGTAGATGGTCAGCAATCTTCGTGTCGTTGGAGGACCATTGCTCCTGGTATTGCTCAGCCATGCGTTTGGGTTCCGATAAGTCTCGCATCACTTGTTCATAACCCTGGGAATCGTCAATCTCAAATTGCATAACAAAGTACTTTAAATGTTGCTTCAGTTGTTCGAAATCGCGTTTAGAAAGCTCAGAATCCTCTTGTGTTTTCAGGTTGCTATTTAATTCGATGCATGCTTCTCCAAACTCTTTCCAGAATGGATTTTCCTGGTGTCGAACACTCGACGCCTCGGATTGCTTCGTACTGGTACTTTTCTCAATTAAGTGGAAAAGTCTCTTTTCTAAGTTCGCGCGCTCTGCTTGGCTTGCCACCCGTGCATTAATCATGGCTAAGAGTGGGCCAAATGTTCCGCTTGTAATACCGCTCTTATCTTGAAACTCAGATGCTTGAGCTTTGCTCACTGGAAACGCTTCAATGGAAAGTAATAGGATTTGCTGAAATGGTGCAGGTTGATTTTCCTTGCGATAAAAGTCAAGCAAGTCCATAAGTACTTGAATCGCAGAGACAAGACCCGAGTTGTCCGCGTACCCTCCATCGCATAGATGGTAGTTGAGTCTCGATTCAAATCGCTTTTCAGAGTTTTTCTCCGATTCAGGGATAAACGGAGTGACGACTGGTGTGACGTAAGAGAATGAAGCAGACAGCCGAACGGCAGCAGATACACGCAAATCGAATCGCTTTGTATCTTTGCAGACAGGCTCGAAAAAATCGAAAAAATCGATTGGGGTCGTAATAGTCTCGAAATCCTTAGGTGCTTCAGTGGGATGCTTGATACTTGTTTCCCCTATCGTTTTAAATGTCGCAATAGACACACGTTGGCCCGTTTCGACTGCGGTTGCATTGAATATGACAGGAGGCATACGTCCATTGTTTGTTGGCTCGATAAGATCCTTCATCCGAAGTTGTTTAAAATATCGCCAGTCGTCGTCTCTATCCCCCATCTTTCGCCACCACGATGACTCCAGTGCGAGTCCTCGATCCCAGAACAAATGGTCGTTTCCATGAGGGGAATCAGCTTTCCCTTGAAATGGCATTACATTCTTGAATGCATCTGGGAAAGTAAGTCCCCATGCGATGGTTTCGAGGCTAGAGGCGCGAGCCGCTTGGCAAATTCGCCCTTTTTGCGAATCCGTTAATCTAAGCATTGAATCTATAAAGTCATCACCCTTCGAGTTACGTCGATAGCCGCGATGGCCAAGATAATACATCGCTCCGACGCTTCCGCCTGAAACCCCACTTACAAGACCAATCGATTCGCTGAATCTGGGGCAAATTGCATCAAGCTGCGTGAGAACTTGTGCGGTCCATGCTGAGGCTTGTATTCCACCTCCCGACGCGGTAACTACTACGAGTGTTTTTTTCCTATTGTCGACGGGGAAATCCCAATCCGAATCGAAGATTTCCCTTAAGGTTTTTCTTTGCGGTGGAACCGTTTCACGAGTCTGTGTTGAGATATCGGCAATAATTCGTTTGAACGTGGACTCTGCTTCATTAGATTCACCGCCTGCATTAGCTAAAACGGATGAAGTTGGATCCGTCGCAACGAATCGTTCAGGAGAATCCAAAGGATATATAACCCGGATGTACCGATTGCTGTCTACATGAAATGATGGACCTAACCAGTTGTAAATGAACAAGAAAAAAGGTAGCACGATCAGCAGCGATAACCGGTAGCGGAGAAGCCAAAACGTAATCGAACTAAGGGCACCAAAAGCCAAAAAGAACAACAAAAGAGCATAGGATACTACGGGAAGATACTTCGTCTTCCATTCCGTTTCAGTCGGTGATTGCCAATACAGGATGAGGAAGGCAACGATGGCAAATACCATGAAAACGAACATCTGGATGTGCCCTGGAAGAGGTTTATTGGTTCGGCCGTCAAGATACCCAGGCATTAGCCAATGTCGCGTAATGGCAATCGTGGAATTGGGATTGAAATTTGATTTGCCAGATATCGACTCGATAACTAACATCGCCTGATCTTCGTAAGGCAAGAGTCCACACATAGAGATCATGTTCTTTGAAATAAACGCGTGTACTAACGACACCGAAAACAATGCAACACTCGCAACGAGTAATCCTTGAAGGATAGAAAAGATGTATTGCGATAAGGAGATGGAGCTTCCTGTGACAGTTTCTTGGAAATCAAGGTTTGTCACGTCCCGCATGGCCCAAAGAAGTATTGCGGTGGGCAGCAACCAGAGAGGCCAGAACGCTAGTGGCCACGCTGTCGAATTGCTATTCCACCAAAAAAAATCCGTGACTCGTTGATCCGTGGGAGCGTGAAGCTTGACCGCTGTTTCGGAACGATTGCGTCGAATGCTTGCATACAGATCGAACATTCGAATAGCAGCAATTCCGAACGCGGAGACTATCAGCCCAGTTACGCAGATACAGGTCGACTTAAAAAACGGGAATGATTCCACCTGCAGTAACAATGGAGCTTTTAGTAACCCCGGCGCTTGTTTGTAGCCTAAGATTGGCAGCAATGGTGAGAATAGAGCAAGCCATCCAATGATTGCCCAGCCAATCTTCTCAATGAGAAAGTCGTAAATTTTGGTTATGGAGGTCATGGTTGTTCAATTTGGATATTGAGTGTGCGTTCCACATCCTTGGGGAAAGGGGGGGAATCGTCTCGGACGAGATCGGCTGAAATGACAGGAGTTAGATTTGACTGGCGACTTAGCAATTCAACAGGCACTGTGGCAGTTGTCGCAGGTAGACCTAGAAAATGTCTCTTATTTTTCTGAAAGATTCGGTTGACCTCGCGAGGTAGCATTTCTGTGACTTGTCCCCAATCGGAATTGCGACCGGCCACAGGCACAAAGCTCTCGGTAAACCAGCCTCCGAGATCGTTGCTATACCAAGCGAACTCGTCTCGTGAGGCTGCATTGATATCGAGATCTCCTGAGTATCCCAGTAAGAGCCATTCTAAGTTTGTCGACTGCGTTACGGTTTTCCGTTCAAAACTTTTTGCTCGGGCTGGTGGGACTTTAAGTTTCGCCTGGCTACTGTTGTTACAAGCGTCGCTGATAAGGATTCGGAGTCGAACCGGTTTTGAGTCCAGATGACCCCAGACCGTGCGACGCAATAGATCGGTGCCAGGGAAATCAAAAAAATGACCCTGAAATGGATCCTGGTCTACTAGAGTTGCGTCATAAGCGCCATGTCCTAAATAGTATATCAATATTCCATCTCGAAAACCTACCTTTAAATTTGATATAGCAGATGCGATACCGAAAGCGTTGCAATTTGCTCCTTGAAGAACTTGCAGGTTCAGGCTGTGAGGATCCACATTCGCATGAAACATCCTTTGGAGATTTCCGACGCTCAGCTCGATCGATTGACCAAGGTTTTTATCATTTGTAGCCGCAGCGATTATTATGTGGATCTTGGCTGGGGCATCGATCTGTGCAGCGGCATCCATCTTCGGTGTGAATGTATCGGCAGGTTTCACCATCCAGGTTACTGGTTTGTTTGTGCGGATATCGATAACCTCGATTTCGCATTCGCTTTCAACGGTTTGAAGTTCTTGTACTAAGTCCTCCCCTGTTCGTAAGGGTACACCATTTATCGATTGGATCACATCGTTTACTTCCATCGATGCGACCAGTTTAGGATCTGCAGGAGATCTTAGTCTTAGAACAGGGCTGTTTTCGTAAATTTTTACTACTTTTAAGCCTTCGGCGACTGCAACAACTTCAATTCTCAAGCGTCGTTGAGAGCTATATTCAAGTAGGGGAGATCGCCCATCTAGTTTGAAACCTTCTCCGAGAGTCGCCTGAGTGGATTGGGCCGAAATACCTCCGGGTAATATGAATTGGGCAATGAAGGAAAAAGGAATAATCAGCCAGTTTAGGTACGCGGTCGACTTCCTTTTGGTATCTTGTGCCTCAGCGTTCATGATCGCTTCTCGACTACAGTAGTTTAAAGTGACTTCAGATACTCAACCAGTTGCCAGCGTTGCTCCTCGTTGAATTCGCCGTAGGTGTCGTGTCCCTCGTTGGAGTTTCCTGGGAGCGATGTATCAAAAAGCGTTGTTCCTTCTGTCTTGGATGTGACATAGCCAACTTTCGCAGGATCGAATTCATGATTCCCCACATAGAATTGGGGCGAACGCTCCTTGACGGGTAGTAGTAGCTCGTAAAGGTTAGGGACAGAGCCGTTATGCAGGTAGGGAGCCGTCGCCCAAATCCCTACCAACGGAGCCGCCTTGTATTCAAGGGTTGGCGGAGCATTTGCCGCCACAGTGATTGGCTCGGGTCTACCGGCCATCTCTTGCAACGCCTGTTTGAGTTCCTGATAGTAAATTTCAAGCTTTTCTTGTTGCTCTTCGATGAATTTCATCGCAACACTCTCAACAACTCCTGTTTCGTCCAAAAATGCCTTGACTTCTTCTGCGGAAAACAAGTCGTCCGATCGCAGGCGATCAATGATTCCCCCTTTGGTGACGTCTCGATAAGGGCTCAAGACAGATAACTGGACCAAAGTTTGGAGCAATTCACCCCGAGACACGCTTGCGCGCCCTTGGAACAGCTTCTTGAGATTCCCGGTCAAGACTTTCTCGGAGACGGAATTGACGGCCATCTTGGGGTCGGTGCCGACTTCTGAGAGCGGGGTCATGACGACTTGCACTGGTGTGTCTTGCTTGCCATGATCGACAACCTGGTGACAGCTGGCACAGTGCTTACTGTAAAGAACTTCTCCCGCTTTCCTCTTGGCTTGGTCAATCTGTCCTAAATGAGACGGCCACTTCGGAGACCACAGCGTTTTAAGTTGGTTCTCAAGCTTTACTAGGTTAAGTCTCTTAGCACTTGTTCTTGCAAGTTGTGGGAGCTCAAAAAGCGATGGAGCTTTGAATTGCGCCTGGGCAAAGACGCCCAATACCTCGCCGACATTGCGTCCAAGACGCTCGATGTCATTGGTGTTTTCTGCAACCCCATTCCATTGAACGCGACTTTGAAACGAGGCCCCCCACAAAAAAGGGTAACTAACCGGAGCGTCTGGAGCCCGACTGTTTTCTGGAATACCCAAGTCAATCGATGAGACTCGATTGAAGATCATTCCAAATGCATCGAGACGACCACGTCCCCATGGGTGCGTTGTTCGGCTGTCTTGGATGAATTGGGTCCAGTACTTGCGAAATTCCACAACCTGCGATCTGAGCTCCGCAACGGCTTTGGGATTAGAAGATTCAACCCCGAGGACTTTGCCTGCGAAACGAGAGAATTTATCACCATTTTCCATCGTCGCTTTGAGCGAATCATCGATCCCTGTCAACATACCCCACATATCGGCAAGTGTCGGTGCTCCATCGATTTGGAACGTTCTGCCTCGAAATGAAAGACGATTCGTGTGACATGCAGCGCAGGTCAAACCAATATATTCTTCCTTAGGAGTTAGCTCATATTGATCTTTGACAAAGCCCACGGGTAGCCGATCTGGATTGTTCGTCGTATTGTCGTTGTTCAGGTAGCCCAACTGGGCAAGCTTCACTTTTGAGAATGATTCTTCGCTGTTGCTTACCTCTAGAGCCATAAACCAAGAGTACGGCATAAGCCGCGATCCTTGGCTAGTTGTGTAGAACGACTGCCGTACTTCTGGTGACCAGTTTTGCTCCAGGAACTCTACTTGAGCTTTAGTCTCCGCACAAAAAGAGACGATCGCAACTAAGCCGATAGTCGCAGAAAATGTCAAGGCTTTCGTCATTCTCGTTGTTTTCATTTCGTCGCTTTCAATCGGAATGTAAAAAGTGTTACGGACTCAGTCGCGATCCATCCATTGGTAGGTGTGCCGCAAACGCAGCATCACCACCAGTCGTAAGGCCTTCGATCTGCACCCTCGCCGCCATATACCTAAGTTTTTCCACCAAGTAGGTAAGCGAATCAAAAAAGCCATCACCCTCACGAATCGCGAAATTTTGGTGCATCTTTTATCAGCAGTTGTTTTGTTCCGCCGAGGAGATCATGAGTACTCCTAAGCGGTCAGACTGATTGGATTGCCGGGTGCAATCCCTCAAAAACTGCTGGATCTGTGTGAAAATCAGCTCTTCTGGATTCCATCGGGCTGGTTTCGAGCTAGGCTATTTGTCTCGAAATATCTCGAAAATGGGATGTCTCAAGTAGCCCTCCTGCCTCCTCCCGGCGGCCTAGTTCCAATGCTCTGTCCAAGAGGATCATTGTCATTATGAATCGTAAGTTCTTGTGGATCGCATCTGTTTGCTTCGCCTGCTATTGCCACGTCCCACCTGCATTGGCCCTTGTTCAAGACCCTAGCCCTGCTCCCGTTTCAACCGAGCCGACTGCAACCGAGCCGACTGCCACGGCCCCGGCTGCCCAAGAACCCGTTGCGGTTAAAGCCGATGAGCCAAAAACGGACCAGACTGAAAAGCGACTCGAGTCGATCGAGAAACTCCTCGAAGCAATGTCCGGAGAACTTAAGGCTCGTAAGGATGCCGAATCTGCCAGAAAAACGGAGGAAATGAAAAAGGCTGACGAGAAGAAATCGGAAGCTCTCCCCGATGTAGTGACAACCCCCCGCCCCCGCCCTGAACGCCAGTCGCCTCCACGCTTACCCCCTAGCGTCAAGCTTGAACCTTCCTGGCTCGATGAGATCAAGTGGCGTTCGATCGGCCCTGCAAACATGTCCGGTCGTATCACGGATATCGCTGTCCACGAAAAGGACTCTTCGCTCTGGTGGATCGCGACGGCTTCGGGTGGACTTCTCAAATCGAACAATCACGGAGGATCCTTCCAGCATCAATTCGATCGTGAAAAAGTCGTTTCCATCGGAAGCATCGCAACCGATCCAAACAACCAAGATGTCCTGTGGGTTGGCACCGGAGAGATCAATCCTCGCAACTCGGTTTCCTATGGCAACGGTGTTTACAAAACAACCGACGGTGGCAAAACGTTTCAGCATCTTGGACTTGATCGCTCCTATCAGATCGCACGTATCTTGGTCGACCCCAAGGATCCAGATACCGTTTACGTCGGTGCCGCAGGTCGACTCTACGGAACCAATCCCGAGCGAGGCGTTTACAAAACTACCGACGGTGGAAAGACTTGGCAGCAAATCCTATTTATCGATGATCAAACGGGTGTCATCGACATGGCGATGAGTCCCACCGATCCCAACACCATCGTCGTTGCGATGTGGGATCGACTGCGAGATGGATTTGATAGCTGGCCGGGTTCAGTTCCCAAGCCCGATGGAGTCGATGGTTACGATCCTATTCGAAAATGGGGCAAAGGAGGTGGTATTTATCGCACCACCGATGGTGGTGCTAACTGGAAGAAAATCTCTCAAGGGTTACCTCCAGGCATGACCGGTCGGATCGGATTGGATTGGCAACAGCATTCGCCAAACGCTCTTTATGCCATCATCGATTGCGAGGATATCGGCAAAGGACCAACAGGATTCACTTGCTATCTTGGGCTCGTAGGACAAAACATCGATTCTAAGGCGATGGTCACCCAAGTCATGGGGGATAGCCCGGCATCCAAGGCTGGTATTCAGGTAGGGGATCAGTTGATCTCCGTCGAAGGAACCAATGTCACCGAGTTCGATCAACTGCTTGAAGCTCTTCGCAAAAAGAAGGCCGGCCAGCGCATATCGGTCGTTCTCAAACGGGGTCAAGAAGATAAATCCTATGACATTCTGCTCACCGGTAGGCCAGGAACTCCAGCCCAGCAGACCACCGTATCTCTTGGTCTCCAGGGCGAGGACAAGGAGGACAAGATCCTCGTCCAGAGAGTCTCGGTCGGTGGTTCGGCTTCCAAGGCTGGTGTCAAAATCGGCGATGTGATTACCAAGGTCGACGGACAAGCTCCCGGACCATTTCAAGCACTTAGCGAAAAAATACAAAAGAAGGCTGAGGGAGACAAAGTTCAATTGGAGATCCAACGTGGCGAAGAGAAGCTCGAACTGACGGTGGTTCTCGAAGCTCGGTTGGGACGTGGCGGTGGTCTTCAAACCCCGGCTCAGAGCAACGTCTACATGGGTATCCAAGGCGAAGATGCCAGCGGTGGTGGAGCAACGCTGACAGCCATTACCGAAGCTGGACCGGCCGAAAAGAGCGGGCTTAAATCGGGCGATGTCGTTATTCAAATGGATGGTAAAGATGTCTCTAATTACGAAGCACTCGTCAGCGAGATCCGCAATCGCAAGGCGGACGATAAGGTCAAAGTGAAGGTCAAGCGAGGAGACCAAAACGTCGAGGTCGAAGTGACCCTTGCGGATCGTCTCTCGGGTGGATCTGCCGCGCGTCCTTATACGTACTCTTACTTTGGCCAGTCCCCAAACGTTCAAGACCAACAGGGATCCGATGGCTACAAGTACGGTGGGGTTTATAAGTCGACCGACGGAGGAGTGACTTGGCAAAGGATCAATTCTCTAAATACTCGTCCAATGTACTTCAGTGTCGTGAAAGTCGACCCGAGCGATGAGAAGAACCTATTTGTTCTAGGTGTCGCTCAGCATCAGTCCAAAGACGGTGGATCGATCTTCACGGAAGATTTCGGACGAAGGGTTCATGCCGACGGTCACGACTTGTGGATCGATCCAAAGGATGGTCGACACATGATCATCGGTTGCGACGGTGGAATCTATGTGACCCACGACCGAGGGGTAACATGGGATCACATCAATACCGCTGCGATCGGTCAGTTCTACCACGTAGCGATCAGCCCCAAACAACCTTATTGGGTCGCCGGTGGGCTACAAGACAACGGTTCATGGGCAGGTCCTGCGATCAGCAGATCGGGGGGAGCGGTCAACGAAGATTGGGTGAATCTCAACGGAGGCGACGGCTTCGTTTGCCGAGTCGATCCCAACGACCCGGATCTTTTCTATGCCGAAAGCCAAAACGGAGTCATCGTCCGCCGAAACCTAAGGACGGGCGAAAGGGGTTCGATCCGACCGGCACGAGTCGATGGACTGAGCTATCGTTTCAATTGGAACACACCGTTTATCCTATCGAGTCACAATACCAAGATTTTTTACACGGCGGGCAACTACGTCTTCCGATCGTTGGATCGCGGTAATGAGCTCAGGCCCATATCGCCCGAGATAACTCTCACACAGCGTGGTTCTGCCACGGCCCTGTCGGAGTCACCGAGGGATCCAAATCTACTGTATGTCGGTACCGACGATGGGGCTCTTTGGGTCACTCGCGATGGCGGGACGACTTGGAAAAATATCACCGCGAATCTGAAGTTACCCGGTCCGCGTTATGTGGCCACGATCGAAGCGTCTCGGCACTACAAGGGTCGCGTTTATGTCTGCTTGGATGGTCACCGTTCCGATGACGATAACCCTTATGTTTTTGTCTCGGAGGATTTTGGCGATACCTTTAATCCACTGCATGCCGGACTGCCTTGGGGATCGACCCGATGCATGCGCGAAGACTTGGTCAATCCTAATCTTTTATATCTAGGAACCGAGTTTGCCTTTTGGGTCTCAGTCGACCGAGGCCAAAACTGGACGCAATTCAATCAGAACCTTCCAACAGTAGCGATCCATGAGGTCGCCATCCATCCAGACAACGGAGAAATCGTGGTCGCGACCCACGGTCGAAGTCTATGGGCTTGCGATGTCAGTGGTCTCAGGCAACTCAAGCCTGAAAATGTTGGCAAGGAGATTGCGTTTTTTGATCCAGTCGATGTCACCCGTTGGCGTAGCGATCCGGGTCGTGGAGGCACCAACCGCAGTTTCGCAGGACAGAATCCTTCTTCAGGAGCGAAATTGTGGTACGCACTTCCTAATAAGGCTGAGAAGGTTGTTGCCAGGATCGAGAATATCGACGGAGAACTTATCAATGAAGTCACTGCCAAAGCTGAGCCAGGACTGCATGTGATCAGTTGGGACCTGACTCAAACCAATCGCGATCAGGGCCGCGGCCCTGGCGGTGGTCAAGGAGGCGGTGGTCAAGGTGGCGGTCAAGGAGGTGGCGAAGGTGCAGATCGCGGTGAACGACCGGGTCGACAGCGTCGAGCCCGGGGCGATAATCCGTCAGAGGGTTCTAATGCCCCGTCGGATGAGTCCGCACCGGCCAACCCAAATCCGGCGGCCAATCCCAATCCACCTGCCCAGGAAGAGTCGGATGCGGAGGGGCAGCAACCGTCGACACCATCTGAAGGTTCACAGAATCCCTCGGCTCAAAGGCCTCAAGGCCAAAGGGGGCCAGGTGCCGGTGGCGCACCGGGGGCTCGAGCTCCCCAAGGCTTCCAAGGCTTCCGCGGTCCGCGTCCGGTTCCAAACGGGGTGTACCGAGTGCAGTTGCTCGTCGATGGCAAGGTGATCAAGACTCAGTCGATCACGGTCAGTCGCGATCCGAATTTGCCTGAGAATGCGGTAGCCGACGAACTCTACGAATTGAAGATTTTGTTGGATAAGCAGGCCAAAGAGAATAAGTATCAGAACAAGTCCAACGGTCGAGGCAATTACGGTGACGATTGACCGAACCGCAAAGGGGTTCACGCTTGTCGAACTGCTCGTATCGATCGCCATCGTTGGCATATTGATTGCACTGTTACTGCCTTCGGTCCAAGGTGCTCGTGAAGTTGCACGGCGTGTGCAATGCGCAAGCAACCTGCGTCAGGTGGGAATCGCTCTGCATAACCATGTCGACTCGAGGAAGGCTTTTCCTGCGTCGGGTTGGACAATCGCTTCACCCCAAAACCCCACGGGATCGTATTTGGGATGGCAGGCGACTGTGCTGGTTCACCTCGAGCAGAGTCAAGTTGCAATCGGATACGATCGCAACAAGCATTGGTGGGCCGATAGCAATCTGCTGCTTGGTCGCATTCCAATATCGGCCTATCAATGTCCTTCGGTACCGCTGACCGAGCGTCCTCGAAGTCTTGTTGCTAAGCCGCCTCGTCCTGCTGTGGTATTAGACAGTCCACTTGGTGCGACCGACTATGCAGCGATCATCGGAATTCGTGCCAGTATCGCACCACAGACCTACGTATCAACGGAATCGACACGTTCGGTGATGTTCAGAAACTCAGCCACGCGTTTTGCCGATATCACCGATGGCACATCGCACACGGTGATGGTTGTCGAGAGTTCTGCAAGGCCGGCAGTGTTTCGTCAAGCAAGGCTCGTGCGCGATGCGGGGAACGACCAAGGCAATGGCTGGGTCGATAGCGAAGGTGGGTTCAGTTTAGACGGATCCGATGCGAGTGGAACAAGGTTGGGTCAAGGACCCAGTGTCACTCCTTATGCGATGAATCGCACCAACGAGAATGAACCTTACAGTTTCCATCCAGGCGGGGCGCATTTCTTGTATGCCGACGGACGAATCGAATTCACGAGTGACTCGATTGCCTTGCCGATCGCTGCGGCTCTCATGACACGTGCTACGAGTGATTGAGACTTGAACTCTACAGCAATGATCAACGGAAATCTGCTTGTTCAAAACACCCGATCGGCTGTCGAGCACTTGAAGTGTTGTCGGTTGTGCGAGCATCGGTGCGGTAACGATCGAACGCAAGGGCACAAGGGAAAATGCCATGCACTTGCGGACGTGAGAGTTTTTCGCCATCGAGTTGAATGGGGCGAAGAACCTGAGTTGGTACCGTCGCACCTTTTTTACACCTCTGGTTGCGATTTGCGATGCAAGTTTTGCATAGCCGAACAAAACGCGTTTAATCCTCAAATCGGAACCCTACTTACCACGGAATTCCTTCGAACCTCGATCGCATGGGGACGCACCCAGGGGGCCAAGAACATCCAATGGGTCGGAGGCGAACCAACGATTCACTTGCCCGGGATCCTCGAAGCCATGCAGCAAATCGATGATCTACCGGATGTTGTGTGGAAGTCTGACTTCTACGCCACTCCTGAGGCGCTGAATTTGCTCGAAGGGGTTGTCAAGTACTACGTAGCCGATTTCAAGTTTGGCAATAACCATTGTGCTACCCAGATCGCAGGAGTTCCACGCTACGTTGAAACCGTAGCCAGGAACCTTCGGCATGTTGCCGATCGCGGCATTTTGATCATCCGTCACTTGTTGCTCCCAGGTCACTTCGAATGTTGCTATGTGCCCTTGGTAAAATGGGTGGCCGAGCATTTGCCTAACGTGCGATTTAGCCTTCGGGATGGTTATTTGCCTAAATGGCAAGCGCGAAACCATCCAATGCTCAATGCGGTGGTCTCGGGAAAAGAGAGCAAGATGGCCAGAAACTTTGCTATCGCCGAGGGCTTGCGACTTGTTTAAGCCGCACTTGGATGCCAAACTGAAATAAAAAGCGACTGAGTTGGAGACATTGCTGTGGATGCACATGATGAGACGTCGATCACTGACTTGGAAATCATGCCTGACGGGCGAATCTTCGTCTTTGGTGCATCGAGTCCGATCTTAGAAATCCTTGCGGAACTCCAGTCGTTGAAAGACAGTTCTGTTTCGGCACGACTCCAGAACCAACAGCCCGATCACGCGTCAACGAATATATCCGGAATTGCCAATTGCTTAGGATCCATCGATGGAACCGACAACTGATTCGCAGGCCCCTAGTGGCTCGTCGAAAGATAGGGTCCTTACAGCGACCCAAGAGATCGATGTCCTGATCCGTGCTCGATATCCGATCATTTACGTCTCGACATGGGAAGAAGAGAGGGTCGAACAAAGCCTTCGTCAGATCGCCACAGCTCGCAAGAAACAATTATTTACATGGACCATTACCCAGGGGCTCATCAAGGTAGGGAGCGAGCCGAGGCCGGGGAAGAATACTTCGGGCAACACGATGGATCCATTGGTGGCGCTTGACCAAGTCATCCAGCATGTCGAGCCGTCGATCTACATGTTCAAGGATTTTCATCGCTTCACTTGCGATGAGCGATGCAATCTAACGATCATCCGCAAACTCCGCGATGTGGCTTACCAGATACGCGATAGCTACAAGTCGATTATTATCACTTCGCCGATGGTCAAGATTGCTCCGGAGCTTTCCAAGGACATCACGCTCGTCGAGTTTGGACTGCCAGAAGCTCGTGATTTCGGAAAATTGCTCGACCGCATCGTCGAAGAGGTCAAAGACAATCCAAAGGTTAAGATCGATCTTAATCCTGTTGCTAAGGAACAGCTTCTCCAAGCTGCACGCGGACTCACTCTCAAAGAGGCCGAAAATGTTTTCGCCAAGACCCTCGTTACAGATAATCAATTGACCGCTGATGACATTGACATGGTCTTTAGCGAGAAACGCCAAATCATCAAAAAAGATGGTCTATTGGAGTACTGCGATACTGTCGAGGATATTTCGGCTTTAGCGGGACTTGAGAATCTCAAGCTATGGCTTACTAAACGCAGCGTTGCATTTACGGACAAGGCCAAGCAATTTGGACTCATGCCGCCTCGAGGTGTATTGCTGTTGGGGGTGCAGGGTTGCGGAAAGAGTCTGTGCGCAAAAGCAGCTGCAAGTTTGTGGCATGTCCCGCTCCTGAGATTCGATCTTGGCCGAATGTTTAGCAGTTTGGTGGGCTCGAGCGAAGAGAATGTACGCAGGGCAATCCAGGTTGCTGAGAGCGTTTCACCCGCCATTTTATGGATTGATGAGATCGACAAGGCGTTTGCTGGTGCCACTTCCTCTGCAGGGAGCGACGGAGGAACCTCGTCGCGTGTTTTTGGATCTTTGCTGACTTGGCTATCGGAAAAGAAATCGTCGGTCTTTGTTATCGCGACGGCAAACGACATCAGCCAACTGCCTCCGGAATTGCTGCGGAAAGGCCGACTGGATGAAATTTTCTTTGTCGATCTACCCGACCACTCCGAACGCAAAGAGATCTTTGCGATCCATCTGAAGAAAAGGGCCAGGGATCCTGCCAAATTCGACCTTGGTCACCTGAGCGACCTGACTGTCGGTTTTAACGGTGCTGAAATTGAGGAAGCGATCGTTTCGGCGATGTTTGACGAGTTCAGTGGGAAAATCCAGATGGATACGAAACTTCTTGAAACGAGCGTGCGGGAAACTGTTCCCTTGTCGAAAACCATGCATGAGGAGTTGTCGAGGTTGAGAGAATGGTCACAGGGACGTGCGCGACCCGCAAGCAAATCCGCAACGATCGCCACACAGAACGTTTCTCGTCGCAAAATCGAACTGTAAAATCCACCATTGAATTGATCAACGCAATTGCGAATCAAGAATCCTAAGGAGCGTCCTATGAGTACTGTATTGGTCGTCGCCCCGATTGTTGTGGCCAATTGGTCTGTCATTACTGCGTAAGCGTACACGACCCTAGTGGACTTTTCCTAAGCGCAGGGGGCTTTTACAGGTAGATTCAAGGTGCGCCCTTGTTTCTATCCCAACTCTCTCCAAGGAGCCCCTGCTTATGTCCCGCGTATTT